>Ga0268299_1001353_pt1 | contig 45058 bp, 39 predicted proteins | sample NOBtaG_FD_193484 | JGI IMG/M metagenome (GOLD analysis project Ga0268299, IMG submission 193484) | Activated sludge microbial communities from bioreactor in Nijmegen, Gelderland, Netherland - NOB reactor | ecosystem: Engineered > Bioreactor > Aerobic > Activated sludge | place: Netherlands... | reverse complement strand
GCCTACACCTACGTCACGGCGCTGCCAGCGGCCCGCTGGCCCATGCGGCTCTGCCAGTGCGGGTTCTGCCGCGCGCACGGCGTCCGGGCCACCTCCGACCCGGCCGGCGAGCTGCAGTTCCGCTTCGAGCGCCCCGAGTTCCTCCGCCGCTACCGGTTCGCGCTGCGCACGGCGGATTTCCTGATCTGCAAGGAGTGCGGCACCTACGTGGCGGCCGTGCTGCTGTCCGGGCGGGGCGCCCAGGCCGCCATCAACGTGAACACGCTGCGCGAGCCGCCGCGGGGCCTGCACGCGGGCAAGCCGGTGAGCCATGACGGCGAGTCCGCCGAGGCCCGGCGGGCCCGTCGCGTGCAGACCTGGACCCCGGTCGCCGGCCCCGTCTGACCGCGCCGGGGCCATCCACTCATGAGCGTCCGCAACCTGCCTGCCGCCTACCAGCTGGAGGCGTCCATCCTCCGGGAGATCCAGCGCAGCTTCGCTGCCGAGCACCGGGACTACGTGACGACCAAGCTCGCCAACACCGGCCTGCCCATGGGCGCGGTGGCGCCGCCGCCCCGGGTGCACGCGGCGATCCTGCTGCTGGCCAAGGGCAACCTGGCTAAGTTCGACGAGGTGCTGGCCGGCGCCTGCGCCGACTGGCGCGACACGCTGGTGGCCGCCGGCCTCGCCAACCAGAACTGGAAGCTGGTGCTCGACAAGCGGGGCATCGACTGCACCGGCTGGCCCTCGGGGCCCGCCGGCCCGGCCGGGTAGGCGCGGCGTCAGAACGCCGGGATGCCCGTCTGCGCCCGGCCCAGGATGAGGCCGTGGATGTCGTGGGTGCCTTCGTAGGTGTTCACGGTTTCCAGGTTCATCACGTGCCGGATCACCTGGTACTCGTCGGAGATGCCGTTGGCGCCGTGGATGTCCCGCGCCGTCCGGGCGATGTCCAGCGCCTTGCCGCAGTTGTTCCGCTTCAGCAGGCTCACCACCTCGTGGGGCAGCCGGCCGGCGTCCTTCAGCCGCCCGGCGCGCAGGCAGCCGGCCAGGCCCAGGGCGATCTCCGTCTGCATCTGGGCGAGCTTCAGCTGCACCAGCTGGGTGGCGGCCAGCGGCTTGCCGAACTGCCGGCGCTCCAGCGCGTAGTCGCGGGCGGCGTGCCAGCAGAACTCGGCGGCGCCGAGCACCCCCCAGGCGATGCCGTAGCGCGCGTTGTTCAGGCAGCCGAAGGGGCCCTTCAGGCCGCTGGCTCCGGGCAGCAGCGCGTCGGCAGGCACGAAGAAGTCCTGCAGCACGATCTGGCCGGTGATGGAGGCGCGCAACGACATCTTGTTCTTCAGCGCCGGCGTCTCGAGGCCGGAGCCGCCCCGCTCGAAGAGGAAGCCGCGGATCGTGTCGGTCTCGTCCTTGGCCCAGACGACGAAGACGTCCGCGATGGGGCTGTGGCTGATCCAGGTCTTCGTGCCGGTCAGCGTCCAGCCGCCCTTCACGGGCTTCGCCCGGGTGCGCATCCCGCCGGGATCCGAGCCCGCCTCCGGCTCGGTCAGGCCGAAGCAGCCGATGAGCTCGCCGGTGGCGAGGCGGGGGAGGTAACGGTCCTTCTGCGCGTCGGTGCCGTAGGCGTGGATCGGGTGCATCACCAGCGAGGACTGCACGCTGATGGCCGACCGGTATGCCGAGTCGACCCGCTCCACTTCCCGCGCGATGAGGCCGTAGGCCACCGACGACACGCCGGCGCAGCCGTATCCCTGGATCGTGGCGCCCAGCAGGCCCACCTCGCCCATCTCCCTGAGGATGCCCGGGTCGAAGCTCTCGTGGCGGTTCGCCTCGATGACCCGGGCGGCCAGGCTGCCCTGCGCGTAGTCCCGGGCGGCGTCGCGGATGAGGCACTCGTCCGGCGTCAGCTCCCCGTCCAGCGCCAGCGGATCCTGCCAGTCGAAGCTCGGCTTGCTCATGGGCTTTCCCGTTCCAGGGCCGTTTATGATGGACACTGTAGCCGTTAGTCCGACGTTCCGCCCATGCCGTCCATCTCCCATCACCCCAACCTGCCCATCGACCCCACGCCCCGGGAGCCCGGCGGGGCCGACCGCCCCGCGTCCACGCTCAGGCCTTTCGCGCCCGGCGACGTCTTCGTCGGCGCGACCCTGCTCGACAGCGCCACGGACGACCACGCCGGACGCGGCCGCATCCTGCAGTTCGACGAGAACCTGAACGAGAAGGGTGTGCTGTGGGTCGCGGGCACCACCCACCTGGTCTACGGCCTGACCTTCGCCCCCGACGGTACCCTGTGGGCCCAGGACCCCTGGGCCTGGACCACCGTGCGCGTCGATCCCTCGGGCCACCAGTTGCCGAACCTGCAGTTCGACATGCGCGCGTTCTCCAAGGTGCACTTCATGGCGGACGGCACCGTGCTGTTCACCGAGATCCTGGACGGCGACCACCAGCCGGAGCCCCTGACGACCCGGCACCGCCCGCTGCCCGGCCACCGCACCCACCTGGGTGACGGCGACCTGTGGCGCTACACCCCGGATGGCGAGCTGGTCGAGATCTTCGAGCCGGAGGTCCACGGCGGCATGAGCGGCAGCATGGGTGTCACCCACTCGGTGCTGTCACCGGACCAGGCGAGGATCTTCTACGTCTCCGAGACCGGTCCCCGGCTGATGCAGTACGACCTGGTGAACCACCGCCAGCTCATGGACCTCCGCCGCGGCACGGAGGGCGACCGGACGATGATGCACTTCGACCTGTCCATGACCCCGGACGGGACGCTCATGGTCTGCATGGGGAACCGGGTGGACGCCATGACCATGGACGGCGTGTGGCTCCGTACCTACCGGCTGCCGGGCTTCGGCTGGTCCATCATCGACGCCCGCCCGGGCACCCACGCCTACGTGGGCAACTGGTTCAGCGGCGAGGTGATCCGCCTGGACCTCGCGACAGGCGACGTGGTGGCGCGCACGACCGTGGCGGCGAAGTGCATGGCCGGCGTGGCGGTCTATCTCCCGTAGGAGCGCCGACCGGCGCGATCTCCCCTCCGGCTCGCCGACGCGCAGGCGCGATGCTTCGCCGGAGGGGAGATCGCGCCGGTCGGCGCTCCTACCGCGCGAGCAGCAGGCGCGTGCCTTCGGGCGCCACGATCACGTGGTCGCGCCCCGACGGGCGCGTGACGATCCCACGCAGGTCCAGTCGCTCCCGCCAGTCGCCGGCCGGCTCGAAGCGCAGCGTGACGCCGGCCTGCCGCCCTTCCGCCCGCAACGCGAGCGTGAGCCCCGGAGCCGTGACGAGCACGGAATCCTCGTCCTCCGCCTCCGTGCCCAGGAAGCCCGCGGCCTCGAAGAAGCTCCGCGTGTCGGCGAGCGTGCTGGAAGCCAAGGCCAGCTCGGTGCACCGCCCGATCAGCGGCGCTGGCGGGTCGTCGTCGGCCACGGAGAACGTCGGCGCTTCCAGCAGCATCAGCAGGTGCCCGTCCGGCGTGCGCAGGCCCACTTCGTTGAACTGGTCGTCGCCGAGCCGCATGAACACGAGGTCGGTGCCGGCGTCCGCCAGCGCCCGGGCGTGCCGCGCCAGGTCGGGTCGGACGAAGGTGAGGGCAGGCTCGTCGAGCCCCGCGCCGTGCAGGCCGATCACCACCTGCCCGTCGGTGACGGCCGCGTAGCCCCGCGGCCGTATGTCGTTCACCCGGACCTCCGTGAGGCCGAGGCGCAGCCAGAAATCCAGCGACGCCCCGAGGTCCGGGGCGGGGACGCTGAACTCCAGGAAGTGGCCCAGGGCGGACATGGCGTGCAGCCTCGCGTGGAGTCGCAAGCATTGCGACTATCGGCGCGGGGAGTCAAGAATCCGCCTTCAGGCGGTCACGCGGCCAACGACCCGCCGCACCCACGGCGCGACGATGGCCACCGTCGGAAAGGCAACGGGCCAGGTCGTCAGGCAGCTGCGGAGCCACTGCGCCGGCAGGCCCGGGTGGATTCCCTGGGCGGTTGTCAGCACGAAGGCCGAGACGATGCAGACCATGACGGCCGAGAGCAGGGCGCTGAACAGGACCGGCGCGTAACGGGCAGGAATTCGCATTGCATTCTCCTCAAGGTGAGTACAGGAAGTTGACGGCCCAGCCGCCCGCGTAGAGGCCGAGCCCGAAGACGGTGTGGGTCACGAGGCTCTGCAACCGGGCGGCGGCAGGGCGGGGTGCGCGGCTGGCGGCGAGCCCCAGGCCCATGCCCGGCTGCATCAGCAGGAAGGGTGCCGCCACGGAGCCCACGCCAACGAGCAGCGCCGGGGCGAGCGACGGGTGCGCAAACCACGCGAGCCCCCAGATGCCGACGAGCACGGTAGCGAAGGCGATGCCGGTCACGTAGTGGGCGGTCCACCCGACCAGGCGCTCGCCTCGCACGGGTGGCGACTTTGCGATCGCGTCATGCCGGAAGCGTCCGTGGGCCATGTGGGCGACCCAGCGTCCCACCAGGCCGTAGTCGGGCGCGGGCATCCCGAGCAGGGGCCGGCGCGCGAGCCCCCAGAGGTCCATTACTGCGGTCGCCACCGCGCCGGTGATGAGCACCGCTGCCAGATAGTCCATGATCGTCTCCGCCTGCTTGCCTTGAAATGGCACTGAGGGCAGAGTGCCACTTCAAGTCAACTTGAGGTCAAGAGGGTGCGTGACCTGGATATCGCCGAGGTGGCGAAGCGCTCCGGGGTCCCGGCGTCGGCGCTGCGCTACTACGAAGAGAAGGGCCTGATCTCTTCCGTCGGCAGGCGGGGCCTGCGCCGCCTGTTCGACGCGGCCGTGCTCGAGCGGCTGGCGCTGATCGCGCTGGGCCGGTCAGCCGGGCTATCACTGGACGAGATCGCCCGCATGTTCACGCCCAACGGCCGCCCGCGGATCGACCGGCAGGTGCTCGCGGACAAGGCGGACGAGCTGGACGGCCGGATCCGCAAGCTGGCCTCCATGCGTGACGGCCTGCGCCACGCGGCCGCCTGCCCCGCGCCGAGCCACATGGAATGCCCGAAGTTCCGCCGCCTGCTGGGCATCGCCGCGTCCGCCAGTGCCGGCAGGCGGCGCCGGCGATGAGCGCCGGTCCGCAGGGCCTCGTCCGCACGCTCGGTCGCTGGGACCTCGCCGCGATCTCCATGAACACCATCGTGGGCAGCGGGATCTTCCTGCTGCCGGCGACCGCCGCCGCGGCGGTGGGCGTCTGGGCACCCCTGGCCTTCCTGGTGTCCGGCCTGCTCTCGCTGCTCTTCGCCATGTCCTTCGCCGAGGCCTCGGGCCGGGTGGCCGGCACCGGCGGCCCGTACCTGATCGCCCGCGCCGCCTTCGGCGACTTCGTCGGCTTCGAGGTGGGCTGGATCTTCTGGCTGTCCCGCCTCGCGGCAGTCGCCGCCAGCTACAACGTGTTCCTCGCCTACCTGGCCGGCTTCTTCCCCGCGGCCGGGGAATTCCCGGTGCGGGCCGCAATCATCACGACGGCCGTCGTCCTGGTCACCGCGCTCAACATCCGGGGCGTGCGCACGGGCGCGACGCTCACCAACGCGTTCACCGTCGCCAAGCTCGCGCCCCTGGTCGTGCTCGTGATCGCCGGCGCCGGCTTCGTCGCCGTCCAGGGCGTCGCCACCGCGGTGCCCCAGCCCGACGGCGACTTCTGGCGCGCCGTGCTGCTGGTGGCCTTCGCCTTCGGCGGCTTCGAGGTGGCGACGGTGCCGGGCGGGGAGGCCCGCGCACCGGCCAGGGACATCCCCGCGGCGCTGTTCATCTCGATCGGGGGCGCCATCGGCCTGTACGTGGCGCTGCAGTTCATCAGCTACGCGCTGGTGCCCGGGCTCGGCTCATCTGAGCGACCGCTGGGCGATGCCGCCGCCGTCATTGCCGGCGCGCCCGGCGCCACGCTGGTCGCGGCGGGCGCGCTGCTGTCCACCGCGGGCTACGTGTTCGGCGCGGGCCTGGTCGTGCCCCGGATCGCCTTCGCCCTGGCGGACGGCGGCCAGTTCCCCGCCGCGCTCGCCCGCATCCACCCGACCTTCCGCACGCCCTGGGTGGCGATCGTCGCCCACGGGATCATCACCTGGACCCTTGCCCTGAGCCTGACCTTCTTCTCCCTGGTGGTGGTGAACGTGCTCGCGCGCCTGGTGGTGATCGGCGTGACCTGCGCGGCGGTCCTGCACTTCCGGCGGCGGGGCCACCCGACCGAGGGCTACCGGGCGCCCGGCGGCTGGGCCGTCCCGGTGGCTGGGCTGCTGGCGGTCGGGGTGCTGCTGACCCAGGCGCAGCCCCACGAGCTGCTGTGGGGTGCCGGGGCGCTGGTGGCGGGGAGCCTGTTCTACGGGGTGTTCAGGCGCGCGGCGTAGCGCCCCAGAGCTGCCCATTTCCGGTGCAACGTGACCGAAACTCGGCTGTCCCGCCGGAGCGGAATGCATCACAGTTTCCCGACTGCGAGTACGCACCTCCCAGACCGGGTGATATCATTCATGCCATCAACTGCTATCAGGATTGCTGGCATGGCCAACATCAGCGTGCGCGGCGTGGAAGAGGAGGCCCTGCGCCGGCTCAAGCTGGCGGCGAGTCGCCGCGGCGTCAGCCTCAATCGGCTCATCGCCGACATGCTCAACGGCGCGCCCGGCGGCAAGCCGGCCGCCCCGGTCGAGCACGCGGACCTGGACGCGCTGGCGGGCACATGGAAAGCCGCAGATGCCCGCGAGTTCGACCGCGCCACTGCCACCTTTGGCCAGGTGGACAAGGAACTCTGGCGGTGAAGCGCATCCTGCTCGATACGAACGCCTACGTCGCGTTCAAGCGAGGCGACCCCGAGGCGCTCGCCGTGCTGCGCCGCGCGCCCGGCATTGCGCTGTGCCCGACGGTGATCGGCGAGCTGTTGGCCGGGTTCGCCTGTGGCAGCCAGACCGCCCGCAACCGCCGCGAGCTTGCCCAGTTCCTGCAGACGCCACGAGTCGAGGTACTGGAGATCGATGCCGAGACCGCGGAGCACTACGCCTCGGCCTTTGCCCTGCTCCGGCGCAAGGGGCGCCCGGTACCGACGAACGACCTCTGGATCGCGGCGACAGCCCTCCAACACGGCTACGCCGTCTTCACCCGGGATGCGCACTTCGGCGCGATCGAGAACCTGATCTCAGGGAGTGTACTGGCGGATTTCCTGCCGTGAGGCGGGTGAGATCAGAACCGTAGCCTGAATCTGGCTGGACGCCGCGTTGTATATGATCGAGTACAGTCAGAACGTTCCCCTGAATCCCCGCGACGTTGTCCGGGTGTTCGACTCGTCCGGAATTCGGCGCACGCGATGAGGCCGCCGTTCCAGGCATCATGGAACAGGGCCTGGACGGGCTCCGGAGCCGGCACCCCCGGCGACGACGTCCACGCGGAGTTGCTCGCGCGGTATTCCGAGTCTCATCGTGCCTACCACACGCTCCAACACCTGGGTGAGTGCCTGGAGCAGTTCGGGGTCGTCGCCGCGTTGGCCGATCACCCTGCCGAGGTCGAGCTCGCATTGTGGTTCCACGACGCAATTTACGATGTCCGTGGGTCTGACAACGAGGCGCGCAGCGCCCGCTGGGCCGCGTCGGCGCTCACGACCGGCGGCGGCTCAGGCCCGGCTGCGGACCTCGTGCATTCGCTTGTCATGGTCACGCGCCACACGGCGCTGCCAGTCGGCAGGGACGAACAGCTCGTCATCGACATAGATCTCTCCATACTGGGCGCGAGCGCGGGGAGATTCGCCGAGTACGAAGCACAGATCCGGCAGGAGTACCGGCACGTTCCAGGTATCCTCTTCAGGGGCAGGCGCCGGGCCGTGCTCCGCTCATTCCTCAAGCGCCCGTACATCTACAGCACAGAGTACTTCCGGGAGCGGCTGGAGGACGTCGCGCGGGCCAATCTGGCAAGGGCGGTCGGCTAGGAGGCGCCCTGAAGGGCGAGCCTATCTTGCGGCGCAGGGCCAGGCGGTCAAGAATCGGCCACGCCCCCGCAGGTGTAGCTAGGGTCCCGAAGAGTTCGGATGTTTATCGGGTTTAGCGTCAATGTCTGAGGTTCCCACATGTAGTTTCCGCCTGCGACAGGGCCGGCCTCGGGACGCCGACCGCCTCCACGAGATCCACACCCGTGCCGTACGAGCGCTCTGCTCACCCTATTACGAGCCCTCGGTGATCGACGGCTGGCTGGAGGGCAGGTCACCCGCCATCTATATGACACTGCTCGAGCGCGGGGCGCTGTTCGTCGCGGAAGACGATACGGAGGTCCTGGGTTTTGGTGAGGCGGTGCCGGGCCGGATCCTGGCGGTGTACGTCGATCCGCCGGCCGCCGGTCGTGGCATCGGAACGGCCATCCTTGGCCATGCTATCGATCTGGCGCGTAGCGGTCATGCGGGCCCGATCCGTCTGGAGGCCAGCCTGAATGCGTGTTCGTTCTACGCGGGTCATGGTTTCCGGGAGATCGAGCGCAAGACCGTAAGGCGGAATCACGTGGACATTGCGGTGGCGGTGATGGAGCGTTCCGGTGACGACGTACCTCTGGTTACCGGGAAGACGGGGGAGATATGAGGCTGGATCAGTCCCTGGTCGACGCTGCCATTTCCCAGGCCCTGGCCCGGTTCCCCGTTGGGCCCGCCGGCGCAGCGGCGGTATGCACCAACAGCGGGCGCATCCTTACCAGCGTCTGCTTCGATCCTCCTAATGCAGCCGCAGCTCTATGCCATGAGGCTGGTGCGTACTGCGAAGCCAATCGCCTGGGTGAGCGTGTCGTGGCCTCAGTGTGTGTCTCCCGGAGTGCGCCGGACAGGCCGTTTCTCATACTCGCCCCTTGCGGCATCTGCCAGGAGCGTCTGGCATTCTGGGGGCCAGACGTGGAAGTGGCTGTCGCAGTACCAGGTAGCCCCGGCAGGTGGCAGTCGAAGCGCTTGGCCGAGGTTCAACCACACTACTGGCGCCACTCGATCCAGGATGCGGACGAGTGAGTTGCGCGTAAACCCCAATAATCCAGATTTGCGGATTGCCGCCATCCTGTGCGCACTGTGCATGGCGGGCTGCTCGCAGCCGGCCGATCCGATCCAGTCAACTACAACCAACGTAACGGGGCAGTGGATCCCTCCGCTTCAAGGCCGGGTAACAGACCTGGCAAACGTGCTGTCCCCAGAGGATCAGGACCGCCTGGAAGCCAAATTGGCACGGTACGAGCAAGAGACCTCGCACCAGCTCGCCGTGCTCCTGGTTCCGACGTTGTCCGGGGAGAGCATCGAGGCCTTCTCGCTGAGGGTTGCCAATGCCTGGGCACTTGGCCACAAGGGGATCGACAACGGGATTCTCGTCACGCTGGCCATGAAGGAACGCTCGGTGCGCATCGAGCTGGGGCTCGGGATGGAGAAGTACATTTCAGACGAGTCGGCGAAGTCCATCATCGACGGCGTGATGGTGCCGGCGTTCGGGAAAGGGGACTACGCCGGCGGACTCGAAGCGGGGCTGGACCAGCTGATGGAGCAGGGGCGCCGGTTTGTCGTGCCCCGGGACAAGATCCAATAGTGTCGAGACGCAGGTGTACCCGGGTGCTCGCAGACGCCTAGCCGGCTGCGCGGCGACCGCGACGCAGTCCGCCAAGCACGACGAGGGCGGCGCCGAACAGTCCGGCGGCCCCGGGCAGCGGCACCACGGTGGCGCGGAAGCTGCCGCCGTAGCCCGAATCCAGCCGCATGGCGCCGAGCGAGGTGTTGACGGTGATCTGGGCGGGGAAGGTCACGACCGTGCCGGTGATCAGTCCCGTCGAGGTCTTGAGGTCGTAGGGATTGGCCAACGTGAACGGCGTGAAGAACAGGTCGAAGATGTCGCCGCCGGTGCTCGACGAGGGCCGGAGCCCGACGCACCTGCAGTAGTCGTTGGGGTTGGCGATCATCAGCATGAAGAGCTGGAGGTTGGCCTTGCCAATGCCGTCGATCGTCACCGCGGTGCCGGACAGCGATCCGGGCTGGACGTAATTGTTGTACCCGTTGGTGAAGGAGTTGCTGAAGGTTCCCGCGAGGTCCGTGTCGCTGTAGATCTCGAAATAGATCCCCCGGTCGACGAAGCTGGTGGTGCCGATCTGCCCCGACACCGTGGCCCAGAACTCGTAGGTGATCGGGACCGCCCGGGCGGGCGCGGACCAGGCCATGGCGAGGAGCAGTGCGAGGGGGAGGGTGCGCAGGGTTTTCATGCTGGCTGAATCTACTGGAGTCCCCCGGCCGGCGCATCACCCATCCGGAGGACCGTTGGCGATTATGTCGCGCGGGCGTTTCGGGACCCTTGTCGATCACCTGACCATGGGGCTACATTTGTAGCTCACCCGCCGCAAAGACTCCACTTCATGGCCGCTTTGGCCGTACGTTGCGAGGTCGGTGCCTGGCCGTCGCCTTCACGGAACGCGGTGGTAGACTCAGGATCATCTCCGCGAGGAGAATGACGCGCCGCGAGCGCCATGACTATGAGCGGTACGAGCAAGGATCTTCGTCCGGAGTACCCGTCAGCACTCATCCGTGCTGGCGTCAGGGGAAAGTACGCCCAGCGCTGTCGGGACGAAGGCACCAACATCGTCGTGATCGACCCGGACCTGCTCAAGGAGTTTCCTGATTCCGCGGCGGTCAATCGGGCGCTGCGCGACTATCTGGACAAGCGAAAGGGATCGCGGTCCTGACGGAAGCCGGAGATGCGCTTTTCCGTTGTCATTGGAGATACCGGTCCCAACTTCAGCACTCGAATCAGCGTCGAGCGCCTCTGCCCCGAGCACCTGCCGGCCCTCGCTATCGTCCTCCGCGTCCCGGAGGTCTACACATACATCAGCGGCGGACTCCCGAGCGAGCAGGACTTCCTGCTCGGCCTGACACGCGCCCTGGCCGGCCCGCCACCCCACCGGACGGAAGAACTCTGGCTCAATTACCTGGTCCGCCGCGCCGGCTCGGGCGAGATCCTCGGCCGGCTCGAGTGCACCGTGATCAACCGGGTGGCGGAGGTGGCCTTTCTGTTCGCGACGGCGGTCTGGGGCCAGGGTTACGCCCGGGAAGGGCTCGAGTGGCTGCACGCCGAGGTGGAGCGCCGTGCCGGACGGGTCGGGTTCTGGGCGACCACACACCCGGATAATATCCGCTGCCAGAAACTCCTGGCGCGAGCGGGGTATCGGGAGGTATGCGTGGCGGAAGCGCCGCAGCTGGTGACCTACGAGGCCGGCGACCGTGTGTTCAATCGGCCCGCGCACGCTTGAGTGACCGCCGACTGGTCAAATATTCGACATTGCGGCCCGCGGCCGAGTTGTTGAAGACTTGGTCACTCCGGTGCTGGATATCGTCCACGGCTGGCTGCCTACCGAACAGCTGAGCAGCATGAAAGGAAACAAGAACCTGCGGGTGCGTCGACCTGCATATCCAGACAAAGTGACGGGATTTGTCCCGTCACTTCATCCCCCTATGTTTAGTTAGGCCGCACAAGAACCGTTGGAGGAAAGTCGACGATGCGCTACGCAATACTCTTGTTGGCTTTGTCCGCTCTCTGCGCTGGATGCAGCACCGTACCGACTCAGCCATATTCGAAAGCCCCACCAGCACCCGACGGCTTTGGCACGATCTACATATATCGAATCACCGCTTATCCGCCGACCAGAAGTCCGGACGTATCTATCTCAGACGTAAAGGTGGCGGAACCGGCTGACAAGACCTACACATGGGCATATGTGAAGCAAGGAGAAACGCGCGTCTCCATCGAGTGGGGCTTTGACCTTGGCTACACACCCGCGAACCTCAAGCTGAACGTGGCCGCAGGCCAGTCCTACTTTGTCAAGGTGGCCGGAAGCTGGCAGCCTGGCTTTGGGAACACTGTTGAAATGAACGCATGGGCAGAAACTGTCTCGCCGGCTACTGCCGAAGGTGAGTTAGCTCGATGCTGCAGCTTCGTCAAGCCAGCAAGCGTACTTGTTGAGTAGTCAAGGGAACTTGCATCAGTGCGGCCTAACACTTTGTTCCAGGCGACGCCTTCACGCTGCCGGCTCAGGTCGCCTCATGCCTTCGGCGCGGCTGAACGCGGGCGTTGGGCGTCCAGGCAGGCGTAGCAGTCGTGTTCACGCGGTACATCTTCCACTTGTCGATTCCAGTCTCCGATCTTGCGCAGTCTGCTGCGTTCTACGTGGATGCCCTGGGCGCAGCGTCGGGCCGGCGCGGCGACGCATGGCAAGATGTACTGCTGTGGGGACACCAGATCACCCTGCAACTTCGTCCGAGCGAGGTGCTGCCGTTAGCTTCACAAGGCAAACGTCACTTTGGAGTTACGCTGCCCTGGCGAGAATGGGAGACCACAGTGAGTCGTCTCAGATCAGCAGGGATTTCGTTCCTTGAGGAACCCAAGGTTCTGTACCAGGGTCTTCCGGAAGAGCAAGCGAAGTTCTATGTGGTGGATCCGAGCAATAACGTCATCGAGATCAAGACCTATCGCGATCCAAGCGGCACCCTTGCCGGCGGTGATTCCGCGTACAAGTATGTGGACGCCTGACCAGCAGTTGCCGGGGTCGGTCATGCATAAAATGCCAAGCCCACCGAACAGCGGCCCGCCACTGGCGGAAACCGGGAGGCGCGATGGCGTCGATCGACATATGCAGACAAAGTGACGGGATTTATTCCTTCACTTCATCCCCTTATGTTTAGTTGGACGGCGGAGCCACCGTTGCGTGAATATCTACGCTTCATCTTTTCGCCTGTGCTCAGATCCAACTCGATTGCGTGGTCTCTTCGACACGTCTACGAGAATCGCCATAATTAGTAACGCTCTCGATTTCTCAAGCGAGCATGCTCGGCGCGCGAACCGCGTCGCTGTGGAAATCGAAGAACTTTCAGGTCTCGGCCTCAGACCGAAGGCGATTGATCTGCGCGAGTTTTTCGGATCTCCCAGTGCTACTCGGAGCATGCTCGAAGCGTTCGACGGCATTTGGGTGCTCGGTGGCAACGTGTTCATTCTCAGACGTGCGATGCAGTACAGTGGTCTCGATCAACTCTTAGCAGAAAAGACCGCAGCGTCGACGTCCTTCGTATACTCAGGCTACAGTGCTGGCGCTTGTGTGTTGGGTCCTACGCTTGAGGGGATCCATCTCGTGGACTCACCGGAGCAATCCGCAGAGGGCTACGACTCAAAGGTTATCTGGGAAGGGCTCAATCTCTTGCCTTACAGCATTGCCCAACACTTTCGATCGGACCATCCTGAATCTTTGCAGATTGACCATGTAGTCAAGTATTTCGAGGAACACGCGATGCCCTATCGCACTGTGCGCGACGGCGACGCCATCGTGGTTCGATTATGAAGGGCGAGTGCCCGTCCTCGCGGCGCTCATGGGAGGCGTTAGGCGGCGCTTTGAGGCTGTGCCATGACAAACGACATCAAGAAGGCTTTTCTTTCCGCATATGACTACGGGATGGGCGGGCTTTGGGTGCTCATCGACGCGCGCACGCCGGAGGAAATAGAAACGTTGTACCCGGAGCTCAAAGTCGTACTTGAGCGGCCCAAGTGGCTCACTGATGAGATCTGGAAAACCATAGAAAGAAACAGCCATTTCGATATCGACGCCGAGCCGAGCGGTCTTCTGGAGCAACTAGTCAGAGAGCGGGGGCGCAGTGCCAACACTGGTGGATCGTAGGCTGCAGCCAGAAAGCAGCCGCGTCTACGAGAGCATAGGTGGGACATACCGAAGCACTCGGCGAGAAGACCCACGGATTGCTCATGCAATCTGGTCAAGCTTGGGAAGTGCTCGATCCGTCGCGAACATAGGCGCTGGCGCAGGCTCGTATGAGCCCCGAGATCGAGATGTTCTGGCAATTGAGCCCTCTGCGACCATGGCCCGGCAACGGATGGATGGGGCTGCCCCGGTTGTCTTGGCGTGCGCCGAGGCGTTGCCGCTATCAAATCACAGCTTCGACGCGGCACTGGCGGTGAATACGCTACATCACTGGAAGGACGTCCGATCCGGGGTTCGGGAGATGCGGCGTGTCGCGCGTCAGAGGGTGGTGATCCTGCATAGAAACCCGGCAGAAGGGATGCCTCTGTGGCTCACCGAAAGGTACTTCCCAAGCTTGATTTCGACGTCAGGTATGGAGCGCATCAAGGCAGTCGTAGTCGAGGAGCTACCCAACTTGCGATCGGTGCCCGTGCCTCTGCCGGCGGACTGCCAGGATGGGCTGTTTAGTGGGTACTGGGCGCGCCCCGAGGCATACCTCGATGAGCACGTGCGGCGGAACATCTCAAACTTTGCTCTTGCCGATCCGCTCGTTGTCGCGCGTGGGCTAGAAGCACTACGCAGTGACCTAGAGTCCGGCGCGTGGGATCGAGAGTACGGACATCTACGCCGCCTCCCATCGCTGGATCTTGGGCATCGGGTCCTTGTGGCCGAGCTGACCGATGCCTAACCCTTCCATGGAGAGGACGTCACCCGGCAGGGCGGGCGTCGCCTCTCTTGTCAAACGTTAGCCGAACAGAATGGACGAACCAGGATTAGTGTGGACGCCACGGCCAGGATCTCCAGAGGGTCGCGCGTTGGCGGCATTCGCCACACTTTCTGATGGGCCGCCGCTTGACCGCAGTCTGCGCGTCACCGTGAACTTTCATCCGGACCGTACAGTCGACGGCAGAGGGCTATTGGAGGTACTTGCGAAGGACGGCTATCTGCGGTCCCAGTTTGAAACCGGGACTAGCAGCGGCGGCCTCACGGCATTCGAAGGCGGCGACCGTTGGCGCTGGGAAAGTCGTCTTTTCTCTGGCGCGTACGACCGGGCGTTGCCAACGCAGCGACCGAAATACGGTGCGCTGAACTATCGCCGGAGGTCCGTCGGAGCCTCACCTCGCTTCGGTTCCGCGCACTTCCGGTTGTCTGCTCAGCTGCTTGAGCGAAGCACGTTCTGTTTTCCAGATAGCGTGTTTGAGCCACGGCAGTTCGGTGTAGCGGCACACATGGGGCTGATTGAAGCGGCTGAGGCTGATGAGCGCGACCCCCTCGACAGGTATATCGAAGCGCATGTGCATGGACCGGTCCATTTGGCACGGGACATAGAAGCGCTGGTGCTCGATCCGTCCTACGCCGGTACTGCCGTCGAAATCCACGCCTCGCTGTTGCCAGTCCGCCTAGAATGGCACGCGGGGTTCCGCGTGGCGATCGAGACCGTCCGAAAGAACCTAGACTACCGAGGGCTGCCCTACGTCGAGTTGGCTTCACACCTCGCCGTGGACGGCCAGCTTACTCCGGCCATCATCGGCCTCGCGGCAGCTACTGGACAACATGCGCCCGATGATCTTAAGAAGGTCTGGCACTATCTGGCACGATTTGGCGAGGCAACCGATCAAGCCGGCTAACCAGCGCCTGCAGCCGACGGCGCGCGTGCCATCATGTGAAAGCTCCAAGAAGCACGCGCGCAGCGGCTGAAGCGCGACGTTGGGCACTATGAGAGATCTTCGAGATAAGCTGGTTGAGGTGGCTCTTGCATGGGAAGACTCATTTGGCAATGCACCTCACATCACGGCCGCCCTTTCGGAGCTAGATGCGGCGTTATTGGTGGGCTTCCCCATCGAGGAATACGCTAGCTCCATGCAAGGTATCACTGCCGTCCAGCGCGGCCATGATTTCAAGTTCAACGGTGCGCGGTATCAGGTAAAGGCTAATCGCCCTAGCGGAAAACCCGGCAGCTTCGTAACTCTCGTGCCGAAGGCGCACAACTTCGAGTGGGACTTTCTAATCTGGATTCTGTACAACAACAGATACGAGATTCAGGAGGCATGGCTCTGGGAGGTTGCGCCGTATCGTGAAGCCTTCGAGCTTGCTAAGCGTCTTTCTCCATCGCATTACAGAAATGGCAAGCGGCTCAAGTAATCGCGCGCCCAACAAGGCGCTCCAGCCGACGTCCTTGCCGCCGCTTTGTAGTGCCAAGGCTGAGGCTGGGTTTTGTCGTTCGGCATCACGGGAGCAAGAATGAAGACCGCTTGGCGCGATGTTCTGCGATACCGGCTGGTGAAGGTTCCGCGGGCTACAATCCGTCGACATTACGAACGGTGGCGAAAGCAGAACGGAATCCCTGTTCGTTGCGACAACACAGAGTGCAAGTTTTACTGGAGCGGGCCATCTTGGCTCGGCAAGCCACTTCGTCTGATTCTCGACCACACAGAAGGCAATTGCTTCGATAATCGGCCGGAGATGCTGCAGCTCCTTTGTCCGAACTGTGAGTCGCAGCGGCACACCAGTGGCGGCCGAAATCGAGGGCGTATCAAGTCGCTTCATTCGTCCGGGTTCACGCTGGTTCAGGAGAATGGCGCTCTTGCTCATACACAGCTCGGAAGTGTGAGAATTCGGCTCATACCGAGTACGAAGCAGTCGTATACGCCGAACAACGCACTGCAGTCGACGTGCGAAGCCGCACGTAGCTGAGCGCGGGCGTTGGGGTTCGTGGTGGTTGACCTAAGTATCTCCTTTGTACTTAACGTCTTGGCGCTCGCGGTTACGTTGCTAATCGCCAGCCGATTAGCCTGGCTGCGTATACCTTTCAAACAACTGGTTGGGCTGTCATTCGCCACCGTCTTGCTGGGGCATATTCCGAAGATTGGGTGGCTCGCCGCCACGGCCGTATTCTTATGGCTGTCTACGCGTCAGTTGGGATTGTCCGGGTTCGAGGCCATCTATCTTCTGTTTATGTTGCTGCTGGTACAGCTCTTCATATTCCTACTTGCCGTGGGCAGTACTTGATCCTAACTATGCATTCGAGCGGTTCAACTGGCCGGGTCCTTGTGATCCTCTTCGCCCTCGCCGTGTCGGGCTGTGACCGAATTGACTGGTCGTGGAATCGATCATGTGCCGAAATTGATCAGTGGCAATCGGGCGGCGAGATTCGCATGGTGCCGCAGCGAATACCAGTCCAGCTGGCGGCAGAGACGATGGAAAAGCTCCTCCTGTCCATTCCTCCCGAGGTAAAGCGCAGCGACCCGTACTGTGCATACATGCGCTTGAATCGTGACGATCCGTTTCCCACCAGAGCCTGGACCTACGATCAGCTCGAGCTGTTGCCGGAGAACGTGACCGATTCTGCGCCGGAGTCGCTCCTATTCCAGAATGACGGCGAAACCTGGCAATTCACCGGGGTATTGGAGTACATGCAGTTGAATTGATGAGCTAGCCGGACCGGACATTTCACAACTCCACCCGCCTCCAAACCCCCAGCCCGGGCTGGCACAACCCCCGCATCCAGGCCTATAGTCACACCCGACAGGCGGTTCCCCCGCCACGTCCAGCTTCGGTCGCTCCACCCACAACAAGAACAGGCGATCAGGGGGTTTTCCATGGGCCCTTCCGTTCGGTTCCCGCTCGCGACAGTGGTTCTCCTGCAGATGCTGGCGGGCGCGGTGCTCGCCGCCGATATCGACTACTTCGGTATCACGCCCTACCAGCCCGTCGTCCTGCAGGGGGCGATAGTCCGCCTGCAGGCCAACGGCAACTTCAATGACGACACCACGGCCCGCCTCACCAGCGCGACGCTGTCGTCGGGCGGTAATCACACCTGCGCCGTGATCGCCAACGGCGAGGTGCGGTGCTGGGGCCGCAACGGCTCCGGCCAGCTCGGCAATGGCACCACCACGGACTCGGCCCAGCCGGTGGCTGCCACCGTGCTGGTCACGGCAACCGCGGTGGCCGCCGGCGGCGAGTTCAGCTGCGTGCTCCAGGCCGATGGCGTATCGAGGTGCTGGGGGCGGAACGCCGAGGGCCAGCTTGGCAACGGAACCACCGCCGCTTCATCGACTCCCGTCACGGTCACCGGTGTCACGGCGAAGACGCTCGCCGCCGGCTTTCAGCATGCCTGCGCCCTGCTCGCCAGCGGCGCCGTCAGCTGCTGGGGCGCCAACAACGCCGGCCAGCTGGGCAATGGCAGTGTGGTGGGCGCAACGACGGCCGTCAGCGTCACGGGCATCACCACTGCCGTGGCGATCGCCACCGGCGGGAGCCACAGCTGCGCCGTGCTCGCCGCGGGCGGCGTGAAATGCTGGGGAGCGGACGCCGCGGGCCAGCTGGGCAACGGTGCCGGCGGGGCGTCGACGGTGCCGGTGGACGTCACCGGCATTACTACCGCCGTCGGCATCACGGCCGGCTTCGACCACACCTGCGCTCTGCTCGCCAACGGCACGGTGCGCTGCTGGGGGCGGGGGCTCGAGGGCCAGCTCGGCAACGGCGGCATGGTGAACTCCACCACGCCGGTCAGCCCGAGCGGCATCCAGCTCCGGATCGTGGCTCTCGGGGCGGGCTTGAGCCACACCTGTGTCGTCCTCGAGAACGGCCTCTCCGTGTGCTGGGGCGACAACAGCAACGGGCAGGTGGGCAACGGTGCCGTCGTCGGCACCGTGCCCCTGCCGATTTCAGTGGTCGAACTCGGCGGCACCATCGCGGTCAGCGCCGGGTTCGCCCACAGCTGCGCCCTGCTGATCGAGGGCGACGTGAAGTGCTGGGGCCTGAACGATGGCGGGCAACTCGGGATGGGCACGGCCGGCGGCGCCGTCCAGCGCTCCGGGATCCCGCTCAAGGTCAACGGCCCGACGCTCGCGATCAACGCCGGTGGCAATCACACCTGTGTCACCACGCCCTCGGGCACCGTGTCCTGCTGGGGCCATGGCCTCTACGGGCAGCTTGGCAACGGCGGGATCGCGGATTCCCCGTTGCCGGCGAAGGTCGTCAATACCGACCAGGCGCCCGGCACGGCCGTCAACGTCACCAGGGTCGGACTTGGTTTCCAGCACACCTGCGGGATCTACGCCGACGGTGACGCCAAGTGCTGGGGCCGGAACGATGCCGTTCAGCTCGGCACCGGCATTGCCAGCCCTCCGCCACAGGTCGAGACGCCCACGGACGTCTACCAGATGAGTTCCGCAATGGCCGTCGCTTCCGGGTCCGCCCACAGCTGCGTCGTCCTGTTCAACGGCCAGGTGCAGTGCTGGGGCAACAACAACTTCCGCCAGACCGGCTACGACCAGCCCGCAAGCCCCAACTTTCCGGCGACCGTCCCGGGCATCACCACGGCCCTGAACGTCTCCGCGGGGTTCGAGCACACCTGCGCGGTCCTCTCCACGGGCACCGTGCAGTGCTGGGGCAGGGGCGACCAAGGGCAGCTCGGCAACGGTGCCACGGCCAACTCCGCCGCGCCGGTGACGGTGACTGGCATCACGACGGCCACCGCGGTGTCGCTCGGCGATTTCCACAGCTGTGCCCGGCTGGTCGGCGGCGCCCTGCGCTGCTGGGGTCGCAACGCCGAGGGCCAGCTCGGCGACGGCACGACGACCCAGTCGTCGGTCCCGGTCGGCGTGAGCGGCATTACCAACGGCAGCGTGGTGACTGCCGGTAGCCAACACACCTGCGCACGCCTCTCGACCGGGGAGGGCCGGTGCTGGGGCCGGGGTCTGCTTGGCCAGCTCGGCAACGGCCTGTTCCCGAGCCTCTCCACAGTACCGGTGGTGGTGACGGGTCTTGCGGGTGCGGTCAACATGGACGCGGGAATGGCCCACACCTGCGCGGGCTTGGTCAACGGCCGGATCCAGTGCTGGGGCTACAACGAGCTCGGCCAGCTCGGCAACGGACTGACCGGCACCGGGTCGAGCAGCGCAACCCCGGTCACGGTGAACGGCATCAACATCGACGCCGCCGGGCTGTCCTACACCAGCGACGACCCGTCGGTGGCGACCGTGGACAACGCGGGGAACGTGCGGGCCGTGAATCTCGGGACCACCACCATCCGGGCCCGGTACGACAGCAAGCAGACCGCCACCACCTTCACCGTGGCCATCGACACCGACGGCGACACGGTGCCCGACCCGATCGACAACTGCACGCTGGTGCCGAACCCGGGCCAGTGCGACAGCGACGCCGACGGCTTCGGCAACCACTGCGACGGCGACCTGAACAACAACGACTTCACCAACGCCCAGGACACCACCCTGTTCCGTGCGCAGCTCGGCCTGCCCAGCAATCCGCCGCTCTACAATGAGGCTGACCTCAACTGCAACGGCTTCGTGAACAGCCAGGACACCACGCTATTCCGTCAGCTGCTGGGCCGGCCGGCGGGGCCGGCGGGGGTCATCCATAACTGAGCGGTGCGCCGCCCGCGCGAACTGCGGGCGTGGAAGTCCAAGGGGAATGAAAAGACATGTCGCAGAACATCAGGACCGTCAACGCCTACCTGGACGGCTTCCGCAGGAATGACCACGAGCAGATCCTGTCCTGCCTGACCGACGACATCAAGTGGACCGTCTTCGGTGCTTTCCAGTTGGCCGGCAAAGATGCCTACGATAAGGCCATCGATGGCGCGCCTGAGTTCATTGACCCTCCCGAACTCGAGGTCGTTCGCATGATTGAGCAGGGCGACGTCGTCATGGCAGAACTCACCGGCACGGTGAGGCGCACCGCGGGTGGAGAAATGCGCATGTCCATGGCCGAAGTGTTCGTCATGCGTGACGGAAAGATCGCCGAGCGCCGCGCCTGGGTGATCGTCCTCAAGGAGAATGACTACCGCTGAGTATCGGCATTGGCCCTCTGGTCATGCCGGAGTGGTAACGCTTCGGCCGGCTTCCGGATCCCGCATCCGGGCGACCCATCGCGGCTAATCGAGTTGCTGGTGTGTAAATCGGTTTCTACATGAGAACTGACACTGCACGGAGTCGCCCCATGAAGTCCGCTCAGCTCGCGCTCATCGCCATGTCCGCTCTGACGATCTGGTCATGCCAGGACGGCACGGCATCAGCTGGCCTCCAGATCCCGCATCCCGACGATTCGTCAAAGCGGATCGAGTACTTCGTTGAGGCGCCGGCAGGCAGTGGCCCGTGGCCGACAATAGTGCTGCTCCATGGACATCAGGTATGGATGCGGCCAGGGGGAAGGGACTTCCTCGATCGCGGCGTGCTGAAAGAGTTGGCGGACCGAGGCTATCTCGCCGTCGCGGTCTCCCAGCCCGGCTATGGGAACTCGGCCGGTCCGGCCGATTTCAGTGGGCCGTTTACCCAGCACGCGGTGGCCGGCGTCATTGAAAAGCTGCGTGCAGATGGCCGGGCATCACCGAAGAAGCTGCTTATCGAGGGAATCAGCCGAGGCGCGCTGACGGCGGGCCTGGTCGCCGCGCATGATCCTTCCGTTTCAGGACTGGTCCTGATTTCCGGCGTCTACGATTTGCCGGCATATGTGGCGGATCCGAACGCAAGTCGGGGCAAGATGTCGGTGATCAGGTCGCTCATATCGGAATCTGGAGGTACGAAGGAAGCGCTCGATGCCCGTTCCGTATTGCGCTTCGCAAGCAGTATCAAAGCATCTTCACTGATCCTGAACGGTGCACAGGATGACCGTACGGATCCCGGCCAGGCACGTCGTCTGGCCGAGGAGATCAACCGGGGCGGTGGCCAGGCAAAGGCGATCATCTATCCGGACTTTGGCCACCGGATACCGATCGAAGAGCGCAGCAAGGTTGTTGATCCTTTCATTGACGAAGTGTTGGGGAAGACTTGATGCGTCCTAGTGGCTTTGGCCCGGCCTTATTGCCACTCCCGCCTCTTCACCTCTTCCAGCGCCGCGCACAACTCGATCCCCTCCAGCGTCTCGGCCAGCGTCCGCTCCGCGCCATCGAGCCGCGGCAGCAGCGGCTTGAAGAAGGCCTCCACTTCGTCCCGCTCCGGCAGTGAGCAGAAGCTGGCCCCGAACCGGGGCAGCCAGCGGTAGCCGAAGGGCGAGGTGCGGGCGATGAAGGCCTCGTGGTTGGCCTTGAACCAGTCGAAGGTCGCGCGGCGCTGGCTCGGGCGGGCGGCGAGGGCGAAGGCGATGGTGGTGGGCTCCCGGGCGCGGAGCTGCGGGTCGAGCAGCAGCTTCCGTACCCGGTCGGCGACGGCCGGGTCGTCGGTGGTGCCCAGGGCGAGGGCGGCCTGGGAGCGGAAGAGAATGTCGCTGGAGGCCAGCAGCCGGCCGATCAGGGCTTCCGCGAAGGGCAGACCCTGGTGCAGCACGCCGGCCCGGAGCGCGGTCTCCCGCAGCGCCGGTTCCACCGCGCCCTCGTCGGGCGCGAACGGGGCGCCGGCCGGGAGACTTGCCTCACCCAGCCGGAGGTAGCGGGCCGCCGCCTTCGCCAGCGCGCCGCGCAGCTCCGTATCCTCCGCCTCCAGCGCCAGCAGGCGGATCAGGTTGGTGCGGAAGAGCGCGTCGTCCACCGAAGCCGCCGTCTCCGGCACGGTCGCGGGTGGCGCCTTGAGCGGGTCCGGTCCGAAGGCCGCGAGGCGCGGCCGGTACAGCTTCCGCAGCCGGGCGTTGAACTTCTCCCGCTCGCCGGCCGGGGCCACGTAGTCCCGCAGCCGGATCAGGTCCCGGGACGGCGCGATCGCCACCTGCGGGTAGCGGGATTGCGCAAGTGTCCCGAGCACCGCCAGGAATTCAGCGGTGCCGAGCCGGTTCGCCTGGTACGCCGCGGACAGGCTGTCCGCGGTGGCCAGCGCCTCCAGCTCGTTCAGCCGGTCGAAGTTCGCCTCCAGCGCGCGCCAGCCCGCCGCGTCCAGCGCAAAGCGGTAGTAACCGGCGCCATTCGCATTCGGCATCACCCAGGCCGGGCAGCCGGTGGCGGTGAGCGGGATGCGCGCCTTGGGCGTGGTCACCAGCGCGCAGTCCTTGCCGGTTCCTTCGCCGGAGCCGTGGCGCACGCAGACCGGCAATTGCCAGGTGCGTACCGGATCGCCCTTCGACCCCACCGGCAGGTAGCGGGACTGGGTGATCGCGACGGCCGGGCCGTCCGCGCCGCACTCGAGGGTCGCGGTCACCAGCGGCACGCCCGGCTGGTCGATGAAGCTGCGGAAGGCGGGCACCACGTCGGGCCGCCCGGAGCCTTTCGCCAGCGAGGCCATGAAGTCCTCCACGTCCGCGACGCCGTGGGGGAAGCGCTGCATGTGGGTGCGGATGCCGGCGCGGAAGGCGTCCTCGCCCAGCCAGCTCTCGAACATGCCCAGCACGGCGCCGCCCTTCAGGTAGGTGATGCCGTCGAAGGCGCTGCCGATGTCCGCGTTCCGGTCCACCGGCTGGCGGATCTGGCGCGCCGCGATGCGGCTGTCCTGCTCCATGGCCGGCGGGGTCTGCAGGGCCGGCACGGTGTCGAAGCGCAGCGCCGGCTGCCAGGCCTGGCCCGCCTTGAAGCCCATCCAGTTGGCGAAGGACTCGTTCAGCCAGATGTCGTCCCACCACTTCGGCGTCACCAGGTCGCCGAACCACTGGTGGGCCAGTTCGTGGGCGTGGATCCCGCCGAAGCCGCGCCGGTCCGCCACCGACGCGTCGTCGGCGAGCAGCAGGCGCGGATCGCCGTAGATGATCGCGCCCGCGTTCTCCATGCCGCCGCCGAAGTCCGGAGACGCGATGAGGTCCAGCTTGGGGTAGGGGAAGGGCACGCCGAAGTAGTCCTCCAGGTAGAGGACCATGTCGTGGGTGTTCTCCAGCGCATAACGCAGCCGCGGCCCCTTGCCGCGGGTCGCGACGCCCCGGAGCGGCAGCGGGGTCGTGCGGGCACCGTTCGGCGGCACCGGCTTTCCCTCGACCACGTCCAGGGGTCCCACCGCCAGCGCGATCAGGTAGGTGGGCAGCGGCAGCGTGGTGGCGAGCTGCACCCGCTTCAGTCCGTCGCCCGCCGGCTGCTCACCCGTCACCGGCGTGTTGCCCACCACGGCGTTGCCGGTCCGGGTCGTCACCGCGATGTCGAAGGGCGTCTTGAAGCCCGGCTCGTCGAAGCCCGGGAACATGCGCCGGGCATCGATGGGCTGGAACTGGGTGAAGGCGTAGGCGTCGCCGCCGATCTCCGACTTGTAGAGCCCGGAGCCGCCCTTGCCGAAGGGCGCCGTGTACGCGAGGCGCAGCGTGCCCCGGCCTGCCGGCACGGGCGCGTCGAAGCGCAGCCGTGCCACGCCGGTCGGGTCCACCTGCTCCCAGGTGGCCGACCGGCTCGTCCCCGCGCCGTCGACGTGGGCGGCGGATTGCACCGTCAGCCCGTTGCCGTGCAGGTGGATCACCGCCGTCGGCGCGGCGATGTCCACGTCGATTTCCGCCAGGCCGGAGAATTCCGCCTGGTCCGGCAGGATCTTCAGGTCCAGGCGGTAGGCCAGCGGCCGCACGTCGGTGCCGAGCCGGCCCCGCGGGGCTTCGGCGCCTTCGGCCCCGGTTGCCGGATGCGGGGTGACCGCGACTAGCGTCAATGCGGCAAACGCGGCCAGGATGGGAAACGGCAGGGACAGGTGCATGATCGGGATACCTCGCGGTTGGACCGGTCCGTGCGGCAGGGCGCCGCAGGGCTTACGTCACTTTATTCTCTCGTGGCATGATCATATGCGGGCGCGATATGACGGTGAAGCCGTCCCGGGCCGCGACAACAACAAGATGCCCGGGGGGCAGCCATGAATCCCATGCCGATCGGCCTTCTGGCCGCACTTTGCGCCGGCGCCGCGCTGGCCCAGCCCGCTCCCGGCGGGGCGGGCCGGCCGCCGCCCGCCGATCGCTACGCGCTGGTCCACGCGGGCACGCTCCTCGCCGTGCCGGGCCAGCCGCCCCGGCAGCAGATGACCGTGGTCGTGAAGAACGACAAGGTCGCTGCCGTCGTGGCCGGTTTCATCGCCGCGCCGCCCGACGCGGCGCCGGGCTCGGTCGTCGAGGTCATCGACCTCTCCAACCGGTTCGTGATGCCCGGGCTCATGGACGCCCACGTGCACCTGCAGAGCGAGCCCAGCTTCTCCCGCCGGCGCACCGAGCGGGGCGACCGCAATCCGCCGACCGGCGCCGAGGGCGCCGTCAACGCGATGGTGTACGCCCGCCGCAACCTGGCCGCCGGCTTCACCACGGTGCGGGACCTCGGCTCCGACGACCAGGCCGTCTTCGCGGTGCGCAACGCCATCAACGCCGGGCGGATGACCGGCCCGCGCATCCTGCTGGCCGGCTCGTCCATCGCAGTGACCGGCGGGCACGGCGACGGGATCCCGATGGACAGCACCGGCGATCCGGTGGCCCGGATCACCGACGGCACCTGCGACGGACCGATGGAGTGCCGGATGGCCGTGCGCTTCCAGTACAAGCTCGGCGCCGACGTCATCAAGTTCACGTCCACCGGCGGCTTCGGCTCCAACACCGGCCTCGATCCCCAGCTGTTCACGGACGAGATCGAGGCCATCGTCTCCACCGCCCACCTGCACGGCCTGAAGGCGGCGGCCCACGCCTACTCCCCGGTCGCTATCAAGGACGCGGTGCGCGCCGGCGTGGACTCCATCGAGCACGGCTTCTTGCTCGACGACGAAGGCATCCGGATGATGAAGAAGGCGGGCACCTTCCTGGTGCCGACGCTGTCCGCCAGCTACCCGCCGCCGATCTTCCGCATCCCGGACCCGCCGTCGGTGAAGCTCCGGAACGAGTACCGGGCCTTCGAGCGCGCCTACGCGGCCGGCGTGAAGATCGCCTTCGGCACCGATGCGGGGACCTTCGCCCACGGCACCAACGCCAAGGAGTTCGACCTGATGGTCGGCTTCGGCATGACGCCGATGGACGCGCTCCGCTCGGCCACCGTCGTGACCGCCGACCTGTTCGGGATCGCGGCGGAAGCGGGCACCCTCGAGGCCGGCAAGCTCGCCGACATCGTGGCGGTGGAGGGCAATCCCCTCGAGAAGATCTCGGTGATGCGGCAGGTCGACTTCGTGATGAAGAGCGGCCGCGTTGCCAAGCGCGACGGCGCGATGACCGAGCTGTTCACGTACCCCGCCGGTGTCGAGTAGCCCGGCACCCTTTCCAATCCATCAGCCTGGAGTCCCTTCCAACATGAATCCCAAGCGCGTCCCCGCCGGCCGGCTGCTCGCCATCGCCGGCCTTGCCGCCTCGCTGGCCTCCGTACTTGCCGCCTGCTCGGGCGAACGCCCCCCTGCCGAAGCGCCCGCCGATAGCGCGGCCGCCCCCGCGGCCCCCGCCGCCGCGGCCGTCGCGCCCGGCACGGAGCTGCCCGTGCGGCTCATCCCCAACGTCCCGAAGAACGCCGAGGCCTACTACGCCCCGGACAGCCTCCGCGTCATCGCCCAGACCCAGGACCCCGCCGCGAACAAGGCCGAGGGACGGGAAACCGGCGCGCTGACCTACACCTTCGCCGACGACGGCACGGACATCCGCCGCATCAACGACAAGGGGCAGGACGCCTGCTCGTACTTCTTCCCGGACGGCAAGCGGCTGGTCTGGACCTCGACCAAGGACAACCTGGACATGCCCATCGGCAACTGGTCGGACTCCAACGACTACCCCCAGGGCGCGGAGCTGTACACCTCCGACCTGGAAGGCGGCGACGTCCGGCGCCTGACCAACAACAAGTACTACGAGGCCGAGGTGTCGGTGTCGCCCGACGGCCAGTGGCTGGTCTTCGGCCGGCAGATCGACGGCAAGATGGACCTGTGGCGCATGCGGCCGGATGGCACGGAGGAGCAGCAGATCACCTTCACGGACGACTGGCAGGAGGGCGCGCCCTTCTACCTGCCGGACAACGAGACGATCCTCTACCGGGCCTGGAAGCGCAGCGAGTACGGCAAGATCAAGCCGACCCCCATGACGGTGTTCACCATCCGGCACGACGGCACGGGCCACACCGTGCGCACCTTCGACCAGGCCATGAACTGGGCCCCGTATCCCGCGCCGGACGGCCGCCACTACGTCTTCGTGCGGGTCGTCGAGGACAACAACTGGGAGGTCTTCCTGGGTGACCTGGCCGGCGGCGAGCCGCAGCGCCTGACCTTCAACCCGGGCTTCGACGGTTTCCCGTCCCTCTCACCCGACGGCACGAAGATGCTGTTTGCCCGCAGCACGGGCGGGGGCTTCATGTCGAACCTCTACACTCACGTCATGGACGTGTCGTCGCTCAACCTCGGGCCCGCCAACTTCAAGGGCGTGCCCGAGATAGTGCCCCCGGCTACCTGACCGCCGTGACCGGCCGCCGGGCGGGGCCCACCGGAATCCTGCTGGCCGCCGCTGTCCTGCTCGGGACGGCGGCGGCCCACGGCGCTGCCCCCCGCATCCACGCCATCACCGGCGCCCGGATCGTCACTGCGCCGGGCAAGGTCATCGAGAGCGGCACGATCGTGCTGCGCGACGGGCTGGTGGCAGCCGTCGGGCCGAAGGTGTCGGCGCCGCCCGACGCCACGGTGATCGCGGCCGAGCCCGGCTGGACCGTCTACCCGGCCTTCATCGACGCCGCCTCGTCCGTCGGGCTCGACGCGGAGGCCGCCGCCGCGCCAGCGGCGGAGCGCGGCGGCGCGGAGCCGAAACCCGTCGGGTCCCGGCACGAGCTGAGATCGGTCCGCCCGGACGAGCGCGCCAGCGACCGGGTTGACCTGGCGAGCGCCAGCATCGCCCGGCACCGGGAGATGGGCTTTGCGGTGGTTCACGTGCTGCCGGACAAGGGCGTCTTCCGCGGCGAGTCCGCGCTGCTCATGCTGCGCCCCGGCCCTGCGTCCGACGTGGTGGCCCGCGGCCAGCTGGCGCAGGTCATCGCGCTGGAGACGTCGAGCTTCATGGCCCGGCAGTACCCGTCGTCGAAGTTCGGCGCCGTGGCCACCGTCCGCCAGATCTTCCTCGACGCCGCCCGCCAGGGCGAATGGAGCCGGCGCTACGCCGCCTCGCCCGCCGGTATGGCGCCGCCCCCGTACCGCTCCTCCGACGCGCCGCTGCTCGCGGTCCTTGCGGGCGAACGGCTGCCCGTGTGGGTTGCCATCAACGCGCTGGACCCGGGCCGCTTCCGCAACCTGGCGGACGAGTTCGGCCTCGGTGGCGTCGTGGTCGCGCGCAACCTCGGCGACCGGGAGGCCGACCTGCGCGCGGCCGGCATGCCCGTGCTGCTCCCGCTCGAGGCGCCGGAGAAGCCCGGGCTCGCTGACGACGCCGAGGCCATCGAGACCTCCCTCCTGCAGATGCAGCAGTCGCTGCGGGGGCCCGGGTTGCCGGCGGCCCTCGTGGACGCCGGTGTGCAGGTGGCCCTGGTCACGGCTGGCATGAAGAACCCGCGGCGCTTCCAGGAGAACCTGGCCGAGGCCGTGAAGGCAGGCCTGGGTCCCGACCGGGCCCTCGCGGCCCTCACCACGGTGCCGGCGGCGCTGCTCGGGCTCTCCGGCAGCATGGGCACCCTCGAACCGGGCAAGCAGGCGAACCTGCTGGTGGTGGAAGGCGACCTGTTCGCCGCGTCCCCCACGTTCCGGCACGTCTTCGTGGAGGGCCACCACGAGGAGATCGAGGCGGAGGAGGCCGTGGGCAACCCGGATGCGGTCGTGGATCCGCGCGGCGTGTGGAAGGTCAGCATGGAAGTGATGGGCCGGGCTTCCGAATCCACCTGGACGATCGCCGGCGCGCCGGGCGCAGGCAGCAAGGGCCGCTACACGGGCCATAGCGAGAGCCCGCGGGCCGGGCGCCGCGATTTCAGCAGCGTCGACCTCAAGGGCGACGCGCTCACCGTCGTCAGCAGCGGCGGCCCGGGCGGCGAGACGAGGATCACCGTGATCGTCGCTGGCGAGGCGCTGTCCGGCACGACCACCATGACGTCGGAGCGGGGCTCCGCCACCATGAAGGTCGAGGGCCGGCGGGTCTCGGGTCCCGAAGGAGCCGAACGATGAACGCCCTGCGGTCCCGGTCCGTCCTCGCGGCCGTGCTGGCCGGCATGGTGCTGGTCGCACCGGGCGCCGCGTCCGCCGCGATGGAGCTGGCCGACGCGCTCGCCGTGCAGCCCTATCCGGTGGCGGCGCCGACGCCCGGCCAAGTGCTCATCCGCAACGCCACGGTCTGGACCATGACGGACGCGGGCACCGTCGCCGGGGCCGACGTGCTCATCGACGACGGCCGGATCGTCGCCGTCGGGCCGGGTTTGCGGGCGGGTGCGGGCGCCCTGGTCATCGACGGGACCGGCCGCCACGTGACGCCGGGAATCATCGACGCCCACAGCCACAGCGCCACCGAGCAGCTCGACCTCAACGAGGGCGTGAACAGCATCAGCTCCGAGGTGCGCGTGCAGGACGTGCTGGACGCCCGCTCGCCCCAGATCTACCAGCAGCTGGCCGGCGGCGTCACTACCGCCCACGTGCTGCACGGCTCGGGCAACACCATCGGCGGTCAGAACGCCATCATCAAGTACCGCTGGGGTGTCCCGGCTCCGGACGGCCTGCTGTTCGAGGGGGCGCCGCCGACCATCAAGTTCGCATTGGGCGAGAATCCCACCCAGTCCGCCTTCAAGGCGATGCCGGGCGCGAACCTCCGCTATCCGTCCACGCGCATGGGCGTGTCGGCGCTGCTCCGCGCCAGCTTCGAGCTGGCGGCGGCCTACGAGAAGGAGTGGCAGCGTTACCGGGCGCTGCCGAAGCGGGAGCAGGCGCGCACGGCGCCGCCCCGCCGCGACCTGCGGCTGGAGCCGCTGGTGGAGATCCTGGCGGGCAAGCGCGCGATCCACGCCCACAGCTACAGGGCCGACGAGATCCTGATGCTGATGCGCCTGGCCGAGGAGCTGGGCTTCCGGGTGGACACCTTCCAGCACGTGCTGGAGGGCTACCGGGTGGCCGACGAGCTGGCGGCCCACGGCGCCAGCGCCTCCACCTTCTCGGACTGGTGGAGCTTCAAGGCCGAGGCCTTCGCGGCGATTCCCTACAACGCCGCCATCCTCACGGAGCGGGGCGTGCTCACCAGCCTCAACTCCGACGACGCCAACCTGGCGCGGCGGCTGAACCTGGAAGCGGCCAAGGTCGTGCGCTACGGCGGCATGAGCCCGGATGAGGCCCTGGCCCTGGTCACGATCAACCCCGCCCGCCAGCTGAAGATCGACCAGCGGGTCGGCTCGCTCGCCCCGGGCAAGGACGCGGACGTCGTGGTCTGGAGCGGCGACCCCCTCAGCGTCTACAGCCGCGTGGACTACACCTTCGTCGACGGCCAGCTGCGCTTCAGCCGGGAAGCGGACCAGGCCCACCGCCCGCAGGTGGCTGCGGCCCGGGAGCGGCTCACCGCCGAGCTGCGCGGCGCCGGCGCGAAGACCGCCGGGGCGGCGCCTGCCGCCACCGTAACGGTGAATCCACCCGCGCCATCCTTCGAGTACCGGTTCGCGCGGGCGCCCGCGGGGCCGCCGGTCGCCATCACCGGTGCCACGGTGCACACGCTCGAAGGACCGGCGATTCCCGATGGCACCGTCGTGTTCGAAGGCGGCCGCATCACCGCGGTCGGGGGCGCGGACACCCCGGTGCCTGCTTCCGCCGAGCGCATCGATGCCCGGGGCAAGCATCTCTGGCCCAGCCTGATCCACACCAACACGGTGCTCGGCATCAGCGAGATCGACAGCGTGCCGGGCACCGTGGACGTGGCCGAGACGGGCGAGACCAACGCCGACGCCGACGTGTCCCAGGCCGTGAACGCCGCCAGCACGCACTTCGCCGTGGCCCGGTCCGGCGGCATCGGCCACGCCGTCGTCGTGCCCGGCGGCGGACTGGTGGCCGGCACCACCTCGGTGCTGCGGACGGACGGCTGGACCTGGGAGGAGATGAGCGCGGTGCGCCAGCACTCCCTCGCCATCCGCTGGCCCGAGCCGCCACCGCCCCAGTACGCCGTCTTCATGGGCCCGCCGAAGACCCTCGCGGAGCGCAGGAAGGAGGCCGAGGACCGGGTGAAGACCCTCGACCGGCTGATGAACGACGCCGAGGCCTACGGCCGGGCCGCGCAGGTCGCGCGGGAGGCCGGCGCCCGGTTCGACTTCGACGCCCAGCTTGAGGCCCTGCAGCCGGTGGTCCGGGGAGAACGGCCCCTGTGGGCAACCGCGCGGGAGAAGCACGCCATCGAGGCGGTAGTGGCCTGGGCGGAGAAGCGCAAGCTGCGCCTCGTGATCACCGACGCCCGGGACGCCTACCTGGTCACCGGCCTGCTGGCGGCCCGGCAGGTGCCGGTGGTCCTCACCAACATCGTGGGCGAGCCGCCCCGGCCCGACGACCCCTACGACACGCTCAATTCAATGCCGGCGAAGCTCGAGGCCGCCGGCGTACCCTTCGCGATCGCCAGCGGCACCCGCGCGGGCGGCTCGTCGAACGCGCGGCACATCACGCTCTTCGCGGGGATCGCCGCCGCCCACGGCCTGGACCGGGAGGCCGCCTACCGCTCGATCACGCTCTACCCGGCGCGGATCCTCGGCCTCGACGGTGTGCTGGGGTCCATCGCGCCCGGCAAGAGCGCGAGCCTGGTCCTGACCGACGGCGACCTGCTGGAGCCCGCCACCACCGTGGAGCAGGTGTGGATCGACGGCACCCGGCCCGCCATGGACGACGTGCAGAAGGAAGCCTTCCGCAAGTGGAGCGCCCGGCCGCGGCCGGCGGCCCCCGGCAACTAGGCGATGCACAGCTCCCGGCTCTGGTTCGCCCGGCTCGTGACAGCCTACGCGTTGATGATCTTCGCCTTCCTGGCGTATCTGTACGTGCTGGAGCCACTGGACCATATCGCCAAGTTCGGCATCGCCGCCACGGGCAGTCCCGAGTCCATCAACTTCCTGCGCGCCGGCCCCGGCGCCCTGTTCCTCGGCATGTTCCTGTTCGCCGCGTACGGCCTTGCCCGTCCCGGCCGGCTGCGCTCCTGCCTGTGGGTGCTGGTGGTGCTGAACGGTTGCGTCGTCGCCGTCCGGCTGCTCGGGATGGCGGTGGACGGGATCACGCCCCTGCAGCTCACGGAGCTGCGCGACGAGGGACTCTCCTGGCTGCTGTTCGTGGCGGCGCTCGTCGCGCATCCGCGCTAGTCGATCGCCGCCGTCCCAGGACCCGGACCGGGAGGTAGCCAGGCCTGGCCGCTACAGACGCAGAGGCGTCAGATAGCCCGTCATTTCCAGGTAGCCGCGCCCGACCGGCCTGCCGCCCTCGAGGAGGGTGCTCGCGCCTTCCCAGTACACCGCCCCGGTCGTCAGCCGGGAATCCAGCTCCTGGTCCGGCATCAGGGGTGAGGTCTCGAAGATCCGGTCACCGACGGTGACGCGCTGGGCGATGGGCCAGCTCGTGCGCGTGCGGGCCGAGGTCCACGGTTGCAAGGTCGTGAAGCACACCGTCGCGGGATCGACGAGTCGCGTGGTGCCAGCGGGATCGCGGAAGGCCGCGTAGGTCCGGAGCGGCGCGTCGCCGGCGCCCGCTGCCGTGGCCTGGCGCCGGATCTGGAAGGCCAGCAGCGCGCTGCCGTCGTCCAGGTTCATGCCGAGCCAGTCCCAGCCGGCCGCCTCGGGCGCGAGCGGGGCGCTGGACCACTCGTGGTCGAGCCAGGCGACGCCCTGCATCCTCCCACCGACATCGGCGTTGACGTTCAGCTGCGGCCGCGAGTAGTAATAGCTGGCCTGCGCCGGCAGCGGGCCCTTGCGCGACACGCCGGCGTCCCCCTGCAGCCAGGGCGGCGCCGTGGCAGCGGCGGTGAAGTTGAGCGAGAACTCCCGGGCGGCGATGCGCACGAGGTAGGTGTCGGACTGGGGATCCCGCCGGAGCGACCAGCCGTCGAGCCTGACGCCGGTGTCGCCGGTTCCCGCGTCCACCAGCCCGAACCCGGTGCGGGCGATGCGCTCGTCCACCAGCAGCCTGCCGCGGGCGGGATCGGCCAGCGCGGCGTGGGCGATCACCAGCTGGCGGGCCGCGAAGGCGCTGGGATTGGCCGGGTCCACGTCGGTACGCACCCGGAAGAAGGTCACCTGGAAGCCGAGCGGGCGCGCCGGGCTGCCGAGCCAGCCGGTGAGGTACCACCACTCGGTGCGGAAGTCCGGATGGGCGCCGAAGTCCGCGGGGAAGGCGAGCGCCCGGGGCACGACGTCCGGGAAGCTCACATCGCTCCTGGCGGGAGCCATCGCGAGCGCGCCCGTGGCGAGCAGCAGCTGGCGGCGGTTCAGCATCACCAGTCCTCGTGCACGGCCCGGAGCGGGGACAGGCCCGTGGCGCGCCGGCCCGCAAGCGCGGCCGTCGCCGTTGCACAGAGCAGCAGCGCGATGCTGAGGCCCGCGATCAGGCCGACGGGCGCCGCGAAGTCCATGGTCCAGTGGAACGACTGCCGGTTGACGACGCGGATCAGGACCAGCGACACCAGCAGGCCGGTGCCGAGGCCCACCAGCAACGCGTGGCCGGTAGCCAGCGCTCCCTCCAGGGCCAGCACGCGCAGGACCTGGCCCCGGGTGACGCCCACGTGCCGGAGCATGCCGAATTCCCGCGTGCGGGCGATGGCCTGGGCCGAGAAGCTGGCAGCGACGCCGATCATGCCGATGAGGATGGCCGCGATCTCCAGCACGTAGGTCACCGCGAAGCTCCGGTCGAAGGCGCGCAGGCTCCGCGCGCGGAGCTCGCCGTTGGCAGTGAACTGAACCGCATCGCCGGAGGGGACCGCGGCCTGCAGCCCGCGGATCACGTCGTCGGCGGCCGCCCCGGGCCCAAGCCACAGGGCCGCCTCGGTGCGCGTAGTGTCGCCCGTCACCTCCTCGTAGTCGGACGTGCGCAGGATCACGGAGCCGAACTGGCGCGCGTAGTCGCGCCAGACGCCGGCCACGACGAACCGCTCGTCACGGCCGCCGAGCGGCAGGGACAGCTCGCGGCCCGGCGCCGCGCCGTACAGGTCCGCCATGGCTTCCGACACCCAGGCGGGACGGGCGCCCGCCGGCAGCGGCGCCGCGGCGCCGACCAGGGGCAGCAGCTCTGCCGCCCGGTTGGCGTCGACCGGCCGGGCAATGATCGCCACGGGTGCCCGGTCCGGGGCCAGCACCACGCTGGTGGCACGTGCCAGCTCGACGCGCGCCACGCCCGGGTGACCGGCGATGATCCGCAGGTCGTCCGGAGAGAAGTGGGTGTCGGTGGCGAACTGGCCGATCCGGGCGTAGACGTCCGCGGGCAGCACCCGCCCCAGCCAGTCCTCGAGGGAGCCACGGAAGCTCGCCACCATGGTGCCCATGGCGATCATGAGCGCGAAGCTCGCGACGATGCCCGCCATGCCGATGGCGGCGCCGCCGGGCGCGCGGGCGAGCCGGTTGGCGGCGAGCAGCAGCATGGGCCAGCGCACACCCAGGGACGATCCGCCGAGCCACCGGGCGACGGGCCCGAAGGCGGCGGCCGCCAGGCGTGGCTGCAGGGCGATGGCGCCGGTCAGCAGGCAGCCGATGGCGGCGTAGGCCGCCAGCGGGATGCCGCCCACCGCCGGCAGCTGGACGAGAACGGTCGCGGCAGCGATCAGCAGCAACCCGGGCGCGACGCGGCCGAGGGGCTGCAGCGCGTCTTCCTCGGCGCCGGCCCGCAGTGCCGGTGCGATGGGCGCGCGCGCCGCCTCCCGGGCCGGGACGAGGCCGCCCGCGATCGCCGCGAGCACGCCGAGCGCGGCATAGCCGGCGGTCGTGGCGGCTGGCAGGAGCAGCTCGGGCGCGAAGGCGCCGGAAAAGCCACTGCCCAGGTCGCCACCGAGCGCCGCAAGCACTCCCCGGGCGATGCCGATGCCCGCGGCGATGCCAAGCACGCTGCCCGCGATCCCGACGGCCGCAGCCTCGGCAACGAGCAACCACTGCAGTTCCGTCCGGCTCACCCCTGCGGCCCGCAGGTAGGCGAGCTGGGTCCGGCGCGCCAGCGTCCCCTGCACCTGCAGGGAGAACACCAGGAAGCTGCCGGTGAAGAGCGCCACCAGCGCCAGCACGTTCAGATTCGTCCGGTAGGCGCGGGAGAGCGTGGCGAGCCGCGCTTCCCCGGCGTCGGGGCCCGCGAGTGCCACGCCGGCCGGCAGCGCCAGCTGACCGCGCAGCGTGTCGGCCGTGACGCCGGGCTCGAGCCGCAGGTCGATGCGCGTGAGCAGGCCGAGCCTGCCGAGTCGCCACTGGGCGAAGCCCAGGTCCATGAGGCCGAGGACGCGCCCGGGCCGGGTGCCCGGCAAACTGCCGCGTACGCGCAGCGTCACGCGCCGGTCGCCCGACTGCACGACCAGCTCGTCGCCCGGTGCCACGCCGAAGCGCGCGAGCGCCGCCGGCGACAGGAAGATGCCGTCGCCAAACAGCGCGAAGCGCGACTCCGCCTCGCCGCCGCCAGTACTCCGGCTCCCTGGCTGGAAGTCCGGGAGCAGCCCGGGGGTGATCCAACCCGCCCGCAGGGCATCCACGCCCAGGACGGGCAGCCTGGCGTCGCTGCCGGCCACCAGCACGTCGGTGGCCAGCACGGGGCTCGCGAGCGCCACGCCGGGGTGGCTGGCCACGCGGGCGAACAGCCGCTCGTCGAAGCCGCTCCGCGGGCCTTCGATGGCAGCGTCGGCCTCGCCGTTCACTTCCCGTAGCGCGGCGTTGAACTCGGCCAGCGCCGCCGTGTTGATGAGGCTCACGGCGTAGCCCAGCGACACTCCGGCCGCGATCGCCAGCACCTGGACGACGGTGCGGAGCCGGTGCGCGCGCGCGTGGCCGGCGCTGAAGTGCCACCAGATCCAGGGCATGCCGGCCATTTGGTCAGCCGGCCCGCAGGCGACCCTGGTGCAGCTCCAGCACCCGGTCGGCCCGCGCGGCGGCGACCGCCGAGTGGGTCACCAGCACGCCCGCCGCGCCGGCGGCGCGCACCTCGCGGCGGAGCAGCTCCAGCACGATACCGGCGGACTCGGGGTCCAGGTTGCCGGTGGGCTCGTCGGCGAGCACCAGTGCCGGCCGGTGGGCCAGGGCCCGGGCCACCGCCACCCGCTGCAGCTCGCCACCGGACAGTTCCCGAGGCGCGCCGTCATGGCGGTCCTCCAGCCCGAGCGCGTGGAGCATGTGCCGCGCGCGCGCGTTCCGGTCCGCCACGCTCGCGCCGAGCAGGACGAGGGGCAGCGCCACGTTCTGGCCGACGGTCAGGTGGGGCAGGATGTGGAAGGACTGGAAGACGAAGCCGAGCCGCGCGCGCCGGAATTTCGTGCGGGCGTCGTCGTCGAGCCCGAAGAGGTCCGTGCCTCCGATACGGACGGCGCCACTGTCGGGCGTCTCCAGGCCGGCGATCAGGTTGAGCAGCGTGGACTTGCCGGAACCCGACTCGCCGACGATGGCGACGAACTCGCCCGGCTGCACGGCGAATGACAGGCCATCCAGGACCCGCCGGCCGCCGTAGCTCCGCGCAAGCGCTTCGACGGCGAGGCCGGCCGGCGTCATCCCTCAGTGCCGGAGCGGCTGGTCCGGGGAGCTTTCGGGCTCGGCTGCCGGCTCCGGCTCGACCTCGTCCGGGGCCTCCGCCGGCTCGTCACCGTCGGACTCGAGCAGGTGGGCGGGCAGCTTCTTCTTGGCCTTGGCGCCGAGCTTGCGCAGCTCGTCGGTGCGGCGCACCAGGTTGCCCCGGCCCGTGTGCAGCTTCTTCATGGCCTTGTCGAGCGCGTCGCTGGCGCTCGAAAACTGCCGGGTGACCTTGTCCAGCTCCTGCACGAACAGCACGAATTCGTCGTGCATGCCGCCCGCCTGCTCGGCGATCTTCAGCACGTTGCGGTTCTGCCGCTCGAGGCGCCACACGCTGTCGACCACCCGGGCGGTGGCCATGAGTGTCGTGGGGCTCACGAGCACCACGTTGCGGCTCCAGGCCGCGTCGTAGAGGCCCGGGTCCGCCTGGATCGCGAGCATGAAAGCCGGCTCCACGGGCACGAACAGCAGCACGAAGTCCAGGGAGTCGAGTCCGTACAGGGCCGGGTAGTTCTTCTCGCTCAGCGCCCTGATGTGCCCGCGCAGCGACGCCAGGTGCTGCTGGAGCGCCACCGCCCGGGCCTCGTCGGTCTCTGCGCTGGCATGGCGCTCGTAGGCCACCAGCGACACCTTCGAGTCCACGATCAGGTTGCGGTTGTCCGGCAGGCTGATCCGCACGTCGGGCTGCTGCCGGCCGCCATCCGCGGCGACGAGGCTCTCCTGCACGAAGTACTCCCGGTCGCGCACCAGGCCCGATGCCTCGAGCACGCGCTCCAGGATCATCTCGCCCCAGGTGCCCTGGGCCTTGGCGTCGCCCTTCAGCGCGGTGGTCAGGTTCTTCGCGTCCTGGCTGACCTGCTGGTTCAGCTCCATGAGGCGCTTCAGCTCCTGCTTCAGCGAGCTGCGTTCCCGGGTGTCGGTGAGGTGGGTCTCCTCGATCTTCCCCTGGAATTCCTTCAGGCGCTCCCGGAGGGGATTGAGCAGCTCGTTGAGCCTGGCCTCGTTCGTGGCGGTGAACTTGGCGGTCTTGTCGTCCAGGATCTGGCTGGCCAGGGCCTTGAAGGTGTCGGTGAACTGCTGCCGGGTGTCGGCGATGACGGCGTTCAGCCGGGCGTCGTTCTCGGCCTGGCTGCGCTTCGCGGCCTCGATCTCGGCTTCGAGTTCACCGATGCGGCGGGCCCGCTCCCGGGCGTGACTCTCGGCTTCCGCCAGGCCCGCGCGAAGCTCCTGCAGCTGCACTTCCCGTGACCGGCTGCGCTCCTCGAGCACGGCCTTCTGGCGGCCGGCGACGAGCCAGCCGATGCCAAGGCCGACGGCCAGTGCCAGCAGGCCGAAGGCGAGGCCGGCGAGGGAGGGTGAGTCCATGGGGCCAGTGTAACCGGGCGGGTCCACCCGGCGGGCACCCCGTCAGGTCCAGGCGCTGGTGGCCACCTCGAGCCAGGTCGCCCGGGCCCGGGCCACCAGCCGGCCCTCCGCCGTGTAGATGGCCGAGCCCGCCAGGCGCTTGCGCCCCTCGCTGCCGAGCGGCCAGCCGATCACGACGCAGCGCTCGCCCGCACGGAGCCCGCCGGTGATCGTCGCGCACAGCTCGCCGAGCACGACCGCCAGCCCCTCGGTCTCGGGCATCACCGCGAAGCCGCCGCTGCAGTCCAGGGCCGACCACAGGAACTCCGGCCGCACCGCGCCGGCGTCGTCCGCGAGGGACGGGTCGGGCGTCCAGGGGGTGGCGAGCAGCGGCGTGCCGGCCACGGGGCCGGGGAAGATGTGGAGCCCGTCGCCGGTAGCACGGTCAGGCCCGCAGACGAAGCAGCCGGGAAAGGCGTGGACCTGGAAGCCGCGATAGCCGCGGGACGCGGCCACGGCCTGATCGTAGCCCGGCGAAGGCGGGGGCTCCGGGCTTGCCGCAGCCACCCGGGCCTCGCCAATCAGCGTGTTGCCGTCGAAGAGGCGGGCATGCTCCTCCGCGGTTTCCAGCCGCAGCATCGTGCCGAGCGGGGGCGGGGCCTTCAGTCGTGCGGCGACGGTACCGCCCAGATGTGCGGCCATGCGTCCGCACACGTAGCCGCCGTTGCCAGAGCGGGGCGGTCCGCGGAAGCGTTCGGCGATCTGGAAGTGCTCAATGGACTCCATGCGGCCGACGGAACGATCTGTTGGCGTCGATCAGGAAGCTCGGCGACGTTTGGCGATGAGTTCCCGCACGACCGGAACGAGCTCATTGGGAATTTCCATGAGCGTCTGGTCCTTCTGCTCCGGAGCCGCCTCATCTTCGGCAACTCCCTCTTCTTCCGTCTGGGATTCGTAGTGATCCAATAGCCGCTTGACGCGGGCGGCATCCCAGCCCTGAGGAAATTTGGCTTGCTTGGTCATCGCCTTTTTCGCCTGCGGCGCCGGTATGCCAGGAGCGGTTTGCCCCTCAGTTCAAATGCCGTTATGACAAAGACACTCTGCGGCTCTGGATCCGGTACATAGATTACTCGCAGGCAACGGCCGGAAGAAGTCTGCCCGATCGCGACTCGCGAGCCATCCGAGCCCGGCCGGTCCTCCCCCGGCCGCGCCAGGACGCCTTCGACTTCGGGCTCGGAGACGTCATGCCCGTATATATGCGGTGCATCAGTCTCCGGGTCGATGTAGTAGCGAACCTTCAAGTCTTCCTCTGGCGATCCGACCTACTGATGCACACACCCCGACCCCACCGGCGTGTACCCGACGATGATGTCCTCGCCGTTCACCTCGTAGTGGATGTCGCAGTTCTGCCGGTCTGGTTCCACGTAGACCCAGTGGCCGCTGGGCAGGGTGTACGTGCGCTCCTGCCAGCTGATCGTGGTGGCGCGGCTGCCGGGGCGGCGCACGACGTCCCTGACCACCGAGATGTTCTGGCCGACGGCCGAGCCGGCGTACTCCTCGATGGTCGGGACCTGGGAAGCGCGGCAGGCGCCCAGTGCGACGATCAGCGGCAGCAATGCGGCGTGTTTCATGTGTGTCGTCTCAGTCATCCATTGCCACGGCGATGGCCGGGACGCCGTCGAATAGTGCGGGATAGGTCAGCCCGGCGGCCACGGGCATCCCCGGGAAGTTCAGGCTGTTGCGCAGGACGCTGCCGAACCGGTCGCCGCCGAACTGGTCGAGCCGTACCTGGAAGACGTCGTGCAATCCGGCGATCGCGTTCATGCCGGGGACGCGATTCATGACCCGGCTGAGCCGCCCGCCCTCGCCGGTGATGGTCGTCGGATCGATCACGCGGCGGCTCTCGGCAAAGTTGTTGGCGCCCTCGATCGGCATGTCGAAACGCTGCTTGCCCTGCGCCGGTCCGCCAGAGGCCCAGGTGGCACTGTACTTGACCGCCCGGTCGTAGGCGTACCCGAAGGCGGCGGCGCCGCTGGAATAGGCGAAGCCGTCCCGGAAGTCGCCGCCACCGACCTTGGCCGTGTAGCCGCCGACCACGCCGGAAGCCGCGATGCGGCCGACACTCCAGGAGCTGCCGTAGTAGGTGCTGACGGCCCCGATTCCCGCGCCGCCTATCATGCCCAGTCCCGCGCCGCGCAGGTCGCCGGTGACGATGCCGCCGGCGACGGCCCCGCCCGCCATCGCACCGATGGTCCCTGCACCCACGGCGGTCGCCGCGGGGACCGAGGCCATGTACCAGCTGCTGGCCGCACCACCGGTGTAGAAGCCGGCCACCGCGGCGAGGATCTCCCGCCCGTATTTGTCGATTACCCGCCGGAACAGGCTGCCAATGGCGCTGACCAGGCGCTTGAAGAACTTGCCGATGCGCCCGAGGAAGAATCCGCTGGGATCCACCAGCGACGTCGGGTTGCCGGCCACATAGGCGTACCGGTTCAGGCTCTGCGGGTTCAGCAGGTTGCCCAGCACGGGGTCGGGAGTGAGCATGGTGCCCAGCACCGGATCCTGCAGCCGGCCGTTCATGTGGATCAGCCGCACGCCGTCCAGGTGCTCGTGACCAGTGAAGCCGCGTTCGGTGAAGTGGGCCGCGGTCGCGAGGACGTCCGCGGGGTCGGCCGTCCAGTTCGGATTACGCCGTTTGCCGAAGGCGTCGAAACGCTGGGCCAGCGTCTGGCTGCCGCTGCCCACGACGCGGCTGAGCGCGTCCACGCTGCCCTGGTGGTCCCGGTGCAGGAAGTAGGCGTCGAGGGTCGCGGGGCTCGCCTGCTCGACCTGGGAGTAGATGGCCTCCCCGTTGGCGAACACCGTGGACCGGAAGCGCTTCTGTGCGCCGGTGATTTCCACCTCGAAGTGCGGGCCGACGTACCAGGTCGTCGTAGTGGCACCGCCCGTCTTCGCGACCTGGCGGATCCGCTGCCGGTCCGGGCCGTAGGCGAACTCCGTGAAGTCCCCCGCGCCGTAGTCGATGCGCCTGGGCAGCGGAAACGGGTGCCAGGTGATCGGCTTGCCTGCGCGGGAAGCCATGTTGCCGTTCGCATCGTAGGCGTAGCTGCGGGTGCCGGCCGGACCGCCAGACACCGCCGAGACGGCCCCGGGGCGTCCGCTCCCGTAGGTATAGGTGCCCACGTCCGACTTCGAACGGATCCGCCCGCCGGCATCGTAGGCCACCGTGAGAGTCGGCGTGCCATTGAGCCTGGCACCCAGCAGGCGGTCCTGCTCGTCGTAGCTGAACTCCTCGCTTAATCCCTGGCCCAGGTCCTGGCGTCTCAGGAGGTTACCCACCTTGTCCCACTGGTAGGCGTAGTTCTGGCGCTGGGAACCGAGGGACGGGCCCGTGCGAATGGCCTCGAGCCGGGTGCTCGCCCGGTCGTAATCCCGCTGCTCGTCGATGGTCGTGTAGCTGCCGAGGCGCACCAGCCGCTCCCGCCCAAGGGCGTCCTGGGACCTGAGGTCGTAGAGGCCGACCCACCAGCCGCCCCCCGCCAGGGTGTCCTGTTCCACCACGTCGAGGTGGCCCGCGTCATAGCGGAATCCCACATGGAGGCGGGCGCCGTCTACGGTGGCTGGATAGACCATCGATTTCACGCGCCCCAGGGCGTCCCACTCGTAGTTCGTGACGTGGGCAACACCCTCGAGAGTGGTGGTGACGGCCGTTCGGCGGCCGAGCGGGTCGTACGCATACTGCTCGATGAATCCCGCGGGACTTGCTCCGACGGGACCCGTCACCCGGCTCGGCAACCCCTGCAGCGGTCCCGCTGCCTGGTGGAACTCCCAGGTGGTGATGCCCTGGCCCGAGTCGTCGCGGCGGCTGAGCCTGCCCAGCTGGTCGTGAGTGAAGCGGATGACGTTGGCGGGTGTCACGGCGTCCCGCTGGACGACGAGCTCGCCGAAGGCGTTGTGCTCCGAGGTCCGCCGCCCGCTGTCCGGCGATTCGACCGTGGTCTGCAGGCCCCGCTCGTCGTAGCCCAGCGTAGTACGGGCGCCGTTGGGGTCCGTGATCGCCGCGAGCTCCCCGAAGGCCGTGTAGGTGTAGCTCGCGGTGCCGCCCGTGGGAGTGGTCACCGACACCAGCCTGCCCTCGGCGTCCACGGTCCGGGTGGTGGTCCGGTTCTCCGCGTCGCGGACGACCTGGGTCAGCACGTTCGAGTTCCATCGGGTGCTTGCCGTGCCACCGGATTCGTCCGCGGGCCGGTCCTCGGCGCGCCGATCACCGCGCAGGTCATGCCGGGTGTCGATCCAGAACTGCTGCTCCCCGGCCACGTAGGGCACGGTCTGGCGCGCGACCCGCCCCAGCGCGTCGTATTCGGTGAGCTGCCGGCTCTGCTGCCCGCCGACCAGGCTCGATTCCTGGCCCACGGTCCGGCCGTAGCGATCGTGGATGGTCGTCGTCACGTGGCCGTCGGTGCGTTCCGCGCGCAGCTGGAACTCACCGCGGTTGCTGAAGCAGCCGCCAGCGCACCTGCCGTAGGTCCAGGTCGTGCCCGGGCCGTCCGGCCGGGTCTCCTGCCGCACTCGCGCGAAATCGTCCCAGGCCCACCGGGTGACGAGGCCCCGCGGCGACGTGCGGGAAGTCTCCACGTCGAGGCCGCCGTTCCAGGCGAAGGTCACCACAGCGCCAGCCTGGCCATCGATGTGCGCCGTCTCGGTAACGGGGCGGTCGCTCCAAGCGGAGTAGGTCCAGGTGGTCCGGCGCGCCGGCGCCGAGAGATCGGCCGGACTGCGGCTCAATGCAATGAGCTGCCCCGTGTCGCTCCAGGTGCTGGTGCTGACCAGCTGCCTGGCCGGTGGCCCCGCCGCACCCGTGGTCTCGGTCAGCTGGCGGCACGTGGCCGGCGACCAGCTGTGCAGGACCGTGCGGGTGGAAGAGGCCGCCGCCGAAATGTCGCGCGTGGTGTCCACCCGGAGCGGGAGGCCCAGGCAGTACTGGGCGGTACGTGCCGTCTCGTCGAAGACGCGGGTCACCGTGGTGTTGAACACGGCGGACGAGGCGGGGGACGACACGGCCGTGGTCTCGCGCACCGGTGCGCCGTGGTTGAAATCCCAGGTGAGCGTGCGGCGGGTGCTCCGGGCCAGCTGGCCCAGCCCGCCGCCGTCGGGATCGGCCTCATACTCGTCCAGTGTCTCGGACTGCAGGTAGGGGAAGTGGTGGTCACCGGCGGCATCGGCGGCCGCGCCCGGTTGCGCCCGGGAGCTCCACACGGGATTGCGTTCGCTGAGCTTGCGGCCGTCGCCGCGCTGGGTGGTCACGAGATCCGCAGTGCCGACGAAGGGAAAGTCCTGGCGGTAGGTCACCTCGGTGAAGAGGCTGACGCCGTGCAGGGCGGCGTACCGGGAATCGGTGGCCTGCACCTTCTCGAAACCCAGGAAACCCCGACCCAGGCGGTTCACCCGGCCGTTCCAGTAGGCGTAGGTGGTGGTGTAGTTCCCGCCGATGCCGTCGTTCGCCGAGTAGCCTGTGACTACGGGGAACGGCCCGCCGCGCAGCAGGTAATCGCCGGCAGCCGCCGTGCCATTGCGCGTGTAGCCCGCGAAGGCGCCCAGTGCCCGGTAGACGGGCCGGAAGGAATTGCCGAGGCCGTCCGTCGCGGCGATGAGCAGGTCGGGCCGCGGGCCGCTGTGGCGGCGCACCTGCCACTTTCCCGTGTTGTCCGTGAACACGAGGTCGGGGAGGCCGTCGCCGGTGGCGTCCACGGGCAACAGGCGGAGGCTGGATTCGGGGGTCGGTCCGCCGGTGATGTCGAGGTAGCGGCCGGCGTCCGAGTTGCTGAAGACCGGGCCCGTGGCGGCGCCGCCCGCGAGATGTACGCGCCAGGTATTCGCGTCGAGGCGCCGGATCAGGTCATCCCGCCCGTCGCCGTCCAGGTCGGCCGCGCGCACGATTACGCCGATGCCGGTGGCGAGGCCCGTGGCCTCGGGGGGCGCCAGCGTATTGCCGAGGCTCTGCCGCGTCTGCCAGCCGAGCACCCGGTCCCGGTAGGCGAAGTCGGTGAGGCCGTCGCCGTTGAAGTCCAGTACCAGCGCGTCCCAGCCCGCCGGGGTGGTGAACAGGTGCTCGAAGCCGGCACCGGTGGACAGGAAGCCCTCGTAGTACCAGGGCTCGGCGTTCAGCCCGAAGACACCACGCATGATGAGCAGGTCCTGCCGGCCGTCGCCGTCGAAGTCGGGTGCTCCGCCGGCCCCCACCAGGGCGGGCATGAGGGTTGCGCCGCCATTGGCCGTGGTACCGATGGCCGTCGTGAGTTCCGGCCCGAAGCCGGAGCCGGTGTTGCGGCGTATCCGCACGACGTGGTCACGGGTGTACACGAGGTCGTCCAGTCCGTCCCCATCCACGTCCGCGACCAGGGGAGCAGGCACCGTCGCGTCACTGAGGCCGGTGTTGACCGCGGTGAGAAAGGCACCGGTCCCGCTGGACCGGTGCACGAACCAGGTGGCCGGATTGCCGGGCCCCTGGGCCAGAAGATCCCGGCGGCCGTCGCCGTCGAACTCCAGTGCGCGTCCGTTGCCGTACTTGGCGATGCCCGTATTGATCGCCGGGTTGGCGTAGATCCCCGGCGTCACATTGCTCGCGAGCCGGACGTGCCAGCGGACGGTCCCGCCCACGCTGGCCGGGACATAGAGGTCGATGTCCCCATCCCCGTCGTGATCCGCGAACACGGCATCTCCCGCCAGCGTGTCCACGGGCCCGCTGATGGCCGCATCGAAGCCACGGATGCCGGTCTGCCAGCCGAAGGTGGTCGGTGGCAGGCACTCCGCCGGGCCGCACTGCTCAACGGCCGCGAGCTGACTGCGGCCGCTGCCAGCAGCGTTGTTGCCCGTGTAGGTGAGGGCATAGCGGTGGACGAGCCCGAAGCCGGCGCCCCCGTCGAACTCGTAGCGGATCGCCGCGAGCCGCTGGGTCCGTTGCCAGCTCGCGCCCCACCGGTGCATCAGGCGCTGGTCCGTCGCCGGCCTGGCTTCGTAGCTGAACACCAGCCGGAACCGGGCCCCGGCGCCGGCCGCGTCCGCTGTCCAGCGGATCTCCCCGGGCAGCGATTCGCCGGTGACCTGGTCGTCGAGCCAGGTGTAGGAGATGTAGTTCGAGAACTTGTCGCTGACCTGGTTGGCCGCCCACTCGCGCACCTCGCCGCCGGTGCCGACGGCCTCGATCCGGGAGTCGGCGTCGTTGCCGTAGCGCCAGGTCAGGCCATCGGGATGCCGTACCTCGAAGCTCGCGGGCCCGGAGCCCTGCCGGCCCCGGGAGAACACCCGCTGGAGGTTGTTGACCTCGGTGCGGTACTCCGCGCCGTCCGCGCCGTAGCTGCCGGCCACCAGCACGAGAGGCTGGCCATCGAGGCAGTAGCGGTCGCCGGCGGCGAACCTGACGCCCTGGACCCGGCCGTCGACCGCGATGCTGAGCGGACACCGGGTGATGCGGGACAGGCCGGCGACGGTGAATCCGGCGCCGGCGAGGCCATCGCCGTCGTGACTGCCGTACCGCAGGGCGAGATTCGGCTGCAGCCCGCCGCGGCCCGCCGCAACGCTGATGGGCA
>Ga0268299_1001352_pt1 | contig 45070 bp, 30 predicted proteins | sample NOBtaG_FD_193484 | JGI IMG/M metagenome (GOLD analysis project Ga0268299, IMG submission 193484) | Activated sludge microbial communities from bioreactor in Nijmegen, Gelderland, Netherland - NOB reactor | ecosystem: Engineered > Bioreactor > Aerobic > Activated sludge | place: Netherlands... | reverse complement strand
ACTGGCCCGCCAACCGGGTCGCCGAGTTGACCCCAGCCGCTTGGAAAACCGCACGGACCACCTGACATCCGCCCAGTTTGCCCTCACCAGGCCCCATCCGCATAGACGCACTTCCCAAGACGGATACGCTTTATGACCGAGTCGATGATTACGGCTGGTATCAGGGGCAGTTCGAGAGCCATATCACGCAGCTCTACCCCAGGATGGGACTCCAGTTCCTGAAGGAGCTGCATCGGAGATTTCCGGCCTCGGGTGCGGTTCACGAAAGCCCAAGTCCCACCCCCATGACGCCGGAGCAAGTGCTGGAAGAGTTGGAAACGTTTGCGCCGGGTTTTGTGACCTGGGCCAAAGTCTTTCAGAAGTAGTTTCAAAGTGCCAGGTCATCTGTTCCCTCTCAAGCGTAAGAATCAGTCGAAGAGCCGGTGCAGCAGACCTGCTCATTCACACCGTTCACTACGAATGTTTTGCAGCAGTTTGGTTTTGATGGATTACAATTCTTTGAAGAATTATAGATACACGCCATCGCTGTTAGCGTTGACATGAATAGGGCTATCAGTAAGTGCTTTGGATGCATATTTTTATTTGAAATGCGTGAGATGTTGTTAACTAATTCTCATGCCCTGCGTCACGCCGCCACAGAAGCGTGAGAAATACAACGGCAGACAATACCGCTCCTGAAAGAAGCCATTTGCGACCGCCTGTTCCACTCTTCGTACTTGATGCGTCACCTACGGGACGCAGTTTGCCTTCATCCGTAACAAAGTAATCGACATTGTTAGAATTGATGAAGATAGAGCTGATGGCTCTATTCTCAAGAAAAGCCGACGGCAAATATCCTGCGTGCGGCAGCTTGTCATCCAAGCCGACGATCAGACTATAAATGATGATGTCACCCAGGTGATTTTTGATTCCAGAGCTTTTCAGATAGCGGTGCGCTACTCTGGGAAGATCGTTGGTCAGCCCAGCTTCATATTCATACTCAACCAAGTACTCACGGCCGGCTTGCGTGGGAATAGTGTATTGCAATTCCCGGATCCTTCCATGCGGGTCTAGATTGATGACACCAGTTAAAACTTTGGATGACGGCGATTTGATGAATAATGGATCGAGAGTTGCCTCAAACGACCGGTCTTTCCATTTGAATGTGCCGGCTTTGGCGTGCCCAATTCCCAAGTTTAGGGCATGTTCGAGCATTCTGAACGCCTCGGACGCGACCGCAGTCGCATTGTTTGTAACTGTCGGAAAGGTTGGGATGAGACCGGCAGAAGTTGCTTTGTCTGCAATGAACACTGACACATTTCCCAACGCCCAAAAGTTGCTGTATGAAGCACCTGAGGTTTGCTGCCCGACGGCTCCCCAATCCAGTGAAGATAAGTCTAATACTTCCGAAGTACATACATATTGCTGGCTGAAGAATGTGTTGGTCTGCAGTGCCCCCCGGATACAGATTACATTGGTGTCCGAAGAAGTGGAAACGGCAATTATCTCCGTAATCGGTAACTCTCCGGAGAGTATTCGTTGAATAGCGCTGGCACCAGCGGTTGAAAGTGTGATGCAATTTACGAAGCCAAGCACACTTATCACAATCGAGATTGGTTTCATTGTGTAACAGGTCGCCTGTGAGCGCTTACCACCATTTCCAGCCCGGATCATAGACAGCGTCTCGCTCGGATTCGCTCGCAAAAGTTAATGTCAGACCTTCAACATGGCCATCGCCGAATAGCACTAGGTTGTCCCTTGAATTATGCCACGGTCTGTCGAGTCCGTCTGATAAAAACCATGGCCAATCGCCTTGTATCGTCTTATTGGATGGACTCATAGCAATGTCTGAGGTTTTTATACTAAAATGTGCTGAGTTAGTGCTGGGGAGAAGAAGTATTCCCGTTACGTGACGCACTCTGCGTTGATCATAGCCTATGGGCACGATATAACTGTTACCCCATGCTTGGAAGCACGATAGTCCTTTGGAGTGCATATCACCGCTTACTTCGACCCCACTGTCGCTTGGGCATTTAAAGAGTTTGATATCACCAGTATACTTGTTCAGTGGTCTTTGAATTGGTGGAACCATGCCGCCATTGCCGGCCAGCAGGCCTTGAGCACCACCAACGTTAGGCCATGAGTTGTGCTGCGGATAGTAGTCGTTGTAGTCGGCGCTATACTGCTGAAATGCCAATGAAATCTGGTGCTGATTCGCCCTACAGACGGCGCCTTTTGGTATTGATTTCGAACGGCCGAGCACTGGTAGAAGCAGTGAGGCCAGCACTGCCAGGATTCCCAGCACAACAAGCACTTCCACGAGGGTCATCGCTGATCTGGTGTGATCTTCCGCTGCAACTCGAGCGTTGACGCAAGGAAAAGTTCCACTACAGCCGTTGAAGTCATGGGGTGTTGTTTTTGGCATAATTATCTTGAGATTATGGCTGCGTTTTTCAATTACTTGGGCCGTGAACGGTCTTTTCTTTCAATCCATCACACCCTGGAATCCTTGGCCAGCGGGCGGTGGTTCCTCCAGGCGCCCGGCACGCGGGACGAGCGCGCACCCACCAGAGGCCAATTTGCATCGACGCCCTTGTGAAGGGCTGCCCGCGCAGCATCTGAGTGTGGGCGTGGTTCATGACGACCTGTTCGAGGTTGTGGACGACCCCGTGCCGGATTGATGACCGGCCTCCATTCCGGAACTGGAGCGCTACGAGTACTTCGCTTCCTATGGACACTTGAGACGAACCGCCATGCATGATCCCCGTCATGGAGGAGTCGAGATGTGCCGGTAGTTCGCCTCTACAGACTGAGCCTGTGCACCGCGCCGCCACACTCTTGCGTGCTGACCACCGCCCTGCATGGGCAGGACGGCAGGACGCCCATTGGCAAGCTGGTTTACGCAGCGCGCAGGATCCGCTGCCAATCCCTGCGCGACTACGGAAGGCGCCTCCATGGCCTTTATGCCTTGCCGTGAGATCGACTCACGCACACCATTCAACTGGCGGCAGGGAACGTCGGGTGACATGCGTTCGATGTGTAGGTTGGCTCTTTTTTCCCCGAAGTTACGCCGCCTGTCAACGGTAACTGTCTATTCTGCGATTCTGACACTGGAGAACGGAAGACGGAGGATTTGCAGGACAAAGTGCCAGGTCATCTAGCCTGGTGAAAACGTTGAGGATAATCTTCGATGGATGGGGGAGCGCATGCCTCTGGCGTGCGGAACCGGGCGTCCCGCCCGGTTTTTCGTGGACAGACTTCCCGTCCCGCGCGTCGCCGCGAATGAGGCGCGGGGAGGAGAAAATAGTCCACCAGGGTCTCGGCGCCCCCGCCGAGATCCACACGCGGGACGCGTATGATCCCCATCCCCATCCGAACGCGGGTTACCGCCGAAAGGCGTCCCACGCCAGTTTGGCGGCGAGGGCCACCACCATGGCCAGGAACAGCGGACGGATGACTCGGGCGCCGCCCCGGACGGCCGTATGGGCTCCCAGCCATCCGCCGGCGAGCTGGCCCGCCGCCATGGTGAGTCCGATGGGGAAGCGCACCTGGCCCGCGGCGAGGAACACCGCCAGTGACGCCAGATTGCTGGTGAGGTTCATCACCTTGGTATGCGCTGTGGCCCCGAGGAGGTCCCGTCCCATCACCAGAATGCAGGCCATCATCCAGAACGATCCGGTCCCGGGCCCGAAGAACCCGTCATAGAATCCCAGCAGGAATCCGAACCCGATGGCGAATGGACGGGGCGCCATGCGGGCCGGACGCTCGGTCCGGCCCAGGTCCGGCTTGAGCAGCAGGATCAGGGCAATCGCCAGCAGGAGGATGGGGATCACCGGACGCAGGAGTCCGGGATGGACCCGCTGCACCGCCCAAGCGCCCGCCGTGGCACCGACCAGCGTGGCCACGATCCCCGGGATCCAGTCGCCCTCGCGCAGCAGTCCGTGGCGGGCGTATCGGACGGTGGCGAGGGTGGTGCCGCAGGAAGATTGAAACTTGTTGGTAGCCAGCGCCTGCGCGGGAGTGATGCCTGTGGCCAGCAGGACCGGCACGGTGATCAATCCACCCCCGCCGGCGATCGCGTCCACGTAGCCCGCCGTCAATCCGGTCGCGAATAGGACCGGGTACCACCATTCGTTCATCTCGAATCCAGCCTGCCGCAGAGGGCCGGATGGCGGAAGCCGTTCTCCACAGCGCCATCCCCTGAGATCGCTCGTTTCGGACAGGAGTTTCTGCGCCGCCAGTGCGATGCCTTGGGCGGCCCTATGTCCCTGACTACCTCTGAGCGCACTCTGAGAGCGCACTGATGACCTGGCACTCTGTGCGCCTCACGCCAAGGGCGCAAAGACCGCAAAGGAAGGGAACCTGGTTCTTTGGAAGGGGTAGACTGAGGACCTGGCACTCTGTGCATCCACTCTGTGGGCCGAACTACTCTGTGCATCCAGAGCAGTGGTCGGCCTGAAGGGCCTGGAGACCCCAGCCCGGGGCAGCGGCCGTCGGCCGCTGCCCCGGGTTTGGGGCGATGGAGAGGTTCTGCGTCCTGAAGGGACGCTGGAGGCTCCGGCGCCCCTCTCAGGGCGCAGGCGGTTGGGGGGGATGCGTGGTCCCAGGGCATCGTCCTCAGCCTGACCTGGAGGACCGCGAGAGCCTAGCCCCGAGGAATAGAGGGGTGGATTGAGGACCTGGCACTCTGTGGGGCGAACTACTTCCCCGGGCCCGCCGGTGGCTTGGCGAGAAAGGTTGCAGTATCCCGGGCGGCTTTGGTTTCAAGACCTGGTTTTTGCAGAAATCCCAGGTCGCGGAACCACTCGATGAAGCGATCCTGCCAGAGACCCATGGGAATGCCGGCCCGGTCGGTGAGGCCGCCGGTCATGCGGCTTCCGTCGGGCAGCGGATCCCCGGGGTGGCGTCCGTTGCCGTACAGGTGCATCTCCTGGTTGGGAATTCCCGCGCGCAGCAGCGCCAGGTAATACTCGATCGCCCACAGGGCATGACCCCGGTCCCCGGCGCCGGCGCACATCAGAAACGCCGGCGGCGCATTGAGCGGCACCGCGGGCGACTCGCCACGGGCAAAGGGCGTCGGGCCGGGATAAATGATTCCGACGAAATCGGGCCGCGACGACACCTCGCCCAGCGGATCCCCCGCCACCGCATTGGTGCGGTCGTACTCCCCGAAGAAGAGGGCGGCAGGCGAGGAGAGTTCGGCGCCGGCCGAGAAGCCCATGATGCCGACCCGGCGGGGATCCAGCCGCCACTCCGCGGCGTTGGCCCGCACCAGGCGGATCGCCTGCATGGCGTCGGAGACTGCGTCGGTCTTGGGTTGGTAGCCGTCGCGCCGCAGCCGGTTGCGAAGGATCACCGTGGTGACGCCGTAGTTGTAAAAGAAGGGCACAAAATCGGCGCTTTCGGTGCCGACATTCAGGGTGTTGTGCCCGCCGCCGGCAGCGAGAATCACGGCGGTGCCGGTGTTGAGGCTCCCATCCACCGGATGCACCTCGATGGAGGGATTGTGGATATTGACAATGCTGCTGATGCGGCCAGGCACCGACGCGCTGAGGTTGTATTGCTCGGCTTCGTGGACGCGCTGGCGGTTGAGCTTCGGGGAATCCGGCGGGTACAGGGGAATGACGATGCCGCCGGACAGAATCGGTTGCGGTGCGTACGGCGCTTCATTGGTCGGTCCCGGCTGCGGAATGCCCAGGGCGGGAAAGCGCCGGCCAGGATCCGGGACGGGGGACTGAGCGCGTGCCGGAGACGAGACAGACATCGCCAGGAGGATCCAGCCGGCGATCCCGAGACGCCGGAGCACGTTCAGCAGGAAGGGGGAATTCACGCGTTGGGAATAATCCCAAGCGCGCGGAAGCGGAAGCCGGATATCTGGCAGGACCCAGGGCGTCCCGTTCTACGGACCCTCATGCGCCTTGGCGTCCGCCAGCATCCGCTCGAAGGCCTCCTGGCCGCCAAAATACTTGTAGTTGATCTTTCCCAGCTTGGGGATCTCGGCGTTGAGGATCTTCCAATCCTGCGCGCGCCAGGCGTGCAAGGCGAAGTTGTGGTGCCAGCCATGGGAATCCAACTGCTCGCTGAAGAATCGTTCGAAGGCCGTTCGGATGTCCCGCCAGACCGCCGGATCCCGATAGTAGGGCAAATGGACCTTCGACGAAGCCTTGCCGCTCTCGGGATCGCGCGGACGGTGGTACCACTCCAATTCCTCGTGAATGTCCACGATGGTCAGGCGTGCCCGTTTGACGGCATTGGTGTCCGTCAGGCATTGGCGTCCGAACTCCAGCACTTCGTCCTCCGAACCATGCCACTTCGGCATGAGGTAGGTGGCCTTCGCGTTGTAGAGTTCGTAGGAACCCTCCGAGACTGCCTGGCCTCGGCGGAACCAGCGCTCCATCTCCGGGCGCGGATGGCTGCGTCCGATGCACATCCAGATCATCTCCGGCGGAACATCCGCCCGGGACGGATCCAGATGCCATGCATTCCGGAACCCCGTTTCCGCCACGGCGAGACGCTCGCCGAAGAGCTTCCATCCCTCGTCGCTCACGGTATCCGCCCAACCGTTGCCGCGGGCGGTCCAGGCGAACTTCCGGGACTTCACCCCCAGGAAGAACTGCGCGTCGGCAGAGCCCCGATACGATTCGGAGAGCGTGGATTCGATCGGCGGCCAGTATTCGTTGACCAGATTCTGGTTCCAGAGCAGGCCCATGAGCGTGTCGCCCAGCTGGTCGAATTCGGAATCGGGAAAGTCGGGAAGACCCAGGGCCTCCTGGAACCGCAACAGCGCCTGACGCCGCGCGTAGGTGGCTTCGCCGGGAACATTGTTGGTCCTGGGGGGCGGGTAGAGATTGTCGAAGGCCCGGAGATAGGCGTAGGATGTGAGCACCGGGTGGTATTTCAGGGCACTCATTTCGTCCGCAAGGGCCAGGGGATCGTCGGTGAACGGGCGCGGTTCGCCGTTGCGGCGCCGGTGGAGGTATCCGACGAGCGGGTCGGTGCATCCGTTGTCAATGGCCTCCAAGGTGAGGCGCGAAATCTCCTGAGCACGCGCGGAATTTCCCTTGATCCTTCCGGCCCGCAGATCGGCAAACCGTTGGAGCGCGTTGGTGGCCGGGTCATCCCAACGGGGATCCCTGCGTCCGTGCTGGAGATATCCCGAAACCAACACCTGATGATGCCAGGAACGCGGCGGCTCGGGGTCCTGCGCGGTGGCCCGAGGGCCCAGGAAGGTGACGGCGATCCATCCGGCGAGGAATCCCAGGGCGGTTCGTCGTCTCATGTGCCCGACAATGCCGAATCCTTTGTCGGAGGCAACGGAACAGGCTCTAAAAGGCCATTTTCCCGGGATCTGCAGCCCACAGAAAGGTCCCGGAGGGATGTCTGTGAATTGCGTTTGAATAATGAACGCTTGCCCTGAGGGGGGAGCTTGTGATTTTTTTCACGAGTGCGACGTTGCAGGGGTGGCGGCAGCGGATTTCGATAAAGTCAGCTGTGTCATTTTTGCGAGGAATCCCAGAAAAACCCCGGTTTTCCGCTGTGAAGCGGTGCCGGCGGAGGCCGCCGGTGGAGGTCATTCCGGCAGGGTCCTGGGGAGCTTCCGCGCGACGCCGCCTCGGACGAATGAACCGCCGGGCCCACGCCCGGCATAGACGCTGACTGATGGCCTTTACCTTCCCTAAATGGGCGAACCAGTTGGGCCCCAAGCTCCTGGTCACCGGCGGGCTGGCGGGCACCCTGGCATTGGCCGGGGTGACCTATTATTTCACGCCCAAATACACCCGGGTCGGCTACGAGCCGATCCAGCCGGTGCCCTTTTCGCACAAGGTTCACGTCGGGCAGCTCGGGGTGGATTGCCGCTATTGTCATAATGGGGTGGATCAGTCCTGGTTTTCGAACATCCCGGCGGCCAGCACGTGCATGAACTGCCACAGCCAGATCCTGAAGGACGATCCCCGGCTGCAGATTGTGCGCGATTCGTATCAGTCCGGGCAGCCGATCCCCTGGGTGCAGATCCACAAGGTGCCCGACTACGTGTATTTCAACCATTCCGTGCATGTGAACCGCGGCGTGAGCTGCGTGCACTGCCACGGTCAGGTCAACGAGATGGAGGAAGTCTATCACGCGAAGCCGCTATCCATGGGCTTCTGCCTCGACTGCCACCGCAAGCCGGAGGATTACATCCGGCCCGTGGACCTGGTGACCCAACTGGATTGGAAGGGCCAGGTGAACGGCAAGCAACTGGTTCACGACTGGAAGGTTCAACCCGGCGAAAGCTGTTCCGTCTGCCACCGCTGATGAAGACGATTCCCCCGATGTGCCCGGAACCGGAAACGGGCCGGAAATACTGGCGCTCGCTGGAGCAGCTCAACGACCAGCCCGAGTTTCGGGAATGGATGGAGCGCGAGTTTCCCGAGGGCGCCAGCGTGGCGCCCGAGGGCGAGTCCCGCCGCGAGTGGATGAAGCTGATGTCCGCCAGTTTTCTGCTGGCCGGCATGGGCGGGCTGGCTTCCGGATGCCGCCGTCCGGAGGAGGGGTTCCTTCCCTTCGGAAAGCAGCCCGAAGGCTATCTCCACGGCGGATGGAAATACTTTGCGACCGCCGCTCCGTTGCGCGGCTCGGCGACGCCGGTGCTGGCGAAGTGGACCGACGGACGTCCGACCAAGCTGGAGCCCAATCCGCTCGTCCCCGGCAGCGCGGGCACCGACTCGCAAGTGCAGGCGGCCATCCTCAATCTCTACGATCCCGACCGCGCCATCCGGCACACCTTCCAGGGCAATGACGCAGACGCCCCCAAAGTGGCCGACATGCTGTCCGGATTGTCCCAGAAATTCTCCGGCAACGCCGGGGAAGGGCTGTGGATCCTGGCCGAGCGCAGCAGCTCCCCGACGCGGGCGCGGCTGCAGACCGCGCTGTCCGAGAAGTTCGGACGCTCCCGCTGGGCGAATTACGAGCCGGTGGATTTCCACGTGCACCGGGCCGCGGCGTCCACGGCGTTCGGCGCCGAGGTGCAGCCGCGCTACCGGCTGGACCAGTCGAAACGAATTCTCTCCCTCGGTGCCGACCTCTTCGGCGCCGAGGCCGATTCCGGCGGGATGATGCGGGGCTTCGCCAAGGGCCGGAAGCCGGGCGGGGAGATGAACCGCCTCTACGTGGTCGAATCGCTGATGACCACCACCGGCGGCCAGGCCGACCACCGCCTCCGCGTGAAGCCGAGCGACGTGGTCCGCGTGGCGGCCCAGGTGGCGGCGCAACTGGTGACCGGTGGCACCCTGGGCGCGGCGCTCAGGAAGCTGTCCGAAGGTTCCCCGGCGCCGGCGGCCTGGGCGGCCGAATGCGCCAAGGATCTGGCCGCGCACCGCGGCGAGGCGCTGGTGGTGGCCGGCTACGCGCAGCCGCCGGCAGTGCACTGGATCGCCGCAGCGCTGAATGAAGCGCTCGGAGCTTTTGGCAAGACCGTGGAGTTGCGCCAGGCGGAGACGCCTGCGGACACGGCATCTCTCGCCGACCTGGTGACCGCGCTGAACGCCGGGCAGGTGGACACGCTGGTCATTCTTGGCGGCAACCCGGTTTACAACGCCCCGGCGGACCTGAAGTTCGCCGACGCGGCCAAGAAGGCTAAAACCGTGGTGCGTCTCGGCTATTACGAGGACGAGACCTTCGAAGTCGCCACCTGGAATCTGGCCTCAGCGCATTTCCTCGAGGCCTGGGGCGATGCCCGGAGCGCCACGGGAACCGTGCTGCCCGTGCAGCCGCTGATCCAACCGCTGTTCGGCGGACTCTCGGAACTGGAGGTCCTGGCGCGGGTATTGGGACATCCGGTCACCACGCCCTACGAACTGGTACGCGAAACGTTCAAGGATCTGGCTTCCGGGGAGGAGAATGCCTGGAACCAGTTCCTGCATGACGGCTTCCTGGCCGACAGCGCCGGACAACCCGCGCATCTGTCGTTCGACGCCACCCGGGTATTGGAAGCCCTGGAGAAGGCGACGCCGGCGGCGGCGGGCGATGGCTACGAGGTGGTGCTCTTCCGCGATGCCAAGGTGGACGACGGCCGCAACACCAACAACGGATGGCTGCTGGAGCTTCCGGAGCCGGTGACCAAGGTGACCTGGGAGAACGTGGTCCTGGTATCGCCCAAGACCGCAAAGGATCTGGGCATTGATGCCAGCGCCCGCGCCAAGGACGGGCAGTACCGGCAGTTCGTGGTCAAGGTGACCGTCGGCGGCGTGAGCATCGAGGGCCCGGCCTGGGTGCAACCCGGACTCGCCGACGGCGTGGTCGGCTGCGCGCTCGGCTATGGCCGGACCAAGGTGGGCCGCGTCGGCCGGAGCGCCGGATTCAATGCCTATCCGCTCACTTCCAGCCAGTCGCCGCATCTGGCCCGCGGGGCCAAATTGGAACGGGTGATGCGCCGTCACCTGGTGGCCGTCACCCAGGAGCACGGGCTCATGGAAGGGCGTCCCGTGGTGCGCGAGGCCACCATCGCCGAATACGAGAAGAAGCCTGACTTCGCCAAGCACATGGACCTCGACGCGCACCTCGATTACGTGCCGCGGAATCCCGACGGGTCCATCAAGAACATCTACACGAGTCCCTATAAGGCCCAGCCGTGGACCAAGTCGGACATCAACCAATGGGCGATGACCGTGGATCTGTCGTCCTGCGCCGGCTGCTCGGCCTGCGTGATCGCCTGCCAGGCGGAGAACAACATTCCCATCGTCGGCAAGGACCAGGTGGCGCGCGGCCGCGAGATGCACTGGATGCGCATTGACCGGTATTACAGCTACGACCCCGACCTGCCGACCAAGGACGAGACGCCTGCCGCCGATCCGCAGATGGTGATCCAGCCGATGCTCTGCCAGCACTGCGAGAATGCCCCCTGCGAGAGCGTCTGCCCGGTCAACGCGACCGTTCACGACAGCGAAGGACTGAACGTCATGGCCTACAACCGCTGCATCGGCACGCGCTATTGCAGCAACAACTGCCCGTACAAGGTCCGGCGCTTCAACTTCTTCGACTTCAACAAGCGCCAGATCAGCTACGGGCAGGAGACCGGCACCCTCTTCTTCAACGTCCAGTCGCCGCTGTATCACGGCCCGTTCGGTCCCAACAAATACAAGGAGACCGACTGGGAAGTCGTCAAGCTGGTCAAGAACCCCGACGTGACCGTGCGCATGCGCGGCGTCATGGAGAAATGCACCTTCTGCGTGCAGCGCATCGAGCAGGCCAAGATTGCGGTGAAGAACCAGGCCAGGGACAGCGGCAACGTGCGCGTGCCTGGCGACATGGTGAAGACGGCCTGCCAGGAGGCTTGCCCGGCGGAGGCTATCGTGTTTGGCAACATTCTCGATCCCGAGGCGCAGGTGAACCGGACGATCCAGGATCCGCGCAACTACACCGTGCTCGGCTTCCTCGACAACAAGCCGCGGGTCACCTACCTCGCGCGCATCCGCAACCCGAATCCGGCGATGCCCAACACCTACACGGAGCCCGACTCCATCCGCGACTACGAGCGCATCCGCCACGAGAATCCCTTCAAATCCCACGGTCACGGAGACCCCGGCCACGACCATGAGCCGGCCGGCGCCGCCGCGACGAAAGGAGGGCACGCCTGATGTCCAGCGCCGCTATCACCGCCGGCGGGGCCCAGCCCGCCAAGCGCAGCCGCAGCCATGCGGATCCCCAGCCCGCGCCGCCCAAGCTGGTGGTCGCCAATCCCCCCAAGGAACTGGAGCGCGAGCCCCTGGTGCTCAACGGCCGGTCGCACGCCTGGATCACGGACGCCATCGCCGGCATCTGCGAGCGTCCGATGCCCAAATGGTGGTGGCCCGCCTTCATCCTCAGCTTCGGCGGGATGGGGATGATGTTCACCCTGGTCGCCTACCTGATCTCCACCGGCGTGGGCGTGTGGGGCCTCAACCAGCCGGCGGACTGGGCCTGGGACATCACCAACTTCGTCTTCTGGATCGGCATCGGCCACGCCGGCACCCTGATCTCCGCGGTGCTCTTCCTGCTCCGGCAGAAATGGCGCACCTCCATCAACCGCGCCGCCGAGGCCATGACCCTCTTCGCAGTCGCCTGCGCCGGCATCTTCCCCGTGGTGCATACCGGACGCGTCTGGTTCGCGCTGCTGCCCGGCTACCTCATCCCGTTTCCCAACGCCAACTACATCTGGCCCCAGTTCCGGTCGCCGTTGCTGTGGGACGTCTTTGCCGTCTCGACCTATGGCACCGTGTCGCTGCTGTTCTGGTACGTGGGCCTGATCCCCGACCTCGCCACGCTGCGCGACCGGGCGAAGAATTCGATCCGCGGCGCGCTCTACGGGCTCTTCTCGCTGGGCTGGTCCGGTTCCAACCGCGGCTGGAGCAATTATGAAAAGGCCTATCTGATCCTGGCCGGCCTGAGCACGCCGCTGGTGCTCTCGGTGCACTCCATCGTGTCCTTCGACTTCGCGGTCTCGCAGGTCCCCGGCTGGCACACCACCATCTTCCCGCCGTACTTCGTCGCCGGCGCCATCTTCTCCGGGTTCGGCATGGTGCTGACCCTGATGATCCCGCTGCGGAGCCTGTTCCACCTCGAGGACATCATCACCACCCGCCACGTCGAGCTGATGTGCAAGGTCATCCTCGCGACCGGTTCGATGGTCGGCTACGCGTACGGGATGGAGTTCTTCATCGCGTGGTACGGCGGCAGCCCGTACGAGTTGTACGCGTTTAAGAACCGCGCCTTCGGACCCTACTGGTGGGCCTACTGGAGTATGATCACCTGCAATGTGATCAGCCCCCACCTGTTCTGGTTCAAATGGTGCCGGACCACCATGTGGTTCGTATGGTGCGTCTCCATCGTAGTGAACATCGGCATGTGGTTCGAGCGCTTCGTGATCATCGTCACCTCGCTGCACCGCGACTACCTGCCGTCGTCCTGGGGCTACTTCACCCCGACCTGGGTGGACGTCTTCACCTTCGTGGGCAGCTTCGGCCTGTTCATGACCCTCTTCCTCCTCTTCATCCGCTTCCTGCCGGCCATCGCCATCAGCGAGGTGAAGGCGGTCACGCCGCAGGCGGATCCGCATCACCCGCTGGGCGGAGCCAAGGACCATCACCACTGATGCCGAACGGACAACCGATTCCCCCTGCCTCCCGATGAGCGCTCCCGAGTCACAACCCGTCGGCCTTCTGGCGCAGTTCGAGACTGCCGCCGACATCCTGCACGCCGCCGTCGCCGTGCGCGACGCCGGCTACAAGAAGTGGGACGTCTTCACGCCGTTCCCGATCCACGGCATGGACGACGCCATGGGCCTGAAGCAGTCCAAGGTGGGCTACTTCACCTTCTGCGGCGGGTTCACCGGATTCTTCTTCGGCATGTGGATGATCTGGTTCATGAACAAGCACGACTACCCGCTGGTGGTCGGCGGCAAGCCCCTGTTCACGCCGCTGTTCGCGTTTCCGGTCAGCTACGAGCTCACCATCCTGCTCAGCGCCTTCGGCACCATCGGCGGGATGCTGCTGCTCAACGGACTGCCCCGCCTCTACAATCCGCTCTTCAAGATGCCGCGCTTCAAGAAGGCGTCGGACGACAAATTCTTCGTCTTCATCGCCAACTCCGATCCGAGGTTTTCGGACGAAAAGACCCGCGAACTGCTCCAGCACGCCGGCGCCTCGTCGGTGGAGGTCGTGGAGGACTGAACCATGTTTGACAAGATCTTCCTCTACGCCCTGTCGCTCTTCGGCCCGCGCTTCAAGCTGGTGCTGGGCGTGATCGCCCTGGCCGTGGTCGCCGTGCTGGCCATTGCCGGATTCCGCGGGGAGAAGACCCGCCGAACGCCCATCGAGCTGTTCTCCGACATGGACCGCCAGTTCAAACTGCGTCCGGAGACCAAGGCGGGCTTTTACGCCTGGGCCAACAACATGAGCTCGCGCCCCCAGGTCGCCGGCACCATCGCGCAGCGCGATGGTTTCCGCGACAACACCACCTGGGCACTGAACCCGCTGAACACGGGCAGGGACAATGACGCCTTCGTCGAGGTGGGGCCGATTCCCATCACGCTGGAGTTTTTGCAGCGCGGGGAGCAGCGCTACACGATCTATTGCCAGCCCTGCCACGGCGCCCAGGCGGACGGCAACGGCGTCACCAAGAAGCTGGGCATGACCACCGTCGCCAATCTCCAGGACCAGCGGATCCTCCGCATGGCGGACGGCGAGATCTTCCAGACCATCAGCCAGGGCAAGAACACCATGCTGGGCTACGCGGCCCAACTGGCGCCCGCAGATCGCTGGGCGGTGATCGCCTACCTCCGGGCGCTCCAGTTGAGCCGGCTCGGACTCGAATCCGACGTGCCCGCGCCGGAGTTGCAGAATCTCAAGAACTAAGGCCGCCATGAACGCATTCCGATCCCTTCGCCGCCTGTTCGCGCTGCTCGCCTGCGGCGGCGCCCTGTTCCTGGCGCCGGTGGCCCTGGTGGCGGCCGAGCACGCCGCCGCCCCGGCCGATGCCCATGCCACGCCCGCTGCGGCGGCATCCGCTCCCGCGCCGGCCCACGGCCAGGACCACGCCCATTCCCATGCGGGCGTGGATCCCACGGTCTTGCAGATGTTCGCCTTCAGTTACCTCACGGCCTTCATGTTCTGCCTGAGTCTGGCCATGGCCGGACTCGTGTTCGTGATCCTCCACCATCTGTTCGACGCCGGCTGGAGCGTTTCCGTGCTGCGCCTCGCCGAGCACATGGCCTGTCTCGTCAAGCCGCTCTTCATCGCCTTGATCCCGCTGCTGCTGCTCCAGGGAGAAATCTGGCGCTGGTTGCATGTGAACCCGGCGGACGATCACTCGCTTGATGTGAAGAAGGTCCTGTTCAACCGGTGGACCTTCAACGTGGTGCTGATCCTGTTGTTTGTCCTGTGGACCTGGATGGCCACGACCTTCCGGCGCTACTCGCTCGCCCAGGACAAGGACGGTGCCGCCATCTGGACCCGGAAGGCCCGTTTTCTCGCCGGCTGGGGCATCTTCGCCTTCGGCTTCTCCCTGACGCTGGGAGTCATCCTGCTGATGATGTCCCTCCAATGGCAGTTCTTCTCCACCATCTATGGTGTGTATTATTTCGCCGGCAGCATGTGGCTCGTCCTGGCCACGCTTTACGGCCTGGCCCGCTGGCTGGGAACCCGGGAACTCAAGCCGGTGATCTTCCCGCGGCAGATCCATGATCTGAGCGTGTTGTTCTTCGCCTTCACGGTGTTCTACGCCTATATCGGCTTCTCCCAATACTTCCTCATCTGGAACGCCGCCATCCCCGAGGAGACCTTCTGGTACGTGGACCGGGAGAAGGGCAGTTGGTGGGAGGCCGGACTGCTCCTGTTGTTCGGGCATTTCTTCCTGCCGTTTCTCGTGCTGCTGCGCATTGACACCAAGATGAGCCTGGCGGTGATGGTGCCGATGATCGCCTGGGCGTGGCTCATGCATTACCTGGACATGACCTTCAACATCATGCCGGTGCTCTATCCCGACGGCCTGCACCTGACGATTTTCGATCCCCTGTGCTGGTTCGGCCTGGTGGCCGCGCTGGCCTGGTTCTTCTGGCGCGATTTCCAGAAGTATCCCAAGTGGACGCTGAAGCATCCGCGCCTGAAGGAGGCGGTGACGCACCATGAGGTGACGGGTGCCGGCTATGCCGTGGACGAACTCTGACTCGGAGCCGAAGGAGACACTGATGAGCACCCCCGATCCCCTCGCTCAACGCCCGCTGTCCGTGCTGGCCACCGTCGTCGGCGCGCTCGGCGCCTTCCTGATCATTGCCGCCCTGGTGATCTACATGCAGCGGCAGTTCCGTCCGGCCCCGGTCGGCACCGCCCGCGCCGAGGAACGACTGAAGATCGCGACGGCCCTCCGGGCGGAAAGCGCCGACGCCCTCAGCACCTACGGCGTGGTCAAGGCGGACAACGGCATCTACCGCCTTCCGATCCAGCAGGCGGTCACGCTCTGGGCCGGCCTCAACCAGGAGGGCAACGCCGCCGGACGCGCCAAACTCATCGAGCGCCTCGACGCCTCGCTGAAGCAGGTTTCCTACGAGTAAGCATCGCACCGAATGGGCATCATTTCGTTCATCCTGATCGGCAGTTCGCTGGTCTTCCCCGCCGTGGCCCTCTGGGCGCTGTGGTGGGCCGGACGCCACGGGCAGTTGGCTCATGCGGATAAGGCGGCGCTGCTGCCCTTTGACGAACAGGAGCCGGTCGGCCGGATGACCGACGTGGTCCTCAACCGTCCGAAGGCGTCCAAGGCGTCCCATCCCCCCCAGGGAGGCCCGGTTCCATGAGCCAACCCGCCACTCCCGGCGTGCTGGCGGCGTTGTCGCCGCGGGATGCCGACACCTCTTCAAGCCGCCGCGCCGAGCTGGCGGAGATTGACGCTTCAACCAGCGGCACGGTGCTGCTGTTTTTCCTCGCCGGCATGGTGTGGCTGCTGATCGGCACGGCCTTCGCCCTGCTGGCCAGTTACAAGCTGCATGCGCCGGATTTCCTCTCCGGACAGGCCTGGTTGACCTTCGGGCGCATCCGCACCGCGCACCTGAACGCCGTCATCTTCGGGTTTTCCGCCGAGGTGGCCGTGGGCGTGCTGCTGTGGCTCATGTGCCGGCTATGCCGGGTGCCGCTCATGGCCCAGAGCGTGATCAACGCCGCGGCCGTCTTCTGGAACGTGGGGCTGACCGTGGGAATCGTTGGCATCCTCAAGGGCGACACCACCGGCGTCGAGTACCTGGAGATGCCCAAGTACGCCACGCCCATCCTGTTCGTGGCCTTCGCGCTGATCGCGGTCTGGACCATCGTCATCTTCCGGTTCCGCCGGGAACAGCACCTGTACGTGTCGCAATGGTATCTGCTGGCGGCCGTGCTGTGGTTCCCGTGGCTCTACTCTACCGCGCAACTCCTCCTGGTCCTCGAGCCGGCCCGCGGCACGGTGCAGGCGGCGGTGAACTGGTGGTTCGGACACAACGTCCTCGGCCTGTGGTTCACACCCATCGGCTTGGCCGCGATCTACTATTTCCTGCCCAAGGTCATCGGGCGTCCCATCCACAGCTACTACCTGAGCGTGCTGGGCTTCTGGACGCTGGCGCTCTTCTACAACTGGAACGGATTTCACCATCTGGTCGGCGGTCCGTTTCCGGCCTGGATGATCACCATCTCCATCGTGGCCAGCGTCATGATGATCATCCCGGTGGTCTCCACGGCCATCAACCATCACTTCACGATGGTCGGCCATTTCGGGAAGCTGAAGTACAGCCCGACCCTGCGCTTCATCGTGTTTGGCGCGGTGAGCTACACCGTCTCGAGCCTGCAGGGCGTGCTCAGCTCGGTGCGCTGGTTCAGCGAGGTGGCGCACTTCACGCACCACACCGTGGCCCACGCCCACTGGGGGATGTATGCCTTCTTCACCATGACCATGTTCGGCTCGATGTACTACATCCTGCCGCGCATCACCCAGCGCGAGTGGCCCAGCGAGCGGCTCATTTCGATCCATTTCTGGTGCACAGCCGTGGGCATCATCCTCTATGTGGCGCCCCTGAGCTGGGGCGGATGGCTCCAGGGCAAGGCGATGCTTGACGCCACGGTGCCCTTCATTGACGTGGTCAAGATCACCCTGCCATGGCTGAAGCTGCGGACCCTCATGGGCCTGCTGCTCGCCGTGGGTCATGTGGCGTTCTTCGCGAACCTGGTCTGGATCCTGGCGCGGCGCTTTGGACCTTACCGCCAGCCCGAGCCGATGATTCTGGCAGGGGTGACGCCGGCGGCGCCGGTGGGAAAGTGATGCGATGAATTACGGCCCCCTCCTTTTCCTCGGCATCCTGTTCACGCTGGCCGGCAGTTGGTTTGGACTCGTGCTGCTGCCCAACCAGCAGTTGGGCGCGCTCCAGCCGAACGTCAACACCAACACCGGCGCCATCTATCCGCAGCCCATCCCGGGCGAGGCGGCGCAGGGACGCGAAATCTACCGTTCCCTGGGATGCAACTACTGCCACACCCAGCAGGTGCGTCCGGACGGCTTCGGCGCCGACATCCAGCGCGGCTGGGGCAAGCGCCGGTCCGTGGCCCGCGATTACATCTACCAGAAGCCGGTGATGCTCGGCTCGTCGCGGACGGGTCCGGACCTGACCAACATCGGCGAACGCCAGCCCAGTTACGACTGGCACTACACCCATCTCTACAATCCGCAGACCACCTCCAAGGGCAGCATCATGCCGCCCCACGCCTTCCTCTTCAGAACGCAGAGAATCGCGCCCGACGGGCCGTCCACCAACGCCTTGAAGCTGTCCGGCGAGTTCGCTCCGGCGCCGGGCTGGGAGGTGGTGCCCACCCCCGAAGCCACCCAGTTGGTGGAGTACCTGCGCAGCCTCAAATCCTCGGTGGACATTCCGGAGGCGCCCCTGCCGAAGTCCGAAGAATGAAGTCCCCGTTTTCCGGCCGCCATGCCTGACGCCCCGAAAGCCGCCCTTCCGTCCGACGCCACGCTCCGCCCCGACCAGGGCGAGCAGCACGACGTCACGGAGATTCACGCCGCCTTGCTGCGCGAGCAGCCCGAGCCGCACGACGGCTTTGAGCCGGTCAGCCTTTGGCTCGTGGCGCTCACCGGCGTGTTGCTGTTCTGGGGCGGATACTATCTCGCCAATTTCAGCGGGCGCTTCGAGGCCGACGAATACTCGGAGTTCCCGCATGGCCAAATGACCGCCGCGGCGCTTCCCGAGACCCCCGAGCAGAAATTCGCCCGGATTGGCGCCCAGGTCTTCAACGCCAACTGCGTCGTCTGTCACCAGGCCAGTGGCGAGGGCGTGTCGGGACAGTTTCCGCCGCTGGCGGGTTCCGACTGGGTGAATGTGGATGGCGCCGCCCGCAAGATCCGCATCGTGCTGCACGGGCTGGGTGGTCCCATCACGATCAACGGCACGGCCTTCAACAACCAGATGAACTCCTTCAAGGACAGCCTGAGCGATACCGACATCGCGGCCGTGCTGACCTATGTGCGCAGTTCCTGGGGCAACAAGGGCGGCCCGGTGAGTGTGGACGAGGTGAAGGCCATTCGCGCCGAAACCGCATCCCGCGACGCCGCGTGGACGGCCGAGGAACTCCTCAACATTCCCCTGACCGGAGGCGCCGCCCCGGCGCCTGGCGCGCCGCCGGGTGTGGACCAACTCAAGGAGACCCTCAAGGCGCTACCCCCCGACCAGTTGAAGGCATTGCTCGACGGTCTGGAGGCGAAATAGTACGTCGCGGACAAGGGGGCCGTGTCGCCGAGGCCCGGAGTGGATCGAAGGTAGCCGAACCAAGGCGAGGTGGAGGACGTGTACGAGCGGGTGGACCGCGACTCTCCGAATGCCCCCCTCCTCGAATTTGGGGAGGCCTGGAACCGCGGGCTCGGCTTGGCGGGGTCGGAAAGCGACGGTACAAGGGACGCGTGCTCGATGGGTCCTCCGACGCGCTGCTCGCGACGCTGAAACGGGTGTTCGGCTATTCCGCCTTCCGTCCGTTTCAAGAAGAGATCATTCGCGACCTGCTCGCCGGAAAGGATGTCTTCGCACTGCTGCCTACGGGCGGGGGCAAGTCGCTCTGCTTCCAACTGCCGGCGCTGGTGCGTCCGGGGCTCACCGTCGTGCTCTCGCCGCTGATCGCGTTGATGAAGGATCAGGTGGACGCTCTGCGAGCCAACGGCGTGGCCGCCACCTTCCTGAATTCGTCGCTGTCCGAAGCGGACCGGCGCGAACGGTGGCGGGGGCTCAACGCTCGCGAATACCGGCTGCTCTACCTGGCCCCCGAGCGGCTCATGGCCGGCACCCTGCTCGATGATTTGAACCGCTGGGGGGTGTGTGCCGTGGCGGTGGACGAGGCGCATTGCATCAGCGAGTGGGGACACGATTTCCGTCCGGAATACCGCCAGCTCCGAACCCTTCGGGAACGGCTGGCGGACGTGCCGTTCATGGCGCTGACGGCGACGGCAACCGACCGGGTGCGCAAGGACATCGTTTCACAGCTCCATTTGCGCGATCCGGCCGTCTATGTCGCCAGCTTCAACCGTCCAAACCTGACCTACCGCGTCGAGCCCAAGACCCGGGCCTACGCGCAGATCCTGGAGTTCGTACGGGGGCGGCCGAAAGACGCGGGCATCATCTACTGCGCCAGCCGGGCGGGGGCGGACGGCCTCGCTGCCAAGCTCGTGACCGACGGCGTCCGGGCGGCGCCCTACCACGCCGGCATGGACAAGGAGGCCCGTGGCCGGACGCAGGAACAGTTCCTTCGCGACGAAGTGCGTGTGGTCTGCGCCACGATCGCCTTCGGCATGGGCATCAACAAACCCAACGTGCGGTTCGTGATCCATCATGATCTGCCGAAGAACGTCGAGGGCTACTATCAGGAGACCGGCCGGGCCGGGCGCGACGGGCTGCCGGGGGATTGCGTGCTGCTGTACAGTCCGGCCGACGTCATCAAGCAACGGCGGTTCATCGAGGAGAAGCCGGATGAAGCCGAGCGGCGGATCGCCACCGAACAACTGCAGACCATGGTCCACTACGCAGAATGCGGCGAGTGCCGCCGGGTGACCCTGCTCGACTACTTCGGGGAGGAGTATCCCTCGGACAACTGCGGGTCCTGCGACAATTGCCTGAATCCCCGCGCGACCTTCGACGGCACCGTGTCCGCGCAGAAGCTCCTCAGTTGCGTCTTCCGCATCCGCCAGAAGAGCGGCTTCTCCGTCGGGCTCAACCACGTGGTCGCCGTGCTCACCGGCAGCGACAGCGAGAAGGTGCGCCAGTGGGGGCATCAGGAGTTGACCACGTTCGGCATCGGACGGGAACACCCGCGCGCGGAATGGGCGGCCTTTGCCCGGGAATTGATGCGCCTGGGCCTCCTGGCGCAGAACACCGGCGAATTTCCGACGATTGAGGTCACTGCCGAAGGCATGGCGGCGCTCAAGGACCGGCGGCGGATCACCCTCACCCGTCCGCGCACCCCCGCGCAGCCGTCCTCGGGACGCCCCGCCACGATCGCCTGCGACGAGGTGCTGTTCGAAAAGCTGAGGCAGTTGCGAAAGGAACTCGCCGATCGCGAAGGGGTGCCCCCTTACATTGTCTTTGGCGACATCTCGTTGCGGTCCATGGCGAGGAGTTATCCGGTGACGGAAGCCGAATTCGGCGCGATCTCGGGCGTGGGGGCCGCGAAGCTGCGCAATTATGGCGCGCCGTTCCTTGAGGAGATCCGCGCCCATCTGAAGGCGAATCCGCGGCAGATCTTCGCCGATGATCCCGGACTCGTCTCGCCGATGGTAGCCCGCAAGTCGCGCGGCGAATTGCTCACCGAGACGGTCCGGGAAAGCCTGCGTCGCTTCCGGGCGGGAGAGACCCTGGACGCCATCGCCAAGGCGCGAGGGCTTACCCCGGGAACGGTGTCCGGCCACCTGGCCGGCGCCCTTGAAGCCGGCGAGGCGTTGGATCCCGGCCAAGTCTTTACCGCGGCGGAATCCGCCGCCATGCATGGCGCCTTCGAGAAAGCCGGCTGGGCCACGCTGAGTGGCGCACACGGGGTGCTGGGCGGTCGGGTGGACTACGGATCCCTGCGCCTGTACCGAGCCTTCCATCTGGCGGCGAAACGGTGAGGCGCGAGCCGGCTGGCCGGAATGAGCTCACGGCCGAGGGCGGAGAGACACGGAGAGGGAACCTGGTGGACTGGGAGGAATGATGAAGGGATCTGTGATGAACGGGAACAGAGTGCCAGGCCATCCGTGTGCCCCTCGACGGCCGGGAGGCGAAGTAGGTGGGGTGGGAAGCTCGCCTGTTCACCCGAGGCGCCCCTCAACAAGTCGGATCCTCCGTTCGAGGCGCGGCAGGGACTCGGCATCCCCGACCCCTTCCGCCCCACCACCGTCCACTGCTTCTACTTCTCACCCGGGAGCTTGAACGGCTCGTGATCCCGGTTCCAAATACGGCGGGATTCCGTGTCGTCCGCATAAATTCGCTCGTAGCGGAGCTTCTCCACATGACCGTCGCAGAATCCAACCGCATAAAAGCCGGCATGCCGACGTTTGGTTGCCTTGACCTCATCTTTGTATCCCGGCCAGTCCACCCGGGACTTCATGGGTTGATATGTCAACTGCATATTACCAAACAATCTGCGATGCACCGAGTTCCACTGGATATGGGTATCTCCCAGCGCAATCATTTGAGAGGGTGCGCGGATCATCGAATCACTGACGTAAAATGCCGGCTTGCTTTGAGTGGTGGAACCGGGTGATAGCGAGGCGAAATGATTGCCGTTGTAGCCGTACGGCCCGGCGCTGTTCCAAAGTGCCTGGGTGTTGTTATTAGCTAGAAAATCAAACTTGAAGCTCGGGCATTTATAAATCGAGTCGCTCGCTTTCCATTGGCTCGAATAAGGAATCAAGAAATCCATCCAGGTCAGTGGCCAATTGCCGCCTCTCGGGAGGAAAAGCGCCGGATAGTATCCGTAGTCTCCGGTGTAAAGTTGAAGCGCGACACCCATTTGCCGCACGTTGCCAACACACCGGGCCGTCCGTCCGGTTTCCATCGCTCGTGAGACCGCCGGGAGCAACAAACCAGCAAGAATCGCGATGATCGCGATGACCACCAGCAATTCGATCAAGGTAAAGGCCCGTCTTGCGGGCTCTTTGGTGACAGGAATCCGCCTTTTGCACTCCCGCGAACGAGGGAGCCTTAGATTTGGTTTCTCTATCCTGAGCATGGGAGCGGGCGTACCAAAGCGCTTGAATCAGAGCAACTGATAGGAATTTGGTTCTGACGCTTCGCCGGGAGAGGGGGGATTTGGTTCCACTACTCAAGGCTTGTCAGAAGGCAACCGAGCGATTTGGACGGTGTCAACTGCCATTCCTCTGTCCGAAGCGGAGCGCTTCTGGTGAGGATCCGGGTTTAGAATCCGCTGCGATTCCCTTTTCCTCTGCGCCCTTCGCGGCCTTTGCGTGAGGCACGGCACATTCCAGCGCGGATGTGGGAAACGGCGGGTGAGGTTCACGGAGAGCCGGCAGGGGGATCCTTCTGCTTCAATCCGATCTTCTGCTCGTAGTGGCCGAGCTTGAGGGCCCGCATTCGCTCCAGGGTGGCGCGCGCGGCGGTGACGCCGTCCGGCGCCTTCAACTTGCAGGTCGGCCAGCATCTGATACCAGCGCGCGAGGATTCCTTCTTGCGACAGGAGCCGCTCGAGTTGGGCGGTGGTCTTGTCCGGTTCACCGAGCGCTTCGGCATACAGCAGCGCCAGCCGCTGCCGGGCGAGATGCCCCGCCGGGGAATCGCTGAACTCCCGAGAGATCTCCTCCAGCGTTTGCCGGGCGGACTCCGGATCGTTGAGGTGCATCCGTTGCAGATCCGCCATGCGGCTCAACGCCTGGGCCCGCTCCAGTTCCGCGCGCACGGAGGCAATGGCGGCCTCGTAGTCCCCTCGCTTCTTCAAGGCGATAGCGGGAACAGAGTGCCAGGTCATCCGTGTGCCCCTTCATCCCTCATCCTTTCCCTCTCAGCACCCCCCGCGCGGTCAGTTCCCAATTGCGGGGATTCCTTTCGGAGTTCTCCTTGTGCTCATGCGCGCGCGATACGGCAGCTTCCGGATTCTGGGCTTGATCTTCCTGGTCTTCGGACTGAAGGGCGCCGAGGCACTGCAGCCGCTCCCGCCGGAACCGCTCTATGAGTGGAAACCCGGAACCCCGGACGGGCTCGGGAAGTGGTTTTTGGGGCGCGAGATCGCCCACTATATGAGCCATCAGGGCGCGCCTTGGCTGGAGCGCCCGGAACGGGAGGAAGAGGAGCGCACCTCGCTCGTCCTTCCCGCGCTGGCCTTGCGTCCGGGCGACCGGGTGGCGGATGTCGGCGCCGGGAGCGGCTACTTCACCTGGCGCATGGCGAAGGCCGTGGGGCCGGCCGGACGCGTCTATGCCAACGACATCCAGCCCGAGATGCTGGCGATCCTGTCCACCAATGTGGCCGCTAACGGGGTGACGAATGTCGTTCCGGTGCTCGGTTCCACCACCGATCCCAAACTCCCGACCAACGCCCTCGACCTGGTGCTGCTCGTGGATGTGTACCACGAGCTCGACCATCCCTTTGAAATGACGCAGGCGATCGTGCAGTCGTTGAAACCGGGCGGCCGCCTCGTGCTGGTGGAGTTTCGCGGCGAGGAAAAATGGGTGCCCATCAAACCACTGCACAAGATGACCGAGGCGCAGGTGAAGCGCGAACTGGCCCTGCATCCGCTGGACTGGGTGGAGACCCTGAAGGTGCTGCCCCGCCAGCACATCCTGATCTTCCGGCGGCGACCGTAGCATTTCGGGTTCTGCAGTACGGAGTCCCGCCTTGAGGTGACCGCGCCTCGTCCAATACCGGATAAGTCCATGCGCGCCTCGCGCCTGAAGGCGGGACTCCGAACGCCCGCTTCAATCCACGAACACGAACTCGTTGGCGCTGAGGAGCACCTGGGCGAATTCCTGCCAGGCGTCGAGCGGCGGCGATGCGGCGCGGGGTCCGGAGAAATCCCGGCGGCTGTTCCAGGAGGCGGCGCTGCCCACCGGCGCGGGATCGAGGCGCGCGATCTCGACCCGCCACTCGAAGCTGTCGGAGTTCTCGTCCTTCCCCGGCTCGACCACGAAATCCAGGGTCTCCCCGGTCTCCACCGCGATGGCGTCCAAATCCGTTGGGCGGCGTCCGTTGTGGACCTGCCAGTCGCCCAGGGCTCCGGACCGGCCGGCGATCACCCGGCCAATCACACCGTCGCCCGCCTCCGCACTGTGCTTGAGGGCGCCCGAGATGCGGACGCGTCCGCTGAACGGGGAGGTCCAGCGTCGGATGGCGGCGTCGGCCGACGACGCTCCGGGGTGGCCTCCGTCCCGGCTGAGCAGGGTCCACTGGCCCGCGGCAGAGGGCACCTTTGTCTCCCATTGCCATTGGTCGCCGCTGAAGGTCGGCAGGGCCCGCCAGTTTTCGACGCGATCCGTCTCGGGATTCCAACGTCCGGTGCCATAGCTCCAGCGGGACTGCGGGGCGGGTTCCGGAGGCGGCCCGGACTCCTGGCGCACAAACTCCAGGGCGAGGTCTTTCTCTTCCGGCGTCGGCCGGCGCTGGAACGCCAGGGCGTACATGCGCTCAATCCGCGAGGGCGGGTCAGCGGACGCGACGTCCGGACGGTTCAGGAAATCCCGCGCCCGCTCGGCCATGAACGGGCTGTTGATCAGGAAGAGCGCCTGCTGCGGCGTCGTGGTCTGGAACCGCATGGGGGAGGTGCTGTCGGGACTGGCGAAATCGAAGGCGCGGAGGATTCCGGGCAGGTTCTGGCGGTCAATGAAGCCGTAAAGGGCGCGGCGGGCGGATCCCGGCTCCTCGTACATGGCCACCGGCTGTCCGCCGAGGGTCGTGTCCAGGCGCCCGCTGACCGCCAGCAGGCTGTCGCGCAAAGCCTCGAAATCAGCGCGCTTGCGATTCATCCGCCACAGCAGGGTATTGACCGGATCCGTGGCCTCGTCCCGGGCAAAGGCCTCCCGGGAGGCGGCGTCGGAACCCGGGTCGCTGGACTGCTGGTAGGTCGCCGACAGCAGCAGATAGCGATGGAGCTGCTTGAGCGACCAGCCGTGGTCCATGAACCAGACGGCCAGGTGGTCCAGGAGTTCCGGATGACTCGGCGGATCGCACCGCACGCCGAAGTCGCTCGGCGTGCCGACCAGGGCGGAGCCAAAGTGCCGCTGCCACACCCGGTTCACCATCACCCGCGCCGTGAGCGGATTTTCCCGTCGGGCAATGGCCCGGGCGAGTTCCAGGCGGCCGCTGCCGTCGGTGAAGGGCGCGCGGTTGGTTCCGGAGAGCAGCCCGAGGAACTGACGCGGCACGGACGGACCGTGGTTGCCGGGATTCCCGCGTTTGAAGACGACCGGCTCCGAGGGCTTGTCATTGTCCACCAGCGCCATGGCCCGCAGGGGCGCGCCCGGATGCGTGGCGTCGAGTTCGTCCACCTTGCGTTTGAGCCCCCGCAGCTTTTGTCCGGTGGGGGTGTCGAAGAAGCGGTCCACATCGCGCGTGGCCGCCGTGATGGGGGAGTCCGGACCGTACAGCAGCTGCCGCAATTCCTCCCGGGCGGGCTCCTTCAGGGACTCCGGCTGGGGCCCTTCCGCCTTTTGGGCCGCTTCGATCTCCCGGGCCCATTCGGCGTCCGCAGCCAGGATTAATTCCCCGTAACGGCCGGCGACTTCCTCCATGGATGCCGGCGGACGTTCGGCAAAGGACGCGGCCACAACGGAATTTTGGGGCGCATCGGGTGTGGCACGGGCCAACGAAGCGGCGATCTCCGGGGCCCGGGAGGCAAACTCATTGGTCGCCAGTGCGGCGAAGGCGAACCAGGGACGAAACGCGGGGGCGGGTGTGCCACGCCATTTCTCCAACTGCGCCTTCCACGCGGCGACCAGCCCGGGATCCAGGCTGCGCACGCGGGCCAGGCCTTCGAGATTGGTCCAGTCGAGCCCGAGCGAATCCTGCGCCGCCAGGAGATAGTCGCCCACGCGTTCGCGCAGCTTTTTGCCGATATCCGCAGTCCGTTCCGCGCGGAAGTCGGCCAGTTCTTTCCGGCGGCTGGCGAGCTCCGCCTCGTATTCCGCGGCGCGGCGCGGATCGGGATTCGGCCCCAGCAGCGGCCGTTCCGACGGTTCGTGGCTGGAATTGAAAATCCCGTACAGGGAATAGTAGTCGGCCGTGGGAATCGGATCGTACTTGTGGTCGTGGCAGCGCGCGCACGACACCGTCAGGCCCTGGGTGCCGCGGAAGACCACGTCAATCCGGTCGTCAATGATGTCCGGAGTGTTGTCGAGGAACCGGCGGCCCAGGGTGAGAAATCCCTGCGCCGCCATGGGCCAGGGATCCTCCGGCGTGGCAAGGCGGTCCCCGGCGATCTGCTGCAGCAGGAACTGGTCGTAGGGCAGGTCGCGGTTCAGCGCGTTCACCACCCAGTCGCGATAGGTGTAGCTGTGGCTGAAGCGGCGCTCCTGCTCGAAGACGTAGCCCTTGGAATCCGCATAGCGTGCCACGTCCAGCCAATGGCGTCCCCAGCGTTCGCCATATTCCGGGGATGCCAACAGGCGATCCACCACCGCCTCATACGCGCCCGGCGAGGAATCCTCGAGGAACGCCGCCATCTCCTCCGGCGTGGGAGGAAGCCCGGTGAGGTCGAAAGTCACCCGGCGCAGCAGGGTGCGCCGGTCCGCAGGGGACGCCGGCGCCAGGCCCTTGTCAGCGAGCCGGGACTGGATGAAGTCATCAATCGCGTTGTGCCGCGCCGCGGGTTTCGGAAATCGCGACGGCGCCGGGACAGGAGGGTCGGCGGGAGGGACAAACGCCCAGTGGGATTGTGCGGGATGGAGGCCCCCGGCCGGACCCTCCCGGGGATCCGGCGCCCCCATCCGAATCCATTCCTCGACCGCGGCGATGGCGTCCTCCGGGAGCGGACCGCCATGGTCCTTGGGCGGCATCGCACCCACATCCTTCGCCGTGCCGCGCAGCACCTGGACGAGCAGGCTGTCCGCCGGCTGTCCGGGCACGACCAGCGGTCCCGAGGCGCCGCCCTTGCGCAGTTCGGCCGGGCTGTCGAGCCGCAGCCCGCCTTTGAGCTTCTCGGCGCGGGCGCTGTGGCACGAATAGCAGGAGTCGGCCAGCAAGGGACGAATCTTGTTCTCGAAGAACTCGGCCTGGGCCGGATCCAGGGGCGCACTTCCCCCGAAGGCGCGCAGGCTGGTCAGCAGCGCCAGGGCCACGGCAAGCCGGCGCCGCTTCGGGGAATGGAGGACGTCGGACACCATTGAAAATATTGGCGTCACTTTGGACGAAGTCCAAGCCCTCAAACTTCATCCCGCGGGGTCCCGCCACACCACCCGATCCATTCCCATCCGCGGAGGGAGAGCCCGCGCGCTTTTCAGAATCCAGACGGCCTTCCGGGGCCGGAGTAGGGCTTGGCTCCCAATTCGAAGTTCTGGCTGTGTTCCACGGTGAGCAGCGCGGGATCGGTCGCGGTGGGGGCGGCGATGAAGCCGTGGTGGCGGCCCATCCAGTAGGCGAGCAGCCAGGCGGACGGCTCCACCACGTCATTACCCCCGGTGCCGCCGTCGGGCTGCATGAGCCAGTGGTCCCAGCGCAGGGGCTCGGTCTCGCGCACGGGGAAGGTCTGGGTTCCCCCCTTGGGCGCGGTGTATCCGGCCGGCGTGCGCAGGTCGGCGCGGTGGGAGTTCTGGTAGGACCACACTCGAAGGTCCAGTGGCCAGCCCCGAAGGTGCCGGACCGATGGCCCCTGTTCGCTCTCGATGCCGGTGAGCACGGTGTGGAGGAAGTTGAACCAGGGATTTTCCTCCATCCGCACGACTTCGTAGCTGCGTTCGTATCCGCGCCGGTACAGGGCGTGAAGATCGGGATCCGTTTCGTAACGCAGCAGGTTCGCGTAGCTCCAGAAGGCCAGCTCGTCGAGGAAGTGCAGGATGCTGTCCGGCGGGAAGGTGTTGCGGGCCCGGAGGGTGTAGGCCGGATAGCCGAGCGCCACCAGTTCGCGATAGGCGTCGGTGAACCGGCCGTTTCCGGTGAGCGCTTCGGCGGTTTTGATAAAGGAGAGCAGTTCCACGGCCTGGAGTCCGCGGTCGTAACGGCCCTCGTCGGTGAGAAAGTAGTCGGGATCCCATCGTCCCCAGCGCGTGGGCTTGCCGTCCACGTCCACCAGCCGCCAGCCATGGTCCACCAAATGGGCCGCCACACGGCCAATGTGTTCCCGCACCTGCGCGATCTCATCTCCCTCGGCGGCGAGTTCCAGAAAGAGGTTGAATGCATAGAAGTGCGAACAAAGCTCGTCGCTGGAGGTGTCTCCCTTCCACTCAAACAGGCCGTCCGCGGTGTCATGCCATTCCGCCGCATAGCCCCCGGAGCCATGGTCGGCTTGGTGTCCTCGTTCGCCCTTTGCCCATACCGCGCGGGCCGGGAACCCCGGGATCCCGGTCATGTGCTCCAGCCAGCGGAGCGCATGAAAGGTGTTGGCCGCCTCGCGACGCGCGGCGGGATCGCGGGTGACGGCGTACCGGTACGATTGCGCGGCGAGGTAATTGCCGGAGTAACCGCCATCGTTGTCGCCGATCTCGCGCACGTACTCCTTCAAGGCCGCATCCCATTCCAGCTTGTGCACCAATCCGAGGCGCTTCTGCCCCCATTCCTCCAGGTGTCGTTCGTAGTAGTCGGCTTTCTTCGCCAGGGTGTAGGGCTGATACTCGATGATTCCCAGGCCACCGTCGGTGGCGAGGAACACACGGTGTCCCTCCACCGCGATGGCCCGCACCGACTCGCCAGGAAGCCAGCGCCGGCCGGCAAAGTAGTCGAAAGCTCCGTTCACCTGCCGAATCGCGCCCCGTGAGGTGCCGATCCAGAGATCGTTGGTGAATCCGGCCGCAAGGCAGGTGGTGTCCGTGAACGGCAACCCTTCGGCGCCGCCCAGCGTCATGAGCGACATGCCGCGCAGGACGCCCAATCCGCGGTCGGTGGCGATGTAGAGCGCGGAGCCCAGGCTCAGAACATCGCGCGTCACGGTCGAAGGCAGGGCGCCCCAGTCCCAGGCCTGGTCCGCAGGCCAAGTGTAGGCGTCCAGACCGCCGAAGACCCCGGAGGCAAAGGGAGCCAACCGGCCCGGTCCGTGCACGTACAGCGTTTCGTCGTGGACCACCACGCGGGTGATGGGAAACCGGGATTTGTTGGTGGACAGCCGTTCCAGGGTATCCCCGCGGATTCGCCACAGCTCATTGCCGGCCGAGGCGATGACGTCCCCGCGAAACGGCTGGACATCGGTCACGGGCAAGTCGGAGATCGCGGTCCAGGTGCCGCCGGCCCTGCGGTGGAGCCCCTGCGGCGTCATGGCCCACAGGACGCCGGGGGTGGCCACCAGGCGCCGGATCGGATGGGCGAGTCCGGCGTCGGTGACGAGGTTCGTCCCGTGCAGCCGGAGCAGCCCATTTTCGGTTCCCACGAAAATCCCGCCGTCCGCCACCGCCACCGCCGTGAGCGGCACCGGGGAAGGAAGGCTGTATCCCACTTCCTGCAGGTACACGTCGTCCGGCACGGGAGTGGCCGCGATTTGCAACGTTGCAGTGACGGCCAGGCAAAAGCGGGCCAGGAAGGAGTGCTTCATGTGGAATTTTCTCGGATCCGTGCGCGCCGGACTGATACAGCCGGCGAACCCGGCGATTTGACCGCCGGAGAATCCGCGGTCCAAGCCCGATCTGTCCTGGCGAGCGGACCCGGCGCGAAGTTTTCTCAGGCCAGTGCGACGTGATGCACCCGATTTTCCAAAACGAATTCATGCCGCTGCGCGTTCGTCCGAACCGGATGCTCGCATCGGATGAAACCGCTTCTCCGTCCGTTTCATTGCGGAAGGACCTGCGTCCTCGGACTGGGCGCCAGCTTGCCTGGCTGCTGGCTCTTGTCGCGCCGCTCTTCGCAATTCAGGCCGAGACGCCGCGCCTGGTGGTGGCCATCATGGTGGACCAGCTCCGCTACGACTATCTGGAGCGGTACGACCGGCTCTTCACCGACGACGGTTTCAAGCTGTTCACCCGACGCGGCGTCTTCATGACGTTCGCCCGGTACGACTACTGCCCCACCGTCACGGCGCCCGGCCACGCCACGTTTCTGAGCGGCTGTACCCCGGCGATGCACGGAATCATCGCCAATGACTGGATTGATAAGAAGACCCGCTTGGGCATGTACTGCTGCGGGGATTCCTCGGTCTGGGGCGTGGGGACCGCCACCAACAACAGCCAGGTGTCGCCGCGGAATTTCATCGGGTCCACCTTCGCCGACCAGTTGCGGCTGCATTTCGGATCCAAGGTGGTGGGGATCTCCATGAAGGATCGCGGCGCCATCCTGCCGGCGGGAAAGAAGCCGGCGGGCGCCTATTGGTTCGAATCCAAGAGCGGCAATTTTGTCACCAGCAGCTACTACCATCAGGAACTGCCGGCCTGGGTTCAGGAGTTCAACGGACGCCGCCGCGCCGCCGCGTTCGCGGGGCAGGCTTGGGACCGGCTGGTGGACGCCCGGCATTACCTGTATGCGGACGCCGCGCCGGGAGAGGGAAAGCTGTCCGGAGAAACCAACAGCATCTTTCCGCACCGGGTGGATCCCCAGACCACGAACGGATTCGATGCCGTGGTGGTGAGCCCCTTCGGCAACGAGATCCTGGCCGAGTTCGCCCGGGCCGCGATCGAAGGCGAGACGCTGGGCCGCGGCCCGCAGCCGGATCTGCTGTGCGTTTCGTTCTCGTCGGTGGACGCCGTGGGACACCGTTTCGGGCCGTACTCGCACGAGGTTCAGGACGCCGTGCTGCGCCTCGACCGCCAACTGGCCGGGTTGTTCCGGTATCTCGACCGGCGGATCGGCCTGAAGCGCGTCGCCATGGTTCTGTCCGCCGACCACGGGATCACGCCCAATCCCGAGTTCGCCGCCAGCGAGGGACTGGAGGGTCAGCGTCTCAACGAATCCCAGTTGATGGTCGAGTTGATGGGCCAGCTGGACGAACGGTTCGGGTCCGGCAAGTACTTCCTGAAGCCGAACCTCTACGGCGGAAATCTCTACTTCAATCACGACACGCTGCGGGAGAAGGGCCTGCCACCGGAAACTGTGGCCGTGTTCATCCGGGACTGGGCGCTGGGGACCGGAAAGTTCCAGGCCGCCTACACCCGGGAGCAATTGCTGGACGGCCGGGCTCCCGGGCTGGTGGGGCATCTGGCGCAAAACGGCTACAATGCGGAGCGCGGCGGGGACATGATGCTGATTCCAAAACCATTTGCCATCCCGTCCTCCGGCACCTCGGGAACGACGCATGGGTCGCCGTACATCCCGGATACCCATGTGCCGGTGCTCTTCTATGGAACGGCGTTCCGGACCGGGCGGTATGCGGATGAATTCTACATCACGGACATCGCGCCCACCCTGTGCGCCGCGTTGCGCATAGACGCACCCTCCGGCTGCATGGGCAAACCGTTCGTGAAGGCGCTGAGGAATCCATGAGGGGGCCGGAGGTGGTCCGTGGTTGGGGGTCCGTCGTCATTGGCCATTCGCCTTTCGTCTCTCCCACGTTTCCCCTTCGTGAACGGAGTACCTGAGCCGGACGCTGGAATTTGCCTTTGTGCATCGGAGCGGAGGAGTGGCAGGATTCCAGCGGTTCCCATTCGAGGAAGGTTCCCGGCTGGGATCTTGAAAGTCTCATGGTCCGTATCCTCAATTGGGGCGGGAAGCGCCGGCTGGCGGCTGCCTGCGCGATAGGACTCGCCGGCCTGCTGGCGCCGGCATCCGCTCTGGCTGCGGAGACTACGGCGACGCCGGGCCCGGCTGCGGACGCAACGCAGGTTCCGAACTTGTTCGAGCGATACTGCTTCGATTGCCATGGGGACGGCATGGACAAGGGAAGCTTCGCCCTGGACCGGCTGATCAAGGCGGGACCCGGAGAGACCAACCGGTTTGCCTGGGTGAAGACCTGGACACTGTTGCGTCACGGGTTCATGCCGCCCGCGGATGCCGATCCCTTGCCGGACGCCGATCGCCAGGCGCTCGCGCGATGGATCGAAGGGCAGCGTCTCGGCGTGGATTCGGAGCATCCGGATCCCGGCCGGGTCACGGTTCGCAGGCTCAACCGGATGGAGTACGAATTTACCATCCAGGATTTGTTCGGCATCAGTCCGGTGACGGAAGGCGAGTTCAGCAGCGATGCGAGCAGCAGCCGCGCACGGCTGCGGGACCTGCTGCCTCCCGATGACACGGCATTCGGCTTCGATAACAACGGCGACTTCCAGACGCTGTCGCCGGCGTTGCTCGAGAAATACTTCGACCTCGCGGAGTTCGTGGTGGACCAGGTGATCGTGCGGGACGGTCCGCGCCATCCGGTTCGCGCCCTCGACGCCGCGCAGATCCGGATCGCACCCGTCGCAGAGTCCCTGCGCACCGGGCATCAACTGGCGTTTGAAGTGGACCGGACCGGACGCTACCGGGTGGACGCCCAGTTTCCCCTGGGCGGCTGGCAGGACTACGGCGGGGCCTATGACTTTGCGCTGTCGGTGGATGAACAGGCGATCGCTCGGGACGAGGTTGAGATTGGCGGCCAGCGCATCTACCGCTTCGGCCGCGAGGTCACGCTCTCCGCGGGGCCGCACCGGATGCATTTCACCACCGATCCGGTCCGTCCCGCCTCCACGGGGAAGACCAACCGTCTTGAGCTGCGCCCCAAGTTTCGCCTGACCGGCCCCCTGGACGGCGAGGCGGCGGAGTATCCCGAGTCTCACCGAAGGATCTTTTTCGACGGCCCGCCTCCGGCCGAACCCGCGGCGCGCCGAGAGTATGCCCGTGAGATCATGAAGCGCGTGGCGGATCGGGCGTTTCGGCGTCCCGCGGCCGGACCGGCAGTGGACCGGCTGGCGGACCTCGCGATGTCCGGCGAGTCCTTCGAAGGCGGGGTGGGGCTGGGGTTAATGGCCATTCTCACCTCGCCGCAGTTCATTTTCCGAACCGAGGTGCAGCCGCAGCCGGACGATCCGCAGGCGGTGCATCCGCTCGATGAATACGCCCTGGCCTCGCGGCTCTCCTACCTGCTCTGGCTCAGCCTGCCCGATGCGGAGCTGTCCGGACTGGCCTCCCGCGGCGAGCTGCGCCGGCAATTGCCCGGTCAGGTGCGCCGGATGCTGGCGGATCCGAAGTCGGAGCGTTTCTTCGAGGATTTCCCGGGCCAGTGGCTGCGCACGCGCAACGTGCTCATGACGCCGATCATCCGCGACGGCACGCTGAACCCGGTCCGGAGCGCGATGAAGCGGGAGACCGAAATGCTCTTCGAGCACATCGCGCGCGAGGACCGGGATCTGCTCGAACTGTTGACCGCCGACTACACCTTCGTGGATGCCGGGCTAGCCCAGTTTTACGGCCTGACCCATTTCGCTGGGGCCGGCTTCCAAAAGGTGAGCCTGCCCCCGGAATCCCGGCGCGGCGGCCTGCTAACCCACGGGAGCTTCCTGGTCTCCACCTCGAATCCCAACCGCACCTCCCCGGTGAAACGCGGCGTGTTCCTTCTGGAGAACCTGCTGGCCATCCACCCGCCGCCCCCGCCACCGAGCGTTCCGTCCCTGGAGGATGCCAAGGTGGGCGGCATGGCGCCGAAGACCGGCAGCGAACAACTGGCGCTGCATCGCGCCAACAAATCCTGCGCCGCCTGCCACGCGCACTTCGATCCGCTCGGCATCGCGCTGGAGAACTACGACGCGCTGGGCCAGTGGCGGACCGAAGAGGGCGGCGAAGCCATCGCGCCGCGGGAGACGACCATCACCGGGCAGACGCTGACCGGCCTCCAGGACCTTAAGCGCTACTTCTCGGAGCGCCGCCTCCAGTTCTACCAATGCGTCACCGAGAAACTCCTGACCTATGCGCTCGGGCGGGGACTCGATCCGGGAGACTCGGTGACCGTGGATCGGATTGCCGAGCAGGTGGCCCGGGATCAGGGGAAGTTTTCCACCCTGCTCATGGCGGTGATCGAAAGTCCGCCCTTTCAAATGCGGCGCGGGGATGACGGCGTGGTGAAGATGCCGCCGCGTTCCCTGGTGCCGGAAGCGCCTGCGCCCGAGCAACGCAAAGGCCGGCGGCGGAACCGGCCGGCCAACCCCGAACTGGTTCAGAAAACCGCCCCGGCCACCAACAGCGCGTCGCCCCCTTCATCCGTTCCCGTCCCCGTTCCGGAAAAATGAACCGAAGTGATCCCATGAACTCACTGCGCTCCCCCCGTGTCACCCGCCGCGGATTCCTTCGCGGCGCCGGCGTTTGTCTGGCCCTTCCGGCCTTTGAGTCCCTGCTGCCCGGCGGGCGAATCCTCGCCGATCCCGCGCCGGCGGTCGCCACCACCGCTTCCGGCATGCCCCTGCGCATGGGATTCATCGCCTTCGCCAACGGATCCAACTACGAGCGCTGGCTGCCCCGGGGCGAGGACCGCGACTACGAGTTGAACGAGACCTTCCTGCCGATGAAGGATCTCAAGCCGCACTTCCAGGTGGTGACCAACCTGGCCCATGACGCGGCCAACAACTGGGGCGACGGACCCGGCGATCACGCGCGCTCCGGAGCATCCTTCCTGACCGGCTGCCACGCCTGGAAGACTCTGGGCTCGCGCCTGCATCTGGGCATCTCCGTGGACCAGATCGCTGCCCGCCAGGCGGGCCATCTCACGCGCCTCGATTCCCTGCAGCTCGGAGTAGAGGGCGCGCGGCTCTACGGTTCCTGCGACACCGGCTATCCCTGCGCCTACCAGTACAACATTTCGTGGGCGTCGGAGTCGCTGCCGCTGGCGCCGGAGGCGAATCCGCGGACGGTGTTCGAGAAGCTGTTCGGCGGCGGGAGCGGCGCGGAACGCCTGGCCAACCTGAGGCAGCGATTGGCGCGCCGGAAGAGCGTGCTGGATTTCGTACTGGAGGACGTGCATCGCCTGAACCGGGACCTGGGACGCAATGACCGCCAGAAGCTCGAGGAGTACCTCGCAGGCGTCCGCAAGATCGAAACCCAGATCGAGAAGGCGGAGCGGTTCCGTCTGCCCGATCCCGAAATCCCGGAACCGGCCGGCGTGCCCGAAAGCCATCAGCAGCATGTGGACCTGATGTATGACCTGATGGCCCTGGCGTTCCACACCGACTCCACCCGGGTCGTCAGCTTCGCCGTCGCGCCCGAAGGCAGCAATCGCCCCTTCCCCACGCTGGGCATTTCCGAGGGATACCACTTTCTGACCCATCACTCCGGCGATCAGGAGAAGATCCTCAAGGTGGCGAAGATCGAGCGATGGTACATGGAACGCTTCGCCCGGTTCCTGCAAACCCTGGATTCGTTGAAGGATGCGGACGGCACCTCGGTGCTTCACAACTCGATGATCGTCTATGGCTGCGCCATCGGGGACGGCAACAAGCACAACCACGACGAACTGCCCGTGGTGGTGGCCGGTCATGGCGGCGGAACGCTGCGGTCCGGACGCCATCTCAAGCTTGGCCAGCCCACGCCGATGACCAACCTCTACGTCTCCCTGCTCGACCGCATGGGAGTGCAGGCGGAAAAGGTCGGCGACAGCACCGGCCGGCTGGAGGGCGTCTGAGCCGCCCCGCTCTGCTCCATGGGGATGAGGTTTCCGAGCCCCCATCTCCCTCCGCCACGTACCGGCATACCCCGCGGGAGGCTTACACGCCCCGGCAGATCCCGCGTTCTCCGCACCGCTTGCTACGCGCACCGGGGGGGAAAGTCAGGGGCTCGACCGTCTGCGCTCAATACCGCGCGCGGAAAAATCGCCCGTTCTGGCTGTGACTTGTTTCAGGCTCTAAAAAGGTCTGTCCCCAGTTGATCTCCGAGTGCGTGCTTGCCGGACTCCAAGTCACCAGGTCGTCCGAAGTCTCGAGGGAGTATCCGTTCGGAGCCTGTCCGCTCAATCGCAGGAAGGCGCCGCCATCTAGAGCGGGAAGAACGGCATCAATGGCCAGGTCTGCGATGGGACGCAAGTCGCTGGAAAACCGCAGCCACTTCAACCCGTTGCGCGAAAGACCGTGGTCCGGGTGGATGCCCGCGATGACGCCGTCCTTGCCCACGGCAAAAAGGCTCGGTGCCGCATCAAGGACATCCTCCGGGAACGTGGAAACCTGCAAGATGGTTCCGCTGGCGCTCATGCGCAGAAGCAATGGCCTGTAGCGTTCGGGGTTTGTGACGGATCTGAAGTTGCCGCACACGAGCATCTCGCCCGGATTCAGCGAGGTCAGCGACTGGAACTGGATCGCTTCAAACGGCTCAGCCTCCACGGTCACTTGGGTATCCAAAACCGTTGCTCGTCCGGTCACCGGTGAAATCTGCATGAGCTTGCCATACTCACCTTCCACCCAGAGGGTTCCGTCGGGCCAAGAGCAGACGGGTCCGATGCGCCCCTTCCAGTCGCGGCTCGTGGAATCATGGAGAACTCTGTAACTCCCTTGATCTATGAGCCGGGCAACTCCCCATGGACTGATCGCCAGCAACGTCCCTGGTTCCTGACGCACCTCCCGGATGACGCTCAGATTCTCCGGCAGGGTCCACAGTTCCTTCCGTTCTCCCGATGACGAAAATCGAACAACTTGGGCCGGGGCGTTGCAGTCGGAAAATCGCGGCAATATTCCCGAAACGATCAACTCGCCCATGGAATTCACCAACAGGTGGCTGATCTGGTTGGAAACCCTGCGGCATGGGGGCAATGCTTTCCCTGCCACCATGAAGTGAAATGCTGAATCCGCTGTGCCATCCGGTTGAAGGCGGACCAGCCCGGCCCCATCGAAATCCAAATCGGCGCGGATCGCGCCACCGACATAAACCCGCCCCTGGGCATCCACTGCGGCCACCGGTGCGCCCGAGAGTAAACCCTCTGGCGGACTAAATTGCGGATCGAGGGCCCCGTTGGCCTCGAAACGCGCGATTCCGGGACGAACCCATCCGTCCACGCGATCGAACGACCCGCTCAGCAGCCACCGCCCCTCAGGAGCCGCATGCACGGCAGCCAGCTCCCCGGAAATCATTCGGGCCGGTCCCAAGGGAGTGTCATTGTCACGAATCGTCACGACGACATTGCTGGGATACCCGAAAATGTATCCCTCGCCCTGGTCCACAAATTCAACGCGGTACGAACGATCGCCATCGGCCCGGGGATTGTCGAACGAGTGGAGCCCCAGATCCCAACCATGACCGAGCACCTCATCAATGGATGGGTAATCAATCCCAGCCTTTGCCGACAGATCCTCCGTTCTCACTCTCACGCTGATTCCCATCGGCATATCGGGGTGGGGATACGAAGGGTATTCCCCTTCGACTATGAAGACTTGGTTCGTGGCAAAGCGGATCAGGCAATCCTGGTCGCGAATGGTGACTTGGATCGGATCGGAATCCGCGAATGCCACCACGGGACTTCCGGACTCAAAGCTCACCCGGAAGGTCTCTTCGGCTTCCGGGATCTGATCTGCCTTCATTCGCACAGTCACCGTCTTGAATCGCTCGCCCGGTTGGAACCCCAACTCGGTATCCAGCGGAACGAAGTCCGCATCGGGAGTCGCTGTGCCCGGCTCCGTCCGGACCCGAACCGTGTGTGTCGCCCCCAGGTCGCCGGCCCGGGTGATCCGCACCCGAAACGGATCGCCGCACTCTGCGATGGAGGATCGCAGAATGCGGGAGTAAAACAGATTGGTGGGGGTCGCCGGAATGCCCGGATTGGTGCTGAAGAGCCGCATCATCCCCGGAGCGGTAAAACCGTCGAAGTTTGTAAAGCGGCCCGCGACCAGGATTCGCCCATCCGGGTGTTCAATGAGCGCGCGGACTTCGGAGTCTTCTGAGAGTCCTTCGCCAGGATCAAATCGCAGGTCCACGGACCCATCCTCCAGCAAGGAGACGAGCCCCCGCCGCCGCAGTCCTGCAATGCTTCGAAATGGCCCGGAATCGAGCAACCGGCCGTCCCGCAGTAGGAGGCTGGGAGTCGCCGCCCGCCAATAAGGAGGTGCATCGAATGTTTCTCGATCCAGAGTGCCGTCGGCCCGAAGCCGGTCCACAGATCCATTGTGCGTTCCCACGACCACGGTTCGGCCTTGGGGATCCTGCCGCGAAAATCCAGCCGTATGACCCGCATCCGGCCAGTAAAACGCCCATTTCAGGTCTCCGTCCCGGCTCAAGCGGAGCACCGAACCCGATTCGAAAGTTCCCGCAACGAGCAAGTCACCGTCCTGTGTCTCGAATAGATCACGAACCTCGCCGCCATAGTGATTCACCAGGCCGTCAACGACGACGAATTCTTGGTCTATCTGCCCATCCGCGAAACGTCGCTGAAGGAATCCGCTGGAAAGCCCGGCGGTGCCTATGATCGTCCCCCCCGTTCCCCACACCATCACCTTGCCATCGCGAAGCGGTGTCAGAGACAGAATGGCCCCGAAGTGAGCCCAAGGGGACGTCTCCTGTCCGTCTGCGGAGATGGCAGTCACAGAGCCAGCGGTGCCAGTCGGGCCGGACCAGCCTGTTGCGAGCAACGCGCGTCCGTCGGGGAGGATGGCAACGCTCATCGGGGCATGCTCGTCGAGCAACCAATCCGGTCGGTAGGGCTTGAACGACGGATCCATCCCGCCCTCCGAATCCAACTGGACCAACTGGAACCTGGGCTCGTCCGCAATCCGGAGCTTTCCGGCGATGAGGATATGTCCGTCCGGCCGCAGTTGAATGGCGTCAATCCGCCCCCGGATCGCCGGATCCAGCCGGAACGACGAATCGAGCAATGATTCGCCGGAAGCACTCTGGGCCAGCAGCAACGCAGCCCAGCCCATCCTTCCGCGGTGGAGGCTCCACCCCAGGTCCTTCAGAATTTGGCAGAAGCGCAGCATGGTGTCCGGTATTCCCTTTCCCGGTGGGCTACTGAGATCTCAAGCGGGACGAATTGGCTGTGCAGCCAAAAAACCGGCATTCCTTGATGTCCGTCAACGGGAAATTTCTCAGGACCAAAATTCGCTGCGAATGAAGCGATGGAGGCAGAACAGTCCACGAGGGTCCCGGCGGGGACGCCGAGACCCACACGCGGGACGCGTAGGATCCCCATCCAAGAAACTGAGATGCGCCCCCGGGACTCGCCTGCCATCAATCGGCTTGTCCCCGAAGGGTCGGACACTAGGGTCAGCCCGACACGATGACGCTGGACTTCGTCAAGATGACCGGGGCGGGGAATGACTTCATTCTGGCCGACAACCGGGACGGAAGGGTGCACCTGACCCGCGAACAGGTCGCCCGGCTGTGCCATCGGCAGTTCGGCATCGGCGCCGATGGACTCATGCTGCTGGTGCCGGCGCTGGACGGCGCGGCCGACTGGGCCTGGCAATTCTGGAACTCCGACGGGTCCGACGCCGAAATGTGCGGCAACGGCGCCCGCTGCTTCGCCCGCTATGTGCAGCGGGTGACCGGATGGAGCCGTCCGGACATGACCTTCACCACCGCGGCGGGCATCATTCGCGCCACCTTCGACGGGGACCGGGTAACCGTCACCCTCACCCGGCCGCATTCGCTCCGGCTCGGGGAAGCGGTGCCGACCTCGCAGGGAGAGCTGGAGGTCAGTTCCCTGAACACGGGCGTCCCGCATGCGGTGACCTTCGTGCCGGATGCCGACCGGGCCATGGTTCAGTCGCTGGGCGCCGAGCTGCGGTGGCATGATCACTTCAAGCCGCGCGGCACCAACGTGAACTTCGCGCAGTTGCTCGGCCCCGGCGCCATCCGCGTGCGCACCTACGAGCGTGGCATCGAGGGCGAGACCCTGGCCTGCGGCACCGGCGTGTCCGCCAGCGCGCTCGTGGCTGCGGCCCAGCACGGGTTTCCCTCGCCGGTGCGCGTGCAGGTGCAGAGCGGCGATCAACTGGAAGTCGCCTTCACCCGGCGCAACGGCGATTTCGACGACGTGCGGCTCACCGGACCCGCCACCTTCGTCTTCGAAGGGCGGATCCGCCTCTGACGTCGCCAGCCCGGCTTCCCACGCCATGCGCCGTCTCCTGTTCCTGCTGGCGTTGGGGACGGGAGTGCTGTGTGCCCACGGGCCCTTGCATGAGCAGATCCTGCTCCTGACCGCGGAATTGGAAGCGCATCCCGACGATCCGGACCGCCTGGTCCGCCGGGGAGAGTTGTATCTGCTGCATGGACTCCCCGCCGACGCATTGCCGGATTTCGAGCGGGCGGCGCGGTTGCGTCCGAATGACATCACCAACGAATTCCGGCTCGGGCGGACGGCGTTTGATCTGGGGGCGACCAATGAGGCCATCCGCCGCCTCGAGCAATTCGTGGCGGCGCGTCCGGACTCTCCCGCCGGCCGGCGCGCGTTGGCGCAGGCGCTGCGCTCCGCCGGACGCCCCCGTGAGGCCGCGCAGCAGGTGGCCGCGGCCATCGCCTTGATCGCGGAGCCGCCACCCGAGGCCTATCTGGAGCAGGCCCGGGACCTCATCGTCGCCCAGGCACCGGCGGACGAGGTGCTGCAATGTCTGGATGGCGGCATGGCGCGGCACGGTCCGCTTCCCGCCCTGCAACTACTCGCAGTGGACGTCGAAATGCAGCGCGGGGAAACCGATCGCGCCGTGGCGCGCCTGGACGCCCTGGCGGCCCGGGCGGAGCGCAAGGAACGCTGGCTGTCGCGTCGCGGGGATCTGCTCCTGCGCGCCGGGCGCACCAATGAGGCGCGTGCGTCGTTCTCGGCGGCGCGGGCGGCGCTCGACGCGCTGCCCGAGAAACAGCGGCGCGCGTGGACGGCCGGCGAGTTACGCCACCAGTTGGACGCGAAGCTTGCCGGGCTCGGGACGCCTGCGGACGCTTGGCCCGCCAACGCGCGATGACTCTGCTTCGAATCCTCCTGGCCGGCCTCGCCGCCTTCACCGCCACCGCGGCGCCGCGCCTGATCCGCGGACCGTACCTCCAGTTACAGACCTCCAACTCGATGGTGATCCGTTGGCGCACGGATCGCGAGACGCGCGGACTCGTGCGCTATGGCCTGACCCAGGAATCCGCGACCAACGTGGTGCGTCATGCCGGCAAACTGGCAGAGCATGTGGTGCGGATTGGCGGTCTCCAGCCCGATACCCGATATTTCTACGCGGTCGGAGGCGAGACGAACCAGTGGCATACCCAGCCGGGGGAGACGCAAGCCTTTCGAACCGCGCCGGTCGCCGGACCGCCGCGGCCGACGCGTATCTGGGTGATCGGAGATTCCGGGACGGCCAACACCAACCAGCTCGCGGTGCGGGACGCCTTCTACCGATTCACCGCCGGACGGGTACCCGACTTGTGGCTCATGCTTGGCGACAACGCCTACAGCTTCGGCACCGACGCCCAATACCAGAAGGCGGTGTTCGATCCCTATGCCTGGCTGCTGCGCCAATCGCCGGTGTGGCCGACGCTCGGCAATCACGATGCCGGCAGCGCCAACTCCCCCACGCAGTCCGGCGTGTACTACGACATCTTCACCCTGCCGACGCTGGGCCAGGCGGGTGGATTGCCCAGCGGCACCGAGGCCTACTACTCCTTCGACTTCGCCCACATCCATTTCATCTGCCTCGACTCACACGACACCGACCGGAGTCCGGACGGCGCCATGGCCCAGTGGCTGCGCGCGGATTTGGAGAGCACCGCGCGGGACTGGATCGTCTGCTACTTCCATCATCCGCCCTACACCAAGGGGTCGCACGACTCCGACCGCCGCGCCGACAGCGCCGGGCGGCTGGTGGAAATGCGGGAGAACATCCTGCCGATCCTGGAGGCCGGCGGCGTGGACCTCGTGCTGGCCGGCCACAGCCACAGCTACGAACGGAGCTACCTGCTGGACCAGGCTTACGGCTTCAGCACCAATATGGCCCCCGCCCACTTCAAGAACCACGGCGATGGACGTCTCGACGGCGATGGCGCCTATGAGAAGTCCCATGGAACGCTGCCGCATGAAGGGGCCGTCTATGTGGTGGCCGGCAGCTCCGGCCAGATCAGCGGCGGCAAGCTCAACCATCCGGCCATGTATCTGTCCCTGAACAAGCTGGGCTCGCTGATTCTGGATGTGGATGGCGCGGAGCTGACTGCGACCTTCCTGAATCATCGCGCCCAGGTGCGCGACTACTTTACCCTGCGCAAGCGGTGACCAAGGGTCTGTCCCTCCACAGACCGCCGCGCCAGGCCGCCACGGAGGTCCGAAACAAGGCCTTTACAGTCCGGAGACGCTTCGCATCCTTGGCCTCCATGTCGGCACCCACGGTTTTTGCCGTTGATCCCAAGTCCGGCCCGACGTCAGCCTCCGCGGCTTCCGCCGCCACCCGGGCTCTCGACGAAGCCATCACCCGCTCGCAGGCCTTCCTCCTTTCGGAGCAAAAGCCGGAAGGCTACTGGATTGGAGAACTGATTGTGGACGTCACCCTGGTGGCGGATATGGTCGTGTTCTACCACTGGTGGGGGAAGGTGGACCGCGAGTGGGAACGCAAGGCGATCCACCACATCTTCGAGCGTCAATTGTCGGACGGCGGATGGAACATCTACCCGAACGGCCCGGCCGAGGTGAACGCCACCATCAAGGCGTACTTGGCGCTGAAGCTGGCCGGCGTTCCGGCCACCGATTCCCGCATGCTCAAGGCGCGCGAATGCGCCTTCGCCCTCGGCGGCGTGCCGCGGATGAACACCTTCTCCAAGCTGTATCTGGCGCTGATCGGCCTCGTCGGTTGGAACCACGTTCCCACCATCCCCTGCGAGGTGTTGCTCATTGGCAAGTGGTTCCACGTCAACTTCTGGGACATGAGCAACTGGTCGCGCGCCATGCTCATTCCCCTGGCAATCATCAATCATTTCCGTCCGACCCGACGGCTCGCCGCGTTGGTGCACCTCGACGAATTGTATCCCCATGGCAAGTGGGAACTCGATGAGTCGCTGCGTCCCCGGTATTTCGACTTCGGGCTGCGCAACGCCTTCCTGTGGCTGGACCGCCTGCACAAGCTGGCCGAATGGGTCGCCCGCCAGGGGCTTCATCCGTTCCGGCGCCGCGCCCTGCGCCGAGCCGAGGCGTGGATGCTGGAACGGTTCGAAGGCAGCGACGGCTTGGCGGCGATCTTCCCGTCCATGCTCAACTCGCTCATCGCCCTCATCGCCCTGGGATATCCTGATGATCATCCCCAGGTCATCCGGGCCCACCATGAACTCCACAAGCTCATGCACATCGAGAGAGACACGGTGCGCATCGAGCCCTGCCTCTCGCCGGTGTGGGATTCCGCTATCGTGGCCATGTGTCTGCGCGAGTCGGGCGTGCCCCACGACCATCCGAAACTCCGGAAGTCCGCGGGATGGCTCATGGACAAGGAGATCCGGTTCAAGGGCGACTGGATCCACAAAAACCCGGCGGACGTGGAGCCTTCGGGATGGGTGTTCGAGTTCGAGAATCAGTGGAATCCCGACGTGGACGACACCGCCATGGTGCTGCTGGCGCTGCGCCAGATCCCGGGCGATGACCGCCGGCGCCGCGACGAATGCTTCCAGCGGGCCCTCCGATGGATGCTGACCTTCCAATGCCGCGACGGCGGCTGGGCGGCCTTCGACAAGGATTGCACCAACAGCATCCTGGAGAAGGTGCCCTTCGCCGATCACAATGCGATGCTCGATCCGGAGTGCGCCGACATCACCGCGCGCATCCTGGAACTGTTGGGATACGAGGGATATCCGGTGAGCCATCCCCAGATTCAGGCGGCGCTCCAGTTCCTGCGGAAGACCCAGGAAGCGGACGGATCCTGGTTCGGACGCTGGGGAGTCAACTACATCTACGGCACCTGGCAGGTGCTGCGCGGATTGCGGGCGCTGGGGTTGGACATGAACGAACCGTGGCTGATCCGGGCGCGGAACTGGCTCCGGAGTGTTCAGCAACCCGACGGTGGCTGGGGCGAGCGCTGCAACACCTACGATGATCCGATCTTCAAGGGCACGGGGCCCAGCACGGCGTCCCAAACCGCCTGGGCGGTGATGGGGTTGTGCGCTTTCGAGGACACCGAGGATCCGTGGCTCCGGCGCGGCATCGAGTACTTGGCGCGCCTACAGAATCAGGATGGCTCCTGGACGGAGGAGGAGATCACCGGAACCGGGTTTCCGCAGGTGTTCTATCTGAAATACGATATGTACCGGAACTCCTGGCCGCTCCTGGCCCTGTCCACCTATCGCAAGCTCTGCCGCGGCGGACACCCCGGCGATTCCCGGGTTTGACCCCACACGGGTCCTTGAGGGACGAGCGTTGCCGGAAGGACGAGCTTCGCAAGTCCCCATAGCGACCCGCCAGGCCTGTGGAGCCGCTGCGGTGGCTGGGGCGCTGTGGGAGAAGTCAGGGACTCGCAACACTCATTCCTCCGAGCTCGCCCCCCACCGGGACCTCAGGACCTCTAGGGGCCGTCCGTCCTCCCGGCTAAACAGCTGGTGTGGTGTCAGGTCTGATAATTGGCGGGACATTCGAAAACCGATTTTTTAGGGTGGGTCGGTGACTACGCCCCGATTCCGCCGTCCGCTGCC
>Ga0268299_1001351_pt1 | contig 45170 bp, 32 predicted proteins | sample NOBtaG_FD_193484 | JGI IMG/M metagenome (GOLD analysis project Ga0268299, IMG submission 193484) | Activated sludge microbial communities from bioreactor in Nijmegen, Gelderland, Netherland - NOB reactor | ecosystem: Engineered > Bioreactor > Aerobic > Activated sludge | place: Netherlands... | reverse complement strand
GCGCCGATGGAATTCATGGTCTTCTCCTTCTGTGGAAACAGTTGACGGAATAAAACGCCACAAATGTTTACCACGTCCGCAAGGAACCGTGTAGCCGCGACCCGACCTCCGCTTCATAGCTTCAAGAGTATCTAAGGAAGAACCCCTGCAACCGCCCCTCAGACGGTGTCACATGCCAGACACACCGGAAAGCCGCCGAGTCGAACCGTGGGCGATGCCCAGCGTACAAATGACAAGCGTACCTGCTGATGGGAATCCAACCCCAAGCCCCGAATCCCGCGCCTCAAGCCTACAGCCTGGAGCCGACAGCCTGTCGTCAGATTCCCCTCTTTTTCACCTCAAACGCGAAGCGCCCCAACCCGTGCCCGCCACAGCGCTTACACGAGTCCTCAAGAACTTTTTTCGCCTATTGTCACCTTCGATTTTGCAGGACTTACGCGCTTCTGATCGGGCCCGAAACGCGCGGCGGGGCGCGCGAGGGAGGAGATTAGGAGCAGGATCAGGAGGGGAAGAAAGACCCTGACATGGGAAGGATTCCCGTCCGACCCAGGTGCGAGATGGGAATCACGCACCAGCGGGTCTGCCGCCCACAAGGGGTGGCGCTACCGTGCGTGCCAAACGCGGGCAGGGATGCCCCGTCGTCATCGAAGCACGCCACCCACAAGGGGTGGCGCTACGGTGCATGCGGGGCAAATGCGGTGGTGGGCAGAGCCCAGCGTACGGGGGCGGCTACTTTGGCCAGACTTGCCGGCCGCCGAGGTACGTGGCTTTGACGGAGGCGCCGGACAGTTCGTCGGGCGGCAGGGTGAGGATGTCGCTATCGAGGATGACGAAGTCGCCACAGCAGCCGGGCGCGATCCTGCCGAGCGACTTCTCGTCACCGGCGGCGTAGGCCGCGCCGACGGTGTAGGCCGTAAGCGCCTCTTCGAGCCTGATGCTCTGCTCGGGGACGAAGACGTCGCCGTCGAGGGACCTGGCGGTGACGGCGGCGTGAACGCCGAGGAACGGGTTGAGCGAGACGACCGGCCAGTCGCTGCCGAAGGCCACGTGGGCCCCGGCGTCGAGCAGCGAGCGGAAGGCGTAGCTCGTCCGGCAACGCACCGGGCCAATGGCCTTCTCGGCGTAGCGGGCATCGTCAGCCTTGTGCAGCGGCTGCATGGACGCGACGACGCCGAGCCGGGCGAAGCGAGGGATTTCATTTGGCAGAAGATGCTGAGCGTGCTCGATGCGAAGGCGCATGCCGTCAGGCGGATTGAATGGGCCCGCAACCTGCCTTACCCCGTCGGGATTTTGCTCCCTCGCATTAGGCGGGCCGAAGTGATTGCCAAACCAGTGGGCGTACTTGTTCAGGACGACGCGGTTCGCTTCATCGCCGATGGCGTGAATGGCAATGGAAAGGCCGGAGACGAAGGCGGCTTCGCACATCCTGTCCAGTTCGGAGTACCAAGCTTTGTCATACCTTGATTGCTGGGGCGGTTTATCTACACCGAGGAACGCGCGCGGCAGGCCGCGTCCGTCTTTCCTATCCGGCGGGTTGTCGCTGTAGGGCATGTGCATGTACGCCGTGCGCGAACCAAGCGAACCGTCGGCGTACTGCTTGAACCCGCAGACGCGGAGCATGTCGTCGTTCTTGTGGTTCTTCGCGCGGTCGATGTAGTCCCGCCAATTGTCCTCGCTGATGAAGAAGCGGACGCGGAGTGTCAGCGAGCCGGCATCGCGGGCCCGATCGATGGGGGCCAGTTCGTAATACTCGGACATGGTGTGAACGCCGGTGATGCCGTGGCGGTTGGCCTCGACCATCGCGGCCTTGAGGGCGGCATCGAGCTGCGCGGTGGACGGCGCTGGAATGCGGCTGGAGACGAGGTCGATCGCGGCGTCCTTGAGAATGCCGGTCGGCTCGCCGGTGGCGGGGTCGCGCTCGATCTGGCCGCCGGGCGGGTCGGCGGGTCCGTTGGCATCGATCCCCGCGAGTTTTAATGCGACGGAGTTGGCCAGTGCGCCGTGGCCGTCCATGCGCGAGAGGAGGACGGGATGATAGGGCGTGACGGCGTCGATCCAGTGCCGCGTCGGCTGCGCCGGGTCGGGCCAGCTTTCGGTGGACCATCGGCCGCCTTGAATCCACTGGCCTTTGGGAGTCTGCGTTGCGCGCTCGGCGAGGGCGGCGATGAAGGCGGCGCGGTCGGGGACGTCCCGCAGGTTGAGCCGCGAGAGTTGCAGGCCGCCGCCGAGGAGGTGGAGATGGGCGTCGATGAGGCCGGGCACGATGCGAGCGCCGCGGGCGTCGAGATACCCCGTTTGGGTATCGGGCTGCGCGGATCGGTCCTTCTCCAGGCCGTTGCCGACGGCGACGAATCTGCCGGATTCGATTCGGAATGAGTCGGCGATCGGGTTCGCGGGATCGCCGGTCCAGACTTTGGCGTTGTAGACGATGAGATTGGTGTCAGTATGCGGGTGGGCGCAGGCGGTCAGCAGCAGGAGGCCGTGGCAGGCGCCGAGTAGGAATTGACGAGCGGTCACAGGGAAGTCCTTTCTTTTCAGGAAGGCATTATTGCCCGGGGCGGAGGCGTTCACAATTGGCGATGTCGGTCGCGCGGCAGGGCACCTAGAATAGCGAACAGCATGTACGTCATCGAAACTCACGGGCTCGCCAAGCACTACGGCGCGATCCAAGCGCTGGCCGGGATCGACCTTCGCGTGCCACGCGGGACGATCTTCGGATTCCTCGGCCCCAACGGCGCGGGCAAGACGACGACGATGCGGATCCTCGTCGGACTGCTTCGACCGACGGCGGGGCGGGCGAGCGTGTTCGGCCTCGACATGATCGGTGAGTCTCGGGAGATTCGGCGGAAGGTGGGATATCTGCCGGGCGACGTGCGGCTGTATGAGTGGATGACGGGCCGGCGATTACTTGGATTTGTCGATGCGGCGCGCGGCGGTGGGGCGGCGCGGGAGATCGATCGCCTGCGCGGGCGGTTTGATCTGGATATCGATCGACGGATTCGGGGCTATTCGCGCGGGATGAAGCAGAAGTTGGCGCTGATCGCCTCGCTGATGCACCGGCCGGAGCTGCTGATTCTCGATGAGCCGACGACGGCACTCGATCCGCTGGTGCAGTTGACGCTGCACGAAGAGCTGCGTTCGGCGGCGCGTGAGGGGCGGACGGTGCTGTTCTCCAGCCATACGCTCGGCGAAGTGGAACTGCTCTGCGATCATGTGGCGATCATCCGGCGGGGGGAGATTATCGAAGACAGTACGATTGATGCCCTGCGCCGTCGGGCAGTACGGCGCGTGGCGCTGCGGCTGCGCAAAGGAGAATCAGGCGTTCTTGAGCTGCCGCAGGGCGCCCATCCATACGAGACGCTCGACGGTACGGTGAACCTAGGCTGGACGGGCCCGATCGACGGACTGACGGCGTGGCTTTCGACGCTTCGGCTGGAGGATGTGACGATCGGTCCGCCGGACCTGGATGATTTGTTCGCGGCGTATTACCGCGATGACGTGGCGGCACCGCAGCGGGGGGGTGGCGGATGATCAGTTGGCCGATCGTGAAGCGGACACTGCGGGACTATGCGCTGCTTTGGGCCGGTGCGATGCTGCTGGTGACGCTGTTCGTAGTGATTTTCAACTTCGCGCTGAACTCGTTCCCGCGCGAGCAGACTGAGAACTGGCTGAGCATTCCGTGGATTCGACGGCTCATCGCTTCACTGGCGGGGGCCGACGTGCTGGAACTGTCCAAGCCGGAGGGGCTGCTGAGCATTGCGTTCAACCATCCGCTCGTGTGGACCCTGCTCGTCGCGTTTACGCTTTCGCTTTCGAGCGGGGTGATTGCCGGAGAGATCGATCGCGGGACGATCGATTTGCTGATGACGCTGCCGATCAGCAGGACGGCGATCTATTGCTCGACGAGCCTCGCGCTGGTGCTGATGGTGCTGCCGCTTTGCTGGGGGGTTTGGCTGGGGGCGAAGCTGGGGGTGACGCTGACGGGCTTCACCGCGGCGCGGCTGAGTTTGCTGGCGATGGTGACGTGCAACCTGTGCGCGGCGGTGCTGGCGGTTTCGGGCTTGTCGATGGCGGCGTCAGGGATTTGCAATCGTCGCGGCCCGGCGATCACGTGGGTGTTTGTCATTGTCTTTTACGGATTCGTCGTGAACTTTCTGCGGACGATGTGGCCTGCGCTGGAGCCGATGGCGTTTACGAGTTTTCTCAGCTATTACGCGCCGCTGGTGATCATTCGTGATGAGGCGATTACCTGGCGGAGCATGATGATTCTGCTCGGGTCGGGGCTTGGCTTCTGGCTCATCGGCCTGGCGATCTTCCGCCGGCGAGACATTCCGGCCTGCTGAGTCGGCGCAAAAAAAATGACGACGGCCGACACTGGGTCGACCGTCGCCCATGAGGGCACTCCACCCTGAAAACTGGGTTGTCGAAGGAGACTGACGGCTCAGCCGCGCTTAGACGTTCAGGTCGTCGGTCTCCATCGTCTTGCGCCACTCGGTGAGATTTTCGAGATAGACGCTGGTGCCGCGCGCGACGCACGAGAGCGGATCATCGACCACGCGGACTTCCAATCCTGTACCGTCAGACATCACCTTATCGAGGCCCCGCAGCAACGCACCGCCGCCGCAGAGGTGAATTCCGTTATCGACGAGATCGGCGGCCAGCTCCGGCTCACATCGTTCCAGCGTGTGAGTCACGGCATCGAGAACCTGGCTGATGGGCTCGCGCAGGGCCTCGCGGATTTCCTGGCTGGTGACGATGGTCTTGCGCGGGAGGCCGCTGATCATGTCGCGGCCGCGCACGTCCATGGTCATCTCTTCATCATCGAGCGGGGCGGCGGAGCCGATTTGAATCTTGATCTGCTCGGCGGTTTGCGGGCCGATCTGCATGTTATAGGTTCGCTTCATGTGGGCGATGATGGCTTCGTCCAGATCGTCACCGGCGACGCGAAGCGACTCGCTCACGGAGATATCGGCGAGAGACATGATGGCGACCTCGGTCGTGCCGCCGCCGATGTCCACGATCATGCTGGCGCGAGCCTCAGCAATGGGAAGCCCGGAGCCGATGCCCGCGGCCATGGGTTCCTGAATGAGATAGACCTTTCGCGCACCGGCTCTTTCGGCGGAGCCATAGACGGCACGCTTCTCGACGGCGGTGATTCCCGACGGAACGGCAATGACGACACGCGGTCGAATGAAACGTCTGCCGCCGTGCACCTTGCGAATGAAATAACCGAGCATGGCTTCGGTGATGTCGAAGTCGGCGATAACGCCGTCCTTGAGCGGTCGAACCGCCGCGATGGAGCCGGGCGTCTTGCCGAGCATTTCCTTGGCGACGAGTCCGACGGCGTTGCCGTTCTGGAGAACCTGGTTGGTGCCTTTGCGCACGGCAACAACGGAAGGCTCGTTCAGGACGATGCCTTCGCCGCGCACGCAGACAAGCGTATTGCATGTGCCGAGGTCGATCCCCATGTCGACGCTGACCATGCCGAGAAGCGAGTCGAATAACAAAGCAGGTATCCCTTCGTAGTCAGAGTACTCGCTTGAGACGAATCCACATTATTGGGGCCGCAAGAAAAATCGGCCCGGCCGCGCACGATGACGCGGCGGCATTCTACACGGAGTCCGCCGCGAGGTCACTCGGCGGAATGATGAACCGTGTGATAGCTTAACTCGATTCGGGTCCGACGAAAGGGACGGTAGCGGGGCGAGGTGCCTGCGTGCGCCGGGGGTCGGTCAGGCAGGACGCCGAAGCACTGCTTTGTCACTTGATGTGGGAATTGGGGGACTCGTGCGTACCCCGGAAATCACAAGCGTGAAGCCTAGAAGCCGGGGAAGAGCTTGCCCAGGAGTTGGTCGCATCGGTAAAGGGCAAAGGCGAAGGCGCCGGTTACCGCGAACAGGGCCACCGCCACCAGGACGGTGTAGATATCGTTTTCCGCCCGGGTTCGGGGTCCGGCGGGCGACTTGGCTTTTGCAGCGGCCATAAGCGAATCCTTAACTAAGCACTGCCTGGCGAACTTCTCAAGCTCGGCCGCGGGCCGAGGTGGTCAACAATTCACAGGCTCGACGATCAGCCCCGCATCGCGAAGCTGGCTTCGTCGCGGGCGCTGTCACCGACTCGGATGTCTCCCTCGGACTGCTCAATCTGCCCGGCGGACTCATTGGCATCGACGCGGGAGATCTTGAGGGTGCCGAGGTACTGCGGCCGTCCGGCATCGCCGTCGCGGCGATAGATCAGGAAGCTCATACCGTGGGCCACGCCATCGGCGCTACCGACTGAGATACTTGCCAGCTCACCCTGAATGCTGGTGACTTCGGCCCGGATGGGGGCAGCCAGCATCGGGGTCGAGGGGGTCGAAACGGAAGGCACGCCTGCCTCGACAACCGCGCGGCCGTCGGGAATCTGGGTAGCGGGCGTGAGACCACCCGAGCCACCTGCTGAGCTGCCCATGGCGAGCTGCTGCTGGAGAGCCCGGACCTGCGCCCGAGCCATCTCCACGTTGGTGGTGAGTTCTTTGACGCGGTCGGTGAGATCGATATTGGCCCGCTCGAGTTCGCTGTTGCGTCGGGCGAGCTTGGTGGCGAATTCTTTTTCCTGGTTCAGGGCTGCGAAGATGAGCTTGTTCTGCTCGCCGGCGCTGGAGACCTGACCCTGCTCGATGGTGAGCTTGCTCTGGCTTTCGGCGACGCCGCGCTCGAGCTCGGCAACGTAGGTTTGAGCTGAGGCCAGCTCGGTCTTGAGGTCCTCGATGCGCTGCATGTCCTCTTTGTGGCGATCCAGGGCCCGGGCCTTGTCGAGGGCGGCGTTGGAACTGATCGCACGCGCCTGAGACTGGGCGGAAGTAGCGGCCTGCTGCCACTCCTCGGCGGACGCCTTCCAGTTCTGCTGTTGTGCGAAGGCCGATACAACGAGCATGCTCAAGGCCACCGACATCAAAGCCAGCAGCATGACCAGCGATTTCGTCAAGGTGCTCACGACCGTACCTCCTGAGAGATTTCACTACTAATTGCACGAACGGCCGGCAGGAATCTTCGCGGAGTCTGCTTCTGTCCACCCGCCCCCAGGGGATGCCTTGGCCGTCAATGCTTCTTGCTTGCACATGCCGCACAATCTGTTGTGCGAGGCATGCGCCGGTGAGGCCTCACCGAGGGTCAGGTAAACTACCTGAGCCACCCGATGAAGATATCAAATTATCCCCCGGTCCGCCCCGTTTTGCAAGTACATGCCGGGTAGTATCTTCAAACGGAGGCACTCGGTCCGCACCAGGGTCCGGTACGGCGCGATCGTCGTCGCCATTGCCCGAGAATGGCAAGCTCCATCGGCGAACCGCGCCACCGGGCGGTGACCGCCGAAAACGTCGTCCCAAGCATTATTTCTTGACCCACGGCAAGTTAATCCATTAGATTTAGAAGGCCAGCCTGGGGTACCCGCCAAAGACGGCCCTGCGGTCGTCCGACCACGCGCGTTGTCCAACAGAGAAAACTGACCCGCGTGGCCCAAGATATCCAACCGCCTCAAGGCCTTTGCGGAGTTTGCGACTCGATCCATTGGATCCGTGCAAGTTCGCCGAGGTTCCCTAGCGCGGTGGATGGCCTGCCTGGTCAAGGGAATGGCCACGCCTTCAACCAACCCGGCTGCGAACCGGCGGCACATGAGAGGCCCAAGGAGCAAGAGGATGTCGAAAAAATCGATCAAGTCGTCGTGTCTGGCGTTTGCGGCGCTCCTGTCCGTCGCAGCGTGGCCGGTACTCGGCACCGACCTCATGCCCCAGTCGTCGATCGATCGGATGGGCGCGCAGCGATACTGGGAGGCTTCGCTCACGCTTGAGGCGGGCGAGACGGTCTTACGCACCGCCCTGTTGGACGACAATCTTTACGTCATGACGGACGCCAACCGCGTCTATGCGATACATGCCCTGACCGGCGTCATGCGGTGGTCGCGCATCATCGCGGAGCCCGGCCAGACTGTGCGAGGCCCCGCTCATAACGATCAGTACGTCTTCTTCACCACGGGCGGCACGGTGACGGTCTTGAATCGTCGCTCTGGAGATGCGGCCGCCGAGCCGCGATCGCTCGATGGCGTGGTTATTGAAGTCCGCCACGACTCGGCAACGATCAGCAAGGGGAGCGATCACGGCGTTCGTCCGAAGGATGTCCTCCAGGTTTACAGAGTGGGGGATTCAGGCGAGGCCTCAGGAGATCCCATTGCACAACTGCGAATCGAGACGACGAGCAATCGGACCTCGCGGGGTCGGCTCTTTCGATTGAACTCAGGTCTAAAGGCGCAATCCGGCGATCATGTCCTGGCGGAAATCGAGTTGCCGCTTGAGCGGGTCAAGCTCCCGTTTGCGGCAAGCTGCGCCGCCGTCGCGGATGAGCATCGAATCTACGTCGGCGCCGCCAATCAGCGGTTCTATTCGCTCGACATCATCGGCGGTTTTCAGCATTGGCAACTGATGACGCCCAAGACGGTGACGGCCACGCCCGTGCTTCGCGGGCCGAACCTTTACTTCGCGGGTCAGGACGGCGACGTCGTCTCGTGCACCAGCGCGGACCGAGTCAGGAACTGGGTCTTCGAAACTGAAGCACCGATCTTTGCCGACCTGGTCGTGACGACCGACAGCGTGATGGCCGCCTCCAGCGATCGGTCGCTCTACTGTCTCGACCGTGTGACCGGCAAGCGACGCTGGCGCGTCCGGTTCGATACGCCCCTCAACCAGCCACCCGTTTTGTCGGGCGGCCGAGTATTTCAACAGGTACCTGAGCTGGGCCTCGTTGTTCTCGATCTTGCCGGCGGCGAGGAGTTGTGGAAGCGTAAAGCAGGCGGGCAATTTCTTTGCCAGTTCGAAGATGACATTCTCCTTTTGGTTGGTGACAGCCTGAGGCAGATTGTTCGGATCGACGCGAAGACCGGGAAAGTTCGGGAACTTGCCGATGTCGCGGACGTTCGATTCGCCGAGGCGGATCGAGAGAGCCAGGCGATCATCCTCGCGAGCGCGAACGGCGAGCTGCTGTGTCTTCGATCGAAGAAGGCGCCCTATCTGAAGCCTGCGCAATTGGCGGAAGTCTTAAGAAACGACGCCAAGATGAAGATCACCGAGCGAATGGATGCCGAGCGAAAGGCGAAGGCCGATGCCGCCGCCGTCGCACCGGCTGAAGAGAAGCCGCGCCTGCCGGAATGGCTGCTCGAAGATGATTTTCTTTCCAGCCGCAACACGGCCAAGCCGGTTGGAGGACGCGGGCTGGTCGACGCCGGTGAAGAGGCTCCTCCAAAGGCCGAGTCAACCGCCAAGGACGAGTCTGATGAGGATGCGGCAGATGAGGAGTCCGCGGAAAACTCAGACGACGAAGCAGAGTCCGATGAGTCGGAAGGGGAGGATTCCGCCGACGAGGACGACGAAAGCGGCGACGACGAAGAGGCTGATACCGCCGACGAGGACTCAGACTCCGAGGATGAAGATTCCAGCGATGATGAGGCTGACTCGGAGGACGAGGACTCCGGCGACGACGAATAGGTCCGTCGCGGAAGGCCTACCGGGGTTCATCGTGACGGGCTTCTGTCGCCAGCCCGTTTGAATCGTTGGAGAGCCACCAGCTATCTTTTCACCTCTCCATTTTAGCGGTATTTGCTGAGCCGGCGTCGGTATTGTCTGGTCGAGGAGATCCGCTACCCTATCAGTCTCTGCCCCACGTGGAAGAAAGGACGCTTTCCATGGCCGACATGCCCATTCGCCGCGCCCTCATCGCCGTCTATGACAAGACCGGCATCGTCGAATTCGCCCGCGCCCTGGTCGATGAGTTCGGCATTGAAATCATTTCCACCGGCGGCACCGCGAAGCACCTGAAGGACGCGGGCGTCCCGGTGACGATGGTCGAAGAGGTCACCGGCTTTCCCGAGGTGCTGGACGGCCGGGTCAAGACGCTGCATCCGAAGATTCACGCGGGCATCCTCGCCGACCGCGACAACCCCGAGCACATGCGGCAACTTGAGCAGTACGGCATCAAGCCGATCGACATGGTGGTGGTAAACCTGTACCCGTTTGAGGAGACGGTGGCCGACCCGAACTGCACGTTTGCGGAGGCGATTGAGATGATTGACATCGGGGGGCCGTGCATGCTGCGGGCGGCGGCGAAGAATCACAAGTATGTACTAGTGGTTGATGACAATGAGTCACATATGGAAGTGCTGGACTATCTTCGGGATGCAGCGTCTGGAAGACTGGATCGGGAATTCCGACTACGGATGGGCGGGAAGGCTTTCTTAGCGACGTCGGTGTATGACAGCCGTGTGACAGAGTGGCTGAGCAAACGGTTGGCTTCCAGATCAGGTTGGCCATCCTTTAGCTCCATTTTCGCTAATGACTGGGGTTGTCTTAGATATGGCGAGAACCCTCACCAGATCAGCAATCTTTGGCAGATCAGTGGTGATAGTGAAGACTTCGATCTCACCATTGCAGACGCATTTTACGAAACTGGAAGTGAATCAGAGCAACAGCTTTCGCACAACAACTACGTCGACGCCGATGCCGCCCTGGCCCTATGCGCCGAATTGTCACGTGGAGGTCTTGCAATCCAATCATCCAACCAAACCCTTCAAGTTAAACCGCGGACTTCTGTTCGGGATTCATCGATTGCTGTCTTTTTGAAACACACTAATTCTTGCGGCGTTGGAATCGCGGATGATCCGAATGAGGCCTACCGCCGCGCGTATCTTGGTGATCCGAATGCGGCGATGGGCGGCATCTTGGCGGTTAATTTCCCTGTCACCGCCGCGTTTGCCGAAGTCGTGATGGACTCGCTAAAGACGTGGGGCAAGGATGCCGGAGCTGGGGCGTTTTTTATCGAAGTCCTCCTCGCGCCGTCATTCGACGAGGACGCCGTTCAGATCATTCGTACGAAAAAGAAGTGGGGGGAAAAGGTCCGGCTGCTCGACGTCGGACCGATGGATGTCGAGCCCGATCCGAATGAACTCGACTACAAACGCATCGCCGGGGGGATGCTTGTCCAGTCGCGTGACCTTGTCGGCCTCAACGAAGATGCGTGGAAGGTCGTCACGAAGCGCAGGCCGACCGACGCCGAGATGGCCGACCTGCGCCTCGCGTGGCTCGTCGCCAAGCACACCAAGAGCAATGCCATCAGCATCTGCAAGGACGGCATGCTCATCGGCAACGGGGCCGGACAAATGTCGCGCGTCATGAGTTGCCGCATCGCCACGTGGCTGGCAAAGGAGAACGGCCACGCGGGCAAACTCGCGGGCAGCGTCGCGGCGTCGGATGCGTTCTTCCCCTTCCGCGACGGGCCGGACATTTTGATGGAAGCGGGCGTGACGGCGATCATTCAGCCCGGCGGCTCGAAGCGCGATGATGAGACCATCGCCGCCTGCGACGAGCGGAATGTGGCGATGATCCACACGGGCACGCGCCATTTTCGGCATTGAGCCGAGGATAAGGATAAAGACAGAAGTGCTCCCGCTTACTATTAAGGGCCTGACGACGAGCGGCGAGACCTACTTCAACCCGGCGATGGTTGGAATGTAGAACTCCACCATGCGGTTGCCGGGAAACTCCGCTGAATTCAGTGTGCAGCGTGCCTGGAAGGGGACGGAAATGGTGTCCGGCACGGCGACGGTCATGTATGAGCCGTCTGACGCGCGCTTCAACTCCACTGCGGGCGTCACCGACTGACTGCCAGCGGGCCACAACTGGACCTTTCCGGAAAGCGCCGCGGCGGGCTGCACGACGAGGCCCTCGGTGCACAGGTAAAAGCGGAGTTCGCCGCGCGTAACCAGCACGGCTTCCAACTTATATGCGCCGGGCACGAAGTTCGTCACGACGCCGCCCATCGGGCCGATGTAGTTCTTGCCGGGAATCGCAGCGCCGAAGAGGCTCGCGGCTGGGCCTGCGCATCGCGGACACTTTTCAATGGGCGCGTCGAAGTCCACGCCGAGGCACATGGCGGCGCAGCCGTAGCGGGGCTTGATCGCGCCGGCGCTCACCGCCGGCTGCGACGAAGCCGACTTTCCATGCGAAGGGCTGAGCCGCGAATCGTAGTAGTGGCCCGAGCCCAGCGACCAGACTTCCTTTTGACCCTCCATGGTGATGGCGACGACCGTTTGTGCCTGTCGCCAGAGGTCGGCCAGCAGTCTGGAATAGATGACGATCGGTGTGCCGGCCTTGTAGCCGCTGACGCTGAAGAAGAACTTCACGCCGTTATTCCGCTCGACCGGATGGGCGGCGTAGTCAAACTCGGACGCGGAAATGGGATGGACCTGGCCGTCCCACATGATCTGGAGATTCGCGTTGATGTAGTCGGTGAGGGGGCCGCGGACCAGCATCAACTCGCCATCGGTGTAGTTAACGTCGCCGTTCTTGTCGATGGGAAACTTCACTTCGACGGCGTCGCGGTCCATCCAGAGCGAGCCGGACAAAGTTGAACCTTTTACCTCAAGGGTGACGAAAGCGGTCGCCTTGGCGAACGGCGTCACGGCGACAGCGGCGTTGCACAGGAGCCCGGCAGCCGTTGCGGCGGTGAGGAAACTTCGAGTCAGCATCTTCCTTATTCTCCCAAACAAATCGCATCAGTTCGTTAACGCAGGATTAACCGGCGCTGAGCGAACCGACCACATCGGCGAATTTTTGTCGAATCATAGCCTTCAGCGCCGCGTGACGGGCGGAGGCAAGGGCCGGGTCGGACCTGATCATCTGCGCCGCATCCCGCTGGGCCAGCCGGAGCAGGTCTTGATCGCGAAGCGGGTCGGCGACGCGGAGGTCGGGCAGGCCGTGCTGTCGCGTACCGAGCAGCTCGCCGGGACCGCGCAGTCGCAGGTCCTCCTCGGCTATTTTGAAACCATCCGTCGTTCTTGCAAGGACGGCGAGGCGCTCATTTCGGGCGGTCTCGCTTTGCGTCATCAGGAAGCAATAACCGCGGGCGCCGCCGCGACCGACCCGACCGCGAAGCTGGTGAAGCTGTGAGAGGCCGTATCGCTCGGCGTGTTCGACGATCATGCACGTCGCTCGAGGTACGTCGATGCCGACCTCAATTACCGTGGTGGACACGAGCACCTGCACACGGCCGGCGACGAAGTCGGCCATCACCGCCTCGCGCTTGCGATTTTCCAGGCGGCCGTGAACCAGGCCGACGCGCATCCCGGCGAACTCGTCTTTGCTGAGCCGCTCATACTCCGTGGTGGCGTCGCGCAGTTGCGAGCCGTCGGTTTCATCGACCAGCGGGTATACGACATATGCCTGCTCGCCGAGGGCAATCCGCGATCGCACGAAGTCCCACGCCGCTGTGGCCTCGCCTGGCGGGCAAACTCGGGTGACGATGGGCACCCGGCCCGGGGGCATTTCGTCGATGGTGGTGATGTCCAGATCGCCGAATACGGTCATGGCGAGGGTGCGCGGGATGGGCGTGGCGGTCATAATGAGATAGTGCGGGTCGAGCCCCTTGCCGCGGATGGAGGCGCGCTGGCGGACGCCGAAACGATGCTGCTCGTCGACAACGGCGAGGCCGAGATTGGTGAGTCGGACGGATTCCTGAATCAGGGCGTGGGTGCCAATGAGCAGGTCCAATTCACCGGCGTCGATTTTCGCGTAAATAGCTTTGCGCTCGGCGGCGGTCAAACGACCGGTGAGCAGGGCGAATCGAACGCGGCTGTCGACGAGATATCGCTTTGTTGACTCGTAATGCTGCCGGGCGAGCAGGTCGGTCGGCGCCATGATGGCCGCCTGCTTGGCGTTGGCGATGGCGACGAGCGCCGCGTACAGGGCGACGACGGTTTTTCCGCAGCCGACATCGCCCTGGAGCAACCGGTGCATCGGTCGAGGGCGATTCATATCGGTGACGATGTCGCGGATCGCGCGGTCCTGGGCGGGCGTGAGGGCGAAGCCGAACCGGCGGCGGATTCGTCGATCGACTTCGGCACTGCACGGCAGGACGTGTGACTGGGCGTCGGATCGGAGACTGCGGCGGGCGATGGTCAGGGCGAGCTGCATGGCGAGCAGTTCGTCGAAGGCGATGCGACGGCGCGCGGCGGGAAGGTCGCTGTCGCGCGCGGGGCGATGCATGGTTTCGACGGCCCAGCGGCGGCCGGCGAGCTTCCGCTGCTTGAGAAACTCCGGGTCGTGATACTCCTGAATGAGCGGCAGCAGACGCGGCAGGTTGTCGTGGATCAGCTTGGCGATGGTCTTGCTGGGCAAAGCCATGCTCGCGGGATAGACAGGCTGAAGCATCGCGGGTGACGATTCATCGACGGGGGCAGCGTCTTCGCCGAGGACTTCGAGCTTCGGGTTGATGAGTTGAGCGAGCTGGTGATACTCGGTGACACGGCCGGTGGCGCGGACGACGGACCCGCGCTGGATCCGATCGGCCATCCATCCGGCGCGAAACCAGGTGAGATTGCAGCGACCGGTGTTATCGAGAAGGGTCGCGGAGACAGTGGGCCCCTGACGGCTGCGACGCGATGTGACGGCGGCGATCTTGCCGATGACCGTGGCGGTCATGCCAAGTTCAAGGTTTTCGATGAAACGGGATTCCTGGCGCTCGTGGCGGGCGGGGAAGTACTCCATCAGATCGAGGATCGTGCGAATGCCAAGGTCGGCCAGCAGAGCGGCGCGCCGTGGGCCGACACCGGGCAGGAACTGCACCGAATCCGACAAAACGGGCGTACCGGCTGAGCGTCGGGTCAGGGAATGATCAGCTTGATCCCCACCGGAAGCTCGTCGGGGTGGCGCAGGCGACGGTCGTTGGCGTAGTAGATCTTTCGCCACTGATTCTCTGTCCCGTAGTATTGCCGCGCGATGCTGTAGAGGGTTTCGCCTTTTTTCACCCAGTGGGTCCGGCCCGGCATCCCGGCTCCCGGTTCAACAAACTCCTCCGGCGGCGGAGGCTCCGGTTGCTGCCGCGCGATCGGCTGGACGGGGTTTGCGAGTCTCGACTCAACCACCGGCTGCGTCGTCGGCGACGCTCCGCCGCAGCCCGCGAAGCCAAGCGAGACCGCGCCCAGGTAGAGCGGCAGAAGCCGGGAGGCCCGCCGACCAGTCGCAGGGGCAAAGCGTCCCCGAAATCCCCACTTGATGAGCGTCCTGAACATTACGATAGCCGGTGATTCTCAGGGCTGGAGAATCTGTGTCAACGCCGGGGCGACGAGCGGAGGACGATTGACTCGGTTGACCAATCCCCTGGAGGTCGCAAGAATCGTGACCCATTCCTGATGGATGGAGTCAGCAATAATGGGTCAGACGGTACGCGACAAGCAGCGGAAAGAGGCAACATGTCACTACTCGCCACTGGAACGATTGGGATCGATACGGTTGAAACACCGCACGGCGTCGCGCGCGACGTGCTGGGAGGGTCGGCCGCGTATTTCGCACTGGGGGCGAGCCTGCTGACGCCGGTACGGCTGGTCGGCGTGGTCGGGGAGGACTTTCCGTCCGATTTCCTTCGGGTGTTCAAGAACCGCGATATTGATCTATCGGGGCTGGAGACCCGCGCCGGCGCCAAGACGTTTCGCTGGCACGGAAAGTACGTCGGCGACATGAGCAGCGCGGAGAGCCTGCGTACCGATTTGAACGTCGTGGGAGAGGCCCCACCGAGGATTCCCGATCATTTCACCGATTCGGGATTCGTCTTTCTGGCGAACACTCATCCCGCCATTCAACGAACATTCATCGCTCAACTCAAGGCGCCGAAGTTGATTGTCTGCGACACGATGAACCTGTGGATCAACGGGCATCGCGACGATCTCCTGAAAACCCTGGGCGAGGTCGACGGCATCATCCTGAATGACGGCGAGGCGCGGCTGCTATCCGGCAAAGACGACCTGGTCACCGCGGGCATGGAAGTGCTCAAGATGGGCCCGATCTTCGTGGTCATCAAGAAGGGCGAGCACGGGGCGCTTCTGGTTTCGGCGGATGAGGCGTTTACGCTGCCGGCGTATCCGACCCGGCAAGTGAAGGACCCGACCGGTGCCGGCGACAGTTTCGCCGCCGGGATGATGGGACACCTTGCGGCCATCGACCGGTTTGACGGCCCGGCCCTGAAAAGCGCAATGGCGCGCGGGGCGTGCATCGCGTCGATCACGATTGAGGATTTTTCGATGCGTTCGATATCCGCCGCGACGCCTGCGGAAGTCGAAAAGCGGCTGGCCCGGTACAAGTCGATGTTGAGCTTCGACTGATGGCTTGTTCGCGCCGTCCAACCCACCCAGTGGCGACGCCGAGAAAACCAATACGCCCGGAGTCATTGATGAACTTGCGTTACCTTCGCCCACGGATTGCATCCGGAATCCTGACCGCTGCGCTTGCCCTGACATCGACGGGGTGTGCGGGGCCCATTGCGTCGGACTTCGTGTTGACCGCCGAGCGAACCGATTTCGTTCGGACGGGCGACTACACGGAGGCCGTCGCATTTGTGCGCGCCGTCGAGCGGGCCTCGCCGTGGGTCCGCGTTGTCTCGATGGGGACGACACCCGAGGGACGCGGCATGCCGTTGGTGATCGTCTCGTGCGAGCGGGCCTTCACACCGGCGCAGGCCGCGGCCACCGGCAAGGCGATCGTGCTCATCAACAACGGCATTCATTCCGGCGAGATCGAGGGGAAGGACGCGAGTCTCCAACTCCTGCGCGAGATCGCCATCACCCAAACCCATGCGAGCCTGCTGGATCACGTCATCCTGCTGATCGTCCCGATCTTCAGCATCGACGCCCACGAGCGCAGCAGCCACTACAACCGCATCAATCAAAACGGCCCAGAGGAGATGGGCTGGCGATGCACGGCGCAGGGGTACAACCTCAATCGCGATTTCATCAAGGCCGACGCGATGGAGATGCAGCACTGGCTGCGGATGTATCACGCATGGCGGCCGCACTTCTGGTTTGACACGCACACCACCGACGGGGCGGACTGGCAATACGACGTCACTTTTGTCGCCGCCTTCGGACCAGAGGCGCCCGAGCCGATCACAAACTGGGTCAAGGGCAAACTGCACCCGCATCTGCTGCGCACCCTCGCCGAGGACGGTCACTGCCCGCAGCTTTTCTTCGACATGCGCGATCGACTCGATCCGTCAAAAGGCATTACGTCGGGCTTCGGCGGATTCGCCCCCCGGTTCTCGACCATGTACGGCGCCATCACCAATCGCCCGTCGCTTCTGGTCGAGACGCACATGCTCAAGCCCTACGGCACGCGCGTCCGGGCGACGCATCAGTTGATTGTCCGCTCGCTGGAGTTAATTAACGCCGAACCCGCGAAGTTGATCGATGCGGTGCGAGAGGCAGATGATGAAGCGTCGCGGTTCGCCGATCCTCGGTTCATTTCTCCTCCGGTGCCGCTTGCAACGGTGGCGGACGACAAGGACGAAGGCGAACCGATCACCTTCAAGGGATTTGCCCACGCCATGCAATCAAGCGAGGCGGCGGGGGGGTCGTATCCGAAGTGGGACCAATCGCAGCCGATCGACATACCGACGAAGATCTTTACGAAGGCCGTCGTCAGCGAGTCGGTTCGACCGCCCCGGGGTTATCTCATCCCGCCGCAGTGGACCGACGTGATCGAGAGGCTGGAACTTCACGGCCTTCGAGTGAAACGATTGAAGCAGCCGGTCGTGGCCCAGGTGGAGATTTATCGCTTCGCGGACGTTCACTGGTCGGAGAGGCCGTTCGAAGGACGGCACATGCTCACCTTCAAGACGACGAAGTCTTCAGAAAAGCGGCGCTACCCCGCCGGGTCTGCGGTGGTCATGCTGGACCAGCCGATGTCGCGCGTGGCGGTCCAACTGCTGGAGCCGGATGCGCCGGACAGCCTCGTCCGTTGGGGTTTCTTCGACACGATCTTCGAACAGAAGGAGTACTTCGAGGACTACTGCATGGCCCCGATCGCGGATGCGAAACTGCAGAGCGACGAGTCATTGCGCGGGGAATTCGAAGCGTGGTTGAACGAGAACCCCGACAGGGCGAACAACGCCCGGGCAAGGCTTCAGTTTTTCTACCAGCGCTCGCCGTATTGGGATGAGAACAAGGATGTGTACCCGATCGGGCGGTATTTTGGCTTGCCGGACGATTTTCAATTGTAGATTCGGCGCGGCGGATTATTGACTCATTACCGCCGTTGCCCATGTGCTCGGGTCGATCCACCAGTTGAGGTCGTCTCCGATGGTCAACGCCTGCTGCCCCAGTTCCGTGTCTTCGAGCATGTAATAGAAACCGATGCGCGGATTCTCGATGGGGTCGAAACCGGCAAGGACCCGTGCGGCCAGGTGGGCCGTCAGGCTGTAGCCGTTCTTCGACACCTTTGACGCGGTGAGAATGTCGCCCGGCGAGACCAGCGGCGCATCCTGCGTTGCCCGGGAAATCTTCGCTGAACCGGCGCAGGCCTCGCGGCCCTTTGATCCTCCGCCCGCCGGCATGAAAAAGAAGTGCTGGCAGAATCGCGACGCCCGCCGAATGTCGCGCGTGTCGCGCATGTCCGTCAGCAGGCGGAGACAGTCTGAGTTGCGAAAGTTCTCCGGGTCGCATCGCAGCGCCCGCGTCTTTTCGTTGACCCGGTAGCCGATGTAAAGCCCGCCCTCGTTCCATGCGGCATAGACCTGGCCGAAGGGCTCTTCCCCGTCGATCGTGCAAAGCGGCGGCAGGGCGAACTCGTCGCCCCATGCGGCGACGTCGCCGGTGATGGGCAGTCCCTTCCTGGCCCGACGAAGCGGGAACTCGAACTTGAAGAGAAACCGGTTGGGGACCAGCACGTTCATGGCCGCATTTTAGCCACTGTCGCGCAAGGCGTCTGCCACCTTTGGCCGATTCGCCCGGGTCCGCTACATTTGTCCGCATGAAGATATTACCTGGTCGCACATGGACGCCTGCGTATCGCTGTACCGTCATCGGGATGCTGACGATTGCCTTCACGGCGATGACCGCAGCGGCGTGGCCGGTCGAGCGGGCGACCTTTGAGGCAGGCGGAAGCGTCCTAAGGGTTGAAATTCTTGACGACGATCTCGTTCACTTCGAAATGACAATTCAGCCCGGCGAGCCGGACGGCCCCATCGTTACGTCACCAATGGTTGACAAAATGGACTACGACGGGCCGTCTGCTCCGATTCGCCGCGAGTCGGGTGTGTTGGAGACGAAGAGCCTGCGCATTGAAGTCAACGCGGAATCGCTCGGCATCACAGTCACGCAATGGGCGAAGCCCGGCGAACGGCGCGTTGTCGGATTCAGCGGAGGGCAACTGGGCGGCGGTGATGCCGTGTTAGGCATCGACGCGCCGGAAATGACTCATGCCTACGGACTCGGCGAGCAGTTTTTTGACCCGCCGTCTGCCGGCGCAAACTGGGTCGGCAGGCAGCGTACGCCCGGGTGCGAATTCGGCAACCGGCAGGTGCGGTATCTCGGTGGGGCGGTGGGCAATAACACCTTTCCGATTCTCTATGCGATGGGCGAGGGCAATACATGCTTCGCCGTTTTCGTGGATGACGTACGCGCCCAGACGTGGAACCTCTCTTCGCAGCCGTGGCAGGTGAAGACAGCGTCGCCGGTCCTGCGGTGGTACCTGCTCGACGGGCCTGATCTGCCGGACTTGCGGCGCGATTACATGGAACTCGTCGGACGCACGCCGGTCCCGCCGAAGAAGGCGTTCGGGCTCTGGGTCTCTGAGTACGGCTTCGAGGACTGGGCGGAGATGGAGTCCAAGCTTGAGTCGCTTCGTAAGCACAACTTTCCGGTGGATGGCTTCGTGCTCGATCTTCAATGGTTCGGCGGTCTGGAGCCGGGCGGTGAGAAGAGCAAGATGGGCCGGCTCGAATGGGACAGGAAGCGTTTTCCGCGTCCGCACGCCAAGCTGGACAAGCTGGCGAGAAAATCCGGCGTGGGCGTCGTCGTGATAGAAGAGTCGTACATTTCGCGGGGCCTGCCGGAACATCGCAATCTGGCGAAGAAGGGGTACCTCGTTAGTGATGGCAAGAACGAACCGGTCTTCCTGAAGAGTTGGTGGGGGCACGGCGGGATGCTGGACTGGCTGAACCCGGCGGCCGGAGATTACTGGCATAACACGAAGCGACAGGCGCTCATCGTTGACGGCGTTCTCGGTCACTGGACGGACCTCGGTGAACCGGAAGACTACTCAGCCGACGGCATCTACAACGGAGAAAAGCGCCACGCGGACGCCCACAACCTCTACAATCATTCCTGGGCCGAGAGCATCGCACGCGGCTACCAGCGAAATAAGTCGAAGTGCAGGCCATGGATTCTCTCGCGGTCGGGCACGTCGGGCATTCAGCGTTTCGGCGCGGCCATGTGGTCCGGCGACACCGGTTCAAACATGGCCAGTCTCACCGAGCAGATCGTCGTGCAGACGAACATGTCGCTCTCGGGGATTGACTACTTCGGTTCCGACATCGGCGGTTTTCACCGCACGGCGGTCGACGGGGACGTCAATGAACTCTATACACGATGGTTTGCCAACTCGGCGCTCACCGATGTCCCGGTACGCCCGCACACGTCGAACAAGAAGAACCAGAACGAAACATCGCCCGACCGAATCGGCGACATGGCGAGTAATCTGGCCAATATCCGATTGCGTTACGAACTGATTCCCTATCTGTACAGTCTTGCTCACCGCGCCTATCGCTTCGGCGAGCCGGTTTTCCCTCCGCTGTTTTATTTCTACCCCGACAATCAAAGTGCCCACGGCAACTGCGATCATAAAATGATCGGCGACGGTTTGATGGTTGTGCTTAATCATGAATATGGCGAGAACATGCAGCATTTCGAGCTTCCTGTGGGCACCTGGTTTGACTGGCATCACGATACGCGAATTCTCTCGACCGACGGCCTGTCAGGCAGGCATCGGCCATCCTTCGAGGGTCGTCTGAGGTTGCTGCTGCTTGCCCGCGCCGGGGCGATCATTCCCATGATGCACGTCGATGATCAGACAATGAACGCCCTCGGGATGCGCAAGGACGGCTCAAGGCGGGACGAACTGATTGTGCGCATCTTCGCAGGCGGCACGACGAGCTTTACGCTCTATGAAGACGACGGGGAGACCATCGTGTATCAACAGGGCGAGGTCCGCAGCACGACCCTTAAGCAAGAGTCAACCGCCGACGGCGTGACGGTGACGATCGCGCCCTCCAAGGGCACGTATAAGGGGGCGATCGAGAAACGAGCCAACGTCGTGCGTCTCACTACCGATGGTCGCCCGCAATGCGCAGGCGTCACCCTGAACGGAAAGCCGCTTGAGCGATTTCGCAATGTGGCTGAACTCGACAAGGCCCAAGAGGGCTGGTGCCAGCCTGAGCGATTCGTCATCATCGCGAAGACGGCGGCCATGCCTGTGACACAGAAGAAATCGCTCGCCTTCGCGCTCACGTCGGACTAACCCCCAGGCAATCGCCTCAATTCTGGAGCAACCGGCAGCATGAAAAACGTCGCAATAGACGTGTGGCAGATTGATAACTTTCCTTCCAACTCGATCAACGCCTATCTCGTCGGAGACATCCTGATCGATTGCGGAACCCGTTGGGACATGCGGCGTTTCCTGAAGGAGTTGGCCGGTGTCGACCTGAAGCTGGTCGCGCTGACGCACTGTCACCCGGACCATCAGGGCGCGGCGAAGGCGGTTTGTGAGAGATTCGAAGTGCCGCTGGCCTGTCACGAGCTGGACCGTAGCGCCATGGAGGGTCGCACGTCGATGGTCCCCGACGGGCCCATGATCCGTATTTCGAGCAAACTGTTCTCCGGCCCGCCGCACAAGGTCGACCGCGTCCTTCAGGACGGCGAGATGGTCGGCCCGCTGCGAGTCATTCACGCGCCGGGCCACACGCCGGGGCATTGCATGTTTTTCCGCGAGGAGGATCGGCTGCTGATCGCGGGCGACGCGGTCCTGAATATGAACCTGTTAACCCTCTGGCCGGGGCTTCACGCTCCGCCGAATTTCTTCTGCGTGGACCCTGCGCAGAACCGCCGCGCGATCCGCAGGATCGGCGAACTCGCGCCACGCACGGTCCTTTTTGGTCACGGCCCGCCGCTGTCGGACATGAGGAAGCTGGTTCTCTTTCTCGATCGCCTGCCTGAATGACGCAGCCCCTTGAATCGGGCCAGTTCGTATGTGGGGCCGACGCCTTCGCCGATAACCAAATGACCGTCGTCTGTTAATCCCCCCTTTCCCAGGCTCAGGACGCAGCCACGACGACTTTCACGTAAAAATGGGTATGCCGGTTTGGATTTAGCGGCGTTGATTTGTAAGGTTTCTCCAGCCGGCGGCGTGGATTCGCAGGCCTGGCCGCGCAGTGGGATCGAGCGTGGCGAACGAAGGGGTCGGGTGTCGCATCAATCGCAGCGGCGACGGGGGAAACGTATGAACTGGCTTCGGAACAGGTTCAGACAATTCGTCTCGGATGACTCAGGGGCGACAGCGACGGAGTACGCCGTCATGCTGGCACTCATTTTCCTCGTCGTCATCGGCGCTGTGGCCGTACTGGGGACCAAGGTCTCATCGACCTTCGTAGATGCAGAGAGCAGCTTCTGATATGTGACGCCGAGCTCATGGCACTGTCGGCTCAGATTCTTCTACCGCACGTCTTCGGCGTATGAGCCGTCGGATCGGGTGAGGATGTTGGGCAGCGTTGGCGGTTGCGAAGTGCCCGCGACCGGCGGCCGGCGGAAGCATTCGCTGCGATCGAGCGTCAACTGGCTGCGTCGAACGTATTGCCCGTTCTCGTCGATCAGTGCGATATAGACCGTAAACACGTCCGACCGCACGGTCAGCATGTTTGCCAAACGGGACAGGAAGATGTCGCGCGCCCGCAGGCCGGGGTTCTCGGGGGCCGGCGCCGGCAGTCCCGTCGGTACAACGGGGATGTAATCGAGATAGTAGCCTTCGGGCGCGTTGAACACGCCATCATTGTCGTCGTCGGCGCGCTTGAACCGGAAGTCCGGCGAGAAGATGTCCGACGGACCGGCGCTCGGATCGGTGACGCGGACCTTATGGCTGTCGAGTATCGGTGCCGGGGTCAGGGCATATCGGTCAATGTGGAACAGCGCGTCGCCCGCGGTCCCGCCCCGATCGGTGACCAGCAGCATGTTCGGCAATTCAAACAGGTGGCCGAATGGGCCAGAGTCCGCCGGCGTCGGTCGCGCGGAGGCGGCCGGTCTTCCCGCGACGGCGACAATCCGCATACGAAGGGAAACCGGGTCCCACTCAAAAACCGGAACCCGACGGACTTCGCGCCGAGAGACGATTGCCGACGCCAAATCCCAGAACGCGCCGCTGGAGGCCAGGGCCGTAAAGTCGTTGACCGGGCTGCCGGATGAGAGCCCGGCGCTGATGTATTCGACCGAGCCCGGCATGAGCGACATGTACGGCACACTCCGCAGGACGGAGACGGGAGCGGTGTTGATGTTGATCTTGCCTGCCGTTCGATAGAGCAGGCCCGAGCCTTCGGTCGGATCGGCCAGATCAGACAGGCCGTCGCCGTCGTTGTCGATCTGGTCGAAAAGCGCGCCGGAAGTCGTGAAGTAGTCGGCGAGCTTCGCCGTCCACGGCAGGCCGCCGACCTTGATCGCGTCCTTGAAATCGACGTGACCGGCGGCAATGCGGATCAAGCCGTCACCGATCAGATCGGGCGTCTGCGCTCGGGCGAGGGTCTCGGTGAGTAATTCCGTAACGCTGCGCTTGCCCAGCATCGCCGCGTCATCCCTGTCACTCAAAAGCGGCGGGTCAGTGTTGAGCGTGCGATTGAAGGCCCCGATCATCAACATGCGGCTCAGGTCGCCGACGGAGTCGAAATCGCGATAGGGCTGCGGATCGTTGAAGCTGTCGGTCGGATCAAACCCGGCCACACCGGTGTCGGTCAGCCGCGCACGCGCAGGCCAGATGTTCTGCGGGACGATCTTGTCGAGGCTGTCCTGGATGGTGTTCTGCCTGCCCAATGACGGCCGGAGCCACGGCGGGCGGCTTTGCGGCAGCGGGGGAGGCTGGCCTTCGGAGTAGCGCTGCAAGGCCGTCGTGAAGCGCCAGCCTTTCGTGCTGCGAAGCAGCGAAAACTCACGCTTCGTGCCAACCGCCCAACCCGGATCGCGCCGGGCCCAGACACTAGTGATGTCGTTGCTGAGATTGACGAAATCGGACAGCGTGCTTGCGGCGATGTCGCCCGAGTTTTCCGGGCTGATCGTATCGAGAACGTGGAACGCGGTGTCGGCGGGATCATTGTCGATACCGGTTGCCGAATAGACGAGTTGAATCGCGCCCTGACCGTTGACCGGAATCTTGAACTGCGGATTACTGAAGAACGTGGCCAGGACGAGCGGCGTCAGCGAGGACGGCGCATCGGCCTTCGATCCGCAAAGGACGAAGAAATCTCCGTCGCCGTCACTCGTCAGGACGGGTGCGAAGTTGCCGGCATTGCGGAAACTCGAAAGCGGCAGCAAGCCCAGGCCGGGAATCGGCGGTTGCACGCGGATGTAGAGATTATCCGGTGAATTCAGCGGAATGTTCCAAAGCGGCGGGACGAACAATTCAAACGCGAAGAACCACTTGTCGCCCGGCCCGCTGACCGGCCTGGGGCCGGATGCTGCGTTGCCCGCGGTGACGAACGCATAGGCCTCCGTTATGAACGGCTGCTTTTCGATGCCGAACACGCGGAACGGCGGGCCGAAAGCGGGCGTGATAGTCACGATCGTCGGCTCATTGTCCGCATCGCGGTAGTCGGCGAGGTTCACGGCAAACTGCCATGCCAGCCATTGTCGATTGCGATCATCCGCGAGGCTCTGGCCCTGATACTCGCCGACGCCCTCCAGCGCGAGATACATGGCCGCGGCGCTGTAGCGAATGAAGTCTTCCTTCGCCGCGCCACCGTTGCCGAGGCTGCCCATGTTCAGGTCGATGTGCTGAGGTCGGGCCCACTCGGGGACATCGGGAAGATTCTCATAGGCCGCGGAGAGGGTGGGAGTGGGGCCGGTCCCGAATCGCACGGTATCGAGAACCGGCCAGTCCATGCCCAGGGCACGAAGCTGGACAATCCGCGTATCAATCGTGGGATAGAAGAACATTGGGTCGAACGAAGTCAGGACCGGCGGGGGCTCGATGTAGTGGCTCACGGTCGTCAGCAGCGGACGGCGCACGAAGTAACGATGATGCTCGTCGATCATCGTTCGCCAGCCCTTGCTCGTTCCTCCCGACGGGACGCCTTCGTAGTCTGCCGCGCCCCAACTGGCGTTGAAGCGGTTCCATCGCGGAACGTTGGTGACCGCGTTTCGCATGTACGACGTCTCATTGAGACCGTTCATCTGCCGGGTCCATTGCATCGATCCCATCAGGGCCCGGTCGATGTTGATGTACTCGTCACCGCCGCCGTTGACGACTTCCTCCCACTCGGCCTTGCGGCCGTATGGGACGAGCATGTTGCGATGGCGAAGTGATGCTTCTTCGGAGATGCCGTACGGATGGTACGCATCCGCGGTGGATGGCGTGCCGCCGACCAGCTCGCGGCGAACCACGTCCGCGTCGTATGCGATGGGATCGGGATTCAACGCGCCGTCGGAGCGGTAGGCCATCATGTTGGTTGCGCGAGTCAGGGCATCGTCAGGATGCACCACTTCGTCGAGGAGGATTTCGGTCGCCCTTCGGCCGCGTCGCTGGAGGTCGGAGAGAGATTCGTCAAAGGTGTTCCCGCCGCTTGGCGCGGCAAGGGTCGATGCCGTATTGACGTTCAGCATTCCGCCGTGATCGACAACCCTCACCGCCGCATAGAGCTGCCGCGGATTGTTGGCGCCGTCTGTGTCGATCGGAATGACCAGGCTCAACGGCGAATCAGGCACGCCGTCGCCGTCGGCGTCGTAGAGATCGACCGCACCGTCGGCGTTGGTGTCGAAGTAGGGGAATTGGGGCAGTTTGTTCATGAAGAGCGGGGACGCGTTGAGCACGGACTGATGGTCCGAACCTAACCAGATCACGCGTGCCTCAGCTATAGACACGTTCGTAGTCGATCCTGGGATCATCCCACCGTTGAACATGAATGCCGGATACGGGCCGGCTGGCGATGGATTGGCCGGTGCCGGCGGCGGGGTCTGCATGATGTTGACGTTTTCGAGATTCGTCGTGGAGTACTGCACGGGAATGGGCGCCTCGATTCGGGAATTCTGCGCCCAGGCGAACGGCTGCAAGCCGCCTTGGAGGTAGTCGTTCGTCAGCAGGTCCGATCCGATGTACGAGACATTTCGCCAGGTGAGAATGTGATCTTCGGTGAGCGGATATCCGGGCGGTGGCGTTACGCCGATGTAAGTCGGCAGAGCCTTCGGCTCGCCATAAACCGGCGGCAAAACGACGGCGGGATCAGTCTCATAGAGCAGGTAGGGAATCGTTGATGAGAGCCAGCGATCGTCTTCGCCGGGGGCGTCGAATGCCTCGTTATTTTCGAGCATTCGTAGCGAACCAGGTCCCAGCGGAGGCTCAGACGGGCGGTTCGCATCCAGTGGTCGAGCAGGGTCGGCCGGTGACGGGCCCCAGATGTCACGCCACAGGCGATCCTGCACCGAACGGACCACGCTCGACATGGCGGACCGCGCCGTCTGCGAAGACGCGTCCAGGTTCACGCGGCGCGCCTCGCCGTGTGTACGGGTAATCATGACCAGCCCGACAAGCGCCAGAAGCGTCAACATTCCCAGGACGAAGACCATGACCGTGCCGGGGCGACGCCACCGGGTAGTTGTGCGGGGGGGAGTCATAGCTTTCCGTCTCATCGTGTCCTCCGGGCCTATCCGGGCCCCCCGAATGGTAGGGGGTGGCCAAGAGTCCACCGAGGTCCGGATAGCCGAAAAGTAGGAGGAAAGTAGGGGGCGGGGGGACGGCTGAAGGCTTGCCAAAGGGCACTCAGAGCGTTTTAATACGCCTGTCCTCCTTAAGTCTGCCCGGCTGATCGAGTAATCGGTTCCCGGGCTTATCCGGCCCCCATCGTCTAGTGGCCTAGGATATCAGGTTCTCATCCTGGAGACCGGGGTTCGAGTCCCCGTGGGGGTGCGTAAGCACGAAGGCCCCGGCGACCCAGTGTCGTCGGGGCTTTTTTGTCGCCGACTCCGAGATGATTTCGGTTACATGTCGCCCACTTACGATAAACTTGGACCTCGGCGGCATTTAAGCAACCGAAGGAGAGGCCGGTTGTTCCTCCTTCGTTGATCCGCGGTTGCTCGATTCTCGCCCAGCTTCTGTTATTCTCTGATTTCGCAATTTCAAATGAACACAGGCTTGCGAGTCTGGTTCATGAGGCTTTAGAGTCACGGTAGTTACGAGGAGCATTCAGTTGCAGTCCGCGCCGGTCACGAAAGAAGAGAGCCCGCATGCCCGCGATACGGAGCGCACCGAGTTGCCGGTCGCTGCCGGTCCTCGCGTGTCACCTCCTGTCCAAGCCACGGGACCGGCCGTCGGCGGCTCATCGACCGCGAAGCCGACCGATCCGTGTTTCTCGCTGCAGGCATTCCTACTTCTCGACATGCTCGCCCGAGTCGTCATCTGGGGGAGCTCGATCGCCTTTGCAACGATGGTGATGACTGCGATGAAATGGTGGCCGGCGACGGGACTGGTCGGCGCAGGCCCCGCCGAGGCATGGGCATGGGGCGGCGCGATCGTCCGATGGACGCTCCTGTTCAACATGATCTATGTCGCTGAATTGGCGCTGCTTCGCTTGCCCATCCCACAGCCGAAGCAGGGTATCTACTCAACGATCAAGCCGCCTGACATTCGCACCCACCGGGGACGTCAACTGATCTGGTCGTGCCTGATCGCCGTACTTACCAAGGCAAGATACGAGGCCCCGTTTCCCGGGTTCCTCGTCTTTCATATGGCGAACATTCCGCCGTTGCGATGGATCATGGGCCGCGTCTTCGGGCCCAAGTCAAAGTCCTGCTACGTGACGGACCCGATCATTCTGGATCCGCACCTTGTCGAGATCGGTCGCAACGTGGTCTTGGGCTCCGGATGCAATATCGCCGGTCACTGCCAGATGCCGGGCATGGTCGTGGTGCGCAAGACAGTGATCGAAGACGACGTGGTCATCGGGGCCAATTCGACGATTTTCGGCGGTGTGCACGTTCATCGTGGGGCGGTTATTGCCGCCGGGTCGGTCGTTGCCCCCTTTACGAGGGTCGGGCCGGGTGAGTACTGGTCCGGTGTGCCTGCCGTGAAGAAGGCCGATGCACCCGCTTCGTGCGTACCACCGGCCGCGCCGAAGGGTTGAGCCAGCCGCACCGGCTACCGCCTCATCACCAGGGCCACTCCCAGCGAATTGTCTTAGAGTCCGCGGATTGAATCTCCGGCGGCGTGCGGCCCATGTCCTTGAAAAGATCGGGCGTCTCCGCGATCCACTTGCGCCAGGCCTTGGGATCGTGATGATGGGTCTGGCCGGTCAGGGCGATGAGGGACACCTCCGCGGCGTGCTGAAGCGCGAAATCGTCCTCTTCCATGATGTCCACCAGCGCCGATGGAATCGATTTCTCCGGGAAGTAGGACAGGCCCTCAATTGCGGTGAGGCGAACATTGCGATCCTTGTCGATCGCCATCCTTTCAAGGAGCACCTGGACGATCTTCCCGCGCTGGGATTCCTCGTAGCAGTAGCGTTCAATCACGTAGAGCAGCAGCTTCGCCGCTTCCCAGCGAACTGCCCCCGGGGCCGCCCGCGTGCCTTCGATACGCTCCGAATCACTGGAGAGAATGTTGAGCGCCGTGGGAACCTGTTCGGCCCCCGCCGCGGGAACCATCGCGGCAATCGCCGCACAGCGAACGGCGGCATTCACGTCCGTTCGCGCGATGGTGTCGAACACCTTCATCGCCCATTCGGTTTTGCCGTCGCGACTGTTGGCCAGACCGATGACGCCCCGGCGCCGCTCATCCCCTGATTGTCCCTCCAGTGCCATGTCCAGATAGTCCTGACTCGACTTCGGCTTCTGGAACCACTTACCGTCGCTGCGGGATGACGAGCAACCTGTCGAGCCCCATATGCACATTGCCGCGACCGCGAATACGAGCAGGCCAATCGGCGCGTCGGCATGGGATGCGCGGCCGTGAGAGTCGGCGCCTGGGTTCCGGCACCGAATCAAACGCGAGACCGGTCGCATGGATCGCGCGGTCTCAGGCATGTGACGGTGCGGGCTCGTAGGTGTGGGAGAGAAACTGCTCATTTGAAATCCAGGTTACGTCCACCACGGGATGGTCGAGGAAGCGCTGCCCCAGTTCCTTGAATCTTTGCGGATTGTCGCTGACGTAGCAAGTCAGCGAACCCGGTCCCGGTTCCTCGTTCAACGCCTCATGGGCGCGAAGCCGCTCAACGACACCGGCGGCACACTGCTCGCCGCTGTCGACAAGATGGATATCTGGGCCGACGAACTCGGCGATCGCGGTCTTGAGCAGCGGATAATGCGTGCAGCCGAGCACAATCACGCCAGGATCGAGATGCATGAGCGGCGTCAGATAGTCGGCAATGACCGACCGGGTGATCGGGTCGTCCGGACGCCGGCCTTCCTCGACGATCGGCACGAAAAGCGGGCAGGCCCTTTGCAGGACGGGCGAGCCGGAGTTGTACTTCTCCATTGCTTTGCGATAGGCGTCCGACGCGATGGTCGCCTCCGTGGCGATGACGGCGATCGAGTGCCCGCGGGCAAGGACGACCGCCTGCTTCGCGCCGGGCTCCACGACGCCAATGACCGGAATAGGCAGCGCAGCCTCCAGGTCCCTCAGCGCCACTGCGCTGGCCGTGTTACAGGCGACGACGATCATCTTCGGGTCGAACCTGCGGAGAAAATCGCAGATTTCGTGCGAGAATCGGGTGATCGTCTGATTGCTCTTGATGCCGTAGGGAACCCGGGCCGTATCTCCGAAATAGACGATCCGCTCATTCGGGAGCCGGCGTCGCAGCTCCCGGACGACCGTCAGCCCGCCGATTCCCGAGTCGAACACACCGATGCATCGCGCGTCACCACTCATGGTCGTCACTTCCCTGTGAGGAGATTCTCCGGCCGGCGCCAAGACGACTCGTCGCGCCGGCGCCGGAATGATTCATTGCCCATGCTCAGAAAGCACGAGGCCTGTATAGTATCGACCGTGCAGAGGATTCTCAAAACCGATGAGGGGGTCCGATTGCGGCGTAGCGGGAAAATCCGCTAGAATCCGTACCCGGTACTTACACCACAGGAGCACCGAACCATGGATGGTGGTTCTACGACGATTACAGATATGGACGAGCAAACCCGCAATCCTGACGAGCCGGGCGATCCGGCAATTGAGGACAGCACAGACGCGATGGAGTCGCAGTCGGAAGAGGCGGTGCAGATCGAGCCGCGCCGCGTCGTCGAGGCGATTCTGTTTGCCTCTGATTCTCCCATCCCCGCAGCCAAGGTGGCCTCGATTCTCGGTGTCGGAAACGCCCGGGACGTTCGCGACCACGTTGTCTCCCTCAACGATGAATACGCCGAACGTGGGATGTCGTTTCGCATTTCCGAAATCGCCGGTGGGTTTCAGATGCTCACCCTGCCCGCCTACAACACCTGGCTGACCAAGCTGCTGCGCGCCCGGCAGGAGACCAAGCTCTCCGGCGCGGCGTTGGAGTCGCTGGCCGTCGTGGCCTACAAGCAGCCCTGCACCCGCGCGGATGTCGAGGCGGTTCGCGGCGTCGCGGCGGGGGAGATGCTCAATCGCCTGCGCGAGATGAATCTCGTCAAGATCGTCGGAAGGGCGGAGGACCTGGGTCGTCCGATGCTCTACGGAACGACCAAGCGATTTCTCGAGGTGTTCGGACTCGCATCGCTGGAGGATCTGCCGCAAGTCGAGGCGCTTTCCGGCGGTGCATCGGCGACGACGCTCAAGCCACGGCCGGTTCACGATGGTGCATCGGCGGAACAGACCGAACCCGCCGACGCCGCGCCGAGGTTGTCGATCGTCGAAGGCGATGAGGACTCAGCTGAATCGGATGCCGACGAGTCCTGATTCCCACCGACCCCTCTCCACTCGCATATTCCAATTGGGCGCATAAAAAAGAGAGGCCCCCGCACGTAACGGAGGCCTCCCTTGAAATTGCTCAATTTGATCGCCGGGTTGTTACGGCGCCGTGGTAAAGGTGAACACACCGCCTGCCGTCGTGCCGGATCCGTTCACGCCGTCGATTCTCCAGAGATACGTCGTGTTCGGTGTCAGCATGCCGGGGTTGAATACGCGATTGGTCTGCCTGCCCTGGTACGTTGGGCTTGCCGTCGTCGCGACAGCAATCTGGTCGCCGGGCAGCAGGGCCCCGTTGGCCGCCTGCGACACGAAATAGACGTCGTACTCCTCGGCGCGGTCAGCGCTCGCCCACGTCAGCGACGTGCTCGTGCTCACCATCGTGGCGCCGTTGAGCGGACTCGGACCACTGACAAGACCGGGCGGCGCCAGGGTCGTGTACCGCCAGGTATCGCCCTTGGTGATCGGCGCTCCGCCGGAAGCGACCGTGTCGATCCGCCAGAAATATTGCGTGTTGGCGGCGATCGCCATCACGGAGGTCGGATCAAACAACGTACCGGCCTGCTGGCCACGGTATTCCGCACTGGCCGTCGTCGCGTTGGTCACGGCCGCAAGGCTCGTACCGAAATACACGTCGTGCATGTCGGCCCCGATGCCGGCCGTCCACTCGAGAATCGCGTCAACTTCCACCCCGGTTGCCATGTTGGCCGGATTGGGATTGGTCGCCTTCCCAAGGATTGTCGTAAACATCCAGACGTCGCCGCGCGTGATGTTCGTGCCGACCTTCTCGTCGATTCGCCAGAAGTAGGCGGTGTTGGCCACCAGATCTCCAGGTGGATCGAAGGTCGTTCCCGCCTGGCTGCCCCGGTAGATGCCCGCCGTCAGCGGCGTGGCGTTGGTAACGTCATTCAGGTCGGTTCCGAAGTAAACATCGTGGCTGGTGGCGCCCGTACCCGCGGTCCAGCTCACTGCTACCGTGAGGGCTGATCCTCCACCGCCATTGCTGGGAACTGGATTCAGCGCCTTGCCGGGGCCCGTGGTGAACGTCCACACCGTACCCGTGCGAACACCACCGGTGCCGACTTCGTCGATTCGCCAGAAGAAGGGCGTATTGGGCGTCAGTGCGGACGCAATGCCGTCGGGCGGGTTGAAGAATGTCGTCCCCCCCGGCAGATTGCCCTTGAACTCAACCGAGTCCTCATTGGCATTTGCCACGGCACTCGAAGAGGTACCGAAGTAAACGTTGTGCGATAGCGTATTCGCGCCCGCGGTCCAGTTGAGAACCACGTCCGCCGCGATGGAGCTCGCATTGTTGGCAGGCATCGGCATGGTGGCCAGACCCGGCATCAGGCCGGTTCGGAATCTGAAGATCGGGCCTTCCTGCCGACCGCCGGGGCCCATGGCATCGACCGTCCAGAAATGGTCGGTGTTGGCAACAAGCGCCGGCGTAATCTCGTGCATCGTCGCCGCCGGTCCGAGCGTCGCCACTCGGGCCGATGCGTTTCGCGTGACCACTTGACTCTGATTGGTGCTGAGGAAGACCTCAAAGCTCGTCAGCGGTCCGCCGCCGACGCCGGCCATCCACACCAAAGTCGACTCAACGTCCTGATCCAGCGCCAGATTCGCCGGAGCCGTCAGCGTCACCGCCGCAGGGAAGTCCGCCGTCTTGAACGTGAGGACCATGCCCATCGTCGTTCCGCCGGGCCCGCGCGTGTCAATTCGCCAGAAATAGTCCGTATTCGTAAAGAGCGTTGACGGCGTGAAGTTCTTGGTGGTTCGATTGCCCAGGAACTCGGGGCTGTTTCGATCGGCCAGGGCGACGTCGATCGGATCGACGCCGAGATACACGTCGTAGCTCTCGATGCTCGCAGCCCCGTTCCAGGTCAGGACCGTGCTGATATTGATATCCACGGACGTATCCGCCGGATTCGGGTTGGTGATCATCGGAGGCGGCGCTCGCGTGGTGAAGGCCCAGACATCGCCGGCCGTTGTGCCGCCCGGACCCTTTTCATCAACGCGCCAGAAGTACTGCGTGCTGCCGATCAACTCCCCGTCAATCAAGGAGGCCATGTCCTCCGGATCAAACATTACGCCGGTTTGATTGCCCTGGAAAATGTCGGGTGTATCGACGGTCGCCGCCGCCACATCGCCCATGTTCGTGCCGAAATAGACATCGTGGCTCGTCGCGCCTGTGCCGGCGACCCACTGGAGAACCTGATCCACTCGGGCGTTCATCGAGCCGTTCTGCGGGACCGGCGTCTTGGCCTTGGTCGGAGCGGCAACGGTGGTGAACTTCCTGACAGTTCCCTTGGTGATGCCGACCGAGTTGACTTCGTCGATTCGCCAGAAGAAAGTCGTGTTCGCGGCAAGACCGCCGGGATCAAAGCTGGTCGTCGTCTGATTGCCCTTGAAGTTGGCAGCGTCCGAATCCGTCGCGTTGGTCACCGCGGTCTCACTGGTGCCGAGATAGACGTCGTGACTGGTGGCATTCGAACCCGCGGTCCACGTAAGCACCGCGTTGACTCCCACGCTTGTGGCGTTATCGACAGGATTCGGGCCGAGAATCTGACCGGGAAGATCGGTGGGGAGCGGTCCGCCCGGATTGTTGCCCGAGGGTTTGACGCTGGCCACACCGTTGATCTGCTCGACGTTGCCCTGCGCATCAAAGATGAACGCCGTCACCTGGAAGTCTCCGGTGCCGACGTACAAGTGCGTAATGGTTGTCCGATTCGCAGCGCCGGCGACAAAGCCTCCGCCGTCTCCGAACACCCAGTTCACCTTGGCGACAGTGGACGGATCGGTCACCGCCGACTCGATGCTGAATGCGACCGTGTGATCGGGCTGATCAAAAAGCTGAAGCGAGGTGATCGTGCCGAACGGGTTGAGCGTAACGCCCGTCCCGCAGGCTGCTCCGGAAAGAGCCGATCCCCAGGCAATGCATAGCACGATAGCGCATGTCTTTGACAACCTGGAACGAAACATCGAGACACCCTCCTACGGGCATGAGCCGCGAAGGCTCGATCCCGTTCGACGCGATTCATCCGGCGGACTCTGCGTTCGGAAGGAACCGTGTAAGCAACAGCTCACCGATTTCGACGAACGCGGCGTACGGCGCTTTGAATCGCGTAACAATGGATTGCGAGAATCCATTTCCCCCCCAATGCCGGTTGCCCTCTTTGCAACAACCCCCGGCGAGACTACCCATGCAGGCACAGAATGCGGCCTGTCCGTCCACGCCGAGGCGGCAGCTTCGACAGAGTCTACGTCTCCAGTTTGCCGCAATCAAGGTTTGGCAAGCCAGGACTGCACAAACGGGGTGGTCCAAAAATGTCAGGATGCAGGTTTCGTTTGTCCGTCAGATGCCCGGCCGATTCGATTCTCGGTCCCGGCGAGCAGTCGGCGGATGTTTTCCCGGTGGCGAATAAACACCAAGACCGTCAAGGTGGCCTGAAGGGCCACAAGGGGATAATGGACCGATAGCGGCCACGGGGCGTACCAGGCCATGATCGCGTACCCCAGCGGCAGAAATCCCGCCGCCGAAAGGGACGCGAGCGAGACGTATCCGCTGACCTTCACGACGATGACCCATAAGGCGAATGCCAAGAGGCCCGGCAATGTTAGATATGGATAGATGCCCAGTATGACGCCGAGCGACGCGGCCACACCCTTTCCTCCCTGGAATCGCAGATAGACCGGAAAGACGCTCCCGATGATGCAGGACGCGCCGCAGGCCAGCCAGGTCCAATCCCTCATCGTCTCGGACTCGGAATGCGACCACGCCACTTGCGCCGCGATCACGGACACCAAGGCGCCCTTGCCCAGATCGAGGATGAATACCAGTACACCCCATTTTTTTCCCAGCACGCGGCCCACGTTCGTCGCGCCGACGTTTCCGCTGCCCACCTTGCGAAGGTCCACGCCGCGACGCCGGGCAATGATCAGCCCGAACGGAATCCCACCGACCAGGTAGGCTGCTACAAGGAGGGTCACTAGTTCCATTCGAGGCATTTTCGAAGCTCCGAAGGAAAAGTCCTGTGAATCATCACGCGCTGCGCGAAGGGGCTCTTGTCTCCACCGATTCCCGGAATATCGCGTCCAACTCTTTCACGTGCCGCTCCATGCTCAATTGATCGCGAAGCTCCAGTGCCCGGGCGGACATCTTTCGGCGAAGCTCGCCATCCGCCAGCTCGCGAATGCGCCGCGCCCAGAGACCGATGTCGTCGGGCGAGTCGATCACGAATCCCTCGCGACCGTCGCTCATCACTTCCGCCGCTCCGTTGAACTTCGTCGTCAGGCAAGGCAGCCCGCTGGACAGGGCTTCGAGCACCACCCGGCTGCACGGATCGTAATAGGTCGGATGAACCAGGGCGTCGGCGCCGTCCATGTAAACCTGCGAACGTTTGCTGGGGCCGGTGAAGGTGATGTGATTGACCAATCCCAGGCTGTCGATGCGGCGCTGATACCCGACCGGGTTGTCGCGGCCGACGACGAGGATTCGAAAATCCTGATAGCCCGATGTCACCAGCCGCGAGGCCGTCTCGATCAGCGGCCCGAGTCCCTTGAGACGAAAATTGTGCGCAACGAATAGCAGAACGAGCGATGAATCGGGTATCTGATGCTGTCCGCGGATTTCGCTTCGGTGAGCCGCCTTTTCCGCCGGCGTGGGCAGTGGCGTCCGCACGCCGTTGAAGACGACCCTCACCCGGGGCGGCAATGCGCCGTAGATCCGTTCGCATTGGCCTGCGACGTACTTCGACACCGCCAGAATTTTCACTTCGGGATTCTGAAACACCGCCCGCTCAAGATCGAGCAGGCTGCGCTGCTTGATGTTCATCGCCAGAAGTGCCTGCTTGAGAAGTTGCCGCGGTCGCGAGGAACGCGTGGCGACGTTGCGCTCCAGTGTCTCGCCGATCAGTCCGCCGCGCGGCTGGTAGAAATCCGCCATCGCCAGCGGCGAGACAGCATGAATAATGTCGAAGCGCTCGCGCCGCAGCAGATCAGTCGTGCGGCGTATGAAGGCAGCCAGTCGCAGCGGGCGCAGCAGCGTCGTCGACGGAACCCGGCGGATGGTGATATCCGGCGGACCCACCGCGTTCGTCGCCGTGACCACATGGACGTCGTGGCCCATCGCCGCCAGCAATCGGGCGATCTCCAGCGTGGAAGTCTCCGCGCCCCCTCGCCACGGCTCAAATCGTTCTATGACCAATGCTATCTTCACGCGATCGTCAACTCACTCCATCGGATTTTGCGCGATGCCGATCGTGCCGCGCCATCTTTAACACCCGACGCCGCACCCGCCCCATCGTCTGACGCAGCCGAAACTCCGACAGCCGGCCGTCCTCCTCGCGGCAGTAATAGTACAGGAACCGAAGCCGGTCCGCCCGGGTGACCAGTGGACGAGGGCTGCTGTATTCCAGCGCCGCGAGGTCCTTGATCGCCCATCGCTGCGGCATCAACGGGCACTCGATCATCCGGGCCAGGTCGATAAGCCGAAGCGAGATGGCGCCATCCGCGTTACGACCTAGGAAGACGTGACACAGATACAAGTCTCGATGAAAGTAATCGTGCTCGTGCAGCCGGCGCGTGACCATCGCCAATTGCCGTATGATCTCGTGCCGGTCCCTCGCCGGCGGAATCGCGGCGGAGTTTGTCATGCATCGCTGTGCCAGCTTCTCCAGTGACTCGCCCGAAACCTCTTCCGTCAGGAAGAAGCTCCGCTCCTGAAGCGCGCCCCGCATCTGCAACCCCATCGCGATACTCCGCATCGTCGCAATGCCGATGTTGCCCAGCCGCCGAATGTAATCCGCCTCCGCGCGGGCCGGTCCGCCGAGACGACGCTGCGACATCATCTGATTAAGCTGAACCCCCACCGGCGGGCGACGATATCGCTTGAGATAGCAAACGCACTGTCCACCCTCGGGCCGCTTCAATTCCAGGCGGATTCGATCGCGATGGGCATCGAGCCCGGGCTTGATCAGCGAAGCGCCGCTCGACATGGCAAACACGTCGTCGATGGTCCCGAGCTGATTCACCATCAGCAGTTCCCGTCCCTCGCGGGTCGCCCAGATGCGTCCGTGAATGGTCGTGCTGAGCGAACGGGGATGCACGAAATCATCCGGAAGGCGCGGCCGCAACTCCCAGGAACTCGTACCAACGCGTCGGGATGGTCGATCGACGCGCGGCCTTCGAGTCGGCGCGTCCAGGGCCACACGGCGGTAGCCCGCCACAAAGCACAAGTAATCCGAGTATTGGAGACGCGATGCCAGAAAGCTCTTCTCAAACCGCCTGAGGTCGGAAGCGAATGGCTTGGTTAATCGCGGAACTCCGTCAGCAGAGTATTCGATCGCATGATGCCTCAGCCGCTGCATCCGCTCCACGTCGATCAGGCCGAATTGCCATCGGTGCCCGGTACCGTCTTCGTCGGCCGCGTAGATGTGCTTTGCATGCATGTCCGGCCAGGCGAATCGCCCCCGCTGCAGCCTGCCGATCAGCGAGCCGAGCGCGAAGACCATGCGCCGCCGCTCCGCGCAGCTCAACTCGCGGGGGCGATTGAAGCCCTGAATGAACCAGTCCTCCAGATTGTGGGCAATGGGAACTTCCTCAACCAGCAGAAAGGCCTTCTTCGGCACGCCGAGAATTCGCTTCTCACCGAAGGCCACGCGCCGCATGGCGGGGATGCCGGACGCCGTCAGTTCGCCCAGCATCGTCCATTCCTGCGCCGGCTGCGAGTTGGCCCGTTGAATCCTGAACAACGGTCCAAAGGCGTGGCTCGGCGGCACCCGAAACACGCGCTTCAGAAAAAACCGCCGCGAGGTTCCATTCCGCTCAATCTCAACGGGAACCGTCTCCCGCGCGGCATGTTTGCTCGTGGCAGGGGCGATCGACTTCATGCGCATGAAGTCCTCAAACTTCCGCAGGCCGGCCGCCGCAAGCAGCTCCGCGAATTCCGGTTCGATCCGGAGAATAGAACTCATCCGTCAGTCCTCGGGCTTTTGATCTCACGGTCGCGCAGAATCGTGCGGATCAGGGCGTGATGGGACTCGGTCAACCGATCGACGCCGAAATATGAACGAAGCCAGAACAACTGATCCGTCGCGCTCAAGTATTGCCGAGCGTCCTTATGCAGCCCGGCAATGTCGCGGATCATCCCATGCCGGCGCATCAAAGACCATCGTCGAATGCCTCCGCGAACCGAATCCATCAGATACACCTCGGGCCGCTCCGGATTCAACTCGCTCAGCACGATATTGCGCCATTGAAGGTCAATATGATAAAAGCCCGCCGCGTGCATTCGGGCAACGGTCGCCGCCAAATCGAGCATCACCGATCGGCATCGCGGTTCGAATCGGACGCTGCGGCCCTTCGGTCGACGGCTGCGAAAGTAATCTTCGAGGTGCACGACCTTCGGCACTGACACCGTCAGAATAAAACCGTCCACAACGACCCCGCATCGTCGCCGCGAACCGAACGCCTTCACCTCGGGAACCGCCACACCGATGCGACGCAGGATCGCGTCATTCGCCGCCTCAATCACCGGCTTGGCCCGTCCCAGCCGAACGCGCCAAGGGCGCGACTCAAGTCGATAGCATTTCAAATAATGCACGGTCTCCTTGAGCGGGCCGCCGAGACTCAGCCGTCGTGTCGTGGTCAGCGAAGACGTATGGACCTGCTCACCCAGCCGGCAATTCACGAAGTCGTCATACGTGCCAAACCCGCAGGACTTCAGATCCGCCGCCGCATCGGCGCTCGAAAACTCGACCCGCGCGCCGCGCCCTTCCCGCTGGATATGCCGACGAGGCATCAGGTTGGCTGAGATGACACTTGATTCCATAGGCTAACGGGGGCGTTTCTCTCGATGAGTTTGTCGTGGGTTCACGGATGGCGGCCATCCATGCGAGCCCGGGCTACGTCGTCCGTGCGACCGATCGGATCGGCGGATCGAAGACCGAACCGCGCTCCAGTCGCAGAAGCTCTGAATCGCGAAATGAACTCGATCGCGTCTGCACCCGGCGAAGCCAGTTTCGGTCCTCCGGCCGCAGCGACTTGGTGTCCAGATACTCAAGTAAGAACCGCAACTGGTCCGACTTGCTGCAAAAATCCGGCGCCAACACACCCAGCGCGGCGATGTCGTGAACGATGCTCTCCTGCCGCCGATGAGCGATGCGAATCCGCTTGCCGACCGACGCGTCCAGAAAATAAAACTCGAACCGATCACTGGGGATCGGGCGGATCAGCACGTTCCGCCAGAACAGGTCGCGGTGGACGAAGCCCATTTCGTGCATGTGCCGCACCTGCCGGGCCAGCGACGTCAGAATCTCAATCCGCGCCCGCCGCGCATGAGGCGACGCCGACCGCTCGCCGAACGCCTGAATGAACGCCACCAGTGACATCGCGTCAGGAACGCTCTCCGTAATGAGAAAGCAGCTCCGCACAAAATGCAGTATCCGGCGCTCTCCAAAGGCGATCGGCCGAACGGCATTGATGCCGAGCCGTCGCATCGCGGCCAGCGCCTTGAACTCGCTGCGAGCCCGAGACGGCTTGAGGAATGTGCCCCTCAACATCCCGCGGATGCGCTGCCGCCAGCGCGGGAAGTGATATCTCTTGATGAAGACCTTCGTGTCGGCCTCTTTCATCTCGTAACGGATGGTGTCGCTGGTACGGCTCCACGCCGCGAGGTGATCTCCCCGGCAGCGCAGCACGGCTTCAACGCTGTCGAGCTTCACGTCTCGAAGCAGGCCCCGAAAAGGCGGGTCTGCAAACATGAAGTCGCGCGTCAGCATCGCTTGGCCCTCGTGACCGATTCGCGAGAGACACTTGCCATGTCTCGCGTGGGGGCGATGCGCGCCTCCCAAAGCCGCTCCACCTCCGCGAACACCTGATCGGCGGACAAGTCCACCATGCACTTGTGATGCTTCAGCGGGCAGACGCGTTCCATGCACGGCTGGCAATCGAGACTCAGCTTCGCGATCCGCTCTCCGGCGTGGCGCGTTTCGGTCCACGCCGGGTCGCTGGAGCCGAAGACCGTCACCACCGGCACATCGAACGCCGCCGCGAAATGGCGTGGCCCCGTATCGTTCGTCACCAGAAGACTTGCCCGCTTCACCAATGCCTTAAGCGGCCCGAGTCCCAGCGGCGGTTCCACGAAAACCTCGATAGGGCTCGTCGCCGCCGCAGCCAGCCGATCGGCGATCTCCCGCTCCTTCGGCGCCAGCGATGCCACGACTCTCGCCCCGTATCGCCGCGTCATCATCGCGGCCAGCGCCGCATACTTTTCCGCGGGCCAGCATTTCGCCGAACCATAATTTGCCCCCGGGTTCAGCACCACCAGCGGCGTCTCCGCATTCGCCGGGCCGATCCGCCGATCGACCGCCGCCTCATCGTCCGGGCCGGTCGAAAGCACCAGCCGATCGCCGGGCTCCCCGCAGCCCAGGCGTCGTGCGATTTCGTTGTAGTAGTCGAGCGCCGGGACGGGCGTGTAGGCGCCGTTCTGCCGGACCGGCTTCAACCCATCGGTGAGCAGGGAGCCCCGGCCGTCCCGCGCGTAGCCGAAGCGCCGCCGTGCCCCCGCCATCCACGCCAGCGCCGCGGATCGAAAGGAGTTGGTGAAGAGTACGGCCAGGTCGAACCGCTCCGCCCGCAGTCGCCGCAGGAGGGTCAGATAGCCGCCCTCCGAATGCGTATCCGGCCAGAACACGTTGTCGTCCGCCAGGCCGGAATGGGCGAGGACGTCGGCCACGTAGCGACGCATCAGGTGGACGATTCGGGCGTGGGGAAATGCCCGCCGGATGGCATTCATCGCCGCCGTGGCCATCACCACGTCACCGACCCAATTGGGAACCGAGATGAGAATCGAGCGGGGCGTCATCAAGCAGGGGCCTTCCGTCTGTTGGCGGCACAAGTATAGCGTTTGCTTCACCTTGCGCTAACCGGCCGGACCTGCGGTTGGGTGGGCGTCCGCCCGGGTTAACTGGACAACCCCGCGGAACCTCCTTAAAGTAAATTCTGATGCTTCGGTATCCACGCCGGGCTGGATAGTTAAGAACGGTTGTTCGGGCTCCAGGAGATGGCTTGAAATGGGATTGATGTCGGGCAAGCGGGGCGTCGTGCTGGGCGTGGCTAACGATCACAGCCTGGCTTGGTATATCGCATCATACCTCCACAAGGAAGGCGCGGAGATCGCGTTCAACCATCTGCCGGGCGAGAAGATGGAGCGGCGGGTCAAGAAGCTGACCGACCCGATCGGGGCCAAGCTCGTCCTGCCCTGCGACGTCAGTTCCGATGAGGACGTCGAAAAGTTCTTCAACCAGGTCCGCGACAGCTACGACCAGATTGATTTTCTGGTCCATGCCGTCGCCTTCGCCAATCGCGACTGCCTCACCAACCGGTTCTGGGAAACCCGCCGGGAAGACTTCAAGCAGGCCATGGACATCAGTTGCTACTCGCTGATCTCCGCCTGCCAGAAGGCCTATCACATGTTCCGCGAGGGCGCATCCGTCCTCACGCTCAGCTATCTCGGTTCGGTCAAGTTCGTGCCCGGCTACAACGTGATGGGCGTCTGCAAGGCCGCACTGGAGAGCACGGTTCGCTATCTGTCCGCGGACCTCGGCGACCTTCGCCGCGTGCGCGTCAACGCGATCAGCGCCGGCCCCTGCCGGACGCTCAGCTCGGCCGGCATCGGCGGCTTCGACAAGATTCTCGACCACTACCCGACGAAGAGCCCGCTGCGGCGGAATATCGAGTCGGAGGAAGTCGGCAAGTCCGGCCTCTACCTGGTCAGCGATCTTTCCAGCGGCGTGACCGGCGAGATCCACTACGTGGACGCCGGGTACAACATGGTCGGCTGGTAGCGGCCCGGTTTTTTCACGATTCGCCATTTTCCCATTCCGCGAAACCATCAGAACCCATCGCGCAAGCGGTGGCCGGGGCGATATTGGCATTCGAACAGCGCCTCGATTCACATGAGTTTTCCCGGTTAACAAGGTTCTCTGGCCACGCCTTGCGGCGTGGGTTCTGATCGGGCGAACGCGCGGCACGGCTTCGAGTCTCGGCGGCCATGCAAATCCCGCGAGGCTGCGCTCCCGAAAGGCCGCCGGATCGATGATCGCCCAAGGTGACATAAGGTGAGTCACTTCGTTTCGGACGCTTGTAAGCTGCTTGGCGGGCATGGTTTGGGGCAGGGTGCGAAAACGTCGAAAAGTCGAAACGTCGAAACAGGGGCACGAAGGCGCGCATGTGAGAATTAGCGGCCGTGCACTCTGGCCGGCGGCGAGGCTTTGGGTCGGCGGCGCAGGGTGACATTTGGCGAAAGGTGAAACAGCGCTAGTGTACGCACGAACAGGGGTGAAAAATTTCGGGGAATTTCGTTTGTAAGTCCTTGAAAAACGGTTCGGGAAGGTGACACAAAGGGCCGAGGTAAAGGACCAGAGCAATGCTCGCGCGCGAGTCGTGGAAAATCGAGGGTGACAAACGGTGACAATTCGATTTGCGGACGCCTGCAACTCGTGCGGCGGGCGTGTGTTGGGGCGGATGGTGGAAACGTCGAAAAATCGAAAAGTCGAAACGTGAACATGGAGGCTCGGAGACGCGAGGCCATGAAGGGGTCGAGTGGATTGCATCCTGGATCGCGCGGGCATTGGGAATTCCATCGCCGGTTATGGTTTGTTCGATCTCCATTCATCAATACTTGCTCCGCGCCCGCGCCTGGGCTGAGAGGCTGGGTCGAATGGTCTAGCGTGAGACATGGATGGTGAGGAGTTTTTTTCAAGGAAGGATTGCCGCCGGTGTTGGCCGAGCATGGGAGATTGCCTGGAAAAGTAGCATGTCCCCGATAGCACTCTTGCGATTTTCGTTGGAGGAGGCCGGCGAGGATTCCTCGGTCGGTGTTTCGGTGCGCGGGGCCAGCCCGTTCAGCAGGGTCTCGAACAGCATCATCTGCCTGGGGTCGATCTTCTCCGCCGACCGCCCGAACAGACGCCGCAGCAGTTGCTGCAACTGATGCTGCAATTGCTCGATGGTGCGGGCGTTGTTCTTTCTGTCTTCGAGCCACTGCTGACGTTCGGCACGGAGTAATTCGTTTTCCTGCGACGACTGCTGACAGGATGTGCGGAGCAATTCGTTTTCTTGTCGAAGTCTCGTGAGTTCGTCGTCCGGTGAAGTGAGAAGTGTGACGCCGTCCGTGGCCATGCCCTCTTCAACGTAGACAGCGCACGAATTATTCGCAAGAACCTGTGATTATTTTTTCACCGAACGCGCAAAGCGTTTGCGCCGCTTGATGCTGGTCAGATCGATCCCCGCCAGGAGCATCGCCAGCTCGCTGGCCTTCAATTCCACGCTCGCGCCGACCTTCTTCGCCGCCGGCAGTCGGAACGTGCCCTCCTCCAGCCGCTTGTACCACAGGGCAAATCCATCCTTGTCCCAGTAGAGGAGCTTGAGACGATCCTTGTGCCGTCCGACGAACAGAAACAGGTGCCCGGAGAGCGGATCGTATCCCAAGCCCTCCCGCACCAGCGATGCCAGCGAGTCAAACCCCTTGCGCATGTCGGTCGACGCCGTGCACAGGTAGATGCGAACGCTGATGCCGGAATCGATTTCTCCCAGGCTCGGCAGCTTCAGCATGGCGGCGCCTCCAACAACGCCAAGACCTCAGCCAGCGCCTGCCGATCCACCGGGCCGATCACCCGGACGCGCCGGTCGCCCGATAGCACGATCTCGATCTGACTATCCGGCTGGTTCGATTCCGCCGGAGCCGACGGCCCGGCGATACGGATCGGCACGAACGATGGCTTCCTTCGACGGGGGCTCCTTCGCTGCTCGGTCGCATCACGCCGAGACAGTTCTCGGCGCCACCAATGGAACCCCGACTCCTGAAGTGCATGACGCCGGCACCAGCCGCTGATCGACAGTCCGCTCCGCGACTGGCCGCCAATCATCCGCCGCCAGAACTTCTCTTTCTGAAGATCACGACTTCCCTCGCGCGGCATACCCACCTCCGTCCATTACGGAACCAGCATGCCCGCCTCGCTCAAAGATTGGTAGACGGGGTTGGCCGGACGAATACGATTCAAGAGAAGATTGGGTTGATGCAGTAACGGAATTCTCTTGGATGGGGGTGGTGGCTGCTTCCGGCATCTCCTCGGTTGTCTACTCGTCTAAAACAGCAGGACGCGTAGTTAGATTACTACTACTCAGCTGGCCTAAGAGCTCTTCGGCCTCAGGGGTTGGCATCCACCACAATGACTGTTCAATCAGGCTCTTGCAAACAGCAAAGTCTCCCCCGGCCTTCGCTGAGTGGGCCTCGTTGATCAATCGTCTGGCTCGCGCCTGACGTAGCCGTTCTTCTAGGGATTTAGTCGACTCCATCACAATCGCCGATTCGTATAGCTTTTCAGCTGTGGCGTAGTCGCCATCACTTAGTGCTGAGTCGGCGTTGACAATTAGCTGGTCTCTTTCCATATGCCTATCAATCATCCCTGAAAATCGAAATGTCTCGCCACAGGGTCCGGCAATGCCCAACGCCTTCTGAAACGCCAACCTGGCGCGCTCATAGTTCGGGACGTTTTCTTGGAGAGCCGATTCAATCTCGCGACTCGATTGCACTAACACACGATCGCGTTCTCGAATGTTCGTCCCGAGAACACCATCAAGGATGATGCTCCTGACAGGCCATGGGCTGAGTATGATCATGGAAAGTAAAACGATGCTTGCAACACTCGTTCGTGTTCGGAGTTTATACACAAAAAAGCGAGAACCTGCTGCCCAGCATCTGGCACTCTTGATAAGTGTTCCGCATTCTGGGCATCGCCCCGACAGATTTCCAAACAGTGAGTACCCGCAAGAGCTACACGTATTCGGATGCTCCTCGGAGTGAAGATGACGAATGACGAGAATGTCCAACACAAAACACAACGCCGAGACCCAGACAGCGAATAGGACCGGATGGGTTCTAAGTAGGTGGCGTAAGTTCATTGAACTTGATGTTGCGCCGATTCGAGGGATTAGCCTCTTCCACGGGCTTGTCCATTCGATTTTCCACGGACTCAGATGCGAATACCTCATACCGCCAACAATAAAGCCCACAGCGCCGAATGCCATTAAGTTAGCACTTATATTTTCGTAAGTTCTTTTACCCGGTGCATTTACGCGCGCTGGCGCGAGGCGTGGCCTCCTGAGATGATGTTGTTGTCAAGACGACGTCATCAAAAGGAGG
>Ga0268299_1001350_pt1 | contig 45174 bp, 35 predicted proteins | sample NOBtaG_FD_193484 | JGI IMG/M metagenome (GOLD analysis project Ga0268299, IMG submission 193484) | Activated sludge microbial communities from bioreactor in Nijmegen, Gelderland, Netherland - NOB reactor | ecosystem: Engineered > Bioreactor > Aerobic > Activated sludge | place: Netherlands... | reverse complement strand
TCGACGGCGCGCGTCCTCTACGTCGCCGCGCACCCCGACGACGAGAACACGCGCCTCCTCGCGTACCTCGCGAACGGCCGCCACGTGACCGCGGCCTACCTCTCGATGACCCGCGGCGGCGGCGGCCAGAACCTGATCGGCGTCGAGCAGGCCGAGCTCCTCGACGTCGTCCGCACCGAGGAGCTGCTCGCCGCGCGCCGGCTCGACGGCGCCGTGCAGCGCTTCACCCGCATGCGCGACTTCGGCTTCTCGAAGAGCGCCGCCGAGACGCTCGCGATCTGGGGTCACGACGAGGCGCTCGCCGACGTGGTGTGGGTGATCCGCACCTTCCAGCCCGACGTCATCGTCACGCGCTTCGACGAGAACCCGCCGAACCACGGGCATCACACCGCGTCGGCGATCCTCGCGCGCGAGGCGTTCGCGGCGGCGGCCGATCCGGCGCGCTTCCCGGAGCAGCTCCGCGACGGCGTGAGCACGTGGCAGGCGGCGCGGCTCCTCTGGAACGTCTCCACCTGGACCGACAAGCCCGTCCCGAAGGACGCCCTCCCGCTCGACGTCGGCGCGTACGACGCCCGCCTCGGGCTCGGCTACGGCGAGCTCGCCGCGCTCTCGCGGAGCCAGCACAAGAGCCAGGGCTTCGGGGTACCGGGCGAGCGCGGGGTGCTCACCGAACGCTTCGTGACGATCGCGGGCTCGCGGCCGACGAAGGACGTCCTCGACGGCGTCGACGCGTCGTGGGCGCGGGTCGGGAAGGGCGGCGCGGCGGTGGACGCGGCGCTCCGCGACGCCGCGCGCACGCTCGACCGCGACCGGCCCGAGCGGGCGCTGCCGGCGCTCGTCGCGGCGGCACGCGCGCTCGATCGCCTGCCGGACGCGCCGCGCGTCCGCGACGCTCGGGCGGCGCTCGCCGACGTGATCGCGGCCGCGGCCGGCCTCTTCGTCCGCGCCACCGCCGCGCAACCGATGACCGAGCCGGGCGGCACGGTCGACGTGAAGGTGGAAGTCGTGCTGCGGCGTCCGGTCGACGCGACGCTCGCGCGCCTCGCGTTCCCGGGCGTCGCGCCGAAGGAGGTGGCGACACGGCTCACCGTCGGAGCGAAGCAGGAGATCACGCAGGCGGTGCCGATCGCCGCGGACGCGCCGCCGTCGGCGCCGTACTGGCTCGCGACGCCGTCGCTCGCCGGGCGGCAGGTCGTGGCGGACCAGGAGCTCGTCGGCGCGCCGAGCGGGCCGCCGGCGCTGGCGGTCGAGGTCGAGGTCGAGCTCGCGGTCGGCGGCCGTCCGCTCCGGCTCACGGCGCCCGTCGTCTACGCGTGGAAGGATCAGGTGCACGGCGAGCGCGTGCGGCGCTTCCTCGTGGCGCCGCCGGCGACGGTGACGCCGCTCCGCGACGCCGTCATGTTCCCGAACGGCGCCGCGACCGTCGCGGCGCTCCGGGTGCGGGCGGCGCGGAACGATCTTGCGGGCGAGGTCGCATTGGGTCTGCCGGCCGGCTGGCGCTCGGAGCCGGCGCGCGCGTCGGTGCAGCTCGCGAAGGCCGGCGACGAGACGGTCGTCCGCTTCACGGTGACGCCGCCGAAGGGCGCGGCCGCGGCCGAGATCCATCCCACGCTCACGGCCGGCGGCCGCACGTGGTCGCTCCGCGAGGACGTGATCGACTACGCGCACCTGCCGATGCAGGTCGTGCTCCAGCCGGCCTCGCTCCGGCTCGTGCCGCTCGCGTTGAAGCTCCCGAAGGGCACGATCGGCTACGTCCAGGGCTCCGGCGACACCGTCGCGAGCGACCTGGCGCACGTCGGGCTCGCGGTCGAGACGCTCGACGACGAGATGCTCGCGACCGCCGACCTCGACCGGTGGGCTGCGATCGTCGTCGGCGTCCGCGCGTACAACACGCGCGCCGCCGTCCGGAACGCGCACGCGCGGCTCATGCAGTACGTCGAGGGCGGCGGTACGGTCGTCGTGCAGTACGTGACGAACAACCGTCTGGCGCCGCTCGACACGCCGATCGGGCCGTACGCGCTCACGATCGGCCGCGACCGCGTGGCCGACGAGCGCGCGGCGATGACCGCGCTCGACCCGAAGCACCCGGTGCTGCGCGAGCCCAACGCGATCGGACCGGCCGACTTCGACGGATGGGTGCAGGAGCGCGGCCTCTACTACGCCGAGACGTGGGACCCGAAGTACACGCCGGTCTTCCGCGCCAACGACCCCGACGAGAAGGCGCTCGACGGCGGCCTCCTCGTCGCCGAGTACGGCAAGGGCCGATACGTCTACACGGGTCTCGCGTTCTTCCGGCAGTTGCCCGCGGGCGTCCCGGGTGCGTATCGGCTCTTCGCCAATCTTCTCGAGGCGGACTGAGCGGTGGCGGAGCCCGAACGGACAGCCATCGATTCACCGCCGCCGCTTCTCGGCACCTGGGGCACGCTCTACGTGGTCCTCGTCGTCGAGCTCGCCGCCATCGTCGCCGCGGGCTGGGCGCTCGGGCGGTGGGCCTCGTGACGCCGCTCGACTGGATCGTCCTCGTCGGCACGATCGGTTTCATCACCGTCTACGGCGCGTGGAAGTCGCGCAACGTGAGCGACGTCGAGACGTACTTCCGCGGCGGCAACGCGATGGCGTGGCCGACGATCGGCCTCGGCATCATGGCGACGCAGGCGAGCGCCATCACGTTCCTCTCGACGCCGGGCCAGGCCTACGAGGACGGCATGCGCTTCGTGCAGTTCTACTTCGGGCTGCCGCTCGCGATGATCGTCATCAGCGCGGTCTTCGTCCCGATCTATCATCGCCTCAAGGTCTACACGGCGTACGAGTACCTGGAGCACCGGTTCGACGTGCGGGTGCGCTGGCTCGGCGCGTTCCTGTTCTTGATCCAGCGTGGCCTCGCGGCCGGGATCACGATCTACGCGCCGTCGATCATCCTGAGCGCGATCATGGGGTGGCCGCTCGGGCTCACGAACGTCGGGATGGGACTCGCCGTGATCGCCTACACCGTGTCCGGCGGCACGGTCGCGGTCAGCCAGACGCAGAAGCAGCAGATGGTCGTGATGCTCGCGGGCGTGGGGATCGCCGCCGTGCTGAGCGTCCTGAACCTCCCGGACGGCGTCACGCTGCCGTCGGCGATCAAGCTCGCGGGCGCGCTCGACCGCATGAACGTCGTGAGCTTCGGCGTCGACCCGAGCACGCGCTACACGTTCTGGTCGGGCATCACCGGCGGGTTCTTCCTGGCGCTCGCGTACTTCGGGACCGACCAGTCGCAGGTACAGCGCTACCTCTCGGGCCGGTCGGTCACCGAGAGCCGCCTCGGGCTCCTCTTCAACGGCATGCTGAAGATCCCGATGCAGTTCGTGATCCTCTTCACCGGGGTCATGGTCTTCGTCTTCTATCTGTTCACGCAGCCCCCGGTCTTCTTCAACGGGCCGACGCTCGCGCGCGTGGCGGCGAGCGAGCACGCGCCGGCGCTCGCAGCGGTGCAGTCGCGGTACGACGCCGCGTTCGCCCGTCAGCGCGACGCCGCGACCGCGTACGTCGCCGCGCTCGATGCCGGCGAGCCGCAGCGTGACGCGGCCAAGTCGGCGCTCCGAGCCGCCGCCGCCGACGTCCGCGCCGTCCGGGCCGAGGCGAAGGAGCTCGTCGCGCGCGCCGTCCCCGACGCCGAGACGAAGGACACGGACTACGTCTTCCTCAGCTTCGTGCTCGGCTACGTGCCGTCCGGGCTCGTCGGCCTCCTGATCGCCGTCATCCTCTGCGCCGCAATGAGCTCGATCTCCGCCGAGCTGACCGCGCTCGGGTCCACCACGACGATCGATTTCTATCGGCGCATCCGCGGGACCACCGGCGACTCCGGTGGGCGCGACCTCCTGATGTCGAAGCTCTTCACCGTCTTCTGGGGCCTCGTCGCCGTGTGCTTCGCCGTCTTCGCGTCGCTCCTCGACAACCTGATCGAGGCCGTCAACATCCTCGGCTCGATCTTCTACGGCACGGTGCTCGGCCTCTTCGTCGTCGCGTTCTTCGTCGCCTGGGTGACCGCGACGCCCGTACTGATCGCGGCCCTCGTCGCGCAGGTGCTCGTCATCGTGCTCTTCTTCACGTCGGGCCTCGGGTTCCTCTGGTACAACGTGATCGGCTGCGCGACCGTGGTCGGGGTCGCGGTCGTGCTCGAAGCCGTCCGCTCGGCGGGTCGCCGCGCCTAGGTCGAAGAGCCGGCTCGCCGGCGCGCCGTCGAAGAGCCGACTCGTCGGCTCGCCTAAAAAATACGCAGATTCAGCGCCCGCTCCCCCGCCCATGCCAGGGCCAGCAGCACGACGGCGGCCGAGCCCGCGCTCATGACGCCGAAGCGGAACGCCGGCGTCCGGCGCGCGAGGAACGCGAGCGGCAAGAGCGCGACGACGACGGCGAGCTGTCCGAGCTCGACGCCGAGATTGAAGCTCACGAGCGACAGCACGAGCGCCGAGCGCGGCAGCTCGAGGTCGCCGAGGACGCTCGCGAATCCGAAGCCGTGGATGAGGCCGAAGCCGAGCGCGAGCTGCCAGGCGCGGGTGTGCGGCACGACCGGCACGAGATTGTTCGCCGCGGCGAGCGCGACCGAGATCGCGATCAGCGTCTCGACGAGGCGGGCAGGCACGTGCACGACGCCGAGCGCCGCGAGGCTCAGCGTGATCGAGTGCGCGACCGTGAACGCCGTGACGACCATGACCGTGTGCCCGAGCGCGTCGCGGAGCGACGGGGCGCACCACCAACCGTCGGGCTCGCGGCGCGCGACGGCGGGCAGGAGCAGCGACAACAGGAAAAGCAGGTGGTCGTAGCCCGTCCAGATGTGCCACACGCCGTCGCGAACGAACGACGCGGCGACGGTGCTGGTCGTGGCGGGTCGCGGCGCGAAGGTCCGTGCCGGGTGATCCGGACTCAGGATCGCGACCTCGGTGCCGTGCGCGAGCAGCGTGTCGAGCGTGCCGCGTTCGGCATCGTAGCCCGTGCTCGCGTGCAGCTCGGTCGGCTGTGTGAACGTGACGCGCACGAGCCCGCGGTGCAGCGGGTCGAGATCGAACAGAAGGTCGTACGTGACGGTGAGGGCCGCGCTGTCTTCGGCGGCCGAGGCGCAGCCGGTCGCCGCGAAACGCAGCGCCGCGTAGGCGCCGTCCCCGTGCTCGTCGATGAGCAGCTCGGTGAGGCGTGGCAGACAGCGTTCGCCACCGTACGCGACGGCGAGGTGGCCGAACGCGTACGCCGTGATCGCGGCCGACGCGCCACGCACCTCGCCCCACGTGATCGCGCCGTCGGCGTCGGCATCGAGACCGACGGCGTAGTCGAGGTCGCGGAGCGCGATGTCCCATTGGCCGGCGACGTCCGGGCCGGCGACGCGGAGCGCCAGGTAGCTGTCGCTCGGCTTGTGCGCGGAGGCGGTCGTCGCGATGCCGAGTGCTCCGGCGACCACGCACGCCACGAGCACGCGTCTCCACGTGGACGTGGTCATGGCGTCACGCACCGGGGAAGTCGCACGTCTTCGAGGCCGCGTTCCCGCACCCACGCGTGCACCTGCCCGACCGTCGCGTCGTCGCCGGCCGCCGTCGCCGACGCGAGGAGAAGGCACGCGTCCTCGGGCTCGCGCTGCGAGTCCCAGTTCCGCTGCGCCAGCGTGAGTGCGGCCTCGGGCTCGTCGAGCAGCCGCAGCGCGAAGCGGGCCTCCTCGCGGAGCTGACGGTGATCCTGCCGCAGCTCGGCGGCCGCGAATCGCGTGCGCAGCTCGGCGACCCGATCGGCGGCGCTCGCCCGACCGAGGCCGCGCTCCGCGAGCGCGATGCGGAGCAGGAGCGCGTCGTTGCGCGTGTCGTCACCGAGGACGGCGAGCGCCTCGGCGTAGGAGTGCCGCTCGAGCAGCAGGTCGGCATACGCGGCGCGCGTCGTGACGTCGCGTGGCGCGAGGGCCAACGCCGCTTCGTAGTGTCTCTGCGCCTGGTCGAGGTGGCCGAGCCGCGTCGCGACGTCGGCGAGCACCGCAAGCGCCCAGAGCTGGACGTCGCCCGGCAGCGCATCCGCCAGCCGCAGGACCTGCGTCAGCTTCTCTCGGCTGTCCTCCGCGTGCCCCGCGAAGCTCGCGACGCTGAGCGCGCAGATCGTCGCCGCGGCACGCATTTCGGAAGACCGGACCGACGCGGCGCGGAGCCGCCGGCAACTCTCGGCCGCGTTCGCGTAGTCGCCCCGCGTTTGCTGGATCATCGCCCGCGTGAGCCACGCCCGGCCGTTTTCCGGTTCCCGGTCGACGGCGAGCGCGAGGTCGGCGAGCGCGCCGTCGAAATCGTGCAGGCTCTGCCGCACGGTCGCGCGCAGGACGAGCACCGCGACGGGAGGCTCGGCCTCCGTCCACCAGGGGCGGAGCACCGCTTCCGCTCGTCCGAGCAGCCGCGGATCGCCTTCCTGGCGCGCGAGCCGCACCTGCGCGCCGGCGATCGCGAGCGCGGACGGAAGGTCCGTCGGCGGTGTCGCGCGGCCCGCGCGTCGCCGCAGCGCCGGATCGACTCCCGGGACCACGGAGTCCGGGAGCCGCTCCAGCACCTGGTCGTCGGACGCGGGCACGAACGGTGCGGCGGCCGCGCGCTGGGCGAGCACCGCCGCACCGATCATGACGAGCAGCCGAAGGGCCCGACGACCGCGCTCAGTTGGCGTTCGGCGCACCGGGCAGCGCGGTGTTGAGGTACGGGAACGCGGCCGCGAAATCCGTGGCGGTCGACGTGGTGCCGTCCGTGAACGCCAGATCGCCGGCCGGGGCCTGATCCGGAGTGCCGTAGAGTCCGAGCGCGATCAGTTTCCCCATGGCGACACGGAGCGCGATGTCGACGACGTCGTCGCCGGGCCGGCGACCGTTCGGGAAGCCGGCGTTGTCGCCACCGATGACGCCGAGGTTGTTCTGTTGCTCCCGGGGCGTCGGCGGGGTCGTCGTGTTCAGGCGCAGCATCTCGGCGGGCACGACGTTCGCCGGCTGGTTCAGATTGCCCGTCGCCGGCGTATTGATGCCGGTCAGGAACGCGGCGACGAGGTCGGCGCGGGGAAACAGCGTCGGCGCGACGGCGGCCGGAAAGAGGATCTCGATCAGCGCCGGCAGCGTCGGGTTCGTCACGTAGACGGCGAACTGCCCGTCGCCGCGCGGCTCGGAGGAATTGAACTTGTCCTTGTCGCGGAGCCCGATCACCACCTCGTTCACGAGCGGACTGCCGAGGCGCGAGACCTGGAAGAGGGCGCGACTCTCGCGCTGCACCGGCATGTCGAACGACACCTTCCGTCCGAACTCCTGGCGGCGCGCGGTGCTCGACGTCGTCCACGCGCCGATGACGGGCTCGGTGCCGTTGGTGAGACAGCTGATCGGTACCTCGAGGATGAGCGACGTGACGTTCTTGTCGGCGAGGTCGTCCTCCTCGCCGTCGACCGGACCGAGCGGATTCAGATTGATCAGATCGAAGACGTCGCCGAGGTTGACGAAGAACGGATCCTTGCGCTGACCGACGAAGAGCTTCGACCCCGCGTCGCAACCGGGCACCGTGATCCCCGTGTAGACGTGCGCGGCGGCATAGGCTTCGTAGTCCGCGATCGACTTCGTGCCGAAGTTGTCCTTCGGTTTCGTGAAGACGTCGCTCCCGCCGTCGGCGTCGTTCGTGACGTTCCGCGGCTTGCCGTTCTTGCCCTTCAGGCCGGGCCGCGTAACGGACACCGTGTACGTCTCGACGAGGTTCAGGTTGTCGGTGCTCTGCGGCGCGAGCGGCCCGAAATTGACGAGCGGAATCGCGACGCTCTGGCCGCCGACCGTCAGCTCCTGGCCGGCGCCGCCGTTTCGGAGCGTGTTCTGGAATTGAAACGTGAAGGTCAGGTCCGCCTTCGCGTCGCCGTTGTTGTCGACGTGGATCTCGTAGGCGGCGTCGGAGTCCATGAAGTAGTAGTTCGGTCCGTCGTACGGGCTCTGGCCGGGGATGTAGTCGGCCACGAGCGTGACGAAGCCGCTTCGGCCGGGCTCGTAGCTACGGAACATGTAGAAGTCGGTGCCGTCGACCTTCGGCCGTTCGGTGATGAACGGCGCCTCGCGATGGCTCGAGGCCAGGGCCTCGGGATGCGCTGCAAAGAGTCCGAGCGCGACGAACGCCCCCAGACGGAGAAACCGCGGAACGGCACGACGTACGAGCATTGGGAGCTCCTGAAGGTTGGGCCGACGGGGGATCGGCGGTGAGCGACTGGGACGCGACGCGCTTCTCGTCACGAGGCTCGGGGACGTTCTCGAAGCTCGGACGACGCTCGACATGCTGGTTCCGCTACGAACAACCGGGTCGCCCGGATGCGCGGCGACGTGTGTACGCACACACCCCTAGGGCGTCGCCGCCGACCGAGCGCGATCATCGACCCGACGAGACCCGCGGGGGCGCTTGCCAGGCGGCCTTCCGACTGATTTTAGAGCGCGATGACCAAGCTCCCGCTGCCGCACGTCCATTCGGGTAAGGTTCGCGATATCTACGCCGTCGGAAACGACCGGCTCTTGATGGTCACGAGCGACCGCCTCTCGGCGTTCGACGTCGTCATGGCCGAGCCGATCCCCAACAAGGGGCGCGTGCTCACCGCGATGACCGCCTTCTGGTTCGAGCTCTTCCGCGACATGGCGAAGACCGTCGGGAGCCATCTGGTCTCGACCGACGTCGCCGACTTGCCGGCGGAGGTGCAGAGCGCGGCCGGCGACGCCGACCTCGCCGGGCGCATCATGCTCTGCAAGAAGGCCGAGATGCTGCCGGTCGAGTGCATCGTCCGCGGCTACATCACCGGCTCGGCGTGGAAGGAGTACAAGAAGGAGGGGACGATGCACGGCACGACCCTCCCGCCCGGGCTCCTCGAATCGTCGAAGCTGCCGGAGCCGGTGTTCACGCCGTCGACGAAAGCCGCGGTCGGCGATCACGACGAGAACATCTCGTTCGCGCGCGCCGCCGATCTCGTCGGCACGGAGATGGCGACGCGCCTCCGCGACACCAGCCTGGCGCTCTATACGCGCGGCCGCGACTGGGCGGCGTCGCGCGGGATCATCATCGCCGACACCAAGTTCGAGCTTGGCCTGATCCCCGGCACCGGCGAGCTCGTCCTCTGCGACGAGGTGCTGACCCCGGACTCGTCGCGCTTCTGGCCGGTCGCGCAGTGGGAGCCCGGCAAGACGCCGCCGTCCTTCGACAAGCAACCGGTGCGCGACTACCTCGAGACGCTCGACTGGGGAAAGAAGCCGCCGCCCCCGCCGCTCCCGAAGGCCGTCGTCGACGCGACGAGCACGCGCTACGTCGAGGCGTACGAGCGCATCACGGGCAAGCGCTTCGCCGACTGGCCGGGCGTCCGCTAGCGGGCGGGCAGGGTAAGCGGCAGTACCAACTCCTCGCGAAGAGCCGGTAGGCCTGGCCGCATTCCCTCGAGGAGCACTACGGGCGGAGTAGATCAGCGCGGCTGACTCACCTCCGCGTCCGTCCGAGCGCCAGGGCACGTACACTCGCGTGAACGGAGACTCCGTCAGCTCCGCGCCGAGTAGACTGGCGCGATCGAACAGGATGTCCGGTCCGGGCAGCGCGGCGTTCCCGCGAACAATCTGCTGTAAGACCCCGCCCCGTCGCTCGCAGCGAAGCGCAGCAGGGGGGATTTTCAGCCTGCTGGCTAGCTCTGCCGGAGGTTCGCCGATCGATGCCAGGAGCGACTCGGCCGCGGCTCGCTCGTGCGCATCGCGGACAGTCTCACGTGTGGTCGGCGCCTCGATGAAGATCTCGAGTTCCAGCTTGACTTCAAACGGCCCCTAGCCTATGACCCTAGCCTGAATCAAGTATATGCCGAAGCGACCAAGCCAGCTGGAGATGAAACTTCGATCCGCCCCGCGGTGGGGTGGGTGGCGTGAGAACGCGGGACGAAAGCGCGATCCAAAGTCGGGGATGCGGCACACCTCACGGGAAGGCTTCTCCTCGACCACGCCCGCCCACGTGACCCTGAAGCTGATGCCGGAGCTGCTGTCTCTGCGGAACAAGAAGGTCGTCCGCGCCCTCGAACGCACGTTCGCCGCCGGATGCGACCGCTCCGAGTTTCGGCTCGTGCACTACTCGCTGCTGGGGAACCACGCGCACCTCATCGTCGAAGCGCGAGATCAGCACGCGCTCGGGCGCGGGATGATGGCGATCGGGTCGCGGTTGGCGCTCGCGGTGAACCGCGTGATGGGGCGGACGAAGGGGCGGGTGGTCGCGGATCGGTACCATGCGCGGCTGTTGCGGACGCCGCGGGAGGTGCGACACGCGCTTCGATACGTGCTGCTGAACGCGCGCAAGCACGCCGTGGCGACGGCGAAAACGGCCCGAAAGGTCCTGGAGGTCGTCTTGGATCCGGCCTCTTCCGCGCGATGGTTCGACGGCTGGAAGCCCGTCCACGGGACGGTACCGAGCGCACGCGCGCACGCGTCCGCTCACGAAGACCCGCCAGTCGCCCGCGCGAGAACCTGGCTGCTCCGTGTCGGCTGGCGGCGTCACGGTCTCCTCGACCCGGCCGAAGTTCCGGGCTGAGCCGCGCCGCGCGGCGCCGCCTCTACCCGACGATCGGGCGTGCGGCTTTGTACCGTTCGACCAGCGCCTCCGTGAGCGCGTCCGCTTGCGGGCGGCGGCCGACCGCGATCGCCGCGCTTTCCGGGAGCCCGATGCCCAGCGCGGCGAGCACCTTCGTGACGCCCGTCGCGAAGGAGTCGTGGAGGTCGTCCTCGTAGACGAGCGACAGCGGCGTCAGGGCGCGCTCCCGGAAGTACGTGCGCCACGCGACGTTGCCGCGGTCGATCTCGGCGAGCAGGCGGTCGACGGCGGCGACGTCGAAGGTCGCGAGCAGACGTTCGTCGACGCTCGCCGCGCGCGGGTCCGTGCTCGCGAACGCGTGGGCGTGGAGGGCCTTCCAGTACGAGATGGCCTGGCGGACGCGGTCGCGGCGGGTCAGCATCACCCACGTCGGCTTCGGAAGCCGTGCGGCGAGCGCGTCGAGGCCCGCGAACGGGCCGCGTCGCCCGCCGGCCGCGACCCAGCGAGAGAGCTGCGGCAACTGCTCGGCCATGACCTTCAAGCCGAGGATGCCGTTCGGCGTGCTCGCACGCTCGAGCATCGCGTCGACGTAGCGACGCGGATCGGTCACGCCCCACGCGGTGCTGTACTCGCGCGCGGTCGCGTCGTTGAAATACTCGTCGGGCTCGCCGGCGACGCCGGTCTTCCACAGGGCCTCACCGAGGAGACCGCTCCCCGTGCGGGGCGTCGTGCAGACGACGTAGGCCGCGGTCGGCGTCACGACGGCTCGCGCATGCGGTCCAGATCCGCGGCGATGCGCGCACGGACGGTGTCGACCAACGCGACGTGATCCTCGCCCGGGGCGCGCGCGATCGGATCGCCGATGCGGACGCGCATGCGGACGCCGAACGGGACCGGCCAGAAGTTCCGCTGCATGAGCCGCCACGAGCCGTCGATCGTGACCGGGACGATCGGGGTGGACGGCGCCGCAGCGAAGAGCGCGGCCGTGCCCTTGGGCTTGAACGCCTTCAGCTCGCCGAGGCGAGCACGCGTGCCCTCGGGGAAGATCACCGCGGAGACGCCGTTCGCCTCGACCCGCCGGCCGAGCTCGGTGATCGCGCCGACCGCCTGATCCGGGTCGTCACGGTCGATCAGGCAATTGCCGCCGCGCCGGAGGTTGTACGAGACGCTCGGGATGCGGCGCGCGAGCTCGCGCTTCGACACGAACTTCGGGAAGTTGGTGAAGAAGAGGTGCAGCAGGAGCGCGATGTCGAACATGCTCTGGTGGTTCGACACGATGAGGTAGGGCGTGTGGGGCTGCACCGCCGCCGACCGCTCGACGGCGATCCGCAGGCCCGTCACTCGGAACGTCGCGACGAGCGCCGATCCGAGGCACGCGACCATCCAATCGTGCGGCCGCTTCCCGAACGCCTTCGCGATCCATTGCAAGGGCTCGAACACGAGCAAGACGAGCCCGAACAGCACCGCGAGCAGCAGGGTCGCCGGCCAATCCAACAACCGCATCGCGGCGACCGTGAAACAATCGACCGGAGGACGCAAGGACCGGGCGGGAGCAGGTGGTCAGTGTGATGCACGTCAGGGATGCACTCCTACGGTCGAGGGGTCGCTGGTGCCGGCGCCTACTACTCGCCGCTGCCACTCTGACTTGGGCACACGCGAGCTGACCGCTCCCCGGAGCGATCCCTGACGTGCATCACACTGACCACCTGCCGTGGTGAGAGCAGCGGCGGCGGGCCGTGGGCTACGCGCGCAGGAGCCGGTGTGCGGCGCGGAGATCGGGCGTCGCGGCGCCCTCGGTGAACGTCGCCACGAAGGCGGCGAACTCGGGATCGCCGTCGCGGCCGGTGTGCGCCCGCTGCCACTCGACGAGGCTCGTCCGGGCGCGGAGCTCCCACCAACGCGAGCCTTGCTCGGCGGCGATCGCGATCGCCCGACGGAAGCACGGCTCCGCGTCCGGGTCGGACTGCCGGGCTCGCAGCTCGCCTTCGAGGCGATGGAGCTCCGCGAGGTAGCGGACGTCTCCGTTCGTCGCCACCAGGCGCCGCGCTTCGGCGATCACCGCCAGCGCTTCGTCGATCGCGCCGGCGTCGGCGTGCGCCTCGGCGAGCATCGCGAGCTCGGTCGGCAGCGCGATGAGCTGACCCGCCGCTCGGTAGTCGTCGATGCCCTCGCGAATCGCGGCGACGCCGTCCGCATGCCGTCCGCGTGCGGCCATCGCCCGGCCGGCCGCGATCTTCGCGACGCCGACCGAGATCATGAAGCCGTGATCGCGGCCGACGGCGGCCGCGCGCGCGGCGTTCCGCTCGAGCCCGTCGAGGTCGCGGAGGAAGAAGCTCACGAAGCACGCGACGGTGCCGATCTGGGCTTGATCGAAGGGCGTCCCGTCGTTGTCCGCGTCGGTGATCGCGCGCTCGATGCGCGCGACGGCGTCGTCCGGACGGCCCTCGTGGAATCGGATCAGGCCGAGGTAGGCCTGCGCGCGGAGCGCGATGTTGAGCGGCACCGGCGTCACCTCGCCGACCTCGAGCGCGACGGCGCGCTCGATCGGTACGCGCGCCTCCGCGATCGTGGCGGTGTGGTACTTCGCGATGCCGCTCAGGACGCTCGACACCTGGACGACGCCGGGAAACGGCATGCGTTCGGCCAGTGCCTCGAGGCGGTCGGCGGCGGCGCGGGCGGTGGCGAGCTCGGCGCGGCTGAGGTGCATGCTCACGAGCGCCGCCATGGCCTGGAAGAGCTGCGGCACGTCGTCGGTCTCCTCGGCGAGTCGGCGCGCCCGCTCGTACGCGCGCTCGACGTCGGGATGGCCGAACCCGACGAGGAGCTGGAGCGTCAGGCCGAGCGCGAGCGAGGTCCGGATCGTCGCGAGGGTGCGCTCCGCGGACGGGGGGAGCGTGTCGAGCAGGTCGAGCGTTCGCTCGAAGAGGGCGGTCGCCTCGCGGGCCGCGCCGCGGCCGGCCGCGCGGCGTGCCGTGATCTCGCGATAGGGGATCGCGCGCGCGATCTCGCCGGCGTCCTCGAGATGGAGCGCCAGGTCGGCGGCGATCTCGTCGCGGCGACCCGCGAACGCGGCTTCGAGCCGGTTCGCGACGCGCTGGTGGAGCCGGCGGCGGCGCGCCGGCGGCACGCCGTCGCGGAGCACGGCCTGATAGAGCGCGTGCGTGAGCGCGTACCCGCCGGCGACGGTGCCGTCGGGCCAGGCGATCTCGCCGACCGCGCGCACGAGCGAGCCCTGGCGCGCGAGGCCGTCGAGGCGATCCTCGACGTCGACGACGTCGTCTTCGAGCGCCGCGGCGACGGCCGCCGCCGACGGCGTCCGACCGACCACGCTCGCGGCTTCGAGCACGATGCGGTCGGCGGGTCGGAGCTGGTCGATCCGGCGCTGGATCATCTGCCCGAGCCCGTCCGGCACCTCGACGCCGATCGCGGACGCCGCGACGGTCGCGGTCCACCGCCCGCTCTCCTCGACGAGCGCGTTCCGCGCGACGAGCGCGTCGACGACGCTGCGGACGAAGAGCGGGTTCCCGTCGGTCCGCGCGTAGAGCACCGCGGCGAGCGCGTCCGGATTCGCCAGGCCCGGGCAGCGGCCGTCGAGGTAGCGGGCGACGTCCGGCAGGGCGAGGTTCTCGAGCCAGAGCTGGTGGCAGGCGCCGCGGCCTGCCAGATCCTGGATGACGGCCTTCAGCGGATGCCCGCTCACGATGACGTCGGCCGGCCGATACGTGCCGATCACGAGCAGCGCGGCGCGATCGCGGCGCTGGGCGAGTGCCGCGACGAGGTCGAGCGTCGCGTAGTCGCACCAATGCAGATCCTCGAGCACGAGCACGAGCGGCCGATCGAGGATCTCGACGAGACCGGCGGCTTCGCGGAGCATCCGCTCGCGCGTCGTGCCGACGAGCCGGCGCTCGAGCTCGGCCGCTTCCGCGGGCTCGACGAGCGCCGGCATCTGCACGAGCCACGCGGGCGCATGGCGGCGGAGCGCCGCGTGCAGTGGGCGGCCGGCCGGCGAGCCCGCGAGCCGCGTCAGCGCCTCGAGCACGGGGAGGTACGGCTCACTCGCGCCGAATTGTTGGAGGCACTGTCCGCGGGCGATCCACGGAGACGATGCGTTCTCGCCCGCCGCCGCGAGCTCGGCGCAGAAGGCGTCGACGAGCGTCGTCTTGCCGATCCCGGCTTCCCCGGCGACCATGACGAGCTGGCGTTCGCCCGCGCGCGCGCGTGCGAGTCGGGTCGCGAGGACCCCGAGGTCGCGCTCGCGGCCGACGATCGCGGGGTCGCGTTCGCGATGGCGTTCGCCGTCGGCGGCGGGTTCGCTCGTCGCGTCGACGGCGGCGACGAAGCGGTAGCCGTGCCGGTGTGCCGTCTCGATCATGCGCGGGGTCTTCGGATCGTCACCGAGCGCGCGGCGGAGCTCGCGGATGCATCCCGAGAGCACCCACTCGCCGACGGCCGTCTCGGCCCACACCGTGTCGAGCAGCTCCTGCTTCGTCACGAGCCGTCCGGCATGCGACGCCAGGTGGGCGAGGACGGCGAGCGTCTTCGGGCGAAGCGCGATGACTTCAGCGCCGCGCCGAAGCCGCGCGTTCGCCGGGTCGAGAACGAAATCGAGAAAGTGCAGGACGCCGGTCGCGCGCGCGTTCACTCGAGGCTCCGAGCCGCACTTCTTAGGGGAGAACCGCCGCCGTCGCCACCGGCGATCGTAGAGAACTTGTAGAGTTCTCTCAGGACTCCCGGCGCGGCCCGCCGCTACGAGGTCGGTGTATGCCGCGATCCTCCCCGGGACCCCTGAAGCCCGACGGCGCGTTCCTCGTCCAGCTCCGCGACGATACCGGCGGACGCCGTCGCCTCAGCGGCCGCATCGAGCACGTCGTCTCCGGTGAAAGCGAACACTTCGGCTCCCTCACCGCGCTCCTCGACTTCATCGCCCGCCACGCCCCCCACAAGGCGGAAGCGCCGTCGGCCGAATCGGCCCCCAGCCGCCGCAAGACGACGAAGAGCGCGACCCGCTGAGCCGGACCCTGTGGTCCTGCACCAGCCACGGGACGTGCGATCAGCTCAGTGTTCGAAGCCGCGGACCACTGGCGAGCGCAGAAACGTCGCGCTCTCGGAGAAACCGTCGCTGCCCTGGCCGCCGTCGAAGCCGGCGGCGTCCTCGAACATGCCGCCTTCGACCGTGACCTCGTCGTCGCCGCCGGCCGTCTTCAGATGGAACTTGCCGCCGATGGCGCCGGGCGCGAGACGCACGGTGTCGTCGCCGGGTCCGGTCGCGATGCTGACCTTGGACGCGGTGCTGGTGTCGGAGACGTCGAGCACGTCGTCGCCGTCGCCGGTGCCGATGCGAAGGAACCCGGGCACGACGACGTCGGTGAGCGTCACGACATCGTTGCCCGTTCCCGTCTCGACGGCGACGTTCGTCGGATTCTCGACCGAGCGCTCGAACGTGAACGGCTGGCCGTTCCGCGTGCGGGTGACGCTGACCGCGAACGTGGTCCCCGTGCGGACGATGGTGACGACGCAGTCGCCGCCGCGGCAGCGCACGCGCAGCGTCGGGCCCTTCAAGCGGATGCGGATCGTGGAGGTGTACGGCTCGTCACCGTACGCGTGCGCGATCTCTGCGGCGGGAAGCGTCAGGAGCGTGGCGAGGAGAGCGGAGGCGACGACGGCAGGGATGCGCATCCCGAAGGATGTGTCACGCGGGTCACGCGTGGCGCAAGATGGAACAACCCCAAAATCGAGGGCCGCGCGATTTTCGCGCGGCTCGCAGTGCAGAAGTGCACGAACGCGCGGCGGACGCGACGAGCGCGGATGCGATCGAGGTCGCACCCGCGCTGGTCCTGTCGTTAGCGGATCGGAAACACGAGGCTCAGACCGAACGACGGCGGAGCCGGGTGCACGATGACGCCCGGCGGTCCGTAGTAGGAGCGCTGCCCGTAGTAGTAGCTGCGATCGTAGTCGCGGTAGTAGCGCGCCCGCGGCCGGTCGTAGTCGCGGTAGTAGTAGTTCTTGTGGTGACCACGGTGATGCTTCTTCCAGTGCTTGTGGTGGTCGGCGAACGCCGGCGTCGCCGCGAGTCCGGACACCAGACCCACGATCGCCGCGGCGTGGATCAGCTTCGCGCCGAGGCTCTTCACGACTTGCTCCGCTGCTTGGCGGCCGCCTTCTCGACGCGATCGCGGAAGACCGCGTCCGCCGTCTTCTTCTGGGCGTCCGACATGCCGTCGTACAGTCTCTGGAAGACGTCGCTGAACTTCTGGATGTTCTCGGCGTGCGTTTCCATCGTCTTGCCGTAGGTGTCGATCATCTGCGGCGCGGTCGCGCTGTCGATCGCCCCGTCCTGCTGCTGGTGCAGGTCGCTCATCGTCTTCGCGTTGTCGCGCATGGCCTGCGCGACGTCGTTCCACGCCGCTTCCTGCTCCGGCGTGATCTTCAGCTGACTCCGCAGCGTCGTGATGCGGCTCTCGACGTCGTTGACCGGCGCTTTTTGCTTGCTCGCCGCGAACGCGAGGTCCGTGGTCGGCGCGAAGAGCGGCGCGGCCAACACCATCGCTCCGGCGAAGGTGGCGGCAGCGATGCGCGCTCCCAGTGGCTTCCTGTCGATCGAGTGCATGCGTTCGTCCCTCCCGGAGTGCCTACCGAGCAAGGTGCGTGCCCCCGTCGAGTGCGCAACGGCGCGCCGAGCAGCACGCGGAATGTAGGATCGCATTCCGGGCTGTAGAAAGTGGGCGGCGTGCGCGCGCCGCCGCACGCGCGGTCACGTCTTCGCGACGGGCGAGGGCAGACGGTCTCCCGTCAGCGTTGACAGGTCGGACAGGCGTACGCGGTGCGCCCGCCGATCGTGGAGACGGCGACGGGCGTCGCGCAGCGGGCGCACGCCTCGCGTTTGTAGACCGAGCGCGCGCGGCTCCGGCCGGGTCCGAAGACGATGCGTCCTCGCGCGGCGCTCGCGCGCATCACGGCGACGAGCCGCTCCCAGAGCGCGTCGAAGCGCTTCCGCCGGAGGCTCGCCGCCGGCGTCAGCGGATCGAGTCGGAGCTCGAAGAGCAGCTCGTTCCGGATGACGTTGCCGATACCGGCGATGATGCGTTGCTCGAGGAGGGCCGCGCCGATCGGCAGCTTCGATGCGTGCAGTCGCCGCCACGCGACCGCGGGATCGGCGTCGGCGCGCAGCGGATCGGGTCCGAGCCCGGCGACGAGCGCGTCGCGCTGCTCGACGCTCCAGAGCTCGCAGCGGATCGGCGCCACCAGGTCCCACGTCGCGTCGGGACCGGCGAGGCGCAGTCGTACGGAAGGCCGCGGCGCGCCGGCGGAGGCGAGCCACTTGCCCGCCATCCCGAGGTGCACGTGCACGAGCGGCGCGAAGCCGTAGAAGAAGTGCTTGCCGTAGGCCTCGACGCCGGCGAGCACCTGCCCATCGATCGCCGCGGCATCCACGGCGAACCGGCCTTGCGGCGACGACGCCCGCACCACGCGACCGCCGAGGTCGCGCGCGTGCTGGCGGGCCCACCAATGAACGAGATGCCCCTCCGGCATGACGCGCCCCTTGTAACGGTTTGTAAGGTCGAAGGCGCCGGAGTGCCGATCCGGACGAGAATCCTCACGACACGCGGCGCCACGCGTGGCACGCGCGCTGCTCCATCGCGCCCAGGAGGATCGTCCCATGGCAGCCACGTGTGCGCATTCGAAATGCTTCTGCGAGCTCGACGGCCACGACCGATACTGCGGTACGCATTGCGAGGAGACGGCACACGTCGCCGCCCCGACCTGCGAGTGCGGCCACATCGCGTGCGAAGAAGCGACCATGCGCGAAGGCGGCGTCCGCACGACGGGCGGCCCGTCGGATCTGGCGCCCGAGTAGAGCTCTCCGCTTCACCGTGCACGTTCCGACGCAGAGCCAGACGACGACGGCCGTGACGCGACCACGGGCGAGAGCCCTGACGATACCTCCGGACGGCGAACGCCTTCCGCTCTAGGCTTCGCGCTTCGCGTTCTTGACGGCGGGACGATTCCAGAGAACTTGTAGAAGTCTCTCAGGACTCCGCCCCCTCCGAGCGGCTAGACCCGCCGGGAATCCTGGCCACCTACCGCCCCCCATCCCGACTGGAGGTCTGCTCATGAGGAATCCTCGTATCTTTGCGGCGCTGATCGCGGCGCTCGTGGTCGCGTCGGCCGCCGACGCCCGGGCGCAAGCGCAGGACGCCGCCCAGCAGAAGTGTCTGAACGCCATGACGGGCGCGCTCACCGCCGTCGCCAAGGCGCAGCAGAAGGAGGTCGCGCTCTGCCTGAAGGCCGCGGCGACCGGCGACCTGCCGGTCGGACAGACCGCCGAGCAGTGCCTCACGGCCGACGCCAAGGGGAAGGTGGCCAAAGCGACCGCCAAGACCGTGGCGACCGTCGCCAAGAGCTGCGGCACCGCGCCGAGCTTCGGGTTCGCGGGAGCGGTCGCCGTGAACGGCGCCGGCGTCGACGAGAGCCTCGATCTCGAGCAGGCGATCTTCGGCACCGACCTCGATGCCGCCGTGATCCTCCAGGCGACCGACAAGGCCGGCGCCGGCTGCCAGGCGCAGATCGCCACGGTCACGCAGCAGCTCCTCCAGATCGAGCTGGCGATGTATCGCGCGTGCAAGAAAGCGGGCTTGAAGGACGGCAGCGTCACGTCGACCGCGGGTCTCGACGCCTGTCTCGATCCGATCCTCTTCGATCCGAAAGACAAGATCGCGAAGACCCTCGCCAAGATCTCCAAGATCCTCGCGACCAAGTGCGAAGGCGTGACGCTCTCGGCGGCGTTCCCCGGTGCGTGCGGCGGTGACCCCAGCCCGGTGCTCTGTCTCGGCCGTCGCGCGACCTGCGAAACCTGCCAGATGGTCGTCGCCGCCGACGACCTCGACCGCGACTGCGACATCTTCGACGACGGGAGCCCGAACAGCAGCTGCGGCCTCACCTGTATCGACAACGACGAGGACGGCTACGGTCCCGGATGCGCCGCGGGTCCCGACTGCGACGACACGCTCGCGAGCGTGCACCCCGGCGCCGACGAGATCTGCAACGGCGACGACGACGATTGCGACGGCACGCCGGACGACAGCCCGGTCGACGCGGGACTCGCGTGTGACGCGCCGCCGGCGCCGCCGATGGGTGCCACCTCCGCGTGCTCGGCCGGCACCACCGCGTGCAACGCGGGCGTGCTCTTCTGCGACGGCGCCGTGTATCCGAGCCAACCGCTCGACGGCTGCAACGTCGATTCGAACTGCGATGGTTTCCTCAGCAGCCAGCCGGATTTCGACGGCGACGTCGCCAACTGCGGCGGGTGCGGCACCAACTGCTACGCCGGCTCCGTGCACGCGAGCTTCACGTGCGAGACGGGGTCGTGCACGTTCACCGGCTGCCAGAGCGGCTGGTACGACACCGACGGCAACAATACGTGCGAGTACCCGTGCACCTTCATCTCGGCGCAGGAGGCCTGCAACGGGTTGGACGACAACTGCAACGGCCAGATCGACGAGAACCTCGTGCCGCCGCCGACGAGCGAGATCTGCGGCACGTCGCCGCTCGCGAGCGGCGCCGAGTGCACGACGGCCGTGACGCGCACCTGTGTGAACGGCGCGTGGCAGTGCGCGTTCCCGGCCGGCGTCTGCTCGCCGAGCTGCGGCGCCGCGACCGACACGTGCGCCGGCGGCCCCGGCGACACCGGGCTCGACAACGACTGCAACGGCTTCGTCGACGACGACCCGGGGTGCCAGTCGTGCGCCTCGATTCCCGAGAGCTGCAACTCCTGCGACGACGATTGTGACGGTTTCGCCGACGACGGCGCGCCGGCGCAGGTGCCGTGCGGGCTCGCGTCGCCGCCGAACTGCGTCGGTGTCCGCACCTGCGCGCCGCCGCAGCCGGCGCCGTTCCCCGGCGCGTGCGTGCCGAGCGGCGGCTACGGCGCGTGCAGCTGGTCGCCGATCGCCGAGAGCTGCGACGGCGTCGACAACGACTGCGACACGATCGTCGACGACGGCGTCCCGTCGTCGTCGTGCGAGCCGAGCGGCACGCCGCCCGGCCGGAACTACGGGCCGACCAGCCAGTGCCGGCTCGGCCAGACGACCTGCTCGAACGCGACGACGCTCTGCCAGGGCTACGTCGGTCCGAGCGCCGAGGTCTGCGACGGCATCGACAACGACTGCGACGGCGCGGTGGACGAGGCCGCGTCGGGCGTCGGCCAGACGTGCGGCATCTCGACCGGACCGTGCAGCCCGGGCCTCACGGCGTGCGTCAACGGCGCGATCGTCTGTACGGGCGGGGTCGGGCCGCAACCCGAGATCTGCGACGGCATCGACAACGACTGCGACGGGACGAGCGACGACTTCGCGTTCTGCCCGAGCGGGAGCTGCCTCGCCGGCACCTGTCAGTGAGCCGTTGAATCGGCGGGAGCGGCGCCCGGGCTCGGGGCGCCGCTCCCCGTTCCTCGCACGCAGAGCACGCGCCGGACGAGCTCCGGTGTGACGGACGGCGACAGCTCGTTGCCGTACGCGAGGTCGACGTAAAAGCGCGCGCCGACGCCGCGCTCCGTCGCCGTCCAGACGTAGGGGGCGCGGATCCGGATCGCCGGGTCGAGCCGGCACCGCCGGGTGCCGCAGGGCTCGTCGCGCTCCGGATCGTACAGCGTCCGGAGCTCGCCGACCTCGGGAAGCCGCCAATCGTCGCGGCCCGCGAGCTCGAGGTCCCGGCACCAGCGGTCGGCGGCGTCCCAGGGCAGCGCCTCGTCGTGGTCGCGGCTCGTCCATTCGACGCCGATGGTCCGGTCGGCGACGACGTCGGGCGTCACGCTACGGAACCGCGGCCCGGTGCAGCCGCCGCCGCACCATGCCCCGATCCCCAGCATGACCAGGACGAGCCAGCGAGCGGCCGAGGCGCGCATGGTCTCCTTCCGCACGGTCATGCGCGGCCGGCCTGCCGCCGCCACGTCGCGGGCGGCAGACCGACGGCCCGGCGGAAGGCGCGGTTGAACGCCGCCTCCGACGCGTAGCCGACCTTGGCGCCGATCGCGGCGACGCTCGCGTGCGAGTCGCGTAGCAGCTGGGTCGCGAGCTGGATGCGCCAGTTCGTGAGGTACGTCATCGGCGGCTGGCCGACGAGCGCGCTGAAGCGCTCGACGAGCGCGGAGCGCGAGAGTCCGACGGCGCGTCCGAGCGCCTCCACGGTCCAATCGCGGTCGGGCTCGGCGTGCAGCTGTTGCAGCGCGCGGCCGACGTACGGATCGCGGAGCCCCGCGAACCAGCCGGTCTGTTCCGCCGGCAGCGCTTCGATGAAGCCGCGCAGCACCTCGACGAACATCAGCTCGGTGAGCCGCGTGAGGAGCGTCGTCGTACCCGCACGCGGCGTTGCCGCCTCCGACATCGCGAGCTGGAGGAGGCCGTGCAACGTGCTCGGACCGGCGCGGCCGTCGCTCCGTCCGCAGAGGACTCTCGGAAGGCCGGCCGAGAGCGGGTCGAAGACGGCGGCGTCGCAGTGGACGAAACCGCAGACGAGGCGGGTGAGCGGGCCGCCGCCGCCGTGCTTCACGATGGCGAGCTGCTCCGGGCTGAGCGGCGGCAGGAGGCCGCCGACCGGTGTCGGTGCGACGGACGCGTCGCTCGCGAGGACGTGGGCGTCGCCTTGCGGGTACATGACGACGTCGCCGGCGACGAGGGATTCTACTGACGCGCCGCCGCGCGTCTCGATCCGGGAGTCGTCGGCGACCACGGAGACGCAGCCGCCCGCCGCGACCGCGTGAAACGGGATCAGCCGCCGTGCCCCGAGTCCGAACGTCGGCGCGAGCGCGCTCGCGGGCGGCACCGCGAGGCCCCACGGCGCGGTGAGCTCGGTGTGGAACACGACCACGCCGGAGAGCCGGACCGCCCGCAACACGTCGGAGACGACGTCCATCGTCCGAGCTTCCACCACGAACGAAGACGATGCAGCAAGTCGGGCGGACGCACGGGCAATTCCCGGCGTCGCGAGCAAGGGAAACGGCGGCCCGGCGCGTTGGCTGAGACCAGCCGACCCGGAATCTTCGCGGCCATGACGATCGTACTGACGTGATGGTCGGCCGGCGCGGACGGCCGGTCGTCGGATCGCCGTCGTCGCGCCGCAGGCGCGACACTCAACGGAAAGAAAGGAGCAAGTCATGGCAACGCGCATCGCGGTGTTCGTCTTCGGAGTGGTTTCGTACGCGCTCTTCCTCGTGTCGTTCCTCTACGCGATCGGCTTCGTCGGCGGGTTCGGGGTGCCGGCGACGATCGACGGGACGCCGGTCGGGTCGGTCGCGGCCGCCGTCGCGATCGACGGCATCCTTTTGATGGTCTTCGCGCTCCAGCACAGCGTGATGGCGCGGCCGTGGTTCAAGGCGCGCGTCACCCGGGCCGTGCCGGAGGCCGCCGAGCGGAGCCTCTACGTGCTCGCGTCGAGCGCGGCGCTGCTGCTCCTCTTCTGGCTCTGGCGCCCGATCGGCGGGACGGTCTGGGAGATCACCGACCCCGTGGGGCGGGCCGCGTTGTACGGCGTGTTCGCGGTCGGCTGGCTGACCGTGCTCGTGACGACCTTCCTCATCAATCACTTCGACCTGTTCGGCCTCCGGCAGGTGTGGCTGTACCTCCGCGGCCGGCCCTACACCCAGTTGCGCTTCGGGACGCCGGGTCTCTACCGCCACGTACGGCACCCGCTCTACGTCGGCTGGTTCCTCGCCTTCTGGGCGACGCCCACGATGACCGTCACCCACTTCTTCTTCGCCGTCGTGACGACCGCCTACATCCTGGTCGCCATCCGCTTCGAGGAGCGCGACCTCGAGGCCGCCCACGGCCCCGCGTACGCCGAGTACCGCCGGACGGTCCCGATGTTCGTGCCGCGCCTCCGGCGGCCTGTCGAAATCCGCCCCCTCCGAACGACGACGAGCTGAGAAGGGAAGCCGGGCTTCCCACAGCGGGGCGGCCGGAGACGGCCGCCCGAGGAGGCGTCGCATGAAGCTCTACGAGTTCGGTCCCACCCGCTCGCTCCGCGTCCGCTGGACGCTCGAGGAGATGGGCGTCCCGTTCGAGTCGGTGATCGTGAACCTGATGGAGGGCGCGCACCACGCCCCGGAGTTCCTGCGGGTGAACCCGGCCGCGAGGATCCCCGTGCTCGTCGACGGGCCCCACGTGCTGAACGAGTCGGCCGCGATCGTCCTGTATCTCGCCGACAAGTACCCGGATCGCGGGATGCTGCCGGCCGACGTCGCGGAGCGCGGCCAGGCCTACCGCTGGCTCTTCTTCACGGTGACGGAGCTCGAGCAGCCCCTCTGGCGGATCACCCGCAATACGCGCCTCTACCCGGACGCAGAACGGGTGCCCGGCGACGTGCCGATCGCGAGCCGGGAGTTCGAGGAGATGGCGGCCGTGCTGGAGGAGCACATGCGGGGCCGCGAGTACGTCGCGGGATCGCGCGTATCCGTCGTCGACTTCGTCCTCGCCTGGACGCTCGACTGGGCCAGCGAGCACGAGCTCCTCGGCGCGTGCCCCACGCTGCTCGCCTACCTGGACCGCATGTATGCCCGGCCGCATGCGCCGCCGCGGATCGCGGAGGTGTTCGCCCGCCTCGCCAGCTGACGGCTCGCTTGTAAAAGACGCGCGCGCGCACGCGGCGTTCTTGAAAATCCGGGACGCGTGCGGGAAGCGGCCTACGCGGAAACGCGCCTGACACGCGGCCTCCCGCGGCGCGCCGGGTTGGTGCGCGTCTTGCTCGACGTCCGAGCATGGCTACCAACGCGAAGTCGAAGCAGAAGGGGCGTGCTCGGAAGAGCACGCCCACGGCGACCACTCGTTCCCGGCGGCGCGTGAAGACCACGCGGTCGACGACGACCTCGGGGATCGGCGCGACGGCCGGCAAGGTGTTCACGGGTGCCGCGAACATGGTGCGCGCGCTCGTCCCGCAGCTCGAGCCGGGCACGGACACCGCGACGGCGCTGCTCGAGAAGCAGCATCGCGAGGTCGAGCAGTCGTTCGCGACCGCGCTCGGCACCGAGGACCCGAGGGTCCGGCGGACGGCGCTCCGCGAGATCGAGCGCCAGCTCACGATGCACACGGACCTCGAGGAAGCGATCTTCTATCCGGCCGTGCGCGGCATCGGCACGGAGCAGGCGACCGACATGATCCTGGAAGCTGTCGAGGAGCATCACGTGGTCGAGCTCGTGCTGAAGGAGCTGCCGAAGGTCGACCCGAAGGCCGACACCTTCGAGGCCAAGATGACCGTGCTGAAGGAGCTCGTCGCCCATCACGTCGAGGAGGAGGAGAAGGAAATGTTCCCCCTCGCGGAGCGGAAGCTCGGCCCCGAGCGGAGCACCGAGATCGCCGAGGCGATGGCGGCCCGCGCCGCCCGACACTGAGCACGTTCGCCGCCCCGCTGAACGGTCGGGGCGGCGTTTCCGGTGTCGCTGCGCACTTCGCATGACGTTCCGCAGGCGACGCGGGGCGTGAACGCACCGCCGGTCGCGGACGCTCCCGCTCAATTTTTCGCCCCGAACTGCCGATCCTCGGGTGAGGCAGGGAGGGGAACGTGGGCGAACATCGATCGGGTCGTGGCCGTGTGGTGCTTCGGAGTGCCGTTGCGCTTCTATTGATGGCCGCCAGTGCGGCACCGGCCGCCGCCCAGAGCACCATCCGTCCCTCGCAGGTGCATCCGGCGATGACGCTGGTGATGCCCTTCGATGCCACCGACAATCGGACCACGTTCTTCATCGTGAGCCGGATCGGCGCGAGGCTCGCGAACGGCGCCGGCCTCCGGACGCACTGGGTCTTCTGGTCGGCCGACTGCCGCCACCTCGCGGACCTTTCCGTCACGCTCACCGAGAAGGACACGGTCGTCATCGACGCCAACCGCGTCCAGAGTCAGACCCAATTCCCGGGCGAGCCCGAGAACGTGCCGCTCGGTCCGGTCGTCGATCTGGCGGGCGATCGCGGCGTCGTGATCGTGACCGCACAGGTGCCGGCGGGCGTGTCGCCGACCCAGCTCGTCGGCGCGTGGACGATCGCGGATCGGACGGCCGGCGTCGCGTTCGGCGCCGACGCGATCGGATTCGCCGACGGCAGGTTGCCCGACGCGACCGCGCTCCAGGAGGAGGGGATCGTGATCCCGACCTTCAATCCGCTGTCGCTCGACGTGTCCGAGGTGATGGTGATCGGACTCGAGGAGTCCGGCGGCTCGCTCGCGCCGATTCGCCGCCCGAGCCCGGGCCTCAACGGCAATCACGTCTGCTGCAACACGGCGATCTCCGACACCCTCGAGAACGTCGTCTCGGTGCCCGACGTCTGCTTCAAGTGCGCGCTCTTCGCGCCGATCGCGCCGACCACGGTGCCGACCTCCGATCACCCGATCGCGCCGCTCGTCTCGGCCGTCGGCGCCGGCACGCTGATCATCAGCTCGTGCCGGACGGCGGGCGACGACGGCCGGCCCGCGCCGCTCGCGACCGACGAGCCGCAATTCCTGGTCGCGTTCCACGGCCAGGCGGTGGGCCCGTTCGGTTTCGCGGCGAGCGGGAAGTACGGAGCCGCACCCGAGCAGCAGCAGTGAGCGCGGCCACGCCGGCCGACGCGTTCAGCGCGGCGCGAGGATGACGACGGGAATCTTCCGCGTCGTGCGCTCCTGGTAGAACCCGTAGTCCGGATTCGCCGCCACGAGCTTCGGCCAATAGTGCGCGCGCTCCGCGTCGTCCGCGGTGGAGGCGCGCATCGGCCGATTCGTCCCGCCGATTTGCACCTCGACCTCCGGCGTGGCCTCGAGGTTCAGATACCAGAGCGGGTGCTGATCCATGCCGGTTCGTGACGCGGCGATGACGTAGCGTTCCCCGTCCTGGATGTACGTCAGCGGCACGGTGATGCGCCGTCCCGACTTCCGCCCCGTCACCGTCAGCAACAGAACCGGGATGCCGTGCAGGTAGGTCCCGCCGATCTTGCCGTTGGTGAGCCGGTAGAGCCACGTGTTGAGCCCACTGAAGACTTTGACGAGCGGCTTCAAGATCGCGGCCTGCGCGGGCGTGAACGGCTTCGGCTTCGCGCTCATGGGCCGCGGGCTACCAGCCGACGCGCGCCGCGGTCAATCGATAGCCCGACGAGCGAGGAGTCACTTCGAACGAGACGCCGCGCGCTCGCACTGCCGATTCGACTCGAAGTGACTCCCCACCGACTGCACTCGCAGCGCGAATTTCGTTGACACCCCGGCCCACGCCGGCCTAGCACCGTCGCCGACCCATCGCCCTTCCGATCGGAGGTGCCGCGTGCACCGTCTCCGCTCCATCGTGATCGTTCTGGTCTTCGCCGCCGCGACGTCGCCGGCCGCTGCCGCCAAGTGTCCGCCCGACTCCGTCGCCGTCGGGCCGAGCTGCGTCGACAAGTACGAGGGCAGCACGTGGCGGATTCCGGCCGGGCAGAAGGCCCTGATCGGGAAGCTCCGGAAGGGGAAGGCGACGCTCGCCGATCTCCAGAAGGGAGGCGCCACGCAGGTCTGCTCGATTCCCCTCGGCAACGACACGTGCAGCGCGTGCACGTTCGGCCCCGGGTTCCCCGACAACGGCAACTGGAGCGAGCCGATCTACGCCGCGTCGATTCCGGGCGTCATGCCGAGCACGTGCATCACGTGGTTCCAGGCCGAGCAGGCGTGCCGGCTCGCCGGGAAGCGCCTCGTGACCAATCAGGAGTGGCAAGCGGCGGCGGCGGGCACACCCGACCCCGACGACGCCGACGACCTGGCGACCACCTGCAACACGAATACGGAGCAGCCGAGCGCCGTCGGCGCGCGCGCCGCGTGCGTGTCGCGCTGGGGCACGTTCGACATGGTCGGCAACGTCTGGGAGCTCGTCGGCGACTGGGGCGATCTCGCGACCGGCTGTACGAACTGGGTCGCGGAGTACGGCGGCGACATGACCTGCGTGGGTCCGAACGTCGGCGAGGTGCCGGGGCTCGTCGGGCCGCCCGCGTCGCTCGCTCTCGGCGCGCAGCCGCGCGACATCTTCCCGCTCGACCCGCGGCATCCGGGTGTGTTGATCCGCGGTGGCAACTTCGCGGCGGGGGCGCGGAACGGCGTGTTCGCGATCTACGGCGCGGTGCCGCCGCATAATCGCAGCCGTAGCACCGGCTTCCGTTGCGCCCGCTGACCCCTCGTCGAGATTCCGGCGTCGCGTGGTGCGGTCCGGCCCGGGCCGTCAGCGCTTGAGCTTGGCGCTCTTGCCGCTCGCGTTGTCGTAGGTGACCGGCACCTCGACCGTGAAGTGCCGGTCGTCGAAGAGCACGGTCGCGGTGACGGCGCGCGGCAACTTCTTCCCGAGCGCGGCGGCCGCCGCGCCCTCGTCGCAGAGGAGGTTCGCGAGCGCGGCCTTGCCGATCTTGAGCGTGAAGGTCGCGGCCGGATTCGCGACCACCGCGCCGTCGGCGAGCTTCACCTTGAGCGCGAAGGCATCGGCGCCCTTCGGCGTCGACTTGCCCTTGGCGTCGAGCGTGAGCGCGCGCTGAACTCCGCCGACGTCCACCACGACGGTGAGCCCCTCGATCGGAAGCCCGTCGCGAACGGGCAGCGTCCCCGTCAGCGTGAGCTTGTCGGCGTTCGCCTTGGTGAATTTCACGTCGGCCTGGAGCTTGGCGACCGTGAGCGGCTCGGCGGTTCCCGCGACGGGCCGCGAGAGCGCGCTCCCGGGATCGGACCCGACGAACGCCTCGAGCGCATCGGACGCGCCGTCGCCGTCGCCGTCGGGAGCACGCACCGCCGCCGCCGGCACCGACCAGAGCTCTCGGCCGGTCACGCCGTCGTCGGCGGTGAAGTAGACGTCGGTTCCGGCGTCCACGAAGTCCTCGGGCGCGCCGTTACCGGCGTCCCCGCTCACGTCCTGGAAGAGCGCCGCTGAGACTCCCCCCGTGCGCCAGAGCTCGATGCCGTTCGTCCCGTCGGCGGCCGCGAAGAGCGCGGCACAGCCGCCCGCGACGGCGGTGAAATCCGTCGGCACCGCGTTCGCGGCGCCGGGCGCGGCGTTCGCGAGGAGCTGCGTGCCGGCGGCGGTGCCGTCGGAGACGAACGCTTCGCGGCCGTTCGTCCCGTCGTCGGCGCTGAACAGTACGCGGTCGCCGGCGGCGGCGAGGCCGGTCGGCTCGGAGCCGACCACGCCCGGCGCGAGGTCGATCACCGGCACGGTACCGCCTTCGGTGCCGTCGCTGACCCACAGCTCGCGGCCGCTCGCCCCGTCATCGGCCGTGAAGAAGCACCGCGAGCCGACGACCGTGAGGTCGCGCGGCGACGACGAGCCGGGGAACACGATGTCACGCGCCTTCACCGTGCCCTTGGCTTTCCCGGTGCTGACCCAGAGCTCGATGTCGTTGTCGCTCGCGGTCGCGACGAAGAAGATCCGCTTGCCCGCCGCCCGGAGGTCGCGCGGCGACGAGCCCAGGTTGCCGGGGCGGATGTCGAGCACGAGCTTCGTTCCGCTCGCCTTGCCGGTGCTCGCCCAGAGCTCGCGGCCGTTCACGCCGTCGTCGGCCTCGAAGAAGACCTGCTTCCCCATGACGACGAGATCGGAAGGGTCGGAGTCGGCGGCGCCGGCCTGGATGTCCAGGACCGGCACGGTGCCGGCGGCGGTGCCGTCGGTCGTCCAGAGCTCGCGTCCGGAACCCGGTGCCTCGGCGGCGAACAGCAACCGTCCGTTCAGCACCGTGAGCTCGTTCGGCGCGAAGTGCTCCGCGCCGGGATTGAAGTCGCCGAGCGGAAAGGTGCCGCCCGGCGTTCCGTCCGAGCGCCAGAGCTCGAGCCCGCTCGTGCCGTCGTTCGCGCTGAAGTAGAGGATGCCGTTCAGATCGGTCAGCTCGGTCGGCGTCGAGCTCGCCGTGCCCGGCCGGATGTCGCGGACGAGCGTCGCGCCCTGCCCGGGCCCCGAGGTCACCCAGAGCTCGCGGCCGTTCACGCCGTCGTCGGCGGTGAAGAAGATGCGGCCGCCGGAACGGGTGATCTCCTGCGGGTTGGCGTCGGCGCGGTCGGGATCGAGGTTGGCGCGCAGCTGGGTGCCGGCCGCGGTGCCGTTGCCCGACCACACCTCGGGGCCGGTCGTGCCGTCGTCGGCGGCGAACCAGGCGACGCCGTTCACCACGGTCGTCGTGATGAAGCCGGCGCTCTGGGTCCCGGGCCGGATCTCGAGCAGCGGCACCGTGCCGCCCGGGGTGCCGTCGGTCTTCCAGAGATCGCGGCCGGTCGTGCCGTCGTCGGCGTCGAACTGCGCGATGCCGCCGACCACGGCGAAATTGTCCGGACGCGACTCGAGCGCCCCCGGCCGGATGTCTTTCAGCTGTACGGTGCCGAGGATCGAGCCGTCGCTCTTCCAGAGCTCGCGGCCGGTCGTGCCGTCGTCCGCGACGAAGAGCAGGAGGTTGCCGAACGCCGCCAGACGCTCGATGTCGGCGCCATCGGTCCCGGGCTTGATGTCCTTCAGGCGGAACGTCCCGATCGGGGTGCCGTCGCTGACCCAGAGCTCCTGTCCGGCATCCGGGTCTTCGCCGACGAAATAGACGAAGCTCCCGGCGCGCGTGATCTGGCCTAGGATCGTCTCGTCGGGATCGACGTCCATGCCGCGCACCAGCGTCGTGCCGCCCTCGGTTCCGTCGCTGCGCCAGAGTTGCGCGTTGTTCACGCCGTCGTTCGCGAAGAAGTACACGAAGCCGCCGAGGGCGGTGAAGCCGCCGGGATTCGAGTGTCGGTTCGCGGCCGTGGCGTTGATGTTCTTCAACATGACCGTGCCGCCGGGAGTGCCGTCGGTGATCCACGGCTCGGTGCCGTTGCTCCCGTCGTTGGCGCGGAAATAGGCCGTGCCGCCCACCACCACCGGAAATCCCGGGTCGCCGCTTCCGAGCCCGGGTCGGATGATCTTGAACACCTCCGTGCCCTGCTCGGTGCCGTCGCTCGTCCAGAGCTCGCTCCGCTCGGCGGCGGTGAACGCCGTGAAGACGAGAGTCCCGTTCACCACGAAGAGGAAATTCGGGAACGAGGACGCGAGGCCCGGCTCGATGTCGGCGACCATGTGCGTGCCGTCCGTCGTGCCGTCGGTCACCCAGAGCTCCTGGCCGTGGATGCCGTCGTCGGCGGTGAAGAAGAGCTGGCTCCCGAGGACGGTCAAGTTCGTGGGGCTGGCGCTCGCGGTTCCCGGCCGGATGTCCGCGACGATCTCGACCGCGCCCCCGGCCGCCCGCCGCACGAAGAGCTCGAAGCCGTGCTCGTCGGTGGTGGCGGTGAAGAAGAGATCCCCCTGGAACTCGAGGAACTGCTGCGGCGCCGATCCGTTCGGAACGGGGATCGTGCGGACGTCGGCGACGGGTGCCGCGGGCCCCGCGGCGTCGGCGAGCGGTGCGACGAGCCAGGAAGCGCCGAGCGCGAGGAGGATCAGGGTGGATGTCATGGAGGCCTCCAGGGCAGGGAATGGTCGGCTAGCGCCTACCCGCGTCGCGGTCCCTCGGTCAAACCGTTCGATCGGTCGCTGACGACGCGCGTCTTGACTCTCCGTACCCCGCGCTCGTAGCAGACGGCTCTCTCATGCTCGGGATACCCCTGCCGCCGACGAGGGTGCTGCGAACGATCCTGCGATCACGGAACGTCTCGCGAGGGCTCGCGGCGGCGGCCGTTCTCCTGCTCGACATGGTGGCGCCGTCGGAAGGCCGCGCCGCCGGCGACGTCGTGGCCGTCGTCAAGAGCGGCGTCCTCGCGCTCGCCGGCGACGGGGAGGGCAACGGCGTCACCGTCGACCGCGCCGGGCTCGGGGCGGGCGAGCTGCGCGTCAGCCCGACCATGGGAACCACGGTGAACGGGGTGGCCGCCGCGGCGGTGTTCGCCGGCGTCACCAAGGGCCTGAAGGCCGCGCTCGGCGAGGGCGACAACCTCTTGGCGCTCCTCGGCGTCGACCTCCCCGGCGCCGTCGCGGTCACGGGCGGTAGCGGCGTCGACGACGTGAGCCTCAACGGCACGTACGGGGGCAAGGTCAAGCTCCAGCTGGGCGCCGGAAACAACGTCGTCTTCCTCGGCGACGCGAGTACCGTCGCGGGCACGCTCGACGTGAAGAGCGGCGCCGGCGACGACACGGTGCTCGTCAGCACGGGCGCGACCGCGGGCGTCCTGAAGCTCGCCCTCGGCGACGGGGCGAACACCCTGACGTTCAATCCGACGAGCGGTGTCGGCGGCAAGCTCGGGCTCAAGAGCGGCAGCGGCACCGACACTGTCATCCTCGGCGCGGGGAGCCTCATCGGCGGCGCGGCCACGCTCGATCTCGGTGGCGGACCGAACACGGTCTTCGTGAACGACACCGCATCGGTCGGCGGTGCCGTCACGGTGAAGGGCAAGGACGGCGACGACGCCATCACGCTCGCCCAGGGCGCGACCCTCGGGGCGTTGACGTTCGCGGTCGGCGGTGGCGACAACCGGGCGACGCTCGCCTTCGACAGTCGCGTCACCGGCAACCTCGTGATGAAGACGAAGGACGGCGAGGACCGCTACACCCAGGCGACGAACGCCGTCGTCGGCGGTAACCTCGTGCTCGGGCTCGGGAACGGTCCCAATGCGGTCGCGCTGAATCCCTTCGCCTCGGTGACCGGGAAGCTCGCGCTCAAGACGGGCGCGGGCGACGATCTCGTCGAGGTGTTCCTCGCGACCATCGGCGGCAACGTCGCGCTGGCCGTCGGCGACGGCGCCGACACGATCACGTGCACGTCCGCCACGATCGGCGGCGCCTTCAGCGTCAAAGCCGGCAAGGGCGACGACGTGATCGACACCACCGGCACGGTCGCAACCGGCGCGGTGTCGATCGACGCCGGCACGGGAATGAACACGGTCGTTCCCTAGCCGCAACCGGGTGCGGCTAGTACGCGAGCCGCGTCACGGCCCCCGTCGCGGGGACCAGCACGAAGAGATCGTCGTAGTCGTCGTCGCCCACCGCGACCGCAGGGCCGCCGAACGCCTCGATGACGTCGGGGAGCGTGTCCGAGTGCCCGACGACGAGCACCGCGTCGTTGCCGCGCGCCTTCAGGGCCTTCACCAGCTCGTTCGTGTCGCTCTCGACGATCGGCACGAGGCCGAGGCGCTCGGCGGTGGGTTTGGCGGTTTCCTGCGTGCGGCGGAAGCGGGTGACGTAGATCGCGCGGACCCCGTAGCGCGCGACCGCCGCCGGGAGGCGCTCGGCGCGCGCCTTGCCCGCATCGGTCAGGGACGGGTCGTCGCCCGGGGCGTCCAGGGGCGGGCGCTCGGCGTGCCGGACCAGCAGGATCAGGCCTTTGGCGGGGGTCGCCTCGGGCGGGTTCGCGGCGAGGGCGAGTCCGGCGAGGAGCGCGAGCAGCACGGACACCAATGCGATTCGGCGCATGGGGGCAGTTCACCACGCACCTGCGTCGCATGCGACGGTGGGCGCCGACGGAAATTCGAGCTAGGGTCGGAGGATGACCGCCCGCGGATATCGCAGTCGCACTTCGACGGCCGGCCGCAACATGGCCGGCGCCCGCGCGCTCTGGCGCGCGACCGGCATGACCGACGCCGACTTCCTGAAGCCGATCGTCGCGATCGCCAACAGCTTCACGCAGTTCGTCCCCGGCCACGTGCACCTCCACGACGTCGGCCAGCGCGTGAAGACGGTGGTCGACGCGGCCGGAGGCTGGGGCGTCGAGTTCAACACGATCGCCGTCGACGACGGCATCGCGATGGGCCACGGCGGGATGCTCTATTCCCTCCCGAGCCGCGACCTCATCGCCGACAGCGTCGAGTACATGGTGAACGCGCACTGCGCCGACGCCCTCATCTGCATCTCGAACTGCGACAAGATCACGCCCGGCATGCTGATGGCGGCGATGCGCCTGAACGTCCCGACGATCTTCGTCTCGGGCGGACCCATGGAAGCCGGCAAGATCGCCGGCACGCGCGATCGCGCCGGCAATCCCGTCGAGCCGCGGAAGCTCGATCTCATCGACCCGATGATCGCGGCGAGCGACGCGTCGGTTTCCGACGCCGCCCTCGAGGAGCTCGAGCGCTCGGCGTGTCCGACCTGCGGCTCGTGCTCGGGCATGTTCACCGCGAACAGCATGAACTGCCTGAACGAAGCGCTCGGTCTCGCGCTCCCGGGGAACGGCACGCTGCTCGCGACCCACGCGCGCCGCTGGGAGCTCTTCGAGGCCGCCGGCAAACGCATCGTCGAGCTCGCGAAGCGCCACTACGTCGAGGGCGACGACTCGGTGCTGCCGCGGAACATCGCCACGTTCGACGCGTTCGAGAACGCGATGGCGCTCGACATCGCGATGGGCGGCTCGACCAACACCGTGCTCCACATCCTCGCGATCGCGTACGAGGGCGGCGTCGACTTCCGGATGGAGCACATCGACAAGCTGTCGCGTCGTGTGCCCACCCTCTCCAAGGTCGCGCCGGCGTCGCACTACCACGTCGAAGACGTGCACCGCGCGGGCGGCATCTTCACGATCCTCGGCGAGCTCGACCGCGCCGGGCTCATCCACCGCCACGTCGGCACCGTGCACGCGAAGACGATGGGGGAGGCGATCGATCTGAACGACGTGCGCCGTCCCACGACGACTCCCGAAGCCAAGGACCGCGCGCTCGCCGCGCCCGGCGGCGTGCCGACGAAGGTCGCGTTCTCGCAGGACAAGTACTTCGAGAGCCGCGACGACGACGCCGCGAAGGGCTGCATCCGCAACCTCGAGCACGCCTACAGCAAGGACGGCGGGCTCGCCGTGCTCTACGGCAACATCGCGAAGGACGGCTGCATCGTGAAGACGGCCGGCGTCGACGAGAGCATCTGGAAGTTCGAGGGCCCGGCGCGCGTCTTCCACTCGCAGGACGCCGCCTGCGACGCGATCCTCGCCAACCAGATCAAAGAAGGCGACGTCGTCGTCATCGTCTACGAGGGCCCGAAGGGCGGTCCCGGGATGCAGGAGATGCTGTACCCGACGTCGTTCCTGAAGGGGAAAGGCCTCGGCAAGGCGTGCGCGCTCGTGACCGACGGTCGCTTCAGCGGCGGCACGAGCGGCCTCTCGATCGGCCACGTCTCGCCGGAAGCCGCCGAGGGCGGCGCCATCGGCCTCATCGAGGAGGGCGACCGCATCCGCATCGACATCCCGGCGCGCACGATCGACGTCGTCGTCGACGCCGCGACGCTCCAGAAGCGCCGCCACGACATGCTCGCCCGCGGGGCCGACGCCTTCAAGCCGAAACGCGAGCGCGAGGTGTCGGTGGCACTCCGCGCCTACGCGGCCATGACGACGAGCGCCGCGCGCGGTGCGGTGCGCGACGTCACGCAGATCGAGAAGCGCTAGCCTTCTAGGGTCGTCCCGGCTCGACCGCCCGCGCCGTCCGTTCGCCGGAAACGCCGCGGCGCACGTGACCGTCCGTCGTTGACCCCGTGAGAGGCGTGGGGCTATGAGCCGGCTCACCCCCTATGCGGCCCGCACCTGTCGTGCGTGGCGATCGGGAGTCGTCCGCCGATTCGCGGCGCGTCCTCGACGCCGCGACGGCCGCCGCCCTCGCGATCGCCGCGATCTTCGTGGTGATCGGGGTGCGTGTGCTCGGAGCCCTTCCCCACGACTTCGACGAAGGGTGGCTGATGCTCGACGCGCGCCTCATTCACGGCGGCGCGCGGCCGTTCGTGGATTTTCCCCACCACGAGACGCCGCTGCATCTCTACTTGCTCGCGCTCTTCGGTGACGTGTTCGGGCACACGGTGTTCGGCTACCGCATGCTGTCGCTCGCGAGCCTCGCGGGCAGTGGCGTGCTCGTGTTCGTCCTGGCGCGGCCGTTCACGGGAGCGATGCCGGCGCTCGTCGGCGAAGTCGTCTTCCTGTTCTCGCCGGTGCAGTCCCGGGCGCTGACGGCGCTGCCCGAGACGCCCGCGCTCTTCTTCACCCTCCTCGGCGTCATCCTGCTCTACACGCGGAGCGCGCGGTGGTCCGCATGGGCGAGCGCGGTCGTCTTCGTGGCCGCGGCCCTCGTGAAGCCGACGTGCCTCGTCGTGATCGCGGCGGCCGCGGGCAGTCTCGTGCTCGCCCGTGCGTGGCGCCGCCTGCTCGACTTCGCGGTCGCGGGCGCTGCCGCCGGCGGTGTCGCGCTGCTCTGGGTGGTGTGGCTCAGCGACGGCATCTTCGCGGAGGTCGTCGGTTTCCAGCTGACCCGGCTCGGGACCCATCGCGTCGGCATGTGGGGCATCGACTCCGGCTTCAACGACATCAAGCTGATGCTCGGAATCGAGACGCCGCGGCAATGGGCGGCGCTGAACTTTCGGACGTACTTCCAGACCCGGTTCGAGCCGACACCCGTCGCCGTGTTCACGCTCGGCCTCCTCGCGATCCCGGTCTGGGCCTTCGGGTGCGCCCGGACCCATGCCGCGTTCCGCACGTTCGTCGCGCTCTGGCCCGCGTCGCTCCTGGTGCTGAACTTCGTCGTGATGGATTTCGTGTCGCCGCGTTACTTCATTCCGTACTTCGCGTTTTCGGCTTTTTTGGCGACCGGCTGGGTCTGGCTCGCGGCTCGCCACGCGGGCACTCGCGCGGTCGGCGCGGTCGCCGGCGCCGTGGGGCTCGCGCTGGCGGTTCACTTCACGCGCCTCTTGGGAAGCGACAGCGACTTCCAGTTCTGGGGACGGTCGGCCGCGATCGCCGCGGCGCATCCGCGCGTGGTGTCGTTCTCGCCGCTCTTCTTCGCCGCGACCGGCGCCGAGCCGGCGTGCGACCTCGGCAATTCGGCGCTCACGTACGGATCGTTCGGAGAGAACTTCCTCCTGACCGAGCGCACGCAGCGGTTCCAGGTCTCGGACGAGCGGCTGATCGCCTGTCTGCGCGCGCATCCCGAGATCCCGGTGATCGTCGACTGGGCCTTCTACTACTTCACCCGCCCCGGCTCGCGGCTGCGGGCCTACCTCGAAGGCGAAGGGAGCGCGCAGCGTCTGTTCTTCTCCCCGGACGCGGTCGCGCAGTGGGAACGTCCGCTGCTTCGCATGAGCGCGTTTCGCTGACGCCCGAACGGCGACCGAAGCCGACGCGAGACGTCGCCCGCGCCGCAGGCGATCAGCGCCAGCCGGCGATCGCGGCGGCGTAGCGCTCGACCATCTTTTCGCAGCCCGCTTGCAGCTCGAAGGATCCCGTCTTCCATCGTTGGTGGAAGCGGTTCCCGACGAGCGCCCGGAGCACCCGGCGGAGGCGCGGCGAGCGTTCGATGCGGTCGACGAGGCGTTGCGCGCGTGTGCGTGCGCCGGGGTGGGCCGGGGGATCGGCGCCGCCCTTCTTCTCCTGACCGAAGAGCGCGCGCGGGACCCCGGCGTCTTCGGCGATCCGGCGCGCGATCGGTTTGTCGTAGTCGCCGCCGATCGACCACGGGCGGAGCTCCGGGGCGTCGTTCCAGCGATGGATGCGCGGCGCGTGGCGGACGGCGGCGATGGTCGCCGGCGCGAAGTGCAGGAAGCCCGTGCGAAGGCGCAGCTCGCCGAGCGCGCAGCCGGGCGTCTGGTTCAACGGGTGCTGGAGGTCGGGGAGTCCCCAGTGCCGGTAGCCGCCGCGTGACCAGACGGCTTCCGCCGAGCGCCCGCTCAAGAGCAGCGCTCCCTGGAGCTGGCCGTGCATGACGCTCATCGTTCGGTCGACGCCCCACGGCTCGAGGTAGAACTCCTCGGGGCGATGCTCGGGATGCGCCTCGCAGTCGTTCCGCTCGTACGTCGTGACGGCGAGCCCGAGCGCGCGGGCCACGGCCCCGCCGCTGTCGTCGACGTAGCCGACCGCGCTCCCGCTCCGGAGGAAGGTCACCGCCTCGCGGCACCCGGCGGCGCGGGCGATCGCGGCGACGGCCGTCGAGTCGTACCCCTGCGACACCATCGCGAGCGGGCGATAGCGATGCCGCCGCGCGGCGTCCGCGGCGTTCGCCACGATCGCCGCGACGGTCCGGTGGAGCAGCGCCGCGTAGTCGGCATAACTCGAAGGGCCGGCTCCCCACGGCTTCTCGCGCCGGATCACGCGGGCGTCGCGAGTGACGAGGACGTTGCAGCAATCGTGGAGCGCGACCGTGTTCCCGCCGTCGAGGCGGAGGGATTTCCGCTTCACGTGGATGCCGCAGCGGTAGTGGTCCAGGAGCTCGAGGTGGCGATGCGACGGATCGAGCCGCTCGCCCGACGTCGCGAGGACGAATGCGAGTGAGTTCGACACGTGCAGGGCCTCGCGGATCCGCACGGAGTACAGGCGCTCGTACATGTTCGCGGGCGCCGCGAGGAGGACGCCGTCGGGATCCACGACGCCGCCGGAGCCGGCGAGGTTCTCGGACGCCGCGAAGTTCCATGCGGCGAACGGCGCGTCCCAGGCACCCTCGACGAAGCGGTCGTCGCGCGTCTCGACCCACGGACCGTGCAGGACCCGCACGACCGGGTCGCCGGGTGCGACACACGCGGCCCACGCGAGCCGTGGAAGCCCGGAGACCGGGATCAGCTCGAGACGCATCAGGCGCCGTCGTCCAGCGGATCGAGGACGAGCGCGCCGCGGGCGACCGGGCCGAGCGCTTCGTCGAGGCCGGCCCGGATCGCCGCGGCGAGCGCGTCGTTCACGCGGCGCCGGAGGTGCGTGCGGGCCGTGACGAGCCCGATCTCGCGGACCGGCGTCGGCGCCACGAGCGGCCGGACCTGGCGCCGCCGGCGCGCTTGCGGAAGTCCGCGCACGACGAGCTCCGGGAGCACCGTCGCGCCGAGGCCCTCGTCGACCAGGCGGATGAGGGTCTCGAAGCTGCCGCTCTCGAACTGGATGCGCGACGGGTGCGGGCGGGGCGCGCCGCAGTACGACAGCACCTGGCTCCGGAAGCAGTGGCCCTCGGGCATGATCCAGAGGTCGCGCTCGCGCAGCGCCGCCTGGCTCACGCTCTGCTTCTTCAGCAACGGGTCGCCGGGCGGAAGGTACGCGAGCATGCGCTCGCGCCCGAGCGGCTCTTCGTGGAGGCCCGCGATCCCGAGCGGGGTCGCGACGAGGCCGGCGTCGAGCGTGTCGGCGCGAAGACGCGCGATCACCTCCTCGGTCTTGAGCTCCTCGACCGTGAGCTCGACCCGCGGATGGGCGGCGGCGAACCGGCCGAGAAAGAGCGGCAGGACGGTCGGCGACAACGTCGGAATCACGCCGAGGCGGAACCGGCCGGCCGGCTCGTCGACCTCGGCGACGACCTGGCCGAGGCGCTCGGTCTCGCGGAGGATCGCCCGCATCTGCGCGAGCGCCGGCGCCCCGTCGGGCGTGACCAGCAGGGGCTTCTTGCCGCGGTCGAAGAGCCTGACGCCGAGGAGCTCCTCGAGCTTGCCGATCTGCATGCTGAGGCCCGACTGCGTCACGTGGCAGCGGTCCGCGGCCTCGCGGAAGCTCCGCGCGTCCTCGACCGCCGTCGCGTAGCGCATCTGGGTGAGCGTCACCTGTCCGAGATCCACGTGCCCAGGGTGGACGCAAGTTTTAGTGAACGCAAGTTCAAAACGTTCGATTGGACTTGTGACGCACCGAGACGCAGAACCATCGCAACGGGCGGCACCGAAGCCCTTCACCCGAACCAACAGAAGGAGACACGCATGTCGTTGATCAACACCACCATCAAGCCGTTCAAGGCCACCGCGTTCCACGACGGGAAGTTCGTCGAGGTTTCGGATCAGTCGATCCGTGGCACGTGGAGCGTCTTCGTCTTCTACCCGGCCGACTTCACCTTCGTCTGCCCGACCGAGCTCGAGGACCTGGCCGACAACTACGACGCCTTCAAGAAGCTCGGCGTCGAGATCTATGGCGTGTCGACCGACACGCACTTCGCGCACAAGGCCTGGCACGACACCTCCGAGGCCATCAAGAAGGTCCGCTACCCGCTCGTCGGCGACCCGACGGCGACCCTCGCCCGCAACTTCGACGTGCTGATCGAGGAAGAAGGGCTGGCGCTCCGCGGGAGCTTCATCGTCGACCCCGAGGGCCGCATCAAGACCTGCGAGATCCATGACAACGGGATCGGCCGCGACGCGAAGGAGCTGCTCCGCAAGGTGCGGGCGGCCCAGTACGTGGCGTCGCATCCCGGCGAGGTCTGTCCCGCGAAGTGGGACGAGGGCGCGAAGACGCTGAAGCCCTCGCTCGATCTCGTCGGCAAAATCTAACCGGAAACACAGGGAGGAAGAGGACGGTCATGCTCGACGACGGAATGAAGGCGCAACTGAAGCAGTACCTCGAATACCTGCGGCGGCCGATCGAGATCACGGCCGCGCTCGACGACGGTGTCGACGGGCGGGCGCTCCGCGCGCTCCTCGCCGACATCGCGGCGGCGTCGAGCCAGGTGCGCGTCGTCGAGGAGAGCGCCGACGCGAGCGTGCGCCGTCCCTCGTTCGCCATCCATCTCCCCGGCGAGGCGCCGCGCCTGCGCTTCGCCGGGCTGCCGCTCGGCCACGAGTTCACGTCGCTCGTGCTGGCGCTGCTGCACGTCGGCGGGCATCCGCCGAAGGTCGCCGACGACGTGCTGGCGCAAGTCGATGGCCTCGACGGGCGGCTGCACTTCGAAACCTACTTCTCGCAGTCGTGTCAGAACTGCCCCGACGTCGTGCAGGCGCTGAACCTCATGGCGGCGCGGAATCCCAACGTCACCCACGTCGCGATCGACGGCGCGAGCTTCCAGGCCGAGGTCGACGAGCGGCAGATCATGAACGTGCCGACGATCTATCTGAACGGCGAGCGGATCGGGCAGGGCCGCATGGAGCTCGAGGAGATCCTCGCCAGGATCGACACCGGCGCGGCCGACCGGAAGGTGCGCGAGCTCGACGCGAAGCCGGTCTTCGACATGCTGGTCGTCGGCGGCGGACCCGCGGGCGCGGCGGCCGCGATCTATGCCGCCCGCAAGGGCATCCGCACCGGCGTCGTCGCCGACCGCTTCGGCGGTCAGGTGCTCGACACGCTCGGCATCGAGAACTTCGTCTCGGTGACGGAGACCGAGGGCCCGAAGCTCGCGGCGGCGCTCGAAGCGCACGTCGGCGCGTACGACGTCGACGTGATGAAGCACCAGCGCGCGGCGAAGCTGGTCGCCGGGGTGCCGGGTGACCCGATCGTCGTGGAGCTCGAGAGCGGGGCGAGCCTCGCCGCCAAGAGCGTCGTGCTCGCGACCGGCGCGCGCTGGCGCGACATGAACGTGCCGGGCGAGGCCGAGTACCGGACCCGCGGCGTGACGTACTGTCCCCACTGCGACGGGCCGCTCTTCAAAGGCAAGCGCGTGGCGGTGATCGGCGGCGGCAACTCGGGCGTCGAGGCGGCGATCGATCTCGCCGGCGTCGTCGCGCACGTGACGCTGATCGAGTTCATGGACGCGCTCAAGGCCGACGACATCCTCCAGCGGAAGCTCCGCAGCCTGCCCAACGTCGACGTGATCGTCGGCGCGCGCACGACCGAGGTCGTCGGCGACGGCCGGCAGGTGACGGGCCTCGCGTACGAGGAGCGCGCGACGGGCGAGCGGAAGCGCCTCGAGGTCGCGGGCGTCTTCGTGCAAATCGGGCTCCTGCCGAACACGGCGTGGCTCGCGGACACCGTCGCGCTCTCGAAGACGGGGGAGATCCTCGTCGACGACCGTGGTCGGACGAACGTGCCCGGCGTCTTCGCGGCGGGGGACGTGACGACGGTGCCCTACAAGCAGATCGTGATCGCGGCCGGCGACGGCGCGAAGGCCGCGCTCGGCGCGTTCGATCACCTGATCCGGATCACCGCGCCGGCGGCATGACGCGCGACGGCCGCCACCCCGGAGTGGCGGCGGTATCGACGCGGACGATCGGCGGGTCGATACCGGCCCGGCCGGCGTCTTCGGCGCCGTCGACGAGATAGAGACGCCGGCAGCTCCGCAGCACATGGTGCGCCGCGTGCAGGTCGGCGCGCGCCGCGCCGTACCAGAGCGCCGCGAGCCCGTCGCCCTGGCGTACGAGCAGCGGTGTCCGCTGGAAGAACGCGCGGAGCGCCGGCGTCCACCGCTGCCACCAGAGGCCGAGGTCGTAGAACGTCGCCCTGGTCGCGCCGATGCGCGCGTCCCAGCGCGCTTTGTACGCGAGCAGGCCGTCGCGCGGCGACGGGCGCGAGCCGCCGAAGTCGAGCACCGTGCACCCGAGCGTCCGGGCGTGCTCGAACAGGAAGAAGTCCAACGCGAAGATCGCGCCGTCGGTGACCGGCCCGCGCGCGCCGTCGGGAGTGCCGAGGACGATGAGATCGAACGTCCGGCCGCGGACGCGGAAGAGCAGGCCGGCGACGCGCTCGTCGCCGCGGAGCGCCCACATGATGCCGCCCTGCCGGAAGCAGCGGCGCAACCGCACCCGATCCGTGAAGACCGCTTCCGTGTCGTGGCGGCCGCGCGTGGACGGCAGGTACATGCGCTCGTACAGATGCTCGAAGTCCTCCATGGCGTGCGTCACGGCGGGGCGGAAGCCGGCGCGCCGCATGCGCGCCAGGTTGTTCGCGAGACTCTTGCTCCGGCGGCAGAGCGCGACGACGTCGTCGGGAACCGGCGACCGTGCACCCACCCACTCCGGCACGAGCACCCAGGAGTCGTCGAGCGCGGCAGCCGCGGTCACGCGATCGAGCCGCGCGACCGCGAGATCGACGTCGGCGCGGCGCCGCGCGAGCTCGGCGCCGACGCGCCAGCTCGGCACGGTCGCGATCGGCGTCGCGACCGGCTCGTCGGCGAAGAAACGGCGTGCGAGATAGGCGGCGGCCGTGGGCGTGCCCGCGAACAGCATGGTCGCGGCATCGCCCGAGTGCGCGCGGCCGCGGAGCTCGGTGAGTGCCACCCGGCGATTGGTCCACGGCAGGAGCGCGGTCGTCACGACGCGAAGCGGGAGGTCCGCGTGGCGCGGCAGTCGCTCGTAGCCGCGCCAGGCGAGCGCGCGCCACCCGCCGGCCGCGGCGCCGTCCTGGGATCCCGGCGCCGGGCCGCGGCTCGCGGCGGCGTTCCACCACGGGAAGTGCCAGCTCCGGTACTGATCGGGATAGCGCCGCAGGTAGCCGTCGAGGATCTCCGCGTAGCGGCGGAGCGTGTCGCCCTCGCGTTCGGCGGCGTCGGACACCGGCAGCGGCGGCTCGATGACGACGCGATGGCTGCCGTCGCGCTCGCGGACGCAGAAGAGCGGTACGAGCGCCGCGCCCGCCGTGCGCGCGACGCTCACCATCCCCGTCGGAAAGGTCTTCGGCTCGCCGAGCAGCGGGAACCGCAGCAAGCGATGGCCGTACGCCACGTCGGCCGTGATGCAGACGATGCCGTTCCGGCCGAGCGTGGCGAGGATCTTCCGGGTCGCGGCGAGCGTCTCGGGATGCGCCATGTGGATGATCCCGGCCGTGAACTCGCGTTCGCGCGCCTCGAAGTACGCGAGCGCGGGCGAACGCGCGTCCCGCGGCGCACGCGCGTCGGCGACGAAACCGGCGCGATGAGCCCGGTCGTGGACCTGATGGATCCGGAAGCCGTGCAGACGGAGCACTTGCTTCGGAAGGTTGCGCCGGCCGAAGAGCGCGCTCTCCCAGAGCACGACGCCCTTGCCCGCCGCGAGCGCGGTCTCGAGATGCTCGAGGCCGGTCGTCTCGACGCGTGTGGCACGCGCGCGCCACGGAACGAACGTCATCGTCTCGTCCCAGAACGTATGGAAGGCGCCGCGAACGATGCGCTCGCGCTCGGACGGCGCGAGCGCGCCGAAGACGCGGGTCAGGTTGCGCTCCATCGCGCGCCGCTTGGCTCTCGACACGCGATACGCGAGCCCGCCGAGTCCGCGGGCGAGCGCGTTCACGAGCCGCGGTGAGCCGAGGCGGTTCGACGTCTCGATGACCGTCACGACCGACAGCAGGTAGAGCTGCTGGGGCGTCGGCCATAGGGTGTGGCGGCGTTTCGCCTCGGTCGTCACGCGTCGAGGATTAGCAGCTGGTAGCCGGGCCGCCCATGTGCCAATCCGGAGGGCGTGGATGCTCACGACGCCTCCGCGATCTTGTGGGACGCCGAGTGGGCACGGGCCTGGAAGGCGCACCCGCAGAACGTCTGGTTCGCGTACGAGGCCGAGGTCTATCTCGACCAGCTCGGCCCCCGCGATCCCGCGGCGCGCGCGCTCAAGACCGACGCGTTCGACGAGGCCTGCGGGCGCGGCCAGCTGAGCGCCGGGCTCGGCGACGACGTCGTCCTCGTCGACGTCGCGCCGAAGATCCTCGCGCACGCGACCCGCACGCGCACCGACGCCGTACCGTGCGTCGCGGACGTGCGGTGTCTCCCCTTTCGGACGGGGGCCTTCGACCTGATCCTCTCGACCTCGACGCTCGATCACTTCGAGGCCGGCGGCGAGATCGACGCCGCGCTCGCCGAGCTGCGCCGCATCCTCGGGGATCGCGGCCGTCTCCTGCTCACGCTCGACAATCCGCGGAATCCGATCCTGCGTGTCCGGCACCTCGTGCATGCCGTCACGGGCAAGGTCGCGGGACTCATTCCGTTTCGCATGGGACAGACGCTCTCGCGCCGCGCGCTCGTCGACGCGCTCGAGCGCGCGGGATTCGCCGTCACCGAGAGCGGCTACCTCGTCCACGCGCCGCGGATCTTCGCGCTCTGGGCCGGCGAGTGGGCGGCGCGGCGTCACGACGCGGCCAGCGCGCGCCGCCTCGGGTGGCTGTTCCGCGCGGTCGAGCGTCATGCGCGTCACGCGCCCACCCGCCGCTGGACGGGCCACTTCGTCTTCGCCGATTGCCGTGCGGCGCCGCCGACGGAGAACGACGCGCCCCGACGGGCGTCGCCGCGCTGGCTCGTGGCGTGGAAAGGGGCGGAGCATCGGCTCCGCTCCGCGTACCTCCGCCACACGCCGGTCGCGGTGTTGGACCGCATCGACCCTCCGCTGCGGCGCCTCGCCGCGGGCGGGCGTCGCGTCGCCGCGGTGCCCGTCTATCTCCGGAACGCGCTCGCGACGGTGACCGGCGTGTGCGACGGCGGCACGGCGCGCGTGGCGCATTGGGCGCCGCCCGGCGACCGCCGCGTGTTGCTCGATGCGCTCCTCGACGAGACCGCGAGCATCGCCGGCGGCGATCTCCACGGCGTCGCCGCCGTCGCGACGAACGCGGCCACGCTCGCGCGCGACGCCGACGTGCTCGTGGCCGCCACGACACCGGCGCTCGCGCCGCGCTTTCGCCGCGCCGGGTTTCACATCGTGCCCGGCATGATGCGGTTCGGCGGCTCGCCGGGCGCGCTCCTCGACCACGTCGCGCGTCGGCCGCCGCTGCTGCGGGCCGATCTCCAGCGCATGAAGCGCTCCGCGTATCGCGTCGAGCTGTGGACGTACTCGGCGGCGCGGAGCCGGTTGTTCTACCATCGCTACCTGGCTCCCCACGTCGCGGTTCGCTTCGGGCCTCACGCCGAGCTCGGGGATTTCGCTTTCATCGACCGGCTCTTCGCGGCCGGGGCCGCGGTCGCCGTCGTCCGGCCGGGCGCGCGCGAGCCCGACGCGATCGGGATCGTGGTGCCGCGCGCCGCGACGCTCTGGTGCGTGGTGCTCGGGACGCGCGACGCCGACCGCGCCATCCTCCGCGCCGGCGGACTCGCGGCGGTCTATCGCGCCCAGATCGAGCTCGCGCGCGAGCGCGGTGCCCGCCTCGTGGATTTCGGCCGCTCC
>Ga0268299_1001349_pt1 | contig 45205 bp, 36 predicted proteins | sample NOBtaG_FD_193484 | JGI IMG/M metagenome (GOLD analysis project Ga0268299, IMG submission 193484) | Activated sludge microbial communities from bioreactor in Nijmegen, Gelderland, Netherland - NOB reactor | ecosystem: Engineered > Bioreactor > Aerobic > Activated sludge | place: Netherlands... | reverse complement strand
GTTCATCCATGACACGATGGAACCGCTCCGATCCGGACAGCGTTGGCCAATCGCTCTCCGCGCCAAGGGCTTGTTCGTCGTACCATTCGAAGAACAGTTCCCACGCAGCTTCCTCGTCAAAGCCGGCGCCTTCGCCTTCCCCGGCGCCCGACATCATGCTCTCGCCACCGCCCATGAGCGATTCTTCTTCGCACTCATCGGGGATGCCATTTTCATTATCGTCTTTACTGGTGGCGTTTGCGATATCGCATTCGTCAGGAACGTCGTTGTCATTACAGTCGAACGACGGCAGCATTGATCGCGACAAATCGCACTCATCCGGAACGCCATTTTCGTTGCAATCCCGGCTGGTGGAATCGGCGATATCGCACTCGTCAGCCACGTCGTTGCCGTTGCAGTCCTCCTCGCACTCGTCAGGCACTCCGTTTTCGTTGCAATCAGTGGACTCCTCACTGGCGATGTCACAGACATCGGCCACGTCGTTGCCATTGCAATCCGGCTGGCATTCGTCCGGAACGCCGTTGCTGTCGCAATCGTCGCTGGTTTCCGCGGCTATATCGCAAGAGTCCACAATTCCGTTGAAATTGCAATCCTCCAAGCGAAGCTGACAGTCGTCAGGAACGTCGTTCCCATCGCAATCGTTGTCTTCTAGCTGGCACTCATCTGGCACACCGTCGTTGTTGCAGTCCGTTGATGTGCCGCGAACGATGTCCTCTATGTCGTTCACGTCATTTTCGTTGCAATCGGGCGATGCTATCGGCTCGAATTCCGGATTCCCGCAAATGACCGCGGCATACTGCGGAAGGCACGGATTTGCCGACCCAGTTGCGACACCCGCGAAGCAATGCACATCAAGGCCGTTTAGTTCGCCATCCCCATTTGTGTCCGCAGCGCAGTACGCCAGGCCGCCGTAGGAGCCGCAGGTTTGGCTGTCGAGAATAAAGGCGATGAACTCATCCACATCTCCCGCGTTGGCCACGCCGTCAAGGTTGACATCGCCCTTGCGGCAAGTTCCCAGCGCCTCCCACGGCACAAGAAATTGGCGATCCACTTTGGTAAGCCAGATGTTGGAGTCTGTGCCATCGTCCTCGGTCCAGGTCGCGAAGACATCGCCATGATCGGCGACCTCCGGACCGATCCAGGTCATGGTATGCTGGTTGGATTCGGCGAGAGTGCGGTTAATTCCATTGTCGGCGGGCGGCGACAAGTCGAACTCGGTACCGGCGGCCCTGCCATCCGGGTGAAAAAACTGTCCGCGCACGCTGCGCTCGGTTCCGTCGCGGCGGATGGCGTTCCAGCCCACGCAGAAGGCGCCTTGAACTTGGTCCGCGCCGCCTGGATCGTTCTCTTTCACGCCATGGCGCATGGTCACCGTCGGATGAACGTCCTCGGGAATGCTTCCCAGCTTCCAATCAGTTCCGCTGGTGTCCACCCTGAATTCTCCAGAAAGCGGCCGCAAGCTGCCTGTGCTCTCTTCGTAGTGGAACCGCCGGGCGTAGACCGCCAGCTCGTCGTCTTCGGTGCAGGGTTCGGAGGGGTCACCCTTGGCGTGCAACACGGGTCCAACGAAAACGACCACAAGATTACCACATCCGTCTAGATCGACCGCCGGCGAAATCTGGTCCGTGTCGGGAATCTCCCGCAAAGGTTCGTTGACCGACTGCCGCTCCGTCAGCATGGATTCGCGGTCAAACTGCGCGGCCAGCGTTCCATCGGGCTTGTAAATCCGGAGGGCGATGTTGAATGGAGAAGCTCCAAAGTTGGGGACTTCCTTTTCACACCACACAACTGCCTGCGTGCCCCGGTCGGTGTGGACCACGCAAGGTTTGTGGCGATCGAACTGGCCGGAGCATGGGTCCGTCAGAGCGCAACCAGTGCCACAGCAACGAATCTGATCGATGCCTGCCTGCGTCGGGGTGCGCAGGTCGCGAATCAGGCCGCGCTCGCCGGTCGGGCGCTGATCGTTGGACAGACCGGATTCCCAGAAAAAGTCATTCGCATCCGTGGAACAGCTCACCGCCGCCGACGGCGCAACGTCATTCAGATCGTTACCGGGGATCGCAACCTGGCCGACGTTATTATCGAAGTTCGTCTGCGTGAACTGGCCCGCGATCTGGATCACGTACGGCTGGGACAACTGCATCAAATCAGGCAGATTGCCGCTCCCGTTTTCCGTCGCCTGCCAGCAGGCGAAGACAACCGGCGTCTGCCCACAGGGGAGCGATTCGCTCGCTACCGTGAGTTGCCGTTGCGCGACGGATACGTGCCGATGCTGGCCCGGCGTGCTGGGATTGGGATCATCCAGTCGAATGTAAATATCGTCGCATTGGCCGAATTGACACAAACAATACCTTCCGGCATTGGTGTTGAAGCGCTGAAGGTAAATGGCGTTGGCCGTGGAATGGATGGTCTCGTAGGCGATTGACAGCGAAATGTCGCCCGAGATGCTGCTTTCGCGGGCCTTGTTCTCGGCGTCTTCTGGACTCTCCGAATCCGTGACCAAACGATCAAATAGGAAGGAATAGGGGCCGGAAACGGCTCGTTGCGTCGGCCCCGGGTCCATTGGGCATTGTGCGCGGGCAGGTCCATTTAGCCAAATTGCCGAGAGATATGCGCCGACAACGAACAATCCTAACGCACCGCTTTTTGAGCTCACCGCGGACCTCCTTGCCCCCCAGAACTGATAAGTAAATAAGCGGTCACCGAAACGCGCGGTGACGGCGCAGGACGCAGAACAAAAAACCACTCATGAAAACAAAGCTGAATGCCGCCGGCTCCGGTACCGAATACCACTCATATGCGGTATTCGACGTGATGGGCGCGCTCACCTGCCAATTTGGATAGACAACGTTATTGACCACCTGTCCATTAGCAGGCCCCGGAACCTGGCTGAACTCCCACCGAAATGAACTCGCTGGGTCGCCGACCTGGTAAATCGACAACCAGTGCAATTCATTGGCCTCCAGAAAAAACGGCGTCGCCAGATCAACCACAAAGCGGTACTCCCGCCCGCCCGCCGCCGAAAGAACGTTGCGGCCGGTCCACTCCCGAAAGGGATTAACAACCGTTTCTGAAAAGACGACCGTACCCGGCAGGCCGTCTGATTGGCGCGGCTCGTGAATGTTGATCTGAAAGGTCTCCTCCGTGGCCGGCAGCACCTGTGAGTTATAAAATCCCCAGTAAACCAAATTCGTGAGCGTCGCTGCCACGGGCAGCGAAAAGTCATCAGCCACGTATTGATAGTAAACAGACGTACCCGGCTCCTCGAATCCCAAGGAGTCCGAAGTCAGCCCGCCAAAGTTGTGTGGCAGGTGCGAGACCAGCGGTGCGCCCGGACCGTGCGGCTGTGGGGCGTCGTAGGTCCAGGTGTCCTGAAAGGGAATCGATCCTGCTTGCAGTACCTCGCCTTGCCTCATCAAGATCAATGCGACGAGGGGAAGAATCCGTTTAGGCCATTTGTAGAGGATCATAGGTTTGCCTCCCGCAAGCGAGAATGGCATCCGATTCCGAATGCACCAGCAAGAAGAAAAGCGCCGGCTGATGGTTCGGGAATTGAATAGAGCTGGAATGCGGTATTAACACTTGAGAAAGGATTGGTTGTCGTCCAGTTGGGAACTCCCGTGTTCTGAAATGCGTGTCCGGTTTGAGGCTCTGTCGTGCTGTCCTCCCATCGAAACGAACTGTTAGGGTCGCCGATTTGATAAATTGACAGCCATCTCGTCTCGCTTCCGGGTAGAACCAATGGCGCTGCCAAGTCCACGACGAACCGATACTCCCGTCCACCAAACGACGAAATGACGTTGCGCCCCGTCCATTCCCTAAAGGGGTTGACGACCATCTCCGAGAAGATGACATCGCTAGGCAGACCATCGCTTTCTCGCGGTTCATGAAAATTGATCTGGAATGACTCATCGCCAATGGGCAATACCTGGGAATTGTAAAAGCCCCAGAACACGATCCGCCGGACTTGTGAATCGAAGGGTAATGCAAAGTCATCGGCAACGAATTGATAGACAATCGTCGAACCAGGCTCTCCGAACCCCATTGAGTCAGAGGTAAGCCCACCAAAGTTGTGGGGAAGATGTGAAACCAGCGGTGCGCCCGGCCCGTGCGGCTGTGGACCGTCGTATGTCGAGGCCTCTTGAAACGGGATTGTTCCGGCCTCAGCGCTTGCCGCTCCGGCTACAAAGAGTGCGACGACGAAGCAAAAAGCCAGACTCGAATTTCGATCTTGACTCGATTGCATGAGCCGAAGGCTCCACCCCGATAGAGCCTTCGGGGAAGGTCCCGTTTCTGGGCCTATCACAAGATTGCCACCGGCAAGTGGCCAGCGTCGTGTTCGGATCGGTAACGATTCTATGCGAGTTGACAGGTGTCGAGCAAGCGGAAAGTCCGCTAAATCCCCTCAATTGTCAGAGCGTCCGGATCTCACTTCCTGGGTCGGCCCCGCACGCGCGGCGGCAGGACCGCTTTGTCGACCGGGTGCTGGCCGAGGCCGGCGTTCCATTGATTCGCTTCCGGGCATCGGCCTGGTATTCAGTGGCGCGCATTCGGGAACGCATCCTCCAGCGGCTGAACGGTGGAACCAAGCCGCAACGCAGGCGCATTTGAAGGCAGCATTCCGATGCCTCGGCCATTGGCTGTTATTGGGGAACGCCGACGCTTCTGCTGAGCGTGCCGGAGCCCTCCGACTCGGGACCGATCCGGCAGGTGGGTGGGGCACATGCGGGGCGGGCTGTCGGCCGCTCATCGGCCGTCCTCGTCGGGGACCCCGCTTGCGAGCCCCAACGACGACGGCCGAATACGGCAGGAGAAAGTCACCCAAACCGGGGGCTGATGAGGCCTGCGGAGCCGAATTAACGGCTTTCGACCGTGATTCGTCCGACATACAATTTGAGCGCACGACACAACATTCCAACCGGATCTGCAAATGGCGACCGCGCAACAACTTAAGGCACTGATCGAAAGCTATACCGAGCATGATCCGGATCGCTTCCTGTCGGTGGCTTCCCAGATTGCGGCACACGCGGCACGCACCGGAAAAGAGCGGCTGGCCCAGGAGCTGCTGAAGCTCATTGAACAGGCCCGCCGGTCGGTGGCTGCGGCGCCGCAGGGTTTGCAGGTCGTTCCGATCGCACAGCCGACCGGCGAATTGAGTGGCCTGGTCTCGGCGACGTTTCCAAAGACACATCTGTCTGACATGGTCCTGCCCGACGAGATGCGCAGCCGGCTGGAACGGGTGCTGGTTGAGTACCGCCAGTCCGAGCGTCTGATTTCGCATGGCCTGTCACCCCGGCGCAAACTTCTGTTGCTCGGACCGCCGGGATGCGGCAAGTCGATGACTGCCGCGGCATTGGCAGGCGAACTCCATCTGCCGCTGCTCACAGTGCAGTTCCACACCCTGATCACCAAGTTCATGGGCGAGACCGCCGCCAAGCTGCGCCTGGTCTTCGACGCCATGATGAAATCACGCGGCGTCTATTTGTTTGACGAGTTCGACGCCCTCGGGTCCCACCGCCAGAGCGCCAACGATGTCGGCGAGATTCGCCGGGTGCTGAATTCGTTCCTGATCTTCCTGGAGCAGGACCAGTCCGGCGGGTTGATCATCAGCGCCAGCAATCTGGAGGGCGCGCTCGACCCGGCCTTGTTCCGACGGTTTGACGATGTGCTGCGCTACGGCATGCCGACCCGGGAGCAGATCCAGTGCCTGATTGCCTCGCGGCTCGCAGCCTTCGAAACCAACGGCATAGCGTGGAAGGCCGTTTTGACTCTGGCCGAGGGCATGTCCCATGCCGACATCGTCAAGGCCTGCGAGGATGCGGCCAAGCAGGCGGTGCTCGATGACCGGCGACGAATCAACAGCGCCGACCTGAAGCAGGCCCTCGAACAACGCCACCGGCCCGCCACGCCGTAACAATATCTTCCCGGACAATCGAATGCCGCGACACCCGCACGTCCTCATCATCCAGCCCGGCGAGACACGGGGATACACGTCACCAGCCCAGGCTCGCGTACGGTTTCAGGTACCGGATCGTACGAGACAGGCCCACGCCCGCAAGTTGCGCGATGATTTGGCCCGCGCTGAGGCGGAAGCCGAAGCCCTGGCCGAACAGGCCGGCCACACCATCGAAAATGTCTGCCTGGAACTGCTGGGCGAGGAGGGGTTCGACCTCAAGCTGGAGAGCCTCGACAGCACGCGCGGTTTCGAACTGCGCTCCATCCGCAAGGTGGATGGCCGAATGCATGCCACCGTCTTTGTTCCCAAAGGAATGATGGCGGCATTCGTCCGCAAGATTGAAGCCTATCGAACCGAGAACACGACCGGCCGCGTCCCTCGACCCAAGAATCAGGATCTGGTCGCCGGCATTGCCGAAATCCGGCTCGCAGTGCTGCGATCATTCTGGACTGACGACGAGGCGCTCTATCCGGAGCGCGAAGACCAATCCATCTGGTGGGAAGTGTGGATTCAACGCAAGCCTGACGATGAACCGGATGAAGTGTTCGCAGCCGTCGTCGCAGCCGTCGGGGATGCGCCGCTGCGACTATGCACAAGGGTCCTGGGGTTTTCGGAGCGATTGGTATTCACTGCATATGGACCGCCTACGGCTTGGACGGGGTGTTTCGTTCCGCTGCTCGATCGGCTCGCGGAGTTGCGCCGGGCCAAGGAACTGCCCACGGATTATCTTCACCTGACGCCGGTGGAGCAGCGGCAGTTTATCGATGACCTTGTGACGCGCATTACGCCGCCCGGCGCCGAGGCGCCGGCTGTGTGTCTGCTGGACTTTGGTGTTCACGCGGGCCACCCCCTGCTGCGTGCTGTGCTCGCCGATGTGGATACCCATGCCGTGAATCCCGAGTGGGAGCGCGTCGACCCAACGCAAGTGCACGGCACCGAGATGGCCGGACTGATCACCTATGGACCAGACCTTCAGGCACTCCTGGGCGGGCGCGGGACGTTGACGCTTGGACATCGGCTGGAATCGGTCCGCATCCTGCGCACGGGTCATCCCCATCCCGAAGAGGCATGGGGCTCCGTGACCCAGGAGGGACTATCCAGGGCCGAGACCGGTGCGCCACGTCGTGCTCGCGTGGCCTGCCTGCCCGTCACCGCCAACGATCAGGGCCGCGATCGTGGTTTGCCCTCGTCATGGTCGGCGGCGCTCGACGAACACGCCGCGGGACAACTCGATGAACAACGGCGACTGTACGTGGTGTCCGCCGGAAACATCCGCGACGTCATCGGCAATGACACGTTTGACTACCCGCAGACCAATCTGGAGAACAGCGGAATAGAAGACCCCGGTCAAAGCTGGAACGCCCTGACCGTGGGCGCGATGACCGAACGCATCGAAATCCGGGACGAAGCGTTTGATGGTTTTCAGCCGGTGGCGCCGCGGGGTGGACTCTGCCCGGCCAGCCGCACGTCCTGCTCATGGGATGACAGGACCGTGCCGCTCAAGCCCGACCTCGTCATGGAAGGCGGCAACTACGCCCGGTCGCCGGCGGGTCAGGTCGATGGCTGCAACGATCTGTCGTTGCTCACGACTGGCATGGAACCCACCGGGCGACTGCTCTCATTGATCCACGACACCAGCGCCGCGACCGCCCTGGCCGCTCGTGCCGCGGCGACATTGATGGCTGACTATCCAGCGCTCTGGCCCGAGACGATTCGCGGACTGTTGGTGCACGCCTCCGACTGGACTCCCGAAATGCTGCGGCAGATTCCAGGGCAATCCCTAGACAACCGGCAGCGCCGGCTGCGCTGCTTCGGGTATGGCGTGCCCGACCTCGAACGGGCCCGCTACACGGTCGAGAATTGCGTCTCGCTGATTCATCAGGGGGAGATTCAGCCGTTTCGATTGGATGGCACCACGCCCAGGACGAATCACTTCGTACTGCATGCGCTGCCCTGGCCGACCACCGTGCTGCGCGACATGCAGGCCGCCGGCGTGATCGTCCGAATCACGTTGTCTTATTTCGTGGAGCCGAGTCCCGGCCGCCGGGGCTGGGGCAAGAAGTTCCGCTACGCATCGCACGGCCTTCGCTTCGCGGTGCGCGGTCCGACCGAGACGACGGAGAATTTTTGTCGCCGCGTCAGCCGGCAGGAATGGGAGGAAAACGGCGACCGCCCCGCGACCCGCGACCCCATCGACTGGGCCATCGGTCCGCGACTTCGGACGCGGGGTTCACTGTACTGCGACTGGTGGAGCGCCACTGCTGCCGATGTGGCGGCCTGCGGGCAGGTCGCGGTCTATCCGGTAACCGGCTGGTGGCTCGAACGCAAACACCTGGGGTTCGTCGAGCGGCGCACGCGATACTCGCTCATCATCACGCTGAGCACGAACGCCGTTGATGTGGACCTCTACACGCCGATTGCCCAGCAGGTGGGCCTGACCACCGAGATTCCGGTGTAGACCGCACTCAGCACGTCGGTCTTGTTTTCGCGTGTCATGTCCAGGTACCAATCTGAGTCGTCCATCCGCACCGTCATGGTTCCAAGGCACACTGCGACGAGCCCTCCGACTCGGGACCGATCCGGCAGGTGGGTCGGGCAAGTGCGAGGCGGACCGTCCGCCGCTCATCGGCCGTCCTCGTCGGGGACCCCCGCTTGCGAGCCCCAACGACGACGGCCGAATACGGCAGATCCACACCGGTCGAAATCTTCACCCGTATTGATGCAACACAGCGCACGCCCCATGCCATAACGCTGTTATCAGGTGGAGCAATCGGGTCCTTGACGTTCAAGGTTAGGAGGATGCTGTATGCCAAAGAACGACGCCAACAGACCGGTCCATGAGGTTCGTTACGGGAGCGTGAAGGTGGTCATTTGGAAGAATGAAACTTCCAACGGCCACATGCACAACGTCACCGTCGCCCGCATCTACAAGGATGGGGATGAATGGAAGGAGTCGAGCGGCTTTGGTCGGGACGATGTACTCGTCCTGGCCGCGGCCCTCGAAGACGCGTTCAAGTGGATTCACGCCCAGAAGGCTGCGTAGGCTCTTCGGGCAGGTTCAGAGCGGTTTCAACAACTTGCATTTGACACGCAAGGGACCGTGCTCCACCTGAGCCTTGTCCCGCACGGTGACGCGTGTGCCGGCCCCGTCTTGACAGGGGAAGAACCCATGTTCGCCGGGACTGCGTTGGGTGGATCGGTGCCTCGGGGTGCACGATGCAGTGCCGAATGGCTTTGGAAGGATAAGAGCTGGGGATTACGCGGGTCCTGTGGACAAACCGTGCTCCTGCCATACGCGATAGACCAGCATGTGATTCACACCCAGGGCCTGTGCCAGGCTCCGCGTGCTCCAGGGTGTGCAGTGGCCGGAACGGCGTTTGGTCATTCGCAGAATCTTGGTCTCCACCTGCTCGCGTACGCGGGGCCTGCGACCGCTGCGCGGGGCCTCGTTTGCGATGCCATCCAGACGCAATGCCGCGAAGCGGGCACGCCAGCGGCCCACGGTCTGCGGATCGGTGCCGAGCTCGCCGGCAATCGCCTTGTTGGAGATGCCATCGGCAGCGCACAGCACGATGCGGGCACGCAGGGCCCGGCGTCCACCGGCCCCACGCCAGCGCTGCAGTGTGGCCCGCTCGGTTCTAGTCAGTGAAATGGTGATTGCGGTTCGCATCCATCCATACTGCCTGTAAAAATAAGAATCGGCAACTATTGCATAATGTATTAAATATATGTTACGGTCGGACTGCATGTCGAGATGGCACGACGTTCGGTGCCGCATTACGGGATGCCTTGCCTTTCAAGTCGTACGGCTTCCGCACTCAGGGAGGCCCGCAAGTCAAACACTCGGCCCCGGGGAGGACGGCCGACTCAATCGTGAGCAAGAATGGAAGCAGCAACAGACGAAGAAATACTGGAGACGCTGGCAATTCACTCGGTCGTACACCGCAGGAGCGCCGGCGGGGCATGGATCGCGGGAAACATCGCCGGCCATCAATTTGCGGCGTTGGTCTTTCCCGAGCCGGCGGCGAATCCCACCTGGGAGGTCCCCGGCGGCAGCCGCATGGCCAAGCTGTGGATGAAGCGAATTGTGGATGGGACCGTGGTCTACAACTGGGACCGCGGGGAGGATATCGCCCCGCGCAGCGGAGTCGCCACCCGGCTCGTTGCCCTGCTGGCCGCGGGCCTGGCCGACCGGGTGTGGCACGCGAAGCCCGCCGAGTGCGGCTCAGCGTGACCCAAGTACGGAGGCACCTTCAAGATTAAATAATACACCGGTCACAATGGAGGACCATGGAATCACCCTGCACGAAACGCAACCACCCAACCAACCACACGCCGCGCATCTACGTGGCGTCGCTGTCCGATTACAACGCCGGCCGCCTTCACGGCTGCTGGATGGATGCCAACCAACCGGTGGAGGACATCCGCGGGGAGATTGCCCGCATGCTGGCCCAATCGAGCGAACCGCCCGCCGAGGAGTGGGCCATTCACGACTACGAGAATTTCGGCACGCTTCGCCTGTCGGAGTTCGAGGATCTGGAACGGCTCGCCGAGATCGCCGGTCTCATGGATGAACACGGTTTGCTTTTTGCCGAACTGGTGAGCCACATCGGCGACACGTCCAACGTGGATGAGGCCCGCCGCTGCATGGAGGAGGCCTACCGCGGAGCCTTCGACAGCCTGGCCGATTACGCCGGCGACTTCATCGAGGAATGCTACAGCGAGCAGCTGAAGGACCTGCCGGATTTCATCCGCCACCACATCGACTATGACGGCATCGGCCGGGACCTGGAACTCGGCGGCGACATCTTCACCGTCAACCATGACGGCCAGCTCCACGTGTTCGACGCCCGGACATGAGGTCCACTTCAATGCCGCCGCCGGTGGTGTGCATGCCGCGGCACAGCAAGGATGGATAAGCGAGTGGCACCCTCTCCCCGCAGAGGCCGTGCCGGTCGTCGCCGGCGTCGCGGCCGCGTCCATTCGTTAAAAGGAGCTGCCTCCCATCGTTACCGCTATCCGCAACGGTGACGGATGTGAAAGTTGTTTCGCAAAATTCCAGACAAAATTAGAAAAAACAACAACACACGCCTTGCATAATGTGCCAAATATATGTTACAGTCGATTTGCATTTCGGGGCCGCGGCCCCCGCGATTCGGCGACGGAACGAACCCAGGTTCGAACTGGATTGAATCGCGAATGCCTCGCCCCCGGGGTCAAGTTGTTCCCGGGTATCACGCCCACGAGTTGAACGCCGAGTCGGTGGGGGACGGTCGGCATTTTCTAGGGATGACCATGGACCTGGTTTGCACTCGCTGCGGCGAGCCTTGGGATATTGCGTACGTGCTCCATGAGGAGCCGGACGCCTTCGCGAGACGGGGCGGATTGCTTCAACGCTGCCCGTCCTGCCCCACGGCACAGCCGCAACATGACCCTGAGACCCAGCTGAAGCTCGCGACCATCGCCGCTGTGGCGGAGTTGATGGGCGATGACGTGGATGGACTGGCCGCCGTCCTGGAGGACAGCGGCCTGCTGTAGACAACAATAACAAGGCCGACCGGACAGGAGCCGGTCGGCCGCTTAGACAAAAGGAATAGCACATGACAACCAGAGAGAACAACCGGGCGTCGGTCCCGACGGAGGTACGCGCCGCCCTTGAGCAGTTGGTGGATTACCTGTGGGATGACGAACGAAGCGACTTCGAGAATCGAAGCCCGAATGACCGTCGCGGGCACGTCTTCGAGGCCGTGCGGCAGCTTCAAGCGTTTTTGAACGACCCGGAGACCCCATCCGGGTGCATCCGGCAGGCCGCTTCCGTGCGTGGGGAGGGCTGGAGCCTATGACGGAAGAAAAGACAACTCGATTACCGGCGGATGTGGTCCGCAACCTCAAGGCGAGTGCCTATCAGGGCCGCTTCGGCGGTTGTCCTGTGTGTGGCCACGCCGAGGGGCCGGTCAACGTGCTCAAGGAGAACTGGTTCATCTGCCGGGCACATCGAATCAAGTGGTGCGCCGGCATCAACCTGATTGAGGTGTACCCGGTCGAGTGGGAGGCATGGGAGGCAATTGACCAATTCCTGTCGTACTTCCAGGAGGTTCCGGGGCGAGACGCCCTGTGTCTGGATGAGGAGGCCGAAAGACATGACGGATAAGTTCCCAATGGGCCGGACCGTCATCACGCCGAACGCGATGGAGAACCTGAACGACGAGGACATCCAGGCGTCGCTGCGGCGGCACGCCGCCGGCGACTGGGGCAACTGTGGGCCGCAGGACTGGCAGGAGAACGAGTTCTCGCTGCCTCGACGCCTGCGGCTGTTTTCGGTCTACGAAGACCGCCACGGCACGAAGTTCTGGGTAATCACCGAGGCCGACCGGTCGGCCACGACCATCCTGCTGCCCGAAGACTATTGACGGTGCGGGGCGGCGGCGACGCCGTCCTGCTTTTTTCGACGATTCAAAGTCACTCGGAGGACCCTGAATCGAACGCCACCCGCTCCAATCAAACCAACCAGCACTGACGGCTCCATCGACTCCTACCCGGACCGCTTCCCGCTGTGGGGCAATGTCCGCAGGCGTGGCCTGTATGTCCCCATCGTGCGGGACATTCTCAATCTCGAAGGCGACATCGGTCGGCTCCGCTCTATCATCATCAAGGCAGCACCGTTGCCGCTCGGACACCGTCCAGTATGCGGCGATGGAAGACCCTCGGTTACAGCACGAATACTGCATCATTTTCAGGAACAACGTTCGCGGTGGGACAGGGCGAAGAACTGCGTGAACGACCGCCCCGTGGGTGCGATTGTCTGCGTTTGACGACGGAACTGGCCGCCACGTTTCTGGCATGACGCCAGACTTCCCAGGCATGCCACGCGACCCCAAGGAGATATCCGAGTCCGTCCGGCACCGATTCCGTTTCGCCGGCTGCTGGGTCGGTCGTGCCAACGGTCCTTGAAACGGATGCATGTGCCGACCTAACTCGCTTGAAAACATGCAGTTGCGACTCGCAGGATGCACATCCTTCTGTACCATCAAGACCGAGGGAGACTGTACCGGAGCGTGTGATGAATTCGATCAACCTGACGGCACGCGACCTCGCACTCATTGATGCATTGACCCTGCGGATTCGCGTGTTGTCGGTCGAGCAGATCGCCCGCACTTGGTTCGCCGATTCGCAGGACCCCTGTCGCAACGCGATGCGGCGAATCGCCACGCTGACCCAGGCCGGCGCCGTCGAACGATTCGACGCCCACGCGCGCCCTGAGTTGGCCCTGACACAGCCGATCGCGGTCTGGATGCCGAATGGACCCGCGCCTGATCTTGAGGGGCTGTCGTACCAATTGGCTCGTCGGTGGCGCGCGCCGGCCGTGCCGGTGTCGGTGGTGATCGCCACGCGGGTCGCAGGCACCTGGACAGGGGGATATGGCGGACGTCGGCCACGCCGTTCTGAAATCAGTCATGACTTGTCGTTGGCCGGGGTATACTTACACTGGTTGCAGCGGAAATCGCACGAAACGGCCCGATGGATTTCCGAGGCGACGCTGCGGAAACACGGATTCGGAGAACGCGGCATCCTCCCCGACGTCCTGGTTGAAGAACCGGGTCGGCGGCACATCGTCGAGTTGGGCGGTGTGTATGGCGCCGTCAAGCTCCGTGCGTTCCATCGATTTTGCGCCCTGCGTGGATTGGCCTATGAAATCTGGTAAGCTCGACGACCGCGACCGGCTGATTCTCAATCACATCGCTCGCTACCGCCTTACCTTCAACGAAGTCCTGGGTGCCTTGTTCTTCGATGGGGGCGATCCCCAGAAAGTCCTGAACCGGCTGCGCGAATCAGACTACATCCTGCCGCGCAAGCTCTTCAGTGGAAACCGCAGCGCTTACCAACTTCAACCCAAAGGGGCGGCTGCCATCGGCGCCAGCCGCCGCTCGGCCGATGCATTGGGCTCCGAGTCCCTGCCAGTCTACGCTGCGACCTTCGCATTTTGTCTCTTGGGCGGACGGTCCCGAATTCGTCTGGGGGGCACCGAGATGGCCGAGCTCTTTGATGGCAATCCTCCCTCGGGACGTCACCACTGTTTGGAGCGGAGCCCGCGCGCCAAACGCATCTACCATGTGTATGCACCCGGCGAGGGAGTCGCCTTGAAGGACATCATTGAGGCGACCCGGGCGCATATCTCGACGACGCATTCGCTTCCTGGTCTGGCGACGTGGTTCAATTGCAGGGTGTACTCCCATGCCGTGCTGGTGGACCGTCAGGACCGGGCGGATGAACTCAAGGCCGCGATCCACCGGGCGACCGACAAAGAGGGGCGTTTGCTGTGTGATGTGGCTCATATCCGCATCGAGCGGGTGCCGGGAATGGGGGAGATGGAGGAGGCGCTTCATGGGTTCGCGAAAAAAACCGCTGGTGATTGACCCATCGCTGTTTGAGTCGGAATCGAATTCGATCTCTGCGCAGGTCACGTCTGCGCTGTCGCGTTATGGCGCCCCTCTGGCGTTTGACCATCCGCTCGACGTGCGGCTTGGCTCCATCGACATTGAGTCCGATTGGAAGTCCGTGGGTGACAGGGCCTGGGAGGTTCTGCGGTCACGGCGCATGGACAGCATTTTCCCGGGGGAGTCGCCGTGCGAGTTTGAGCGGTACATGGAGCTGCTGCGCCGCTCTTCCCCCCGTTATCGCGACGAGATCTTTGTCGGGCGCCTGCACAATTCTTGTCAGTGGTTGTTCGTTCCGCGCTTCGTGCTCACGCGACACGCCTACATCCTTGGGGGATCGGGCTCGGGTAAGACATCCCATGCCCTCGCGCAGTTGCTCATTCAGCTTTCGGAATCCTATGTCGACCGCAAGGGTCAAGCCCACACGGAACCGCCCCTCTTGATCATCGACATGAAGCCGAATGGGGACCGCTATCTGCGCGCGCTGGCCGAGCAGCTCGCCCAGGCCCGAAAACAGACGCTCCGTTTCTATTCCAACGACCCGGACTACGACAGTCTGATTTTTGACCCCTTGCGCTGCCTGCGCGGGATCAAGTACCCGCTCAAACTCCTGGAAACGCTGCTCAAGGCGTTTTCGATGATCTACCCGGAAGGCTACGGCTCGGACTTTTTCACCAGCGAACAGCGCGTCCAGTTGATGGAGATCCTGTATCACGATCGACCGACGACCATGAAGGAACTCATCGCGTTCATCCGACATGCGACGCGCGGCAAGTCCGGCAACAGCGACGCGCGCGGCCTCTACAGTGCCCTGGCCGCCCTTGAACATGCCAAGCACATCCGCGTGGATGATGCACCGATTGCGGATGACAGCTTGATCGACTTTGAGCGCTTCTTCGAGCAGCGGGAGGTCATGTACGTTCACCTGAACTCACGATCGCTCTCCCTACTTTCCCGCGACATCGGCAAGCTCATCCTCTTTTCGCTGCTTGAGACCGCATCACAACGCGAGAAGGAATCGCGCAAGGTCCAGTGTTACGTCGCCATTGACGAGTTCCATCGGCTGGCTGCGCGAAACGTGGTCGAGATGCTGGAGGACGCCCGCTCCGCCGGCGTCGGTTTCCTGCTGGCCCATCAGTCTGCCGACGCGATGAAGACCCGCGACACCGACTTGTTCGGCACCCTCTTTGAGAACACCAGTTTCAAGCAGTTCCTGACGCTGGAGAATGAGACTGTGATCAAATTGCTTCGGCTGATTTCCGGTCGGGTCGCCGAACGGCGCAAGGGTGGCTCTGAGGCTAAAGGCACCGGAAGTACACAAAGCAAGGGGAACTCTCGCACGAACACAGGCTCCAGCGGCACGATGGACTCGCGCACGTCGGGATCGTCAGTCTCCTCCGATGACTACAGTTCGATGAACTCCAATACCCATGCCGACAGTCAATCCTTCGCGACGACGAGTGGATCCTCGGACACTGCCTCCACTTCGGAGCAGCACACATCCACGACATCGTGGACCGAGGAAATGGTCTGCGCGTTGACGGAGGAGGTGGTCACGGGGGTCAACGACACTGAGCTCCTGTCCCTGGTGCATGTCAAAGGGACCGGAGACAAGTGTCTCACTCCCACGGGGGGCGTGCCGACCCTGACCCAGGGCCTCTATCCGTTCAGCGAACACCAGGCCAGGATCATGGAAGACACCGCCTGGCCGCTTCGACCCCCGCCCCATCCCGACTGGTACTATGCCGCGGCCCGCCCGCTGCTTCCGGTCGATGCGCTGAAGGCCATCGCCGACGGCCGGCCGGAAGTCGATCCGCCCAGAGGGTCCCGTTCCCCCGACGGTGACGATTCGTCACCTCGCGCGCATGTCAATGAAGGCGAGCTGCGCAAACTGGAGGCCCGCATCAAGGAGCTGGCCAACCGCCTTGCGGCCGAGATGATCGAGGAGCCGGCGACGCTCGAACGACTTGCCCGGATGCACAAAATGAAAGTGGTGGACATCATCCGGCTGGCCCATGCAGATGGAATGGAATTGACCGAATCCGGCAAACCGCTTCCGCCCAACATGGTGAAGCGGCTCAAACGCCTGTTGTCCGGACAACAGGGCGACCGTGAACCGTAAAAAAGACAACAGGCCCCGTAGGGACCCGTTGTCAATACGTTGCGTGCAACCCGGTGTTTTGGATGGTCCCAGGCACGCTCCCGCTTCATGTTCATCAAATGGTCTGAAGCGAAGGGAGGGCACGCAAACAGTAAATATGTCCCCATGTTATCGCGCGCCCGGCGCCGATTCAAGCGGGGTTGCGTTTTTTCATCGGCCTGTGCTAACGTGCGGGGATGAAAAAGAATACCATTGTAAAATTTGTCACGGATTATGTGTTTGGCGACGCCATGACCCCGAAGTTGCCGCGTTCGGCTCGATTCGGGGTCGCGCTGATGGCTGCGCCGGCAGGGATGGCCCTGGGGGCCATGCTCTGCTGGTGGGGCTATTGGTAGAAAAAAGGGGGAGCTGTGTGAGCAGCTCCCGAGCGTCAAGAAACGCAAAATACTAAGGCCAGTAGATCCAGGCCCGCATCAAAGCGGCCCCGGCGCCCATGCCGACCATGCACCAGTAGAGTATCGACCAGATGGGTTGCTGTTTGAGGCGGTTCAATAACACGACCGCTTCGCGCAGCTCACCCTCTTGCTTGGCCTCCCGGAAGAAGACGGTGTACCCGACTCCTTCCAGATACAGAGGCCTGTCGAACTCCGGGGCGAGGATCGTGACGCTACCGACCGCCCGCCAATCCGGCGCCTTTCTGTCAGCCCTTTGATGTACCAAACGCGACTTTCGTTCTGCGAACGACATTGTTTCCATTGTTGTTTTCTCCTGTTAAACGTGTTGCTTGATTGCAACGCGGGAGTGGAACCAGGTTCCGTCTCCGTCGTTGACCGATGTATCGATCCTCGACGCAGACCACAATGGAAGGGTCGCGGGTTTTCAAAGAGCTGCCCGTGTATTTTTACGATCCGTCGGGTCCCGGATCGCCTCGACACGCAACGGGCGAAGGAATCGCACCGACGCGTGTTGGGAGGCCTCAGAATTGAAAAGCCCTGAGGAGCGGCAAAAAAAAAAATCGGCTACACACTCCAGTATAGGCAACGCGATGCCACCCGTGGCTATTGCCAGGATTTTTTTTTTGGCGTTAAGTATACAGTGGCTCGCCGGTGCCGCCGTGCCTTGTCGACGGGGCTTGGGGGCTGTACGGAAGAAACGGCTCGGTGCGATATGGGAGACTACGTGAACGTCTTTGAACGGCTGGGCGTCGGCGTCGAGGCCTCGGCCGACGACGTGGAGGCCGCCTGGCAGGAGTTGCTGGTCCAGAACAAATTCGACCGCAATTCGATACCAGAGGACGTCCAAGTCATCTACCGATTCCTCAAGCTGGGTGAGAACCGTCGGCTATACCGGATCCTCCTGCTGGCCTGCGAGTCCGAGGACCCGCTCGCGATGGAGGCCGATCGGGTGCCGGCGCTGCGGCGGGTCTGTCAAAGGACCGGGCTCCGGTTGTTTGACGATCCGGAGCGTGACAATGTCTTTCACCTCCGCCGCCCCGACCAGCCCGAACCACGCCTACCCACCCCTCCTCCGAAGGTTCTCCAACCAGAGGCCCCGCCGACGGCGGTCGAGCGATTTCGCGAATTCATGATGACCATCTCCCTGTTGCGGGCGCTCCGCAATGGGACGTTTCTCAAGCGCCTGGTCGTCCTGGCGGTTTATGCCGCGGTCGTGGTGGGCTTTGGCAAGGGGATCACGAGTTTCAACGCTTGGAGGTCGGCGCGGCTCGCCCAAGCGATGGAGTCCGATGACTCGCGGGCCGCCCGCATGAAGGCGGAGCGGGAACAGTCGCTCCGCACCGAGCATGCCACAGCGCTCGTCGGATTTGACGCCCTTGGAACCGCCGGGGCGCACGTCGCCTCGGAGTTCCACAAGACGACCGGCATTGAATGGACCCACGCCCATGACCGCAACGTCACCCGGACGCGCGAACTCGACCTGGTGCTGCTTCGAAATCCATCCGTCCGGGACGCCTGGGACGCGGTGCTCGCTTCGCTCGCGCCGCTGACCGACGTGGCCACGAATCGAGGCGCGTTGGATGGCATTAAACAACACTTCGACGCCGGCAATTTCACCGATGCCGATGTTGAACGCCTTCGGATCATTGCGGCGTGGTCAGCCTCACATACCCAGAACCTGCTATCCCAGTCATCCAACCTGGAACACCTTCGCGTCATGCTGGCTGCGGAGCGCTTCGAGCAACACAGCGAGTCCCTGGAAAGGAGCGAACCCTGAATGTCACGTCACCCGACCACGCCATCCCCGGCGCAGTGTGCGATCGCAATGGTCCTGTCGATGTCAGGCGCATGGACGACCCTTGCACATGCCCAGCCTACCGGCGCCGGCGGGCAGACCGAGACGGAGGCACGCGAATCGGAGCGGCAGCGTCGACAGCGCGAACTGGAGGATGCGCGCACCAAGCAGCTGGTCGAACGCTTTGCGGCATCCTCCAAGGACACCGCTGACCTGTTCGCGCGCCTTGAAAATTCGTTGACCGCCTACCAGGCGCGACTGGAGGGGCTGCTTACCAGCGACGATGGGAAGCGAGTCGCGCATGACCCCATTGCGTTCATGGGTTTCATCCAGCTCCAGGAGCAACCCATGGTTTCATTGGAGGAGGTGAAGGTCCGCAAGCGCAACGCCGAGACGATGCTCGACGCGTTGAAGCAGGAGTTAACACGGCCGACGGTGGGCTGGCTTCCGAACGAAGCGCAGCGACGCGAGAACGCTGAATTGTACTTCTGGGCCCGGGAACGGCTTGCCCAGATCGAACAGCAACAGGCGTGGTTGGCCACCACCCTCGCCAGATTACCGAAGGACGCAAGCCTGGAATCGATGAAGACGCTCGATGCCGCCCTTCGGGAAAATGCATCGCTACCGATAGATCGCAAGTCCAAGGCGCGGGTCGAGGGTGAAGCGGCGGCGATGGAGGAATCGCGTCGCATGATGAGTGAGTCGGCGCGTATCGCGCAACTGGAACGGTCGAACGCCGAGGCCGAGCGCTTGCTCAAAGAGGCGCGCGGCGAAATCGCGGCGATGAAGGCTCAATTTGAAATTGAACAAAAGGCGCGTGACGCGGACCTCAAGAAACAATTGGTCGAAGCGGAAGTCAAACACCACGATGAAGTCGCCCGTTTGGAACGCGAGCTCAAGGTGGCACAGGCCCGGCGCGACGCCGCCGATGTCCAGGCGGAACTTGAGAAGAACCAGATTCAGGCCCAATCCGAAAAAAGCAAGTTACTGGCTAGATGCCGCGACCCGGAGGTGCGGAGCCTGCTCGCGCCCTTCCTGGCCGAGGGTTACTGGCAGCCGGGCGACAGGAAAGGGGCCGCAAGCATCGACAAGACGCCAATTTCATTGTCGAAGCTTCGGTCGTTTGGCGCGCTTGCGCCGGATGCAAAGGGTCTCCAAAAGTTGCTGGAGTGCGGCACGAATCCATATCAATACCACAGGGCAGATAACATTCGACCCCGCTGGGGCTATGTCGCCAAACTGAATCAGAACACGCCTGATGCCATCGAGGAACTCAAGAAGGCGCAGGGATTCCTGATTGAACTCGGTGACGCGATGGTCGAGCTAAAGATGCTGGCGCCGTGAATCATCCGACGCGCGACGCGAGCGTCGAAGGCAACCATTGCAAACCCCGTTTGGATCTGAACATGACCGGCGCCGGATCAGACAAGATTGGGGCTTGCGCTGCGCGTGATAATCCGGTTTATCACAGGGATGATTGATCGTCCCAAACCATGCCCGCAAAACAGTGTTACAGAATGGACCGACGGATCGGCCGCGCCCTCGGTGCAGCTTTTGCAATCGGTTCCCGAGGAGAGCCTGTGGCTGGCCAACAACCTGTCCCCGCACACCCGCCGCGCCTATCGACGTGACGTCGCCCATTTCGTGGGGTTTCTGGGGATCGGTTCGGCCCAGGAACTTCGCGGGGTCGGTCGCGCCGCCGTGCTCGCGTGGCGAAACAACATGATGCATGCCGGCACCAAGCCGCGCACCCTTCGGCGACGGCTGTCGGCCCTCGCCTCGCTGTTCAAACACCTGGTGGCCCAGCGGGTCGCGGACGTCAATCCCGTGCGTGAGATCAGTCGTCCGCGGGTGAACCGGCGTCAAGGGACGACCCGAGCGTTTTCGACGAAGGAGGCGCGCCGGATTCTGGATGCGCCGGACACCACTACGCTTCATGGACTTCGCGATCGCGCCATCCTCTCGGTGGGGCTGCAGGCCGGACCGCGCCGTGCGGAGATCGCCAGCCTGGTGGTGAAGGACTTCCACACCAACGCCGGCTACAAGTCCCTCCATTTCATTCGCAAGGGAAACGAAGACCATTCACTGGCGCTCAATCCGCAGACGGTGCAACGAATCGAGGATTATCTGACGGCCGCAGGCCATCGCCATGATCTCGACGGGCCGTTGTTTCGGCCGATTCGCAGGAATCAGTTTCAGGCCGACCCGCGACGCCACCTCCATCCCGAGGCCGTTGATCGCATCCTGCGCAAATATGTTGCCTTGCTCGGACTCGACACCGGCTACAGCGCCCATTCCATGCGGGCCACCTTCATCACCACCGCACTGGACAACGGCGCCAATCTTGAAGATGTCCAGCGTGACGTCGGACATGCCGATCCCAACACCACCAAGCTGTATGATCGTCGGGGCCACAACCCCGAGCGGTCTGCGTCTTTTTTTGCGACCTATTGATGATTACTGAAGTTGGAATCGCGGTGATGGGCGAGGGGCCTTGCAATTGACGCGTATGTAAATAGCTCTGAGCACGGCCTTCGATCCACGCCACTTCCGACATTTTCGGTTGGAGAAGGATGCGTTCCGATCTGCCGGGCCGGCAACCAAAGCTATTTGCATGCGCGACTCGGGGTGGCGCCGCAATGCATGGGAGGGGAGCGGGTCGTCTTCACCTGGCCACCATAGCACATTCTCAAAACGCTAATCAAACGTTGTTTCAGTATCGACGTCTGGCGTGTTTTCACCGTCGTTTTCGTCCGGCGCGGCCGTCAAGTCGCGAATTGCCTTTCGCTTGATCAGCAATTGGGTGAGCACCGTCTCGGCATCCTCGATCACCACAAACCACCGGCGCTTGTGATGAACCACCTCCTGTTTCAGCCCATAGCGCAGGAGTTCGTCGCGGCTCGCCGGGATGCCGTTGAGGACCAACTCCAGGATGTCGTCGCCCGCCAGTTGCGCCCGGGTGAGTCGCCAACCATTATCCAGTTCAATGACGGCGTCCTGGACGAGGAGGTTCAAAATTTCGTGGAGCGGGGCTTCGGCCAACGGGGTTCCGATGCCCAGCCGCTGCTTGACGCCCGGGACATCCGATGCACTGAGGTTGAGGCCCACCAGCGCGCGGCCATCCGCGAGGATCGCCCGGGCAATCTTCACACTCCGGATTCCCGCCGCACCCATGATCTTGTCGTAGATCGGGAAGATGGCGCCGCTCAGGATGTGGAACCGCCTCGGTTCGGTCGCCGGCGTCCTGGCGTACTCGGCATCCCACCAGGCGCGGGCGTCATCCCGATCCACCGGTTCGTATTTTTCAGCGAGTTCGGTCCGTTCCAATGCGCGGCGGGCGCCCTTGACCGCGGTCAACAACACCTCGCCCGGCCGCGTGTCCATATGCGGCGCGACGGCATAGATTCGGCCGCTGCGGCCATTACGATGGAAACCCTCCATCGCGTGTCCCCACGCCGCGTCGGCGAAGGTGTGGCGGTCTACTTCCACTTCGCCCTCCAACTCATGCAGCATCGTGCGGCTGCCGGAGGCGGGATCGACAAAGAGGGTCTGCGGTTCGGCGAGGCTGCGCAGGTTGTGGGCCCGAATCTCTTCGACCCCGAAATCAAACGCACCGGCCCGCTTTGCGAATGCGACTGCCTCCAGGTAACGTTCATAGAACAGTTCGAAGATCTGATTCTGCTTCTCGACATGCAGCACCATGATGCGATTCAGAAACTGCTCAACGTTGCTCATGAAGCTGTCGCGGACAGCGGTCTTCTCCTTGTTCAGCACGCCCATTCGCTCCAAATCACGCAGACCCAATCCAACGCCGACATGTTCGTTCATCTGCACCCCGCGATAGAGCCGGGCCAGCGCCGCCTTGCCATAGGCGTCGGTCACGTCCTCCGGTCGAAACAACTCGCCGGAGAGTGAATGCCGTTCGCCCTTGGTCAGCGCACCCAACGCGGCCAAGCGCTTTGAGACCGCGTTGACCAGCCGCTTCTGGCCGGCCAGATCGAGGAGCGACAATCGGATGATCGGCGCCGAACTCTGATTGGAGCGATGCACCCGACCGAACGCCTGCATCTGCTGGTCGGCCGACCACGAAAGTTGAAAGGCGTAGAAGACTCGCCGCTGCTGATTGCGCGCGGTCGTGTCGGCATGCACGCTGATGCCGGTCGAGCCGGCGCCGGAGAGAATGGCCAGTCGTTTGCGGCCACCCTGGAACTGGCGTGTTTCATACTCATTCAATTGACGGCGGCTCACGCCCTGGATCTTCCGACGAACGTATTTTCCATTCTCCCAGCGATGCGTCCGGCCGCTGATTTCGGCAACCTTTTCAACGCCAAAGCGCGACACCAGGGCATCCATCGGATTCTGCGGAAAATCCATGTCCGCCACCTTGTCGAGAAGCGCCTGCTGGCGTCGTTGATTCTCGCGGTTGATCTCCGGATTGCCGGCGGCATCGAGCACGCGGACGGAGACAACGTTGCCGGTCACCGGGTCTGTCTCTTCGCGATACTGAAAAATCGGGAACTGCTTTTCGATGAGTTGCACGATCATCTCGCGGGGTGTCGCGTCCAGTTCGCTGAGTTCCACGCCCTGTGCCCGTGCGTCCCGCACCTTGCGGTCGGCCTGGGCCTCGCCGGTATTGAACAGGCTCACCACAATGGACCGGCCTTCGGCCAGGTCGGTTGCAATTGCAGGAAGTACGTCCGGCAGGGAGTAGGCCATCATCAGTTGTAGGAAAAATCGCTGCTGCGCCGAATAGAACTGGGCGTAGCGGCCTCCGTTTCGTTTCTGGCAGGCGTTGCTCTCGGCCGCCTCGAATGCCACCAACAGGTCTGACCACAGGTCGGCAATGGCGTCGTACTGTTGCCGCTCGGCATCGGTGACGTGGTGGAGCAGGGGCTCGTATTCGACGGCGCTCCCGGGAATGATGCTGCCGTCTGATCGGCGGCTGGGGCCGTAGCTGATGGTGCGCGACAGATAGGTGCCGACCGACTTGAGATCACGGCACAGCATCTCCATCGCCGCGACACCGCCTCGCTCCATTGCCACCAGAAACGCCGAGAAATCCGCGAAGGGGGCGCCGTCACCCCAAAGCCCCAAGCGTTCATACGGCGCCATGTGCCGGGCCTCCGTCGCGCCGGTCGCACTGAAATAGCGGACCCGCGCCTGCGGGAACATCCGCTGGAGCGCGATGCCCATGTTGCCGCGCAGCGTCCCTTCGTCCATGGTCGCCTTGCCGCCGTGCGGCGTGGCTGCGGCATTCTTCATCAGGTGGGCCTCGTCGAAGGCGATGACGCCGTCAAAGTCCTCGCCGAGCCATTCGGTGAGTTGCTTGAACCGCTGCCGCTCCCCGTCGAAGTCCGTGCTCAGCATGGTGTAGGTGGTGAAGAGGATGCCCGACTCGGCGAGGACCGGCGTCGCCGGCTTGAACAGGGCTTGATGCACGATTCGCAGCGGCACACCCACTGCGTCGCGGTCGCGTTCCGCATCGGCGCACAGTTGGTGTGAGGCCGAGATGTGGACGTGTTTGCATCGGCCCCGCTGGAGTTGATCAAAGATGAATGCATAAATCTCGCGGCCCTTGCCGATGCCGGTGCCGTCGCCATTCCAATGACCCCTGCGACAACCACTCGGCAGCAGATACTCCGTCGCCTGCCCGGCGTAGATGACATCCTCCAACTGCAGATCGGAGACCCGACCCTCGACCAGCACCTCGGCCGGCAGGTGATGGCGATGGGTCACGTCCGGCGATTCGACCGAGGCCATGGCCGTGGACTCGACCACGTTGGCTGGATGCGGCTGGGTGCCGCGGACCACCGCCTTCTGCACACAGTATTCCGCGAAGACGGTCCCTTCCTGGATTCGCAGCGCCTGCGCCGCGACGGGGGTTTCGACTCGGACTACAGCATCCCCAGCCGGTCGAGCGTGCTCCGCAGCAGCATTGCCGCCCAGGTTCGCATCGCTTCGGGCGTGGAGGGCATCGGAATTCTCTCCCTCTCCAATTCGCGGGTGATCATCCGGGTCAGGGCCTTCGGCCCGACCGTCACCATCCGATTCCAGGTCAACCACTGCGCCGTCGTCACCGGAACATCGGTCGGCGCCGCCACGCCGCCCGCTCCATCCTCCAGGAGGCACGCCATCAACTCGATCACCGGGTCCGTCTGGCCCTCCGGCTCGCGCTGAAAAATGTCCCTCAGCACGCTCCGGGCCTGTTGTCTGATTGCGGTCGAGAATTCGCCCGACGATGTCTTCTTTCGATATTTCTTTGAGCCGTTCATAAGCCTCCTCCAACGGAAGTTTGCTTCCCGTGATGATGTCCGATTCGTGTTCTGTCGCCCCGTCATCGTCAACCACGATGATCTGATGGTCGAACGTGGTGCCGAACCTGGCATACGCGTTTCCGTCGAGTCCGACGTTGGCCCTTACCCGAAACCGACCCTGGATGTCCGCCCACCACGCCCGAAACTTTGGTCGGTCAAGCGCCATGCCGCGTCCCACGATCGCGACGAGCCGCCCGCCAGGCTTGAGCCGAAGCAGTGCCTGTTCGATGTGCCGGGCGCCGAATTCGGTGCTGTGCCCGCGGACGCGACCCCCGGTCGCCGAGAACGGTGGGTTCATCACGATTGCGTCATATCGCTGGTCGATTGGCAAGAGGTTATCGAGACGCTCGGCATCGAACGCAGTTGGGGCGAATTCTTGAAGTTCAAGCAGGACCTTGCGACGTTCGTCTATCTCGTTGACATCCACGTCGGCACCGGCCAGCCGGGCCAGCACGGCGATGTTGCCCGTACCGGCGCTGGGTTCAAGCACCTTCATGCCAGCTCGCAGCGCCGCGGTTGTCACGACCAGGAGTGCCAATGTCGGCGGCGTACTGAACTGCTGCAACTCAATTTGCCTCTCGTCGCGCCGGTTCTGCCGGGGCATCCGTTCCTGCAAGGCGAGTAATGTCTTGGTCGCTGCTACAAAGTCGCTGAGGTCGGGTGCGCTTCGCTGGATGTAGATGTTCATTCCGGCTTCCGCGGCGTCATACGCCTCGCGGGCGTGACCGGCGGAATGCCCAAAGACGTCACGCGAGAATTCGGCGATCTTGTGATTATCAAAGTGCGCCTCCGGCTCAACCTGCAACAGGGCCGCGAAGCACAAGGCGAAGTCCGATGCCGTGACGGACTTCGGGGAAAACACAATGCCTTGATCCGCCAGCTCCTGGGCGATTTCTTCCCGAATCAAGTCCATGTCCGGTCGCAGTGATGCCTGCTCAGACGGCACACCGGGCCGCGTGTCCTCCGCTTCGGCGGGCCACTCGAATTGCTGTTGTTCGTACTTCGCCAAGCGCCTCCAATAGATGAAATGTGCAGACTCTATGCTCGTTATGGCGAGCGCTAGTGGACATGTGCCCTCACCCCGTGTGGGCCATAGGCCCGGCCCAAAAGGTGAAAAGGTGAGGCCCGGTGGTATCTGAGCCTCAAACCTTTCATCGACGAACGTCGTCGATAGAGAACTAGACAGCCATCGCGAGTAGCGATGCCGCCTTCACATCCGCATCCGTGCGTTCGCCGACGTGCTTCATCCGGCCGTTGAGCCGTGTGAGCGCGTCGACAACCGAGAACACCGTGAACCGACCGCTTTCCTGAGCGAGCTTGAGGGCCTCTTTTGCCACCGAACGGGTAATGCCCCGACCGGATAACATTTTCAGCACCTCATCGCTGCTCTCGCCGAGCGTCGCTGCCATCGCCTTGCCGATCACCCGAGCAAATCCATCTCGGCGTTCGTCGCGCTTGGCAACGAGACGCTCGATAATCCGACGAATCTCGCTGAACGACTCGTGCACGTTCGCCGTGTGCTTGCGGCTGAACTCCACGACCTCGACGGCGTCCCAGACAATGTGGTTCTGGCACACGGCCTGGAACCAAAACGTCTGCACACCGATCGACCGCTTGCCCACTTCCGAGTTCCACAGGAAGAACCCCGGAGCGAAGGCCTCGCCGCCGATCTCGGTCCAGCCGAGCGGATCGATCAGGAACACAAACATGTCCTGCTCGCCCCGATACAGGCCCGTGCCGCCGCGAGGTCGCGGTTGCTCCGGCCCATCCAACGGCGGCGAGTCATCGGTGCCTCCCGTTCCATCCGTTGGTGGCGAACTGCCACCTGTCCGCTGTCCGCCAGGCGCGAACCCCGCCTCCTGCGGCGGTTGGAAGTCCGTTGCGAACTCCCGCACCATCGACAGCAGATCCGCATCGAACAATCGCGTGTAGCTGGCGCCGTGAATCGAACGGACGACTTCATCCGTGCCGAATCCCGTCGTCAGCAGTTGCAAGGGCTTCGTGCTGTGCGGAAGCGTCTCCTTGAAGACCTCCCGCGCCGTCGACGAAGACAGCTTGTTCACGGTGTCCTTGTTCACGCCGGCCAACGAACAGAGTTGCGAAAAACTCCAATCGTTGAGTCCGAAGGAACCCAGATCACCGAGCGACAGCCCCAGTCCGCCCGCGCCGACCTCCAGGTCGATCTCGGCCGGCGGATGCCACCGCTCGACGGATTTGGCCTTCGCCTCCTGACAATGCCGCCACAACTCGTCGAACGTCGCGAAACATTCGTCCGGCGAACGCCGGAACAGCTCCGTACTCGCAAGCGTCAAGTTTTGCATGGAAAACCTCCCTCTCGGTCCCGAAGGACCATGTTGAACCTGAAAAACACCACCGGGCACTCGGGCTTTCGCTAAGAACGAAGGCCCCAGCTCCCATTTCGCACGCGAGCCCCTGCGTGCGTTGCTAGTGTTATGTGCGGATTCGTACCGAATGTGCCCTAACTGCCGACGAGCGAATTTGGCAACCGAACTACTTGCAGACTGACACCGCCGAAACGATCATCATGGCGGAGGCCCGAAGTTCGGGCGTCATAGATCACTTACGTCCGCCAGAACGCGAGACGTATGGGCAGGTTGTCATGGCGAGACGACGCGCGGAGCCGCTGGATGCGCCGCAACTGCCGTTCGGCCTGTTGCGAAACAACGATCTGTTCTCGAATCACTGGCTGGAGTACCGCCTTCCACTTGAACCCGAGTGGACCGAACTGCGAGCTGAATCCGATCAAGCGCTTGCCGCCGTGACGGAACTCTGGCTACAGCAGCGACAACGCGTCGAGCACTACGGCGACGAACCCGGCCTTGAGCAGGGATTCATTCAACCGCTTCTATCGATTCTTGGCTGGAAGCTGAAATACCAAACTTGGCTTCAGGGCCGGAAGCCCGACTACGCACTGTTTCTCGACGACGTATCACTCGACGCATCCTTGACGGCTGGCAGGCAGTCGACGGAATTCTGGCAGCACCCTGTGGCATTGGCCGACGCGAAGGCGTGGCACGTCAATCTCGACCGGCCGACTCGTGTCGGCAACCAGCGTGAATATCCACCAGAACAAATCGAGTGGTATCTAGACCGCAGCCGCCTTCCGTACGCTTTCCTCACGAGCGGCCGGCTTTGGCGCTTGATTCCCCGACAACTCGCGCCTGGCAAGGCGCGTTTTCAAACATTCGTCGAAGCTGATATCCCGCGTTTTCTAGAGTCCCGGCGCGCCGTCGGCGGGCGCCAGATGACGTTTCATGAGCAGGAACTGAGCGGGGATGAGTTTCTACGGTTCTACTTGTTTTTCAGTCCACGAGGTCTCCAATCCATCGCCGGACGCGCACCCCTTATTCAACGCGCGCTGCGGGGAAGCTCCGAATACGCCCTTTCGATCGGCGAAGACCTCAAGGAGCGAGTATTCGAAGCGCTCCGCCTTTGCATCGAGGGCTTCTTAGGCCATGAGCCCAACGCGCTGGACGCACGTCGCGACGCGATAGCCTGCCGCGAACAGAGTTTCGTATTGCTGTATCGATTGCTATTCATAATGTACGCGGAAGATCGCGGCCTATTGCCGTACCGCCGAAACCGACTCTACACCGAGAATCGCAGTCTGGGGCGGCACCGTGACGAGATAGCCGACATCCTCAACCGTATTGATCAGGGACGGCAGCCAGATTATTCCGCCGGCAGCGCTGCGATTTGGGCGGACCTTGTCTCACTCTTCGATCTCATTGACCGCGGACACGCCCGGTATGACGTGCCGGCATATAACGGTGGGTTGTTCGATCCCGACAGACATCCATTTTTGTCGCAGAAAGTCTTGCCAGATGCCTACCTTGCACGAGTGATTGACCATCTTGGACGCGCCGAGGATCCGCAACACAGCGAACGCGGGTTGTTTCGTGTGGACTACCGAGATCTTGCGATTCAGCACTTGGGGAGCATTTACGAAGGACTGTTGGAGTTGCGACCCAGACTTGCCACGGAGCCAATGATCGTTATTCGCGAGCGGGGGCCGGACAGCGCTTCAGAACGCACTGTGCCCGGACGAGCGCGAGTCCCAGCTGGCTGGGAAGCAACAGCGGCGCAATATCGCTCCGGAGAGGTGTACCTTGAAAACGACAAGGGCGAACGGCGAGCCAGCGGCTCCTATTACACCCCGGACCACATCGTCAACTACATCGTCGAGAACACGCTTGGACCGCTATGTCGCGGCATTTCCCAACAGCTCACAGCGGAGATAGCTGCCACCGAGGAGCAACACAAGCGTGCTCGTAACGGGAACCGCGAAACCCTTGCCGCCACGCTGGAGCGACTTTGTGGGGAGTATGACGACCGCGTGTTAAGCCTACGTATTCTCGACCCGGCCATGGGCTCTGGACATTTTCTCGTCCGCGCTTGCCAATACTTAGCCGAGGAAATCGCAACAAATCCGCACACTTCGGACCCAGCCGTCCGGCCGGGCGCGGGCGACGAACCCACTCTCACCTACTGGAAACGTCGAGTGGTCGAGTCCTGCATATTTGGTGTAGATCTAAATCCCATGGCTGTCGAATTGGCCAAGCTCGCGCTTTGGCTGGAAACCGTGTCGAAGGACGCTCCTCTGAGTTTTCTGGACCACCACCTGCGCCCGGGCAATAGCCTCGTCGGCGCGCGTGTTGCAGAACTTGGCGCCCTTCCCGGTGCGATGGAGCTTCAGCAGAACGTCTTCAAAGAACAAGTGGATCAACGACTTCCGATTCTTCTCGAACCGTTAACTGCGATTCGAGCCTTGCCATCAGATGCCATGGATCAAATTAAGGAGAAGGACCGCCTCTACCGCAAGTTGTTTCAGCCAGTCAGCGAAATGTTCCGCGGTGTCGCCGACCTGTGGTGCTCCGTGTTTTTCGCTCCGGAGAGCGCGGCCGTAGCGCCGGAGCATTACAGTGAGGCCCTCAAAGCCCTTCAGGCCGATGCTACGTTTCGCAAGCTGACGAAGCTGCCATGGTTTGAAACCGCGACAGCGCCCGTTCGTGCAACAAGTGTCGCGGCTTTTCACTGGGAGCTTCAATTCCCAGAGGTTTTTTTCGACCTCGCTGGTCGGCGCGCCGAAGCGGGTTTCGACGCGATAATCGGCAATCCCCCATACGACGTACTGTCCGAGCGCGAGACCGGTTCTGACCTCACCGCGTTGAAGGCGTTCATCAAGCATGAACCAGTTTATGCCTCCTCGTTCCGCGGAAAGAACAACCTTTATAAGCTCTTCATTTGTCGGGCCATCGACCTACTCGCCGAATCGGGACGGTTTGGATTCATCGTGCCGATGGCGCTGCTCGGCGACGATCAATCCGCCGACCTTCGCCGCGCCATGCTTGGTGCCGGCGCCTTCACATCCGTGGACGCCTTCCCTCAAAAGGACGATCCAAGTCGTCGCGTGTTTCCGGAAGCCAAGCTTTCGACGACGATCTTCACAATGGTCAAGTCCACGTCGCCGGATTTGCGACGCCAGCCATTTAGGTCTCGTCAGCACCCGGCGGACAGAGTCGAGCCGGACTCGCCGAGCCTCCAACTCCGAACCGACGACATTCCTTTATATGATCCATCGAATCAAGGCATTGCGAGCTGCTCGCAGGCGGATTGGGACTTGGCTGTACGAATCATGGAGAGCGGTCGGCTCAGACGTCTTGGAGGATTCGTGCAGTTCTCGCAGGGCGAAGTGAACGAGACCGTCCAGCGGGGGCTTGGCAACTTGGTGGCGAACGGGAAGCAAGCGAAGGTCGTCACTCGTGGCGCAAACATTTGCCTCTACGTATTGCGTTCCGCATCCCAGGGTAATGACATCCTCTTGGATGTTGGGCGGTTCTTGCGCGGCAAGGACGAGACAACAAAGGCGTTTCACCATCGACACTCGCGTGTTGGAGTCCAAGAAAGCAGCCCGCAGAACAACTTTCGCCGCCTCATCGCTTCGCTGATTCCTGCGGGCGAGTTCTGCAACCACAAGATCAACTATGTTCCGGAGCCTGCGTCGAAGCTACCGTTGGAGTTCGTCCTCGCACTACTGAACAGCAAACTTGCCGATTGGTACTTCCGGCTGGGCAGTACAAACGCGGCCGTCAGTCACTATCAACTCCACAATCTTCCATGCCCGGTCTTCGCTGACTCCCGAATACCAGCAGATAACCGTCTCCGCGACAGGGCTGTCGCAGCGGTCGACTCCGGTAGGCATGACAATGCACTCGCCGTACTGACGGCGGGACTCACCTGCCCGCCATTCTCTCTGGCGGTCCAAGACGTGCTCAGGGAGTTGGTCCGTCGCATCGTCGCCATCGAACAGGCTCGCGGCGAGATCGCCCGGGACGACCGTTCCGCCCTCGCTCCCGCCGCCCAACCTCTCCAAGACCTCATTGACAAGTTGCTATATGCCATTGCCGGCTTGACAGAACCCGAATATGTGGGCCTCGAACAGCGATTGGCAAGGATGTTGTGAAAATCGAATATCGGTTTGTTCAATCGCCGCTCACTACACCGATCAAATATAGAATTTGAAGTTCGTCAGAGGTTCACGATCGGGCGGAATCTCGCGGAGTATTTCGCCGACCCGGCTGGCGAAGTTCAATGTGATCGGCATTAGACCGCCCAGGAGCGAGGAGTTCCAGTTCATCTTACTTAGAATAAGGATCTCGCGGAGGAGCGTCTCTCGCGACGTGTCGCGACCGATATGGTCAGCAAGTCGGATCGGACTGGGAACGTGATTGGCATGAAAATGCTGTGTATCAGCCAGGAAACCCGTAGTGTAGATGTAATCGAGATCGCCAATTGTGAATCGCGTGCCGCGGAGTGGGGGATATCTATTCACCGGAAAAAGGCGAAACGTGCTGTCCGATGCAAGCGCGACGAGGTCGTATTGCATCGACCGGGCCTGAAGCGCTGATTTGAAGCCTGCGAGTTCTGCTGGCCAAAAACGGGAACTCTTGTGCACGACGACGCGCTGCGGCAACTGTCCCATTTCTTCGCGATAGCGTGTGAGCGTTCGATCGACAATCCACGCGGATTGCTCCTCGGTTAGGTGCGGTGCCCGAGTCCCTTCCTTCTTTGCATCCCACACGAAATCCTGACCGCGGAGCACGAGGCCATCGCCATGTTCATCGAATGCCTGTACGAGACTGGTTTGCAGGCGACCGTCTTCGGATCGAAGAGGCCGAAAGAATCCGATCCCGAGGTAGCACGATCCCGGCGTCAAGCCAACTGGTCCCCACGGGAGCCCACCCGCCTTAAAATACAGCGCGGTGAAGAAGTCCCACGCGATTTCGGATGGATAATCTTCTGAACGGCCATCCGATGTTTTCTCAAGTAAAATCTGCGTGGGAAGTCGATACTTCATCGCGACCGACTTGAGCGCACGCCGCAGATTGCGATGCACCCGTCCAAATTCCGCGTCGGAATATTCCAGAGTCTTGCACTCGGCGAGTAGATCATCCGGCAATGCCACTACAACGTATTCAGGCGGGCGGTCTTTACGTGAGAGCAGTTCTAGTTTGGCGTCGAGCAGATCAAGTGCAATCTCAAATCGCTTCCGTGCGGGCTTCGCGCTCTGAAGGTCGGCAATTTCGTTGGAGAAAAGAGGCGCGTTCCAATCGCTGCTCAACTCCAATTCGCAATGAAAACCTCGGTCCTTCCTGAATCCCGGGAATTCCAGTCGCTCGACTTCGCCCCGCACTCCTGATGAAGCCGTCTCGATCCATGCCCCGGCTTTGGCGATAGTCTGAGCGGTGCCAATAAACCCTGTCCGGATATTGGTCGGATGCCGGTTTCCAGGCCGCCAGGACTTTGGGCCAAAACGGCTGATTCCCGTCTTTGGATCGACGTGCTGACGCCCATCAGCGAATTCAAGCAGTGGCTCAGGGACGTATTCCGCAGACAGAACCGGGGCCTGGAGAAAACGGCTCGGTATGGGCTTCGTCTTACCCTTCCTCATCGGCCAGCTCCAATTCCGATTCATCGTCGGCGTCGACATCGTCTAATCGTTCTAAATCCGCAAAATCAAAGAGCGTCTCTTCATAGGTTGTGTTTTTGAACGACTCGGCTCGCTCAGGCGGAACACCGGGCCACGATATCTGGCACGACGCGAGCTGCGACGACAAGACCATCGCTTGTCCGCAGCCGAAAGACGCGATCAAACGCGGACGGCTCTCGAAGAGATAGTCGCGCCAGAACTGAATTTCCTTTAGCACGTCAAAGTTAAACATGCGGCTCTTTTTTTTCGTCACCCGACTGCCAACCCTTGCAGATTGGACCGAAATTTTTCCGTCGCGAGTGACGCGCATCTCTGGTCGCATACTCAGGCACCAAGCGCCCTCCGACACCTTGATGAACCGCAAGGCAACCGCGCGGTGGTACCAGAATTTCTTCGGAAGCCCAGTCTTCTTGGTCATTGGCTGCCACACGACTTGTCGCGTTGCAGTGGCTTGATTGAGAGGGACATATTTGACTTCGCGCGCCTTGCCCTCTTCGATCTGTTCAAAAAAATAGCGCCGGTGCTCTTTGTCGAGATTCAGCCCGCGTCGTCCTGTGATCTTGTTCAGTGTTCTATTCAGCAGATCGACGTACCAGTTCATCAAGTTCGGGTCTTCCCACCATGCAGCTGCGGGTTCACGCCGAACTTGGCGGCTTCCCACCAGTTGACGAAACGGGCCGCGACGCGCGGTAAGATCCTGAAAACAAAACATCCGGCCGCCCCGAAGAAGAAACGGCACGACCTCTCCGTCCTGTGGCCTGGTAATCTGTCCGGACACTTTCGCCGATTCTTTCTCCGCGAAATCGCATGGAATCGAGAAGACAAATTCAGGCAATCGTTCAACGGGCAGCATGCTGCTGTGAAGCAGTTCGGAAACATTTAGTGCGATTGGGTGCGCGACAGCTCGACTCTCAACCGCGCGGCGGGTCGTCTCTGCGATCAGCGCCTCGTGGTCATACTTCATTTGTCGCAGGCGCTCAACCGTAAACGTCTGAATTTGTGCGTCAACAATATGGTGGTGTTCTTCACACAACAAAACCAAATTCTCGTACCGATCGCGTTCATCAAGAGGCAAAGGGTGATTGCCCCGCGGTCCGTCCACAGACTGGCCGACTATGTGCGCGACTTCTGAAAGCGCAATTGCTCGATCTTCGGGACTCGCGCCGGATTTGAGGGACTTGGTGCAAGCCGGAAATGCGCACCTGCCGCCGGATTGCTGAAATAGCAGCCTCATGTCTCTGGGACTGATCGCCATCCGCCCATGATAACCGCACATTCGCCTAACTCAATAGCGGCAGACCTCCGTTCCGAGGCGTCCGGCATTGACTGGTCGATGGGCGTTTCTTGTGGTGATATTCACGAACGGAAAGGCGCGGTGACCCTCCGCGGCGTTCCCAATGGGTTGCAATGTAACTGGTGAAGTCCAGCAATCCGTCGACGGTGGTTGACCAGTCGAATCAGGTTTTGTGCCTGACGTCGAATCGGAGCGTATCGCTCGAAGGCAAGACCGCTCAACATCGTGGCTAGTTTTTCGGTGGCTGCTTGCGATGCGGCGTCGAGAGTAAAGGCTCGAATCTCTGCAACGACTGCCTCGTCCATCTTAACAGACACATGCCAGCGTCCATCACGGCCCCTGCGACAACCGATACTGTAGCCAGCGAATTTGATCGGTGCACGCCGAACGTCGCGAAATGATGCGCGCTCACGCTCGAAGAATTCGTGCCCGCCTTTCGTTGCGAGCAGGACGAAGAACCGCTCGTGCCGCAGGTACTGCATGTTCGCCAAGCCCTGCTTCTTCCGCCGGCAGCGCGCCCATTTCGTGATCGCGATGCCGTACCGTTCGATGAGCTTCGCATCGACTGCTGCTGGATCCTTCCCCTCCGGGATCTCGCCAGCGACATAGAACCAGTAGCCGTGCGTGATGTACGCGACGGCGAGCTGCTGCACAAACCCCGCGACGGATGTCGCGACGCATCGATACTTCAAGCCCATTTCCCACCCCCAAAATGAGCGGGTTGTTCTGGCACAACCCGCGAAGCCTTCTGAAAACCTCCTTTCGTTCGAGCTTCAATCCTTCTCCGGACCCGGTCCACAGAACTCCAGTAGTTCGCGGAGTTCCTGCATCGTCGGCTCCCGGTCGAAATCCTCCCGATAGCACGCAACGATGCGTGCCCGCACGTCGGGCGGAATGTTCGACGGCTCCGGCCAACATCGCTCATGGAATTCCTCGACGATGTCAGCCGGACTGTCGCCAATCACCGCACCACTGCTCGTGCGCCACCAACCCATACGGATCACCTCCTCTCGCTCGAAACCAATCCTCTTGCACGCCGTGCCTGCGGGTCGCCCCGCATGTCCCGGCTCTGCGCGCGGAAAACCACCTCCTTTCAACGAACCACCACGTTCGCCACGCATCGGCCATGCTTTGTTTGAATCAACCCGTGTTCGCGCAATACGACATTCGGTCGCTCCATCGCCTGCGACCCTTGCCGCTCACGCAGCCCGCGCTAGATTCATTCATTGCAGTTGCCCAACACGTAGCAACACGCATTCATCGTTGTGCATTAGCCACACAAGTCCTCGACTTCATTCGAGAAACCGGCGTGCTTCGCACGACGATGATCGCAACCGCGTTCGCATAGCGGTTGCGGGTAAAAACCGACGATCCACCGGCGGGTACACCCCGACTGTGGATCGTCATTCCGCTGCCAAACGACGGCCCTCTCCCGAGGGTCCTCGTTTGACCGCATTGGCTGTCTTCCAACCCTCGATAGCGGGCCGGGGCAGATCTCTCCTGCCCCGGCGCCGCACCGACACGTCTGAAAACATGAGAAATTGCTCGTCGGCCCTTTCGTCGTCGGTCGTGTGCTCGGCACCACCCGTTAGCACTCGAACGGCATCGCGACTGCCTTGCCGCTTTGCCGCCACGCTTCCGCGTGCTCCTACTGAGGCCCCGCTCCCAGACTCCGGCGTTTCAAGCACCTGCGTGACAATTCGCAGGCACCGGGCATCACCCCGGCTGCCAGAGTCCTTCCCCGGTTAGAACCAGTCTCCAATCGATCGTTCACGTCGCTTGACCTGGAAGCAGCATGTGCGTCTCTCCCGCACACATTGCTCACATCGCTGTATGACTACGGCTTCCGCCGTTGACATCGTTTCGCACGCCCTCATGGCGGGCGATTTCGGGGTACGAATCTAGAAGCTCCCCTTACCCGTCAGCGAAGGTCTTTCTATCGCAGTTCGGCACGTCTCCGATCGATTTCACCCAGAAGCGGTTTCCCGCCTTTCGCAGTTGAGCTTTTCACCATCCGTCTTTTGAAACGGAATGCCGACGCTTATCATCGCGCCGGTCGTCTGCGTCACCGCAGACAAGCTCCCTGCCCGGGCTAACGTTGAACGGGCCGCTGATACGCCGAAGCGCAGCAGTCGGTCCCGAACCCCGCAGGGGGATTAGCCGCCGATGGCGGCATCACCCACTTTGGCTGATCCGGCTCGCGCAAAAGCACGAGACTGTCCCGGTCGCCCAGTTTTCATATGTAAGGAACGAGGCGGACGCTTTCGACGAGGCTTGCCCCCGTGGAAAACCACGGCACGGCCAGTTGCGAAGCGACTCGCCCATAGTGTTTATGGGATCGAACGGCAGGATTACTCCAAAAATTTGGGTTTACTCTGCCGAGCCTCCCTCGCACTGAGCGAACGCGTCTCCGCGTACTCAGCGCTACGAGCACTCGAACATGGCGGGTGATGAACTCCGCCTCCTTAGCCTGATTGGTGGTCAGGTTTACCGGTTGTCCGATCCCACGATTCAGACGCCAGGCCACGCGTTTGCATGATTCTGACGATCGTGAAACAAACGGTGTTTCACGCCGGCCAGAATAGCGCAACAACGAATCCAAGTCACCTTTTTCGAACAAGAAAAAGCCAACGGACCAGCGAATACGCCTGACCTGCCCCCGAATCGTCGGTGCTCGGGTGAATTTCCGGCAATTCCGGCGAATAGAGAGCCTGGACTCAGGTCTCTGTTTGTGAGAGCAGGGGCCCTGACGAGAATTCCCGAAGCGGCGCGTTGACTCGCGGAGGTGCGAGCGTTAGCATATGTGCGAACAACTGTAACTGGAGCGTGCCCCATGTCCGCGCGAAGACGTTCAGATCAGCCCATCGGAGAACTTCTTCGGCAGCGCCGAGTTGAGGTCGCAAAGAAGGGTCTTCGCCAAATGGCTGGGCTGTTGGGCATTACTCCGCCACACCTGACCGACATCGAAAAGGGCCGGCGTACCCCGTCCGAAGAGTTGCTGATGAGAATCAGCGAGCAATACGGCATCCCCGAAGCCGAACTCCGCGCCGGTTGGAGCAGGCCCGAGACCATCGTCGGGGAAATTGCCGCCCAGGATCCGCTGACCGCCGAGAAGGTGCCCGAGCTTCTGCGAACCGCTCGCCGCCTTTCATCGAAGCAATGGGATACCTTGATCGAACAGGCTCGTCGCATGAGCGGCCGCAAGGACGACCGATCGGATCGATAACCATGGCCAAGCCGCACCAAGGCAGGATATTCGAGCCCAAGAGCGGTCTTCTCCGATCGGAGCAGGCCGCATGGAAGTGCATCGAGCGCTGCTGTGCCAAACTGAAACTGGACGGGCCGCCGATGCCCATCCCCATAGACGAATGGATTGAGACTGCTTTGGACATACGGTTCGGTGTCGGCGACTTGTCGCATCTCGGCGACGACGTGCTTGGCGCCGCGTTCGTGCGCGATCGAGAGATTCTGGTTTCGGACCGAGTCCTCAGCAACAACGGCCGATTCCGATTCACGTGCGCACACGAATTGGGACATGTGCTGCTGCATCAGAAACACGCCGCAGTCTTCCATGAAACACACGAGCTGCCGTACTTGGAAGCGACACAACTGGAACGCCAAGCCGACCGATTCGCCGCCGCCGTCCTCATGCCGCTTCGATTGATGGAACGAGCTGTCATTGCGATCTGTCGCGACGAGGCACTGGACATCGAGCACTGTCTTACGGAAATGATGATGCCGACAGTTGAATCCGAGTGGCTCTGGCGGGCGATTTTCCTGCCCCGGCTCACCCGGCAGTTTGGCGTATCCAAGACGGCTGCCGTGATCCGCTGCGGCGACATGCGGCTGATCTCAAATCCGTCCCGGTCCTTTTTGCCACTCCGGTTCCGCGACGAGTTGCTGGAGCGCGCGACCGACCTCGACCTTCGGTTCATTCGGATAATTGACGGCCGACCGGTCGTGCTTTCGCGAACGGCGGAACGAACAACCTGTGCTGATGGTTAGGCTTTTTTTCATTGCTTGTAAGCATATTGGCAAACACGCGAACACTGCAACCGACATTCGGCATCTGGAACGAGGCGTTGGAGTTGCTCGCTGGAAATGGAATTCATGGGGCCGGCGGAAGCAGTAGACCGCCAAACATCCGCTGTGGAAATGGGGAATTTGTTCATCAGCTCGATTGGCATGACGAACTCGCCATTGCAGATCGCCAGGCCAGTGAAGAGGACGCACAATGAACGCAGAATGGCCGCAAAGACCCGAATCGTGGCCGCCGATACTCACGGATGTTGAGGCGGCGCAGTATCTTCGATTGGATACTGTGCATGGCATCGACAGCGCCAAACGAGCACTCCGTCACATCCGAAAGACGCAGGGTCTGCCCTGCGCCGGACGAATCGGCGGTAGACTTCTGTTTCGCCGCGATGCGATCGACCTCTGGTTGATAACCCGTGAAGGCACGGTCAAGGCAGGGTGATACATGACCACGAAGGTATCCGTATTTCGACGCTGGACCGGACCGATTCCAACGGGCAAGGACGGGAAAGCAATACCCAAGAGCCTCTGGCCCCAGCGACGGGGGCACGTCTGGATCGTCCGATGGTTCGCCTCCGCGAGGGACGGACGAACCCCGAGGATGCAACGGACGTTCACCACAAAGGCCGCAGCCGAGGCCTTTCAGGCAGAGAAGCGAAGCGAACTCGACAAGCATCCTTCACGCCGAACGAAGGCTGTCCCGATCACCCTGGAGGCATTCATCGACGAATTCGTAACGCTTCGACAGGGGGCCAAGGGCATGCGACTCAAGGCGTCGACGGTGTTGGTGACGAAGTACGCGCTCGAGTTGCTGGCCGATCATGTGGGTCGGGATGCCAAGTTGTCGACAATCGACGGCGTGGTGGTGTTACGTTTTCTGGCCGCGTTGAGCAACCGCATGGCAACCAGCTCTGTGAACAAACACAAACGTCAGTTAAAGGCCGCATTTTCAATGGCGGTGAAGAGGTTGAAGTACCTGACCGAGAATCCGTTTTCAGAGGTCCGATGCGACAAGGTGGAGAAGACCAGGCCACGCTATGTCACCCGGTCTGAGTTTCGGTCCTTGCTGTCGGCATGCAATCATTCCGCCGCGGAGCGGGCGCTTTGGTGGAGGGCGTTTCTGCTAATCGGGTACACCGCCGGCCTGCGTTACCAGGAGCTCGTTCACCTGACGTGGACCGACGTGGACTTTGCGGGCGAGTTCGTCACCGTCGCAAGCAAGACGGCGGGACCCAAACTGCTGCCCTGGACACCGAAGTCGTACGAGACCCGGACCATTCCGATTCCCCCAGAGACGACCGCAGAGCTGCTGAAGATGCACGCCAGCGCACCAGACGGGCACCCATATGTGTTCATCCCGCCTGGTCGCCTTGAACTGATCCAATCGCTGATCGTGGCCGGGATGTGGCGCGAGGAAATGGCCATCCTCAACAACGTGCGCCGGGACTTCAACGACATCGTATTGCGCGCCGCCGCGCTCGCGCCGACGCTGATCCGGACGGGTCCGAAGGGGCGCCCGACCTCCACCGTCAGCCTTCACGACCTTCGGCGGTCGGCGATTACACACTGGACCAAGGTGGTCACGATTCAGACCGTAAAGGAACTGGCGGGCCATTCCGCGATCGAAACTACGATGGCGTATTACGCGGCCGTGACGCCCGATCAGATGGATCTGGCCCGAGCGTCGGCGATGTTGGGATCACCCGAGACTGACGCAAGACTGACGCAAAAGGGGGTGTCGGAAGGGAAAAAGGGCGATTCTGAACTGGGTAGGGCCGGAGTTGAACCGGCGACACACGGATTTTCAGTCCGTTGCTCTACCAACTGAGCTACCTACCCGCTTGGCGTCCGCGGCGTGGGAGCCGGATGCCATTGCGTCGCGACGCGGCCTCGGTTTGAGCCTTGGTTGGGCCACACCGGACCGATCCGTTTGCGGTGAGGCAGAATAGGGGGGAACCAACGGCCGGTCAAGCGCGGTAGCGGGCCGGTTTGACCGCGATTTCGCGACTCCTTACAACGGGCGTGCGAGCCAGCATTCGTGCCGGAGATTTGCCATGTCCCAGTCCGCGCAACGGCTGTCCCGTCGCGATGTCCTCCGCCGGGTCCCGATGGCCGCGGCGCTGCTGGCCGCGCACGAATTGCCAGGTCAGATTCTCACGTCGCAGCCAGGCGACGGCGCGCAAGCACCGGCCCGATCGGTCGAACCGCGCATCCGCGCGCTGCGGCTGCTGACGGCCGTGCCGCTGGCGCGGATGCGATCCTTCTATCACGACAAGATTGGATTTGATATCGCGGAAGACGGCAAGTCTGAAGTCACGTTCAGGGCGGGTGCGACGCGGCTCACCTTTGCAACGGCTCGTCCGGAGGACATCAGGGGCAAAGGCGGTCGGGGCAACGGCGAGCCGATGTACCATTTTGCCTTCAACATTCCATGCAACAAGATACGCGATGCCCGGGCGTGGCAGTCGCGGCGCACGCCGCTGGTTCCGCCGCGGCGCGAGGCGCGGGACGAGAATCTCCCAGGCGACGTCTGGCACTTCCGGCATTGGAATGCACATTCCGTCTTTTTCTTCGACCCGGCCTTCAACATTGTCGAGTACATCGCCCGGCACGATCTCAAGAACGAAGCGGCGGATGCCGACCGGTTTGACACGCACGACATCCTCCATGCCAGTGAGATCGGATACGTCACCACGCGGGCGGATCAGGCGAAGGCGATCGGTTTCATGCGGGAGAAACTCGGACTGAGCGAATATCCGCGCGGGGCCGATCCGTGGGCCATGGGAGACGAGCGCGGCCTGCTGCTGTGCCTGGCCCGTGTCGGCGAGCAATGGGCCGAGCACACCCAGACACCTGTCAACTGGGGCGTGTTCCCGACGGAATGCACGATACGCGGGCCTAAGGCGGGCGCCTATGAAATGGACGGTCTTCCCTACATCATCCGTGCCGAATAGGGGAATCGCTTATCATTCGGGCCTGGCGCCTGGCAATCGCGTGGGTCGAGATTCAGCCGGCGCAGGCAACGAGGGGAGTCCAGCCATGGTTCAAGTTCGACTTGTCGCTGTCGCGGCGGCAGTTGCATGTCTCTGCGCATCGCACGTTTCGGCGCAGCCTGCGACACAGCCCGCATGGCTTCCTGCGGCGCTCGCGCCGAGCCCTCTGCCCGGGCTGGTCTACGACGCGCCGTTCTTTCCAGGGGCGCAGCACGATCCTGGCATTCCTACGCCAGACTCAATTCTCGGCTTCCCGGTTGGCCAGCGACCCGCGCGGCATGGCCAGATCGAGGCCTGCATCAAGGCCCTGGCCGCCTCAAGCCCGCGTGCCCGACTCTTCGAACACGGGCGAACCTATGAAGACCGCGCGATGTACCACCTGGTCATCAGCGCTGAGGCCAATATCAAGCGCCTCGATCAGATCAAGTCCGATCTGGGCAAGTTGGCGGATCCACGCGGCATCAGCGCGGTGGAAGGCGACCGGCTGCTGGGCGCTCTACCCGCCGTGATCTGGCTGGGCTACACGATTCACGGCGACGAGACGTCGGGGTCCGATGCGGCCATTGCATTGGCCTGGCATTTGTGTGCCGGCACCGATGCGAACGTGCGGCAACTGCTGGACGAATTGGTCGTCATCATCGACCCGCTTATGAATCCGGACGGCCGCGATCGGTTCCTGTCGAATTTGGCCGAGGACCGCACCGCCCAACCCAGTGTCGATGATCAGAGTGCGCTTCACAGCCGACCGTGGCCGATGGGTCGCACCAACCACTACCTCTTCGATCTCAACCGCGACTGGCTCTTTGCGGTTCACCCGGAAACGCGCGGCCGACTCGCCGCGATATCGTCCTGGCACCCGCAGGTCCTGGTCGATGCGCACGAGATGGGTGCGCAGGATACGTTTCTCTTCAGCCCGCCCCGAGAGCCGGTCAACCGGAACATCGCCCCGACGGCCCATCGCTGGAGCGACACGTTTGGCCGGGAGCAGGCGGCGGCTTTTGATCGATTCGGCTGGCGTTACTACCACGGTGAATGGAACGAGGAACTGTATCCCGGCTATTCCACCACATGGGCCGCCTTCCGCGGGGCCATTGGCATTCTCTACGAACAGGCGTCGATCGCGACCGACGCCGTGCGCCGGCCGGAGGGCACGCTCCTGAGTTACCGCGAGGCCGTGCATCATCAACTGGTCAGTTCGATCGCGAACATATCGACATTGCATGCCAACCGTGCGGCGGTGCTGCGCGACTATGCGGCGCAACGGCGCGAGGCCGTCGCCGAGGGCGGACCGTTCGCCGCGCGGACCTTCGCAATTGTCCCGGGCTCAAACCGCTCGCGCGATGCCGGGTTCCTTGAACTCATGCGGCTACAGGGAATTGAGGCCTACGCGACGAAGCAGGCATTCAGTGCGTCCGGGCAGGACCGGCTGGGACGCTCGTTTGAATCGCGCCAGTTTCCAGTGGGGACGATCCTGATTCCGGCACGCCAGCCCAATGCCCGCGCGGCCTGCGCCATTCTTGAAATGGAGACGCGCGTCAACGATGACTTTCTGCAGGTGGAGCGCAGCGAACTTCTGCGACAGGGCCGCTCCAAACTGTACGACATCACCGGTTGGAACCTCATGATGCTCTTCGATGTGGAGGGCTACGAACTGGCGATGGGGCTGCCCGCGGGGGCCGAGCGCATCGAGTCGCCGCCGGTGAAGGCGACGACCGCCGCCACGACCCGTCCCGGTGAGCCAGTCGCCTGGGCAGTCGATGGCGCGGATGATCTTGCCGTTGTCGTCGCCGCGCGCCTCATGGAGCGCGGCATCAAGGTTCGGTCCACCGACAAGGCCACGGAACTGGATGGGCGGCCACTGGCGCGCGGGTCCATCCTGATCACCCGCGCCGACAATCAGATGTTCACCGGTGACATTGTGACGATTGTCGATGAATCGTGCGCCGAAGTCGGCGCGGTCGCGGCACCCGTCGGATCCGGGCTTGGCCTCGGCGACCTGCCGGACATGGGCGGACGTCATTTCATTCTGCTGGACACGCCGCGCATTGCGGTGCTGTCGCGCCCGCCGTTTGCAACCTATGGCTTCGGCGAGATCTGGCACACCATCGACCGCGTCCTGGGCATCCGCGCCACCTACATCGACGCCGCCGAATTCTCCTCCACGGACCTGCGGCGTTACAACGTCATCGTCCTGCCCGCCAACGGTGGCGATGCGCTCAAGGACCAATGGGATTCGCTCCGCGCCTGGGTGAAGTCCGGTGGGACGCTGGTGGCCATCGGTTCCTCCGCCGGTGCGGTCGCGACCGAAGCCGCGGGGATGACCGCGGCGCGCACCTTGCCCGATGTGATGACCAAACTCGAAGACTACAGCATGGCGGTCGTCCGCGAGTGGGTGGGGCAGTTGAGTCGCGTGGAACCCGCGCAAGTCTGGTCGCATTCACCGCCGGCTTCGCTGACCTACCCGTGGGCGACGAAAAAGGGCGGGGACAAACTGCCCGATGATGAAGTCATGCGTCGTGATTCTTGGCGGCGGCTGTTCATGCCGCAGGGTGCAATCCTGGCGGCGCGTACGGATGACCGGCATTGGCTCACCGCGGGTTGTGGACCGACGGTGCCGGTGCTATTCAACGGCGATACGGTTCTGATGGCGGCCGGCGACGTGCAGGCTCCGGTGCGCCTCGGGGTGTTCGTGCCGGGCATACACCCCGTGGCGCCGGCAACGAAACCCACGGCGCAAGCATCAAAGCCGACTGACTCCGGGACTGATAAAGACAAGGAGAAGGATGGCGAGGAATCGCGCGCGCCGGCCCACTGGGCGCCGATTCCGCCCGATCATGAGATGCGGCTGCGGATGAGCGGCCTGCTGTGGCCCGAGGCGGCCGATCGCCTGGCCAGCACGGCCTACGTCACGCGCGAGCGCGTCGGCGCCGGACAGGTGATTCTCTTCGCGGCGTCACCGACCTTCCGCGGCGGGACGAAGGGCACCATGCGAATCTTCAACAACGCCATCATCTGCGGCCCGGGCATGGGGGCGTCGCAGGTGATTCGGCCGTGACAGAATGTCAAATTCGTAATGATGGGTCGAAAAGGGTAGTGATTACCTGGGATAACTGATGGCGATCAGGCTGAATCAACGTTCCCAATCTGCGCGTAACGATACTTGACGAAAGTGTGGCAATAAGCGGTTTGAACCAGGTGGGCTTCAGTAGTCCCGCGGATTTCCAATCCAAGAGTGCAGTTCCCGCATCGCCGGGATCGTGGCTGGTGACTGCCACGACAATCACGTCGCCATGTTTCCTCTGAAAGTCGTTTGGGCTCACAACGACAGCCGGACGCTGCTTGGCCGATGACAGGTCAGTGAAGGGGAATCGCACGAGCACGATATCGCCAGGATCATAGCTTGTCGTATTCGGCATCGTCTTCGTTGTTCCATGCTTTGGCGAACGCGGACTCTTGGGCCTTGAGCCAAGTGCTGGCCTCAACTCCGTTGCCGTTTTCCTCGAAAATTAGGATGACCTCTCCCGGCGCAATGCCGGGCATTTCGTCCGGCAGTATCACCCGGTGTCCGTCGTATTGTGCCTTGATCGCAACCATTCAATGCGCTCCACGTCGCCCGGGGGGCGAGCCAGTGCATTCTAACGCAATCGATCAGGCTATCCAATTCCGGGCTGCGAGGCGGCCGATCGCCTGGCCAGCACGGCCTATGTCACGCGCGAGCGCGTCGGCGCCGGACAGGTGATTCTCTTCGCGGCGTCACCGACCTTCCGCGGCGGGACGAAGGGCACCATGCGAATCTTCAACAACGCCATCATCTGC
>Ga0268299_1001348_pt1 | contig 45254 bp, 35 predicted proteins | sample NOBtaG_FD_193484 | JGI IMG/M metagenome (GOLD analysis project Ga0268299, IMG submission 193484) | Activated sludge microbial communities from bioreactor in Nijmegen, Gelderland, Netherland - NOB reactor | ecosystem: Engineered > Bioreactor > Aerobic > Activated sludge | place: Netherlands... | reverse complement strand
CTGCACCCCTGCACCCTGCACCCCTGCACCCTGCACCCCTGTACCCTGCACCTTTGCACCCCTGCCCATTACAATAGTCAAATCCTCATGCCTGAGTGGAAAGACACGTGTAACCTGCCGCGCACGACCTTCGCGATGAAGGCCAACCTGCAGACGGCCGAGCCGGAAGCCATCGCCCGCTGGGACGCGATGGACCTCTACGGACAGATCCGCGCGGCCCGGAAGGGCGCCACGAGGTTCCTGCTCCACGACGGCCCCCCGTATGCCAACGGCGAGATCCACATCGGCACGGCGCTCAACAAGATCCTCAAGGACCTGGTGGTCAAGTCCCACAACATGCTGGGCTTCGACGCGCCGTACCTGCCCGGCTGGGACTGCCACGGGCTGCCGATCGAGCTGAAGGTGGACCGCGAGCTGGGCCCGAAGAAGCGGGAGATGAGCACGGCCGACTTCCGCCGTGCCTGCCGCGCGTACGCCGAGAAGTACATCGAGATCCAGCGGCGCGGCTTCAAGCGGCTCGGCATCCTGGGTGTCTGGGACGACCCCTACAAGACCATGGCGTTCCGCTACCAGGCGGCGATCGTCCGCGCGCTCGGCAAGTTCGTCGAGCAGGACATGGTCTACAAGGGCAAGAAGCCCGTGCACTGGTGCACGCACTGCCGCACGGCGCTGGCGGAAGCCGAGGTCGAGTACGAGCCGCACACCTCGCCGTCGATCTACGTCGAGTTCCAGCTGGCCGAGTCGAGCGCCGCCGAGCTGGCGCGGCGCCTGCCCGCGCTGGCCAGCCGTCCGGCGTCGGTGCTGATCTGGACGACGACGCCGTGGACGATCCCGTCGAACCTGGCCATCGCATTCCACCCGGACTTTCGCTACGGCGCGTACGACGTCGACGGCACGGCCGTCATCGTGGCGAAGGACCTGGCGGCGACGGTCGCGCAGAAGACCGGGCGCACGTTCGGCGAGCCGCTGGCGGAGTTCGACGGCACGGTGATGGAGCGACTTCGGTTCCGGCATCCGCTCTACGAGCGGGACTCGCTCGGCGTGCTGGCGGACTACGTGACGCTGGAGGCGGGCACGGGCGCCGTCCACACCGCCCCCGGCCACGGGGCGGACGACTACAAGACCGGCGTGAAATACGGGCTCGAGATCCTGGCGCCGCTCGACGCCGGCGGCCACTTCGTGGAGACCGTGGGGCTGTTCGGCGGGCTGCAGGTGTTCGACGCGAACCCGAAGGTCGAGGCGGCGCTGAAGGACCGCGGGCGCCTCTGGCATCGCGAGGACTACGACCACTCGTATCCGCACTGCTGGCGCTGCCACAACCCGGTCATCTTCCTCGCCACGGCGCAGTGGTTCATCGCCATGGACGCCCGGGACCTTCGGGCGCGGGCCCTGCAGGAGATCCGCGGCCGCGTCCGCTGGATCCCGTCGTGGGGCCAGGCCCGTATCGACGGCATGGTCGCGAACCGGCCCGACTGGTGCATCTCGCGCCAGCGTGCCTGGGGCGTGCCCATCCCGGCGATGGACTGCACCAGCTGCGGGACGGCCGTGCTCACCACGGCCCTGGTGGAGCGGGCGGCGGGCGTCTTCGACGAGTACGGCGCCGACGCGTGGTACGAGCGTCCGCTCGAGGAGTTCGTACCGGCGGGGCTGACGTGCCCCTCGTGCGGCGGCACCTCGTTCGAGCGCGAGACCAACATCCTGGACGTCTGGTTCGACTCGGGCTCCAGCCACGAGGCCGTCCTGCCCTTCCGCGAGGACCAGCGCTGGCCGGCCGACATCTACCTGGAGGGCAGCGACCAGCACCGGGGCTGGTTCCACAGCTCGCTCCTCGTCGGCATCGGGACGCGCGGCCGGGCGCCGTTCGACCAGGTGCTCACGCACGGGTTCCTGGTCGACGAGCAGGGGCGCAAGATGTCCAAGTCCCTCGGCAATTTCGTGGCGCTCGAGGACGTCATCCGCCAGAGCGGGGCCGAGATCCTCCGACTCTGGGTGTCGATGGTGGACTACCGCGAGGACATGCGCCTCGGCAAGGAGATCCTCGCGCGGACGGTCGAGGCCTACCGGAAGATCCGCAACGTCATCCGCGTGCTGGTAGCCAACCTGTACGACTTCGACCCGGCCACCGACGCCGTGCCCCACGAACGGATGCTGGAGATCGATCGCTGGGCGCTGGCGAAGTTCGCCGAGTGCGCGGAGAAGATCGTCAAGGCGTACGACGACTACGACTACCCCGCGATCTTCCAGGCCGCGAACACGTTCATCACCGTGGACCTGAGCGCGTTCTACATCGACGTGACGAAGGACCGGATGTACACGTTCGGCCAGACCTCTGAGGCACGCCGGTCGGGCCAGACGGCCATGCTGACCATCGTGGACGGCCTGGCGCGCCTGCTCGCGCCCATCCTGTCGGTGACCATGGACGAGTTGTGGCGGGCGCTGCCGGGGCCGCGGGTGCCGTCGGTCCACATGGCCCTGTTCCCGATGGGCGAGGAGATTGCCGACTATCGCGATCCGGACCTGCTGGCGCGCTGGACGACGCTGGCTGCCGTGCGCGACGAGGTGAACCTTGCCCTCGAGCAGAAGCGGCAGGAGCAGGTCATCAAGGCCAACCTGTCGGCCCAGGTCAGGCTGGAGGCCGACGGCGACGAAGGACGGCTGCTGGACCAGTATCGCGAGTTCCTGCCGACGCTGTTCGGCGTGTCTCACGTAGAACTGGTGGTGGGCGCCCGGCGAATCACCGTCTCCCGCGCCGACGGCGTGAAATGCGAGCGCTGCTGGCGCGTGGTGCCAGTCGTCAGCCGGGACGCTGGAACCGAGGGGCTGTGCCCGCGCTGCGTGGACGCGCTGGCCCCCGCTGGGCACCGATGACCCGGCTGCTCCGCGAGCGTCGCCTCGAGATCCTCATCGTCGTGACCGTGGTGGTGCTGGATCAGATCACGAAGGCGCTGGTCCGCAATGCCCTGTCGCTGCACCAGAGCATCGATGTCATCCCGGACCTGCTCAGCCTGACGCGGGTGCACAATACCGGCGCGGCCTTCGGCATGCTCAACGGCGTGGACTTCGCCTTCAAGACCGTCGTGATGTCGATGGTGGCGCTCTTCGCGCTCGGGGGCGTGGGCTGGTATGCCGTCAGCGTCCCGCTGAGCGACCTGCTGGCGCGCGCGGGCATCGCCGGCGTCGTCGGTGGCGCCATCGGCAACCTGATCGACCGCGCCACGGCGGGCTACGTGCTCGATTTCGTGGACGCGTACTGGAACAACTGGCATTTCTGGGCGTTCAACGTCGCCGATGCAGCCATCACGATCGGCGTCGGCTGCATGATTCTGGACATTCTGGGGGTGGGCCGCCGTGCATCCAATCCTGTTTAGCCTCGGACCGCTCACCATCTACTCGTACGGCGTGCTGCTGGCGGCCGCGTACCTGCTCGGGCTCGGGATGGCGGTGCGCAGGGCCCGAGCCGCCGGACTCGACGGCAACCGCGTGCTGGACCTTGGCATCTGGGTCATCATCGCGGCGCTCGTCGGCGCCAAGGCGCTGCTGTTCATCGTGGACTTCCGGCAGTTCACGAGCAGCTGGGCGGACTTCACCACGTTGCTGCGATCCGGCGGCGTGTTCTACGGCGGGCTCATCGCCGCCGTCATCGTGTGCATCCACCAGCTCCGGAAGCACAAGCTGCCCCTGTGGACCTCCGGCGACCTCTTCGCCCCGGGCATTGCGCTCGGCTACATGGTCGGCCGTCTGGGCTGCCTCATGGCCGGCTGCTGCTTCGGTCGGGAAACCGACGTGGCCTGGGCCATCACCTTCACCGACCCGGCGGCGAACCTCAACGTGGGCACGCCGCTCAACGTGCCGCTGCACCCCACGCAGGCCTACGAATCGCTGGCCGGTCTCGTGATCCTGGTCGTGCTGCTCGCGCTCGAGCGCCGCGGACGCGCCTTCCCGGGCCGTACGTTCTGGATGTTCGTCCTGCTCTATTCGGTCTCGCGCTTCATCATCGAGTTCTACCGCGGTGACGACCGCGGCTTCGTCTTCAACGCGGTCTCCACGTCACAGGCCATCTCGATCGTGCTGGCGCCGCTTGCGATCTTCATGCTGTGGTATCTCGGGCGGCCGGAGCAGCCCGTCGCGCCGGAAGCCCCGCGCGGGCCGCGGAAGCCGCGGTTCGCTTGAGGTCTTGGGGTCTTGAGGTCTTGGGGTCTTGGGGTCGAACCATCCATGACCACGCAGGTATTCATCGTTCCGGCCGAGGCCACCGGTGAGCGGCTGGACCGCTACCTCGCGGGGGAGATCCCGAACTGCTCACGGTCGCAGATCCAGCGCCTGATCGACGAGGGCCAGGTGGTGTGCTCGCGGGTGACGCACACGAAGGCCAACGTCCAGCTGCGCGAAGGCGACCGGATTACCGTCACGCTGCCCGAGCCTACGGAGGCCGCCCTCGCGGCGCAGGACATCCCGCTCGACATCCTCTTCGACGACCCGGACATCGTGGTCGTCAACAAGCCCGCGGGCATGGTGGTGCATCCCGCGGCCGGCAATCCCGACGGCACGCTGGTCAATGCGCTCCTCCACCACGTGAAGGACCTGAGCGGCATCGGCGGGGAGATTCGTCCCGGCATCGTGCACCGGCTCGACAAGGGCACGAGCGGCGTGATGGTGGTGGCGAAGAACGACATGGCGCACCAGGAGCTGGCGCGCCAGTTCCACGACCGCGAAGTGGAGAAGGAGTATGTCGCGCTCGTGTGGGGCCTGGTCCAGCAGCGCAAGCGCATCGATGCCGCCATCGGCCGCGACCCGAAACACCGCCAGAAGATGTCCACACGCGCCAGCCGGGCGAGGGAGGCGGTGACACGCGTCACGTGGGCACGCGACCTGCGCGGCGTCACCCTGTGCCGCGTCGCCATCTACACCGGCCGCACGCACCAGATCCGCGTGCACATGAGCGCCATCGGCCACCCGATCGTGGGCGACGCGCTCTACGGCGGCGTGCATCGGCGCGTGCCGCATCCACTGCGGGCCGTGCAGTCGCTGACGCGCCCCTTCCTGCACGCCGAGCGCATCGCGATCACCCACCCGCGCACCGGCGAGCGGATGTCGTTCACGGCCCCGCTGGCGCCCGACCTGGAGGCCGTCGCCCGCGCCGTCGCCCCTCCCGAACTGCAGGACGCTCTCTTCGCGCCGGCTACCACGGCCGAGCGCGCGGACGAGGACAGGGCCGACTAGGCTTCAGGCTCCAGGCTACAGGCTACAGGCCACAGACAGGCTGCGTGTCCCGCTTGGCAGAGGCGGGCCGCCACGATTGCCAGCGTGTCGGAGAGTTCTCCCTGAAGCCTGAAGCCTGGAGCCTGAAGCCTATTTCGGTCGTTCGACACTCACGAGCCGCGACGCATAGAAGGTCACGTCGATCGCATCGCCCGCCTTCAGTGCCTTCAGCTGTGCGGCATCGGTCACCGCCATGACGTGCTCCACCCCGTCTGCGCCGCGCACGGTCAGGGACGGAGCGGCTGCGTCGACCGCGGCAATCGTGGCGCGCACGGTCTGTGCGCGCATGGTCTCGGAGCCCGGCCTGTCGTCCTTGCGTCGCACGTTGATCGACGGCTGGCCCGAGGGTGCGGGGGCTCCCGGCCGGGCCAGCCGCACGACGATGGCCTCGAAGTACTTCGCGGTCACGATGTCGCCGAGGCGAAGCCGGTCGAAGCCTTCCATCTCCTGTGGGGCCGTCACGAGGAGGCGGCTGCCCGCCTGCGTGCGGAGCGTCACGACGCGGCTGGCCTTGTCCACGGCCTCGATCGTCGCCGTGACGGTCTTCGCCTCGGACTCGTAGATGGGCTGCTGTCGCTCGGCGGTGGGCACCAGTACGACGCCGATCAGCAGGGCCGCGCACGCGAGTTCAGTCCTGCGAGTCATTTCACCCTCCTCGCCCCGTATGCGGGGCCGTACAATAGGCGTCGGTGACGCGAGTCGTCTTCCTCGCCCTGAGTGCACTGCTGGTGGCCCGCCCCGTCTGGGCGCAGAAGACCGACGTCGTGACGCTGGTCAACGGCGACACGCTGACGTGCGAGATCAAGCTCCTCGATCGCGGCCGGCTGCAGGTGAGCACCGATCACCTCGGCACGGTCTACATCGAGTGGGACAAGATCGTCTCGGTGACGGCTCCACGCGTCTTTCGCGTCGAGACCGCCAGCGGCCTCCGACTCCTCGGTCTGCTGACCACCTCGGAGCCGCAGCACCTGGATGTGGTCCAGGAGACAGGCACCGTGCAGGTGGACCAGCCCGAGGTGGTCTACATCGCCCCCATTGGCCGCAGCTTCTGGCGCCAGCTCGATGGCAGCCTCGATCTCGGCATGAGCTACACGCAGTCGAGCGGCATCGCACAGGCCAACTTCGGCGCAAGCGCGCTGTACCGTCGTCCGAACCTGCAGTTCACGGCGACGGCCAGCAGCTACCTCACGGCGGACGACGACGGCGACGACACGTCGCGGCACGCACTCGACCTCGGGGGCGCCCGCTACTTCGGCCGCAATTCGCTGTGGCTGCTTCAGGGCGGCTTCATGCGGAACCAGGAGCTCGGCTACGATCTGCGCGGCACGGTGAGCGCCGGGCTCGGCCACTTCCTCGTGCGCTCGAACAAAGCCATTTTCGCGCTGGGCGCCGGGCTCTCCACGAGCCGCGAGGTGCCGGTTGAAGGCGACTCGACGCAGCAGCTCGAGGGTCTCCTGTCGGTTCGTCAGTCCTACTTCACCTACGACAGCCCGAAGACCGACGTGGCGATGATCGCCAACATCTACCCGAGCTTCTCGGATTGGGGCCGCATTCGCATCGAGTTCGACGGCCGCGTGAAGCGAGAGGTCATCAAGGACTTCACGCTCGGTTTCTCGATCTACGACAGTTACGACAGCCGCCCCCCCACCGAAGGCGCCCGCAGGAACGACGTGGGCCTCAGCCTGACGGTCGGCTGGACGTTCTAGCGTCAGACTGGGTTCTTCAGCAGCCAGCCCAGGAGCCTGGCGCCGTTACTTCTTCACCTCGAGCTTCAGCTCGTTCAGGCGCACGGGCTCGCTGGAGTAGTTCTCGATCTCGATGCTGTTCTTCTTCTTGTCGAACGAGATCTGCGTGGCGTAGGCCAGGCGTCCCTCGCCCTTGCCGTCCTTGCCGAAGCGCATCTCGAACAATGAGAAGGGGTAGTCCACCGTCCGCGGCTGGTTCCGGGCCTCCTGGAAGCCGATGACGCGCGGCGTGATGATCACGATGCGCCGGCCCCCGTTCTCCATCGGGAAGCTCATCGCGTACCGGATGTCGGTGCCCAGGCGCATCACGTTGTTCGGGTCTGGCCCCATGTACCCCGGAAACCGGAACTTCCCGAGGTCCGGCTGTCTCTCCAGCTCCCGCACCAGCCCGTCCTGCTTCTTCTCGAGAAAGGTCTCGATCAGGTGCTGGCGCTGCGATGGGTTCGACCAGCCGTCGATGTCGATCTGGATGGTCTGGTTGGCGCCGGTGGCGATGTTGCTCATGTTGAGCGCCCAGCCCGTGATCCGCACCTTGTCGGTCGCGCTCGGTTCCTGCGACGGCTGCCCCTGCGCCGACATGGTCCCGACCACCCCCGTGGCCACCAGCACCGCGGCCATCGCCGTCATCAACAGCTTCTTCATGGATCGCCCCTCTTGGCTTCCCGGCTTCTCACTTCTCACTTCTCACTTCTCACTTCCCACTTCCTACCTCTCCCCCTCACCGCCGTCGTCCGCCGCCGCCGCCGCGCATCCCGCCGCCATAGCTCCCGGCCCCCGAGCGTGTTGCGCCGCTCGTCTGCCACCCGCTGCGGTTCGTCGTGCGCGTGTTCCCTGATGTCCGCGCGCTGCTGTCGCGCTCGAGTTGACCGGTGCGCGCGCTGGTGCCGGCCGCCGTCGTGCCGGCCGTTGCGCCCGTCGTCGATCGGTCGCGCGTGCCGGCCTGCGTCCCTCCAGCCTGCTGGCGCGCCTGGTCCACTCGCGCGCCGTCTGTCGGGGTCCAGCCGCCGGAGCCGTTGCTCTGTTCCCAGCCGCCACTCTCCGTGCGCCGGTAGACGTTGCCGTCGTGGCCGGCGTAGATGTCGCCACCCTGCGTGCGTCCCACGGTCGTGCGGTCGCCGCCCGGTCCGGTGCGGGAGACGGCCCCGCCGCCTTCGCTGGTGCGAATGCCGCCCGTGCTGGTGCCCGTCCGGTAGTTCTCGCGGTGTGCGGTCTGCGCCCAGTTGTCACCACGCTGCACGGAACTCGTGCCCCAGTTGCCGTAGACGTTGGAACCCTGCCGCGTCTGCGCGTACGTGCCCGTCCGCGGGTTGTAGGCCTGCCCCGCCGACCGCGACCCGTACGGCCCGTAGGCCGCCGCGCCACGCGCATAGGTGCCGGTGCGCGGATTGTACGAGGCGCCCATGCCGACGCCCCCGTACGGCCCGTAGACCGCCGCCCCACGGCCGTAGCCGCCCGTGTACGGGTTGTACCAGGCGCCCATACCGTACGTGTGCGGATACGGGTAGTAGTGGGGGTAGAAGCCACCGTAATACCCGTAGGGTGGATAGTACCAGCCACTCCCCCACACCGCGCAGCCCCATCCGATCATCAGCCCGGTATACGCCGCGACGTAGGCAAAGGTCACCCATTCGTCATCGTCGTCATCGTCTTCCACGGTGACGTAGGTCACGTGATTCACGGGTGAGCTCGTCGGGATCGTGTAGATCTCCTTGGGGATGTTCGAGGCCACTTCCCAGGGGCCCTCGGCCGACTTCGAGACGAACCACACGCCCTGGAAGCACATGTAGTACAGGTCGCCGAACTTGACGATGTCCTTGTCGGTGTTCACGACCTGCTGGACACCCTGGCTGCCCTCGATGGGCTTGATCTCGGGCTTGCCGCCGGAATACACGACATCGGGCGCCTTCAGTTCCTTCCTGTTCACCCGCGCGGTTCTGGGAATCGTCGCGAGCAGCACCGCCTCGGTGGCCTGAGGCGTGCCCGGCACGGACGCCAGCACGCGCGAACGTGGGTGCTCGACGGGAATCTGCTTGAACTCTGCCGGCAGGGTCGGCGTCGCAAACGTCCACGGTCCATCGAGCGTGGCGCCCCTGAACCAGCGGCCCGCGACCAGGAAGTAGTAGTCGCCGCTCCGGCCCATGCGGAACACGTCGGACTCGGTGTTGCTCAGCCACAGCAGCGTCGGCGTTCCCTCCACCGCGAGGTAGTTCTCCTTGCCCTCGATCACGATCAGTTCGGCCGGCGTGGTGCTGACGAACACCTTCGGCATCGTCTTCGAGGAGAGCTTCTTGCCCGGCAGCGCCGCGCGCACGTCCTTCCAGTTGTCATCGGCCGGGAGCTTCGAAAAGCTGTCGGGCAGCTTGCCGGACACCGCCGTCCACGGGCCGGTCGCCGCGCCGGACTCCAGCCACGAGTCGTTGTAGCGTGCGTAGAACTTCTTGCTCGGCGTGTGCTCGAACACGTCCCAGTTGGTGTTGACCGCGTAGCGCAGGTCCACGTCCTTCACGGGGCTCCAGATGGGCTCGCCATCGAAGTTGATGAGCGCCGCCGGCGCCGGCCCCCAGAACACCTTCGGTGGATCCGCCTTGATGCCCTCGACATTCTTCACCGCGAGTGGGCTGTCGGCGACGTAGGCGAGCAACCGGTCCAGGTCGAGGACCTTCTCGTTCACCGGGCGCGCCTGCACGTCGGCGACCAGGGTCTTGACCTGCTCGGGCTTCAGCGAGGTGAAGTTGTACTCGGTGATCTTGAGGTCGATCGCCACGACGCGGTCGTCAACCGACACCCGGGTGGGCCCTTCGAGTTTGATGGTGCCGAGGGCGGGCTCCTTGGCGCCGGTGGGCGTATAGGCCACCGCCGACCAGCCGACGATCTGCTTCTGGTTGGTCCAGCTCTCGACCTGCGGCTGGTACCAGACGGCCGTGCCGTGCGGGAGCGTAATGGTCCGCGGCCAGCCGGTGTCGGCGTTCGTGCCGGGCGGAGGCGTCGGCTGCGTCGCGGTCACTGCCGGTGGCACACCAGGTGCGGGTTTACTCTGGGCCTGGACGAGGGCGCCCGGCGGGAACGCGATCGTCAGGGCAAGGACACCCGACAGGCGGGCCGAACGAAAGGAGGTGACGCGCATGGATTTCTCTCTCCAGCCGAGCCTACCATGTGGCCGGCGCACACGTGGGGTGTCCGACCGCCTCGACGGGGACGCGAGGCGGACCGGCACCGCTCAGCCGGCCCGCCCGTGTGATCCGCCGGCCCTATTTCGCCGGCTCGACGCTGACGGCCAGCGCCTGCGTGTAGGTAATCTCGACCGTATCACCCACCTTGTAGCCCTCGAGGTTCTTCGCGTCCTGCACGCGGAACGACATCACCCGGCCCGTGTCGGACTTCACCGTGACGGAGGGCACCTTGGCGTCGATGGCCTGGATGGTGACCGCTGCCGTGATCTGCTGTGAGACCGTGCCGCCCGGCCTCGTGCCCGGCGTGCGCGTCACGCCGGCCGACTCGGCGGGCTTGGCGGTGGCGCCAGGCCGGCGCAGCGCCGACACGACGGACTCGTAGTAGCGGAAGGTGACCGTGTCACCCACCTTGAGCGCATCGAAGCGCTGCACTTCGGGACCGCAGAACAGCTCCTCCAGCATGCCGCCCTTGTCCTTCAACGTCACGATGCGCGAGGACTTGTCGATGGCCTCGATCGTGAAGACCTCGGTGACCATGTCACCGACCGTGACGGGCTTCTGGGCCGCGACGACGGGGCCGCCCACGAGCAGGGCGGCCACCATCATCGAAGCCATGACACCGGTGAATCGTGGAGTCATGATCGTCAGCGCCTCAGAAGCGAATCGTCACGCCGCCGTTGAACTGGAACTGGTTGGCGTACTTGGCGTCGCCCACCACGTAGCAGCCCCAGTAGGGGTCGCACCACCAGCCTTCGGACTCGGACGTGATGTAGGTCGGCGTCCACTGCACCCCGGCACGGAAGCCCACGTTGGAGCCGCCGAACACCTTCACGCCCGCGCCCCACGTGGTGGAGAACTGCGTGTCGCTGTCGGTCGACCCCGTCTGCCCGTTCAGTCGGGTGTAGTCCACGCTACCAAACGTGGTGGCGCCCAGGCCGAGCATGACGTACGGCCGCACGCGCGCGTCTGGGGGCCCGAAGTTGTACGCGAAGTACGGATGGTACGTGTTGACCGACATGTCGCCGAGCTCGACTGCGCGCGTGCCGTCGATCGACAGCGTGCTGAGCTGCTGGCCGAACAGGAATCCCACCTCGACGTTGTCGGTGGCGTTGAACCCGACGGAGAACCCCCAGGACGCCGAGTCCTTGATGTCGACGGTGTCGAAGAGCTCACCGCCGACCGCGACGGCGTCGCCCTCCACGCCGTCGGAGAACGTCCACCCGAACAACCCGCTCACTTCGACCTTCTGGGCGAACGCCGGGGCCGACACGAACGTGGCCAGGACGGCAATCGCCATTACTCGCTTCAACATGACTTGAAACCTCCCGTGGGAAAGACACAAACCTCCATCATGACACGAATTGCAGAGCTACCGACCGGTATACGGGTTCCCGCCGAGTGCATTCGAGATGTCGGCGATGGCCCGCTGCGCACGGACGCTGTTTCCGGCATCGTCGAGCGGGGGCGAGACGACGGCGATGCCGAACTTGCCGGGGGAAACCGCAATGATGCCCCCTCCAACCCCGCTCTTCGCGGGTAAGCCCGTGTGGTAGAGCCATTTGCCGGAGTCGTCGTACAGACCGGCAGTCGCCATCACCGCCAGGACACCGGGCACCCTGGCCGCGTTCATCACCTGCTTGCCGGTGACCGGGTTCTTGCCGCCAAAGGCCAGGGTGGAGGCCATGACGGCGAGGTCGCGCGCGTTGACCCCGATGGAGCACTGCCGGGTATACAGATCCACCGCCTGCTGCCAGTTCGACTTGATGTAGCCGTAGGCCAGCATCAGCGCCCCGATGGCCTGATTGCGCTGGTTGGTGTCCGACTCAGATTTGTAGACGTCCTGGAGCACGCTGAGGTTGCGTCCGGCTGCGTCGTTGTGGAAGCCGATGATCTTCTTCCACACCTCGTCCGAGGTCGCGCCGCTCACCATGCTCGTGGCCGAGATGGCGCCGGGGTTGACCAGCGCGTTCATCTCCGGCGCGCCGGTCCCGACGACGGTCCGCACGCCCTCGATGGCGATGATGGAGTTGAAGCGCGCGCCCGTCGCATCGACGCCGATCCGCTGCTCGATACTCTCGAGGCCCTGCTCCTCGATGACCTGCGCCATCGTGAACACCTTGGAGATCGACTGGATGGACACCTCGGTCTTGACGTCGCCCGCGGTGTAGACCTTGCCGTCCGCCGTCACGACCGCGATGCCGAACAGGTTCGGATCCACCTTCGCCAGCGCGGGGATGTAATCGGCGTTCTTGCCCTCCTGCAGCCCCCGGTACTTCGCGTACGCCGCGTCGATGGTTTTCTGGACGTCCGCTCCGGACTGGGCCGCGGTGCCGCCGGCCGTGAGCGTGGCGACACCGGCGACCGCGATCGCGCCGAGCAGGGAGCGTGTGGTGCTCTTCATGACGACTAGCCTCCGATCCTGGCCGAGAAGTTGTACTTGAACGAGAACTGGACCTTGACGCCATCCGACGAGAACCCATCCAGGTAGTTCTCGCGGCGGCCCCATTGCAGTTCACCACCGACGAGTACGTTCGGCACGGGCGAGTACAGCAGGTTGCCGAGCGCGTAGTGGCCGCGCCGGAAGGCGTCGGGATTCTGCCCCTCACGGTTGTCGTTGTCCTGGAACGAGTACCCGACCGCGGTGCTCCACTGGCTGGTCCAGTTGTGATCCAGGAAGGCGGTGACGCCGAGGATGGGGATGGGGTCGGCGGTGATCGGCGCCACGGCGTTGCCAGGCTGACGCACGATGCCCAGGTCCACCGGCGAGTCGTTCATGTAGTTCTGCACGGCCGCGCCGTACACGAGCCCCAGACGCACCACGTCCTGCTTGGTGGCCTTGAGCGTCGAGGTGAGGTTGAGCCCCCACCCGAAGGCATCGCCGGACAGGTCGAACTGATCGTCGTTGTTGTCGTCCCAGGCAATCTTCCGGAGCATGCCAGCCGCCTGGACGTGACCCCAGTCCCCGGTCATGCGGTAATGCCCGGAGATGTCCGGCATGGGAAATCGCCCGGTCACGTCCTGCAGCTCGATACGGTCGGCCAGCCGCCCGGCGTCGTTGCTGGCGCCCGGACGCTCGAGCGCGAGCGTCAGCTGCCGCCCGCCGCTGCGAATCGGCATCCAGCGCACCTGCACGTTGCGGAACAGCACCATGCCCGTGGGCCCCCAGTACTCCAGCGAGTTGGGGAACACGTCGATGTCCATGAACGGGCTCCAGTACTGGCCCGCGCCGAACGCGCCGAGCTCGCCATAGGCGTGGCGGAGACGGATGGTCGTCTGCCCGGCGTCCACGCCGACGCCGAACATCTCGAACTCGAACTGCGTCTTCAGCTCGCCCAGCGTCGTCGGCGAGGAGGTCCGCACCCCGAAGCGCGACTGGCGCACACCGGCGAACGTCGAGTTGTCGCTGCCGTACTGCTTGTCGAACGACGGCAGCTGGGTCACCCGCATGGTGTCGAACCAGTCCGGGTTGATCTGCGTGAAGTTCTGGCCGATGTCGAGCATCGCAAAGCCGTAAATCTCCATGCTCGGCTTCGGCTCGTCGGCGGCTGGCTGCTGTGCCCACGCCGGCACCCCAATCACCACCATCGCCAGCAATAAAAATGTGCGTCTCACGACCGTGCTCCTTTGTGCTTCCTACTTCCTACTTCCTACTTCCTGCTTCCTTCTTCCCACGCCCGCACCCGCCGGCGTGCCTCGTCGAACAGCCGCTCGTAATTGGCTTTCCGGATCTTCAGGCTGGCCTCCGGGGTGAGCTTCGCGAACACCGGGCCCCACATGTCGTAGACGCCGAAATAGGGCTCAGGGCCGGCCGGCGCCACCGTGTCCGTCCCGAACAGGAAGCGGTCGGGGTGCGCGTTGAGGAGGGACGCCACCCGCCCGACCGTTTCCGGTGAGGTCACCGCGTACTTCGCCACCTCATCCCACGAGATGTCGAAGTAGAGGTGCGAGAGCGCCGGGTCCGCGAGCATCCCCGCGATCAGCTCCACGTGCCGCGGGCTGCGCTCGGCGGCTCCGACAGCGGCCGACACCTGGGTCGGGTGGACCACGCGACCCAGGCCGGTGTGTGCCCAGATGATGGTCGTCTTCGGGTGCCGCTGCAGCAGGGCCCTGGTCTGGGACAGGTACACCGGCTCGGCGTCGGTCTTCGCGAACGGCATGTCGATGTCGTTGTGCAGGATCACGACCAGGCCGATCTCCGCCGCAGCGTCCAGAATCCGGTCGAGCGCCGGGTTCGTCAGGCTGGCGGTCTCACCCGCCACTTTCGACGAGACGAACTCCTTGTGGATGCTGAACTCCCCGATGCCGCTGAACACCCCGGGGAACGTCCGCAGCACGCGCTTGATGTGGTCGGCCGCGTACATGTCTGCCGGGTTGAACCCGGTGATCATCGGATCGAACCGCGCCTGCTGGTCTTTCGGCAGCGCACGATAGACCTGCGCGATATACGCGTCGGTGAACGAGTAGTAGTAGAGCGGCGCGTCGCTGTGCAGGTAGTAGGTCGGCGCGTAGTCGCCGGAGTTGCCGTACGACCACGTCTGCTGGAGCGGGATGCCGAACAGCGTCGAGCGCCCCACCCGCGTCCCCATGATTTCCAGGAACCGCTGCACCGTGATGCCTTCCTGGATGTAGTTCGTCAGGTGGAAGTGCGAGTCGTGGAAATCGGCCCGTGGCCACCCGCCGCCAGGCTGCGCCTCACTCGCGTCAGACGCGTCGGAGCGGCCGGACACGGCCGGGGCGACGGCCAGAAGGATCGCCGCGAGCATCACCGCGCTGGCCATCGCCGACATCCGGGGTGTGCGCATACTCGCCCTCAGAAGAACACCGAGAACGCCACCGACAGCGTCTGGCCGTTCTGGCCGCCCGTGTAGTAGCCGAACGTGCTGCTGACCGGCGAGCGGTTCACGTCGATCAGCTGCACGTTCAGTCGGTGGTTACGTGTGTTCGCCGGATAGAAGTTCATCCCGACGAGGTACTCGGAGCTGTCGCCGAACCCGGCATCCGAGTCACCGAAGATCTGCGACGTGGCGCCGTAGAGCTCGAGCTTCTTCGGCACCGGGAAGAACGCCGCCTGCACGTAGAACCCGGTATCGTGAATGTCCGTGACCGGCAAAGGCCCGTCGGCTTCGAAGTTCTTCAACCACCGGTTGTAGATTTCGGTCTGGAGAAAGATGCCGCGGTACTTGAGGCCGGCGTCGAACGCCACGAGGTCGTAGTCCACGCGCTGCACCGTGACGCCGGGGGCCAGCGATCCCGTGTCGAACACGTTGAGGCTGTCCGCCAGCCTGATCGTCGTATTGCCCGTGCCACCCGTGTTGGCGTCGGTGAACCGTTCCTCGGGGCTGAAGGACGTGGACACGCCGATTCGCGTCGCGACCTTCTCGTGCATCTCCCAGTCGCCGTACGCGCCGCGCGGCCCGAACTCCCCGGTGGTGGGCATCCACCACCCCGACGCCCCCCAGGACATCGTCCGATCCAGCTGCGCGGCCTTGATGCCCAGCGAGCTCGAGTTGTTGCCGACGAAGACGTTGTACCAGAGCCCCCGTCCCACCATCCCCTGGGCCCACGTGCCGAACGCGAAGTACGGGCGGAAGAACTCGTCCGCCATCACCCGGTCGTGCCCCAGCCAGAACGGATGGGACCCCTGCAGCGATCGCGTGCCCGGCGTGCCGTTGATCCCGCCGTAGAGCGAGAACCGCCGATCGAACTGGTAGCCGACGACCCCGAAGAGCGCATCCTGGTCCGTCGTGTTCACCGTCCAGAGCACGAGGTTGTAAATGAGCTTCGGCGTCCCCAGCCAGCCCTTGAGATAGACGATCACCCGGTGGGGAAAGATGTCGTTGCGGCCGTCGACAGGCCGTTCGTTCCCGAGGTGGTCCGTGAACGTCTGCTCCCCGGGCATCTGGTTCATGTAGCGGAGCATCGCGTAGCCGCTGATGGACAACTCCCCGGCATCGCCGCGGCCGACCAGGAAGCCATCCCCAGGGTCGAACTCACCCCAGGTCTCGATGCGTTCGGTGGGCTCACGGGGCGGGGTCGCCGGCGGGGGCGCGGCCGCGGCAGCCGCGGCGCCGGTCAGGAACTCGCCACCACACCCGTCGCTCACCCACACGCCCGTGGCGTCGTATCCCCACGTTCGCCCCAGCAGACATTCCGCCGGCCCCGTGGACTTCACGAGGACGACGCCCGCCGATGTGTCCGCCGGACAGTGTTGCCGGGGCACTCCAGCCGATGGGCACACGATCGGGGTGACTGCGGGCGTCGCGGCGTCCTGCGCGGCGACCCCTGACGACCCGGCCGCGACCAGCGCAATCACGATCGCAGCCAGGCCCCTCGATGACGGCTCAGTGCCGTTGGGACTCACGGCGTACCTCCTCCACGTACTCCAGCCCCTGGTGGCGGGAGACGAAGTCGAACTCGACGCGGGGCACGTCGGAGGATGCCTCCAGGATTTCCAGCACTTTCGTGAACGCGTCCGACCGCACGCGGTTCTCCATGGCTCTCTCGCTGGCCCAACGTTCCTCGTAGTGCAGTTCCGTTCGGGCCGCGTCCTCCCCTTCCGCCTGCGTCCAGACCTGACAGTCGGTGCAGCCGGGCTCGAGGCGGGTCCCGCGCATCAACATGCGCAAGGCTTCCTCGATGGCCCTGGCCCGACAGGTGGGCGCGTGAAGGAGCACAGACAGGCGCACCATGCGTGTGGAGTCGGATGCAGAACGGATACCAGCCCGCCCCGACCGGACGCCACGCACGGATAAGTGACAGCCGGTCCTGCATTTAGGACCATTCTGCCGGTCGATGGAACCTCGGGTTCGAACGGACCGGAGCCCCGGAATCCCGGAGGGGGCACTACCGGAATCCCGGGGGTGGGCGGGGCAGCCGGCGCCATTTCGTGGAGCCGAACCGGGATCCGCTGACGCACGGAACTTGCATGCGGTCGAGGACGATGGAGACCCCCCAGCCTCGCGAGGAATCTGCCGTCTCGGCGGCCGCCAGGCGTCAGTGGCAGCGCGCCGAGGACTACGTCCAGACCCGGATGACGTGGAACCGCGTGTATCGGGTGGTGAGCTACGTCCGGTCGGCCCTCTGGATCGTCCCCTTCATCGCCATGTTCGTGGTGTTCGTCATCTCACCGCCCCTGCGCTGGTTGGACCGGTGGCTCGGCTGGCAGTTCACCGGGCTGAGCGTGGATGGCGCCCAGGCGCTGTACCAGACGGTGATCACGCTGACCCTGTCCTTCCTCGTCTTCACGTTCGGCTCCCTGCTCGTCGCCGTCCAGATTGCCGGCGGCCAACTGACGCCAAGGATCATCGCCACCACCCTCCTGCGCGACAACGTCGTCCGCTACAGCGTCGGTCTGTTCGTGTTCGCGCTCATCTTCTCGGTCTCCGGGCTGAACCGGCTCGTCGAGCCGGTGCCGCAGCTGGTGGTCTTCACGGCCGGTGTCCTGGGCCTGGCCTCGATGACCGCCTTCCTGTTCCTCATCGACTACGCCGCACGCCTGCTGCGGCCGGTGACGATCGTGTCGCGCGTCGGCGACGAGGCCCTCGAGGTGATCAAGTTGCTGTATCCCCGGCCGTTCGAGGGCGACGACGAGCCGGATGAGCTGCCCCTGCCGGGCGGGCCGTCACGCGAGGTGCGTCACGAAGGACGTTCCGAGAGCGTCCTGGCGCTCGACATCGCCACGATCGTCGCCGAGGCGCGGCGGACCGGCGGCATCGTGGAGTTCGCGCCTCAGGTCGGGGACTTCGTGGCGACCGAGGCGCCACTGTTCGTGCTGCACGGTGGCGCGACGGGCATCGACGACCATGCGCTGCGGACGGCGGTGGCCTTCGGGCCCGAGCGCACCATCGAGCAGGATCCGCTGTTCGGGTTCCGGGTGCTCGTGGACATCGGGCTGAAGGCGTTGTCCCCGGCGATCAACGATCCGACGACCGGCGTCCTGGCGCTCGACCAGATCCAGCGGCTGCTGCTCGCCGTCGGCCAGCGGCACCTGCGTGGCGAAGTCATCGCGGATCGCCAGGGCGAGCCGCGGCTCATCTGGCGCACGCCCGACTGGGAGGACTTCGTGCACCTGGCGTGCCACGAGATCCGGATCTGCGGTGCGAGCAACGCGCAGATTGCGCGACGCCTGCGCGCGTTGATCGAGACGCTCGTCGCGGCGCTCCCGGCCGAGCGGCACGCCGCGCTGCTGGAGGAGCGGCACCTGCTGGAACAGACGGTCGCGTCGCACTTCCCCCTGGCGGCCGACCTCGCCCTCGCCAGCGTGCCGGATTCGCAGGGCCTGGGCAGCGGCGCGCGCGTGTCCCGTCACGGGGAGTCCGGGAAACGCCGATGAGGAGCCAGACGTGTCGTTGACGCCGGGCGCCGTGCTGCCGATGCTGGCGACCGCGGCCGTCTTCACGGTCATGTTCGCGCTGGGCCTTGGCCTCGCGCCGCGGGAGCTGGCCTGGGTCCGCGCCCGCCCGGGACTCCTGGCTCGGGGCCTCTTCTCGGTGCTGGTGGTAGTGCCGGTCATCGCGGCCGTGGTCCTTCCCTGGTTCGGGCTCTCGCGGTTTCTCGAGATCGGCGTGGCGCTGATGGCCATCTGTCCCGGAGCGCCCGTCGCGCTGCAGCGGTCGCTCGGGGCCGGCGGGCACCGGGCGTTCGCCCCGGCGCTGCAGCTGGCGGTGGCGAGCCTGGCGGTCGTGTCGGTGCCGGTGTCCATCGCGGTGTTCAATCGGCTGTACGCCGGCGGCGCGTGGGTGGGCCCGGCAACCGTGGCGCGGCAGGTGCTGCTGGCGCAGCTCCTTCCGCTCGGTCTGGGCCTGGCCGTGCACCACCTGGCTCCCGCCCGGGCGATGTGGCTGCAGCCGCGGCTGGCCCGGTTCGGGCTGGGATTCCTGCTGGTGGTCGCCGTCCTCATCGTCGTGGGGACCGCGCCCATGATCGTCGGGGCCGGCACACGGCTCGCGTTGGCCAGCGCGCTCGTCACGGTGCTGGCGCTCGTCGCCGGTCATGGGCTGGGCGGGCCGGACCCCGCCACGCGCACGGCCGTCGCCATCAGCAGCGCCGCGCGAAACCCCGGACTGGCCCTGCTGGTGGCCACTTTGAACCCGGCCCCTCCGGAGGTGCGCGCCGCCGTCATGACCCACGTGCTGGTCTCGGCCATCCTGATCGCCCCATACGCCTCCTGGCGGCTTCGCACACGACAATGAGCACACACGACGATCGATCCGAACGGCCCTCCGCCGACGAGGCACTGGCCCGACTCGTCGCCGGCAACGAGCGGTTCGTGCGCGGCGAGGCCAGGTTCCAGACCGCACCGCAGGAGCTGCTGGCGGAGCTCGTGCGGGGACAGCGGCCGTACGCCACGATCATCGGCTGCAGCGACTCGCGCGTGCCGCCGGAGCTCGTGTTCGACGCCGGGTTCGGCGAGCTGTTCGTGATTCGCGTGGCCGGCAACGTGATCGGGCCCGCCGTGATGGGCAGCATCCAGTACGCGGCCGTGCACCTGAAGACCCCGCTCTTCGTCGTGATGGGACATGAAGGCTGCGGCGCCGTGCACGCCGCCCTGGCGGCCCGGAACGAGGGGGCGAGCCAGCCGTCCCGCATCGCGCTGCTCCTCGACTGGATCGTGCCGGGACTGGCCGCCGTGGACCCGGTGCTGCCCGCTGACGCGCAGATGGCGGCAGCCGTCGAGGCGAACGTGCGCTGGTCCATGCACCAGCTGCTGGACACACCGGAGGGCCAGGCGCGCATGCGGGAAGGTGTGCTGAAACTGGTCGGTGCGGTGTACGAGCTCGGGACCGGCCGTGTGCGGTGGCTCCCCTGAGCTGCCCTCGCCGCGTCTCGACTATGCTTGTCTGTGTTCGTGACTTGCCAACGCAGGAGATAGATGTGAAAAGGGTCCCCGACGCCGCTTTGAAGGTCGTCCTGGCCAGCGCTCTGGCCGCGTTCACCGGCGCGTGCAGCGAGCCGCCACCAGCCGCCCCGCCGCCGCCGCCCGACGTGCTGGTCGCCGACGTCGTCCAGCGGGACGTGCCGGTGTACCTGGAGCTGGTCGGCCAGACCCTTGGTTACCAGGACGTGGAGATCCGCGCCCGGGTCGAAGGCTACCTGACGAACATGGCGTTCCAGGAAGGCTCGCTCGTCCGGAAGGGCGATCTCCTGTACGAGATCGATCGCCTGCCCCTCCAGGCGATCCTGGCCGAGGCGAGGGCCCAGCAGGCGACGGCGGAGGCGCAGCTGGCCAAGGCCAACAACGACGTCGCCCGCTACACGCCGCTCGTGGCCAAGCAGGCCGTGAGCCAGCGCGAACTGGACGACGCGCAGGCGCTGCAGGATGCGGCCCGCTCGCAGGTGGACGCGGCCAAGGCCGCCGTCGAGAAGGCCACCCTCGATCTCAGCTACACCCGGATCACGGCGCCCATCAGCGGCCTGATCGGGGCCACGCTGGTCAAGACGGGGAACCTCGTGGGCCGCGGGGAGAGCACCCTGCTGACCACCATCTCCCAGATCGACCCCGCGCTGTTCCGCGTGGGCATCACCGAAGCCGACTATCTGCTCGTGGCCCGGCGCGTCCTCGGGGGAGGGCAGAAGGCCGGCCAGCAGGCCGACATCCAGCTCACGCTCGCCGACGGCTCGGTGTACCCGCACCCCGGGAAGGTGAACGTGGTCGATCGCGCCGTCGATGCGACCACGGGCACCCTGGGCATCCAGCTGCTGTATCCGAACCCCGATCTCCTGCTCCGTCCTGGCCAGTACGGACGCGCACGGGTGCAGCTGGACAACAAGGTGGGCGCCCTCCTCGTCCCGCAGCGTGCGGTGCAGGAGCTCCAGAACCTGTACAGCGTCGCGCTCGTGGACGGCGGCGGCAAAGTGGCGTTCCGGAACGTGAAGGTCGGCCCGCGAGTCGACTCGATGTGGGTGATCGAGGACGGGTTGACGGCCACCGACAAGGTCATCGTCGAGGGCCTGCAGCGCATCCAGAACGGGATGACGGTGACGGCGAAGCCGGCGCCCCCGATGCCCGCCTCCACCGGCGCCGCGACGGTGACCGCTGGCGAGGCGAAGTAGGCCATGGCGCGATTCTTCGTCAACCGGCCGATCGTCGCGATCGTGATTTCGATCGTGACGGTGCTGCTCGGCCTGGTCGCCATGCAGGGGCTGCCCATCGCGCAGTACCCCGAGATCGTGCCGCCGATGGTGCAGGTCACCACGACGTTCGTCGGCGCCAGCGCGACCGACGTCGAGGCCTCGGTCGCCACGCCGCTCGAGCAGCAGATCAACGGCGTCGAGCAGATGATCTACATGAAGTCCACCAACGCCAACGACGGCACCTTGACGCTCAAGGTCTCGTTCGAGGTGGGCTCGAACCTGGACATGGACAACGTGCTCACGCAGAACCGCGTGTCACAGGCCCAGGCCCAGATGCCGCAATCGGTGAAGAACTACGGCGTGTCGGTGAAGAAGGCGCTGGCGTTCCCGCTCCTGGTGATCTCGATCAAGTCGCCGAACGGCACCTACGACAGCAGCTTCCTGTCCAACTACACCACCATCAACATCAACGACTACATCGCGCGCATCCAGGGGGTCGGCCAGATCAACCTCTTCGGCGGCAGCGACTACGCGATGCGCGTCTGGCTGCGCCCCGACGTCATCGGCCGGCTCGGGTTGACGATTCCCGAGATCGCCAACGCGATCTCGGCGCAGAACCAGCTCACACCGGCGGGCCAGATCGGCGGCCCGCCCGCCGCGCCCGGCACGGAGTACACCTACGCGGTCCGCACGCAGGGACGCCTGCTGAACGAAGAGGAGTTCGGCAACATCCTCGTCCGGACCACCCCGCAGGGCGAGGTCCGGTTGAAGGACGTCGCGCGGCTCGAACTGGGCACGATGCTCTACAACGCCGTGGGCCGGCACGACGGCACGCCGTCGGCGGTGATCGCGGTGTTCCAGATCCCGGGGACCAACGCACTCGACGTGGCCACCCGCATCAAGGCGCAGATGGAAGAGCTGAAGCAGCGCTTCCCGCGCGACATGGAGTACGTGATCTCGCTCGATACGACGTTGCCGGTCGAGGAGGGCATCAACGAGATCCTCCACACCCTGCTCGAGGCGGTCGGGCTCGTCATCATCGTCGTCTTCGTGTTCCTCCAGAACTGGCGCGCGACGCTGATTCCGCTGATGACCGTGCCGGTCTCGCTCATCGGCGCGTTCATCTTCTTCCCGATGCTCGGCTTCTCCATCAACGTGCTCTCGCTGCTCGGCCTCGTGCTGGCCATCGGCATCGTCGTCGACGATGCGATTGTCGTGGTGGAGGCGGTGATGCACCACATCGAGCACGGGATGGAGCCGAAGGCGGCGACCATCAAGGCGATGGAGGAGGTGTCGGGCCCGGTCGTGGCCATCGGCCTCATCCTGGCGGCGGTGTTCGTCCCGGTGGGCTTCATGGGCGGCATCAGCGGCCTGCTGTACCAGCAGTTCGCCATCACCATCGCCCTGTCGGTGCTGCTGTCGGTCGTCAACGCGCTGACCCTCAGCCCCGCGCTGGCGGGCCTGCTGCTGAAGCCGGTGGATCCCAACAAGCGGAGCCTCCTGACGCCCTTCTACAACGGGTTCAACAGGGTGTTCGGCTGGGTCACGGATCGCTACGTGGGCTTCGCTGGCGTGCTGGTCCGCAAGATGTTCCGCGGCGTCGTGTTCATGGGCGTGCTGGTCTATGTGATCGTCATGCTGGTGCAGCGGATTCCAGGGGGGTTCGTGCCCGAGGAGGACCAGGGGTACCTCCTGATCAACGCGCTGCTGCCGGACGCCGCGTCGCTCGAGCGCACGGACGCCGTCATGAAGAAGGTGGAGAAGATCCTCCACGAGCACGAGGCCGTCGAGGGCTTCAACACCATCAGCGGCTTCTCGCTGCTGACGGGCGCCTACTCGTCGAACATGGGCTTCTTCTTCGTGCAGCTCAAGCCGTGGGAGGAGCGCCATTCCCCGGAGCTCGTCTCCTTCGGCGTCATCAACGCGCTCAATCAGGCGTTCGCTCGCGACATCCCGGAGGCCGGCGTCATCGCGTTCGGGCCACCGGCCATTCCCGGCCTCGGCACGGGGGCCGGCTTCACCATGCAGCTCCAGGATCGCAGCGGCGGCTCACCCGAGTACCTGGCGGAGCAGGCGCAGCGATTCATGGAAGCGGCCCGCAAACGGCCGGAGATCGGGCGCATCGGCTCGCTGTATCGCGCCAGCGTGCCGCAGATCTACGCCGACATCGACCGGAGCAAGGTCCTGCGGGCTGGCGTGCCGTTGAATGACGTCAACACCACGCTCGGAGCGCTGCTCGGCAGCTCGTACATCAACGACTTCAACCGGTTCGGCCGCGTCTACAAGGTCTACATGCAGGCGGAGCCGGAGTTCCGCCGGGACCCGAAACAGATCGGGCTGTTCTTCGTCAAGAACCAGCAGGGCGGCATGGTGCCGCTCGACACGCTCGTGTCCACGCGGCCCACGCAGGGGCCGGAGTTCACGAACCGCTTCAACCTGTTCCGCTCGGCGGAGCTGACCGGCGTCCCGGCTCCGGGCTACTCCTCGACGCAGGCGCTGGACGCCCTGGAGGCCACCGCACGCGAGGTGCTGCCGCCGGACATGAGCTTCGACTGGGCCGACATGTCGTTCCAGGAACGACGCGCGCCCGGTGTGGCCGTGGTGTTCGCGCTGGCCATCTTCCTGGTGTTCCTGATTCTGGCCGCGCAGTACGAGAGCTGGGGCCTCCCCTTCAGCGTGCTCCTCGGCACGCCCTTCGCGGTGTTCGGCGCGTACCTCGGGCTCTACCTCGCCCGCGAGTTCATGGGCCCGAGCTACGTGAACAACGTGTTCGCGCAGATCGGCCTCATCATGCTCATCGGGCTGGCCGCGAAGAACGCGATCCTGATCGTCGAGTTCGCGAAGATGGAGCACGACAAGGGCACGCCCCTCGTCGAGGCGGCGCTCCTGGCCGCGAAGCTGCGCTTCCGGCCCATCCTGATGACGGCCTTCGCCTTCATCCTCGGCGTGGTGCCGCTGCTGACGGCGTCGGGCGCAGGCGCCGAGGGCCGCAAGGTGATGGGCATGGCCGTGTTCGCGGGCATGCTGGTCGCGACGATCCTCGGCGTCTGCCTCATCCCCATGCTGTACGTGCTGGTGATGAAGGTCACCGGAGGCGAGAAGAAGGTGCACGCCGCCGAGGGACCGCCGCCGGCGCTCGCCGCCGAGCACGGGGGAGGGCACTGAGATGCGGCACCCCTCCCTTCGCGCGCTCGCTGTCATGCTGTCGGTGACCTCCGCCCTGGCTGGCTGCACCGTCGGCCCGGACTACGAGCGGCCACAGATGGTCAGCCCGGACCAGTTCCGCTTCGTGGACGGGCAGGCGCAGGCCCAGACCCTGGCGGACGCGCCGTGGTTCGAGGTGTTCCAGGACCCGGAACTCCAGGGTCTCATCAAGGAAGGCCTGGCCAACAACCTCGATTTGCGCGTGGCGCTGGCCCGCATCGAAGAGGCGCGCGCCCGTGCAGGTATCGCCAAGTCGTACTACTACCCGCAGGTGGACGGGCAGGTGGGCTTCACCGTCCGTGGCGCGTCGGGTGACAACAACGCGGAGCGCGACGAGTCGGTCACCGAGAACCTCAGCTACGGGTTCAGCCTGTCGTGGGAGATCGACGTGTTCGGCAAGCTCCGGCGACAGCGCGAGTCGGCGCTGGCCCTCGCCCTGGCCGCCGAACAGAACCGGCGTGCGGTGCTCGTCACGCTGATCGGAGACGTCGCGTCCACCTACTTCCTGCTGCGCGAGCTGGACCTGCAGCTCGAGATCGCACGCCGTACTCTCGGCCTCAACGACGAGACGGTGACCTACTTCCGGAATCGGCTGGATGGCGGCGTGTCGAACCGCCTCGAGCTCGACCGCATCGTCGCGAACCGGGCGCTGACGGCTGCGGCCATTCCCGAGATCGAGCGGCAGCGCGGCCTGGCAGAGAACTGGCTGTCGTTCCTGCTGGGTCGCAGTCCGGGCCCCATCCCGCGTCAGGCGCTCAGCCTGGGAGAGACCCTCCCGCCGGCGATTCCACCGGGCGTGCCCACGGCTCTCCTCGAGCGGCGGCCGGACGTGGCCGGCGCGGAGCAGCTGCTGGTGGCCTCCAATGCCGACATCGGCGCGGCCAAGGCCCTCTTCTTTCCGGCGATCGGTCTCACCGGGTTCCTCGGGGGGATGAACGGTGACCTCACGTCGTATCTGGGCGGTGGCGGCGCCATCTGGTCGTTCGCGCCGTCCCTGCTGCAACCGCTGTTCAACGCAGGCCGCCTGAAGCAGAACGTCGCCGTGATGCAGGCGCGATTCGACGCGGCGATTGCCGAGTACCAGAAGGCCGCCCTCAACGGATATCGGGAGGTGGCCAACGCCCTGGTCACGATCCAGAAGCTGGCCGACATCCGCCAGCAGCAGCAGCTTGGCGTCGAGGCGCTGACCGACGCAGCCGACCTCGCGCGCGCCCGGTACGACTCTGGACTGGCCAACTACATCGAGATCCTCACGGCCGACCAGGAGCTGTTCGCCCGCCAGCTGCAGGTGGCCCAGACGCTGGGCGCCGAGATGCGCGCTCGTGCCGAGCTCTATCGCGCCCTGGGGGGCGGGTGGCAAGGGCTGCCCCAGCCCTGACGGGAAGTGAAAAGAGAGAAGTGAGAAGTGAGAAGACCTCACTTCTCACTGGCGGAATTCCGGGGGTCTTCCCCGGGATTTCGGGGTTCCAGGCGGCCGACGGTTGTCACGCCGCTGTCGCATGCCTCTAACCCTATTGCACACAGGCGGTTAGCGCAAACGGGCCTCTCCGCAGGCCTGGCACCCCTTCTGCTTTCCATGAGGGCAAGGACGCCGTCCGTCCAGCCAGTTTCTTCAACGACAGAGAGGACGCCATGACAGCCAAGACTGACCAGGACACCTCGTTCCCGCCGATGACCGACCCGCACGCGGTCGAGGTACCGGCTGGCGTCGATCGTCGCGCGTTCCTGATGCGCAGCGCCGTGGTCGGCGCCGCCAGCGTCATCGCCGGCTGCTCGCCTGCCGCCCCGCCCGCCGCGACCGCGCCCGCCGCGGCGCCGCCGGCCCCGAAGGGCAACGTGTCGCCGGACCTGGACGTCGCGAAGAAGTCCAAGGGACCGGTCATGACGGTGATCGACGAGTTCTACAAGGTGGGCCCCGGCCCGTCGAGCTCGCACACCATCGGCCCGATGCGCATCACCTACGACTTCTACCAGCGTGCCACGAAACTGCCGGCCGATCAGCTGAACAAGGCGACCGCGCTGAAGGTGCACCTGTTCGGCAGCCTCAGCGCCACCGGTCAGGGCCACGGCACCGAGCGCGCGGCGCTGGCCGGCATCATCGGCAAGGAGCCGGCGACGATCGATCCCGCGTTCCTCGACGAACTGCGGGACAAGCCGGACCAGACGTTCCCTGTGAAGCTCGGCTCGGCCAGCTTCAACGTCTCGCTCAAGGACATCGTCTACGACGCGCCGAAGGGCGAGTTCCCGCATCCGAACACGATGACGTGCAAGCTGATGGCGGGCGACACCGTCCTGCTCGAGCAGGAGTACTACTCGGTGGGCGGCGGGTTCATCGAGTGGAAGGGCTACGAGCCGCCGAAGAAGGGCGCGCCGAAGTACCCCTACTCGACGATGGCGGAGCTGCTGAAGCACGCGGCGGCCGACAAGCTCACGGTGGCCCAGGTGGCGATGGCCAACGAGATGGCCGTGTCCGGCAAGAGCGAGGCCGAGATCAACGCCTTCATCGACAAGATCACCACCGCGATGGTCAACATCGTCAAGGTGGGGCTCAAGGGGCCGTCGATCACCCTGCCGGGGCCGATCAAGCTGAAGACCAAGGCATCGGACGTGTACGCCCGCGCGATGGACGACAAGTACGAGGCGCAGCGCGGCGTCGGCGTCGTCTCGGCCTACGCGCTGGCCGGGTCGGAGGAGAACGCGCGCGGCCACCTCGTGGTGACGGCCCCGACGGGCGGGTCCGCGGGCGTGATGCCGGCGCTCGTCTACGCCGTGGGCGAGGGTGGCCGGAAGCTCCCGCAGGAGAAGATCCGCGCCGGGATGCTGGCGGCGGCCGTGGTGGGCTACCTGTGCAAGCACAACGCCACGCTGGCCGGAGCCGAGGGCGGCTGCCAGGCGGAGATCGGCGTCGCGTCGGCGATGGGTGCCGCGTTCCTGGCCCAGGCGCACGACATGGAGAACCAGGTGGTGGCCAATGCCGCCGAGGCGTCTCTGCAGCACCACCTGGGCATGACCTGCGACCCGGTCGCCGGCTTCGTGCAGGTGCCCTGCATCGAGCGCTGCGCGTTCGGGGCCGTCAAGGCCTGGACGGGCTTCATGATCGCGAGCAACGAGATTCCGGCCAACCGGCGCGTGGACTTCGACACGACGGTGAACGCGATGGCGCTGACCGCGAAGGAGATGAACAGCAAGTACAAGGAGACCTCCGAGGGCGGCCTCGCGGTGTCCCTCGTGCTCTGCTAGCCGCCTTCGGCGGAAGTGAAAAGAGAGAAGAGAGAAGAGAAAAGTGAAGAACGCTGAAGGGTGAGGGATGAGCGGCGCGGCGAAGGCGATGGGGGCGGCGTGGCTGCTGACGTCGGTGTACTACTTCTACCAGTACATCCTGCGTTCGGCGCCTGCGGTGATGATGCCGGAGCTGGCGGCGGGCTTCGGGATGAGCGCCGCCGCCGTCGCCTCGCTCGTCGGCCTCTTCTACTACAGCTACGCACCGTTCAGCCTGGTGGCCGGGGTGGCGATGGATCGCCTCGGTCCACGGCGCGTCGTGCCGATCGGCGCGGCGGCAGTGGGCATCGGCGCACTGCTGTTCGCCACGGGCTCGGCTCCGGTCGCCGCCGCCGGGCGGCTGCTGCAGGGGGCGGGCGGCGTGTTCGCGCTGATCGGGGCGGCCTACATCGCCACGACGTACTTCCCGGCCTCGCGAGCGGCGACGCTCGTCGGCGCCACGCAGATGTTCGGCATGGCGGGCGGGTCGGCCGGGCAGATCCTCGTCGGTCCCATCATCGCCGGCGGCACATCGTGGACGACGTTCTGGATCGCCGTCGGGGTGGGGGGCCTCCTGATGGGGGGTGCGTTGTATTTCCTGTTCCCGGCGGAGAGCCGAAGCGCCCACGGTGAGAACTGGCTGCGCGACGCGGGCCGGTCGCTCGGGACCGTCTTCCGCAACCCGCAATCGTGGCTCTGTGGAGCCATCGCCGGTCTCCTGTTCATCCCGACCACGATCTTCGACATGGTCTGGGGTGTCCGTTACCTGCAGGAGGCGCACGGGTTCGACTACGCCGACGCGGTGCTCCGCTCGTCGACCGTGCCGCTCGGCTGGATCATCGGGTGCCCGCTCCTTGGCTGGGTGTCGGACCGGATCGGGAGGCGCAAGCCGGTGATCGTCGCGAGCGCGGCCGCGCTGCTCGTGTGTCTCGTGTGGATCCTCTACGGTGTCCCGGAGTTCCTCCCGCCGTACGTCCTCGGCACGCTGACCGGCATCGTCTCGGGGGCGGCGATGCTGCCCTACACCGTGATCAAGGAGGCCAACCCACCGGAGGTCGGCGGATCGGCGACCGGCGTCGCGGGCTTCCTCAACCTCGGCATGACGGCCGTGCTCGGCCCCATCTTCGCGGGGAGACTCGTGCCGGACGCCAGCGCCTCGGGCCCGATTGCGGCCGAGGCTTACCAGGCCACGTTCATGCCCATGCTGTGGGGCGTGGGCCTCGTGATCGTGCTCGCACTTCTCTTGAAGGAGACGGGACCGGCGGTCCGCAGGACCGCACCGGCCGTGAACCCATCGTGACCACGCACACCACCGGAACCGGAAAGTACGAACAGTTGCTGGAACGCTGCCGCGCGCTCGCGCCCATCGCCACGGCGGTCGCGCACCCGTGCGAGGCGTCGTCCCTGGCGGGCCCGATGGAGGCCGCGGCGAAGGGGCTGATCGCGCCGGTGCTCGTCGGGCCGGCGGCGAAGATCGCCGAAATCGCGAAGGCGGAGGGGATCGACCTGGGCACGACGCCCATCGTGGACGTGCCGCACAGTCACGCGGCCGCGGCGAAGGCCGTGGAGCTGGTGCGGAAAGGCGAGGCCGAGCTGCTGATGAAGGGCAGCCTGCACACCGACGAGCTCCTCGGCGCCGTCGTCGCACGGGACACGGGCCTCCGGACGGGCCGCCGATTGAGCCATGTCTTCATTATGGACATCCCGACGTATCACAAAGTGCTGATCGTCACGGATGGCGCGATCAACATCGCGCCGACGCTCGAGGACAAGGTGGACATCGTCCAGAACGCGATCGACCTGGCGATCTCGCTGGGCGTGTCCCGGCCGAAGGTGGCCATCCTCGGCGCGGTGGAGACGGTCACGTCGAAGATGCCGGCCACCATCGACGCTGCGTGTCTCTGCAAGATGGCCGAGCGCGGCCAGATCCGGGGTGGCATGCTCGACGGGCCGCTGGCCTTCGACAACGCCATCAGCCGCGAGGCGGCGGCGATCAAAGGCATCACGTCGGAGGTCGCTGGCGATCCGGACATTCTCCTGGCGCCCGATCTCGAGGCCGGGAACATCCTGGCCAAGCAGCTCACGTTCCTGGCCAACGCCGATAGCGCCGGCCTCGTGCTGGGGGCCCGCGTGCCCATCATCCTGACGAGCCGCGCCGACAGCGTACGGTCGCGGATTGCGAGCTGTGCCGTGGCGATGCTGGCCGCCCACGCCCGCCATCGGGGACAGTCCCTGTGACACGGGGACAGTCCCCGTGTCACAGGGACTGTCCCGGGTTTGCCGATATATGGACGATTACGCACTCGTTCTCAACGCTGGCTCCTCCAGCCTGAAGTTCTGCGTCTACCGGAGGCCGGAGGGCGCAGCCTGGGCGCTCGAGGCCCGGGGGCAGGTGGAGGGCATCGGGACCACGCCCACGTTCACGGCAAAGGACGGCGCGGGGACGGTGCTGGCCCGGGAATCGCTGGACACCGGAATCCGTGACGTGCCCGCCGCCCTCGACGGCCTCGCCGCCTGGCTGCGTGGCCGGTATGGCGGCTCCAGGGTCCTTGGCGTCGGCCACCGGGTGGTGCACGGCGGGGCGCACTACGCCGGCCCCGTGGTGGTGACGCCGCAGGTCATCGAGGACCTGCGGGCGCTGATCCCGCTCGCCCCGCTCCACCAGCCGTACAACCTGGCCGCCATCGAGGCGGTGGCCGCGCGCCTGCCCGGCGTGCCACAGGTGGCCTGCTTCGACACCAGTTTCCACAGGGGACAGTCCCCCGTCGCAGAAATGGTCCCTCTGCCGGCAGCGATCCGCGAGAAGGGCGTGCAGCGCTACGGCTTCCACGGGCTCTCGTACGAGTACATCGCGTCGGTCTTGCCGGCCGCCGCGCCCGAGATCGCCGAAGGGCGCGTGATCGTCGCGCACCTCGGCAGCGGCGCCAGCCTGTGTGCACTGCGCCAGCGGCGCAGCGTGGACAGCACGCTCGGCTTCACGGCGCTCGACGGCCTCTGCATGGGCACGCGGCCCGGCGCCATCGACCCGGGCGTGGTCCTCTACCTGTTCCAGTCGCTCGGCCTCTCCGCCAAAGACGTCGAGACGATGCTCTACAAGAAGTCCGGGCTGCTCGCCATCTCGGGGATCAGCAACGACATGCGCGACCTGCTGGGGAGCCCGGATCCGGCCGCGGGGCTTGCCGTGGACTACTTCGTCTACCGCGCTGCCAAGGAAATCGGCGCACTGACGGCCGTCCTCGGCGGCCTCGACGGGCTGGTCTTCACGGCCGGCATCGGCGAGAACTCGCCGGACATCCGCGAGCGCATCTGCCGCGCCTCGGCGTGGCTGGGGATCGACCTCGACGAGGACGCCAACGCGCGCGGCGGCCCTCGCATCTCCAGGCCCGGCAGCCGGGCCTCGGCGTGGGTGATCCCGACGAACGAAGAACTGATGATCGCCAGGCACACCGGAGCGCTGCTTGGCATTTCCGGACCTCGCGCCTGACGCGCGCCCCGTTGGAGAAGGTCATGACCGTCACGAACATGAAACAGCCGGCGCCTGCGGCCGCCGGGTCGGCCTGGGATGGGTTCCATGGAGCGCTGTGGCAGCGGGAGATCAACGTCCGCGCCTTCATCCAGCTGAACTACACGCCCTATGACGGGGACGCGGCGTTCCTGGCATCGGCGACCGCGCGCACGACGAAGATCTGGACCACCCTGGAGGCGTTGTTCCTCGAGGAGCGCAAGAAAGGCGTGCTCGACATCTCGCAGGTGCCCAGCTCGATCACCGCCCACGAGGCCGGGTACATCGACCGAGACAACGAGATCATCGTCGGGCTCCAGACCGAGGCGCCATTGAAGCGCGCCATCATGCCCAACGGTGGATTCCGGATGGTGCTGGGCGCCCTGAAGGCCTACGGCTACGAGCCGGATCCGCACGTCGTGGAGGCGTTCACGAAGTACCGGAAAACCCACAACGAAGGGGTATTCGACGCCTATACGGCCGACATCCGCCGCTGCCGCAGCTCGCACGTCCTCACGGGCCTCCCCGATGCCTACGGACGCGGTCGCATCATCGGGGACTATCGTCGCGTCGCGCTCTACGGCGTGGATCGCCTGATCGCGCACAAGAAGCAGGAGAAGCAGGCGCTGGACCCCCTGCAGTCGACCGAAGACGTCATCCGAGACCGCGAGGAGCTGTCCGAGCAGATCCGCGCGCTCGGAGAGCTGAAGCAGATGGCCCAGAAGTACGGGTTCGACATCTCGGGCCCGGCCCGGACCGCCCGCGAGGCCGTGCAATGGCTGTACTTCGCGTACCTCGCCGCGGTCAAGGAGCAGAACGGCGCCGCAATGTCCCTCGGACGGACGTCCACGTTCCTCGACATCTACTTCGAGCGCGACCTCGCCGCCGGCGTGCTCACCGAGGAACAGGCGCAGGAGATCATCGACGACTTCGTCATCAAGCTCCGGATCGTGCGGTTCCTGCGCACGCCGGAGTACGACGAGCTGTTCGCCGGCGACCCGACCTGGGTAACCGAGTCCATCGGCGGCATGGGAGACGATGGGCGCCACCTCGTCACGAAGACCAGCTTCCGCATGCTCCAGACGCTCTACAACCTTGGACCCGCGCCGGAGCCCAACCTGACGATCTGGTACTCCGCGCGCATGCCCGACGGCTTCCGGCGGTTCGCGTCCAGGGTGGCCATCGACACCAGCTCGCTCCAGTTCGAGAGCGACGAGATCATGCGCCGCACGTGGGGCGACGACGGGGCGATTGCCTGCTGCGTGTCCCCGATGCTGGTGGGCAAGCAGATGCAGTTCTTCGGCGCCCGGGCCAACCTGGCCAAGTGCCTGCTCTACGCCATCAACGGCGGACGCGACGAGATCAGCGGCGAGCAGGTGGGACCGGCCTCCGCGCCGGTGCAGGGCGACTACCTCGAGCTCGAAGACGTCGCCACACGGTTCGAGGCGATGATGGACTGGCTGGCGGGCGTGTACGTCAACGCCATGAACGTCATCCACTACATGCACGACAAGTACGCCTACGAGCGAATCGAGATGGCGCTGCACGACTACGCGCCGCTCCGCACGATGGCGTTCGGGATGGCGGGTCTGTCGGTGGTCGCCGACAGCCTGTCGGCCATCAAGCACGCGAAAGTGCGCGTCGTCCGGGACGAGACCGGGCTCGTCACGGACTACCAGACCGAGGGTGAGTTCCCGGTGTTCGGGAACAACGACAACCGGGTGGACCAGATCGCCACCTGGGTGGTCAGCACCTTCATGAGCAAGCTGCGGAAGTACCCGACCTACCGGAACGCCCTGCACACGCAGTCGATCCTCACAATCACGTCGAACGTCGTGTACGGCAAGGCGACCGGGAACACGCCGGATGGCCGACGCCGGGGCGAGCCCTTCGCACCCGGGGCCAACCCGATGCACGGCCGGGACAGCCACGGGATTCATGCCGCGGCGGCCTCGGTGGCCAAAATCCCCTATCGGGACGCGGCGGACGGCATCTCGCTCACCGCCACCCTGGTGCCGACGGGCCTGGGACGGATCGAGGAGGACCGCATCACCAACCTCACGTCGATCCTGGACGCTTTCTTCACGGCGACCGGGTACCACATGAACATCAACGTCCTCAACCGCGACACGCTGCTCGATGCGATGGACCATCCGGAGAATTATCCGAGCCTTACCATCCGCGTCTCGGGCTACGCCGTGAACTTCGTGCGGCTCACCCGCGAGCAGCAGATGGACGTCATCAACCGCACGTTCCACGGAGCCTGACCATGGGCGAGGACACCACGCAAGGGCAGCCGACGCTCGAGGCGAAGAGCCCCTTCGAACTCCGGGTCAACCTCGGGAAGGACGTGCCGGAGACCGACGTCCGCTCGGCGCTGGCCTCGGGCGACATGGGGTTCCTGCACTCGTACACGACCGGATCCGCCGTGGACGGCCCTGGCGTGCGCGTCGTCGCATGGACCACCGGCTGCATGTGGCGATGCCGCTACTGCCATAACCCGGATACCTGGACGCTGACCAATGGGCTGCCGGTCTCGGTCACACGCGCTGCCGAGGAGCTCCGCAGGTACCGGCCGGGCCTGCAGGTGATGAAGGGCGGCTTCACGCTGAGCGGCGGGGAGCCCCTGATGCAGCACCGGTTCGCGGCGAAGCTCCTGGCCGCGTCGAAGGCCATGGGTATCCACACGGCCATGGAGACGAACGGGTACTTCGGGGACAGGCTCAGCGACGCCGAGCTCGAGTCGCTCGACCTCGTGCTGCTCGGCATCAAGACGTGGGGCGCCGAGCGCCACACGGCGCTGACGGGCGTGGACATCGAGCCGACGCTGACGTTCGCGCGGCGGCTGGCCGCCCTCCGCAAGCCAGTCTGGATCCGTTTCGTCCTCGTGCCCGGGCTCACCGACGAGGACCACATCCTGTCCGGCATCGCTGAGTTCGCCGCCGAGCTCGGCAACGTCGAGCGCGTCGAGATCCTCCCGTTCCACCAGATGGGCAGGTTCAAGTGGGAGCGGCTCGGCCTCGACTACACGCTGCGGGACACGCAGCCGCCAACGCCCGAGGCTGCCGATCGGGCCTGCGAGGTATTCCGGGCGCGAGGCCTGAAGGCCTACTGACCCCTGGCTCGCCGCTCGCGGATACCGGCCAGGCGTCAGCCGCTCCTGGCGGGCCGGCGTATCCCGAGCTTCGCCATACGAGTCTCCAGCGTGCTGGGCTTCAGCCCGAGCTGCTCGGCGGCGCCGCCGGCGCCCCGGATGCGCCACCCGCAGACCTCCAGCACGTTGCGCACGTGGGCACTCTCCACGTCCACGAGCTTCGTGCCAGGGGGCGCCGCAGGCGCAGCGTGTGCAGGCGCCGCCGGCGCGACGTGTGCAGGCGCCGCCGGCGCGACGGGGATCACCAGCGGCACATGGGCCTTCGCGACGATCATCGCGCGCTCGACGATGTTGCGCAGCTCGCGGACGTTCCCGGGCCACGGGTGGCGCTGGAGCGCCGCGAGGCTGGCCTTGTCGATGGTGCTGATCGGCTTCCCGAAGCGCTTCGAAAACTCGTCCACGAACCGCCAGACGAGCAGCGGGATATCTCCGGGCCGCTCGCGGAGCGGCGGCACCCGGATGGGGAAGACGTTGAGGCGGTAGTACAGGTCCTCGCGGAACGTCCCGGCGGCCACCATCTGCTCCAGGTTGCGATGGGTGGCGGCGATGATCCGCACGTCGACCTTGACGGGCCTGGAGCTGCCGAGCCTCTCGACCTGATGGTCCTCGAGCACGCGCAGCAGCTTCACCTGTACTTCGATCGGCAGGTCGCCGATCTCGTCGAGGAAGATGGTGGACTTGTCGGCCAGCTCGAAGCGGCCCGTCTGACGCGTCAGTGCGCCAGTGTAGGCGCCCTTCTCGCGTCCGAACAACTCGCTTTCGAGCAGCGTGTCCGGGATGGCCGCGCAGTTGACGCGCACCATCAGACGATCCCGCCGGCCGCTCAGCTCGTGCACCTGCGAGGCGAACAGTTCCTTGCCGGTGCCCGTCTCGCCGAGCAGCAGCACGCTCGAATCGGTCGGCGCCACCTGCGCCAGGAGATCGAGCACCTCGGCGATCGCGGGGCTCTGCCCGACGACCGGCGAGGAGCCCGTCACCTGCTTCACCTCGCTCCGGAGGTAGGTGTTCTCCGCCTTCAGGCGCTCGCCGAGCCGCTGCACTTCGCTGAGGGCGTCCCGCAGCGCGGTGTCGCTGCGCTGGCGCGCGATCGCGTTGGCAATGACCCGTCCAATCAGCTGCAGCCGGCCGACCAGTTCCTCCGGCCAGTCGCGCTCGTGCGTCGCGGTGGCGAAGGCCAGGCACCCGGCGACGTCACCATCGATCGAGAAGCCCACCGTGGTTCCGGACTTCGCGCCGTACTGGATGACGCTCGCCCGCGTGGTTTCGTCCGGGATGTCCGACACGCGGGCATACGAGACGATCTCCCCGTGCATCACGCGCGACCAGAACCAGGGCGCAATGCCGCGCGCCGACAACCGTTCGGTCGGCAGCGGCGTCCCCGGCCGGGCCCAGCGCTGGGCCGCGAACAGGTCGTCGCCCTCGCGAAGGAACACCGCGGCGCGGTCCAGATCGAGGGCCTCCACGATCCGTCGCAAGGCATCGGTGATGGCCTCGTCCAGTCGCCCGGACGGGAGGTTCACGAAGGCCGCTGAGATGTCGCTGATCAGCGCCTCGAAGGACACGCGTGGCTCGGACGCGCCGGGCTCGGTCATGGGGACACCCCATGTTACTGCGCGACCGACACCGGCGCTTACCATCGAGGCACCGCGGAACCCGGATGATGGCCTCCCCTTCGTTGGCCGCCTGCATCAGCCCGGGGGGCGGCCCCGGAGGCGCCCAAGTTGCCGTACCCTGAATGCTATGTCCGAACAGATGCGAGTCGAGCACGGCCTGCGGGGTCCGCAGGCCCAGATCGTGCGCGTGCTGGTTCCGATGGCCATGACCGGCCGGGGACGGCCGGCATGACACGGCGCGAGGCCACGTTTGCGCTTGCCGCCGCGACGGCGGCAGCCGTACCGGGTGCCGCGGCCGGCATGCGGACAGTGCACGGCACACAGGCGGCCGCAGACGAGCAACGCTTCGAGGGCGCCTGGTCGATGACCGGCTCTCGGCACACGGTGCCCACGGAACTCGGGCGCGAGGCGGCCATCCTGCACCTCTCGGGCAGCGTGGTCCTGACCGGGGCTGGCCGGCTGGGCCGCGGGTTCCACGGCGAGTTCATCGGGTACGACGATGCCGGCGACCGGCGCGCCGGCCGATGGGTGTGGACCGACGACCGCGGCGATCGGATCTACGGCGAGTTGAGCGGCGAGCCGATGGCCACGGGCCGTCGCTTCACCGCGATCATCACCGGCGGCTCCGGGCGCTACTCGGGCATCACCGGTGACTTCGCCTTCACCTGGCAGTACGTCGTCAGTCCCGAGTCGGGCGTCATCGCGGGTCGCACGACCGGGCTTCAGGGGCTCGCCCGCTTCGGCCGGCCATCCAGGTGAGCCTGTGAGCGGAGGCGCACATCGGCACTACGCGCTCATCGCGACGGTAGCGATCGTAATGGCGCTGTGGGTCTGGCCCGCGCCCGAGGGCCTGACGACCCAGGCGTGGCATCTCTTCGCGCTCTTCGTCGGGGCCATCGTCGCCGTGGTGGCGCGGGCCCTGCCCATCCTCACCTCGTCCGTCCTGGCCCTTGCGGTGGCGGTGCTCAGCGGCACGCTCGCGCCCTCTGGCGCCTACTCCGGGTTCGCCAACGGGACCATCCTGCTGATCGTGCTCGCCTTTCTCGTCGCTCGCGCGGTCGTAACGTGCGGACTCGGGCAGCGGATCGGGCATGCGGTGGTGAGCGTGTTCGGTCGCTCGACGCTGGGCCTGGTCTACAGCATCTTCCTGGTGGACGCCGTCATCGCCCCGGCGTTCCCCAGTAACACGGCCCGCTCGGGCGTCCTGTACCCCATCACCTTTTCGCTGGCCGAGGTCGCCGGCGCGCGACCAGACAACCCGGCCCGGCGGCGGGTTGGCGGCCTGTTGATGTTCTCGGGCATGACGAGCCTGTCCCTGTCGTCGGCGCTGTGGCTGACGGCGATGGCCGGCAACCCGCTCGGCGCGGAGATCGCCCGGCCGTTCGGAGTCGAGATCGGGTTCGGTTCGTGGCTCGTCGCATCGTCGGTGCCCACGCTGGCCGCGATGATGCTGGTGCCGTTCCTGCTCTACAAACTGATGTCCCCGGAAGTGACGGCCACCCCGGAAGCGCCTGCGGCGGCTCGGAGGGCCCTGGCGGCGCTCGGCCCGCTCACGCGCAGCGAGACCATCGTCACCGCCGTCTTCGTGGTGATGGTGACGCTGTGGGGCCTTGCGGCCACGCTGGGCCTCGATTCCACCGCCGTGGCGTTCCTCGGCCTGGGCCTGCTCCTGGCCACCGGCGTGTTGACCGGCGAGGACCTCGCGAAGGAAGGTGAGGTGCTCGCCACCTATATCTGGTTCGCCGTGTTGTTCGCGATGAGCGATCAGCTGAACCAGCTCGGGTTCATGGGCTTCCTCGGAGAGCGCATCGCGGCGGCGCTGGGCGGGTGGTCCGCTGCGGCCGCGGGGCTGATTCTGCTCGTCGCCTACATCCTGCTGCACTACCTGTTCGTCAGCCAGACGGCGCACCTGCTCGCGCTGTTCGGCGTGTTCCTGGACGTCGGCGTCAAGCTCGGCGTCCCGGCCACGCCGCTGGCGCTGATGCTGCTCTTCGCGACGAACTTCTTCTCGGTCCTCACGCCTCAGGCGTCGAGCGCCAACCTCCTCTTCGTGGGCAGCGGCTATCTGTCCCAGGGGGAGCTGTACAAACTCGGCGCCATTGTGACGGTCGCGAACCTGCTCATCTACCTTGCGATCGGGCTGCCGTGGCTGGCGATAGTGGCCTGGTGAACTGACACTCGGTTTCTACATGGGAGGACCCATCATGTTGCGCTCGACATTCCGCGATTCCCGGCTGGCCATGCTGATCGCGCTGACGATTCTGGTGCCCGGGGCTCACGCCGTGCGCGCCCAGCAGGGCGCCCTGCCACAAGTGGTCGTCCTGGCCACCGGCGGCACCATCGCGGGCGCCGCCGCCAGCGACGTCCAGGCCGGATACACCTCCGGTCAGGTCGGCGTGGACCAGCTGCTGGCCGCGGTTCCGCAGGCGAAGAAGCTGGCGACGCTCCGGGGCGAGCAGGTCTCGAACATCGGATCGCAGGACATGAACGACGACGTGTGGCTGAAGCTGGCCGGGCGCGTCAACACGCTCGCGGCGATGCCCGACGTCGCGGGCATCGTCATCACCCACGGCACCGACACCATCGAGGAGACGGCCTACTTCCTGAACCTGGTCGTGAAGTCGCGGAAGCCCGTGGTGCTGACGGCGGCCATGCGGCCGTCCACGGCGCTCTCGGCCGACGGTCCGCTCAACTTCTACAACGCCGTGGCGGTTGCGGCGAACAAGGACTCGGCCGGCCGCGGCGTGCTGGTCGTGGTGAACGACTGGATCCACGGCGCCTCGTCGCTCACGAAGACGAGCACGACGGCGGTGCAGACCTTCCTCTCGCCACTCTGGGGCCTGATCGGCACCGTGGCCTACGGGGAGATCGAGTACTTCCGCGGGCCGGTGGGCAAGCACACGGTGGACTCCGAGTTCTCGCTCCAGGGGGTCACCGCGCTCCCACGCGTGGACATCATCATGGCCTACGAGAACATGGACGGTGCCCTCATCGACGCCGCGGTCGCAGCGGGCGCGAAGGGCGTGGTCATCGCCGGCGTAGGCAACGGCAACATGACGGCGGCCGCCCTGAAGGCCCTGGCCGGCCACGCGAAGAAGGGGATCGTGGGCGTCCGGGCCTCACGCGTCGCCACGGGCCGGGTCGGGCGCAACGTGGAGGTCAAGGACGACGAGCTGGGCCTGGTGGCCTCGATGGGCCTCAACCCCCAGAAGTCACGGGTGCTGCTGCGCCTGGCGTTGACGAAGACGAGCGATCCCAGGCAGATCCAGCGGTACTTCGACGAATACTGAGTCGGTCACGGCGCGAGGGGCGGTTACAGTAGTCGCATGGACACCGGTCGGTCGCCGCACCTGCATTCCCGTGCCGTGATTCGTCAGGGCCGCATCTTCCGGATCGAGGTGGATCGCGTCACGCTGCCCACCGGCCACACGCTGGACATGGAGGTGATCCGGCACCCGGGCTCCGTCGTGCTGCTGCCGGTGCCAGCACCTGGGCAGGTCATCCTGATCCGCCAGTACCGCTATACGCTGGATCGCTACATCTGGGAGCTGCCGGCCGGGAGCCTCAAGCCGGGCGAGGACCCGGCGGCTGCCGCGGTCCGGGAGTGCGAAGAGGAGATCGGGTTGTTCCCGGGGCGCGTCGAGCGGCTGAAGGCGTTCTACCCGACCCCCGGCTTCTGCGACGAGCTGATGATCTTCTACCGCTGCACGGAGCTCGGCCCGCCGCCCGCGGACTCGACCGCACGGAAGGACGAGGACGAGGACATCGAGCCGCGCACGTTCACGCTGGATGAGGCGCGGCGCCTGATCGACGCGGGCGAGATCGTGGACCTGAAGACGGTGGCGGGCCTGACGCTGCTGTGAGCCCCGTCACGCGGCCTGCGGCGGGAGGAGGTACAGGGTCATCGCGAAGACCATGTACACCATCAGCAGCAGCACGCCGACGAACCACGCGGACCGGCCGCTGTTGACCACGAAGGAGGCCGTGATCGTGGCAATCAGCATCATCGCCACGGCGCCAGGCCAGAACTGCAGGTCCATCGGCGTCGGGCCGAGCGGGTAGCTGAGGAGCACGAGCACCGGGGCCACGAACAGCGCGATCTGCGACGCGCTCCCGAGCGCGATGCCAACACTGAGATCGAGGCGGTTCTTTCTCGCGCCCGAGAACGCAGAGGCCATCTCGGCCGCGGCGCCGACCAGGGCCACGACGATGAAGCCAACGAAGGCCGGCGTCATCCCGAACGACTCGGCGGCCTCCTGGACGGAGGCGACGAACACCTCGCTGACGAGCGCGACGAGCACGGTGACGACCGCCAGGGTGCCCAGGGCCACGCCCATCGGCCACGGCGCCTCACCCGCGTCGCCGTGGCTGGCACTGCCGAAGAACTCCTTGTGCGTACCGAGCGAGAAGAGCATCCCCAGGCCATAGGCGCCGATCAGCAGCACCGCCAGGCCGACGCTGAGCGCCTGGATGAACTCCGACCGGCCAGCCTCGTCGGGCGTGGCGACGGTCGAGGGAACCAGCAGCGCGATCGTGGCCAGGAACAGCAGCCCGGCCTGCAGCCGCGCGCTGGCCTTGTTGAACTCCTGGACGTGGTGCCTGAGGCCGCCGAGCAGGAACGAGGCGCCCAGCATGAAGAGCGTGTTGGTGACGATGGCGCCGGCGATGGACGCCTTGACGAGCATGTACTCGCCGGCGCGCAGCGCTGCGAGCGCGATGACCAGCTCGGTGAGGTTGCCGAGCGTGGCGTTGAGCAAGCCGCCGGCCGCGTCGCCGGTCTTGGCGGCCACCGACTCGGTGGCGTGGCTGAGGAGCGTGGCCAGCGGGACAATGGCGAGCACCGAGAGGAGGAAGAGCAGCGTGTGCGACCCGGGCCAGACGGACTCTCCCACGAGGGCCACCGGGACGAACAGCAGCAGCCACAGGAGTGGGTTGCCGCGAATCTCGTGAACGAGGTGGCGCATGGAAAGCCCAGGATGGCTTCGTGACCTTCGTGGCTCCCTTCGTGTCTTCCTGGTTTCTTTCTACTGCAAGTGCGCGTGCGGGCGGGCCTTCGCGTGGGCCTTGGCCTTCGCCGCGCCGCCGCGCGTGGCGGGGAGCAGGGCGAGCAGCAGCACCTCGTCGATCGTGCTCACCAGGTGGATGGTGAGGCCGCGGCGCAGCTCTTCGTTCAGGTCGTCGCGAACGTTCTTCTCGTTCTGCTTCGGCAGGATCACTTCCTTGATTCCGGCGCGCTTGGCCGCCAGCACCTTCTCCTTGATCCCGCCGACGGGCAGGACCTTGCCCGACAGGGTAATCTCGCCCGTCATCGACACATCGCCCCTGACGGGCCTGCGCGAGAGCGTCGACACCAGTGCCGTCGCCATCGTCACGCCTGCCGACGGGCCATCCTTCGGGATCGCGCCGGACGGCACGTGCAGGTGGATCTCGGAGGCCTTGAAGAACTCGGGGTCGATGTTCCACTCGGTCGCGTGGGCACGCACCCACGAGAGCGCGGCCCGCGCCGACTCTTTCATGACGTCACCGAGCTGGCCCGTCAGCGTGAGGGAGCCGCCGCCGGCCATGCGCGAGGCCTCGACGAACAGGACGTCGCCGCCGACAGGCGTCCACGCCATGCCCGTGGCCACCCCGGGCTGCTTGGTCCGCTGTTCCACTTCCTCTTCCAGGAACTTCGGCGCGCCCAGCAGCTCGTGCACGAGCTCCGGCGTCACGCGGATCTTCGCCTCGTCGCCTTCGGCGCGCCTCCGGGCGATCTTCCGGCAGATGGCGCCGACCTCGCGCTCGAGGTTACGGACGCCAGCCTCGCGCGTGTAGCCGCGGATGATGGCGCGCAGCCCCTGGTCACTGAAGGTCACGTGCTTGGACGTGAGCCCGTGGTTCTGCACCTGCTTGCCCACGAGGTGCTCGCGCGCGATGGCGAGCTTCTCTTCCTCGGTGTACCCCGCCAGCTCGAGCACCTCCATGCGGTCCCGCAACGGGCCCGGGATGGTGTCGAGCACGTTCGCCGTGGTGATGAAGAGCACCTCGGACAGGTCGAACGGCACGTCGAGATAGTGATCGCGGAAGGTGTTGTTCTGCTCCGGATCGAGCACTTCGAGCAGGGCCGACGAGGGGTCGCCCCGGAAGTCGGATCCGAGCTTGTCGATCTCGTCGAGGATGAACACCGGGTTCTTGGACTCCGCCCGCCGCAGGCCCTGGATGATCTGGCCGGGCAGGGCGCCGATGTAGGTGCGACGATGCCCGCGGATCTCGGCCTCGTCGCGGACGCCGCCGAGCGAGATGCGCACGAACTTGCGCCCGAGCGCCGTGGCGATGGAGCGGGCGAGCGAGGTCTTGCCCACGCCGGGAGGCCCGACGAAGCACACGATGGGCCCCTTGAGCGACGGGTTGAGCTTGCGGACGGCCAGGTACTCGAGGATGCGATCCTTGAGCTTCTCGAGCCCCGAGTGCTCGTCGTCCAGGATCTGCTTCGTCCGGACGAGATCGATCACCTCGTCGGTGCGCGTGTTCCAGGGCAGCGCCACGATCCAGTCGAGATAGGTGCGCGCCACGGTGAACTCCGCGGCGGCCGGCGGCATCTTCGACAGGCGGTCGAGCTCGCGCAGGGCCTCCTTCTTCACGGCCTCGGGCAGCCCGGCCGCGTCGATTTTCTCGCGCAGCTCGTCGATTTCCCGCGTCTGGTCGTCGCCTTCGCCCAGCTCCTTCTGGATGGCCTTCAGCTGCTCGCGCAGGAAGTAGTCCCGCTGGTTCTTGCCGACCTCCGACTGCACCTGGGACTGGATCTTCGATCCCAGCTCGAGCACCTCGAGCTCCTTGATGAGCAGGCGGTTCAGCAGGTCGAGCCGCGTGCGCACGTCGAGCGTGGCGAGCACCTCCTGCTTCACCTCGGTGCCGATCGAGCCCAGGCTGGAGGCGATGAAGTCCGCGAGCCGCCCCGGCTCGGTGATGTTCACCGCTAGCGTCTGCAGGTCGTCCGACATGAGCGGCGACAACGAGACGATCTGCTGGAAGTTGGTCTTGATGTTGCGCTGCAGCGCGTCGATCTCCAGCTTGTCCTTCTCGCCGACCACCTCGGGCAGCTCGGTGATGCGGGCCCGGAGGTACGGGCGCGTCGTGACCATGGCGTCGAGGCGGACGCGCGTGACGCCCTGCACGATGATCCGGAGGCTGCCGTCGGGCAGCTTGAACATCTTGTGGATGTGGCTGGCCGTGCCGATCGGGTGCAGGTCCTGCTGCTGGGGATCGTCCTCGGCCGCCTCGCGCTGGGCGAAGACGGCGATCATGCGGCCCGAGGCCACGGCCTCGTCGATCAGGCGGACGGAGCTTTCCCGCGCCACGGCGAGCGGCATGAACGCCTGCGGGAAGAGGACGGTGTCGCGAAGCGGCAACACCGCGATCTCGGCCGGCACGTTCTCCGGCAGGCGGGCCGACTCATCCGACACGGGTTCGATGTGATCGCTCATGCGACCCCCACAAGTGGACTGATTGTATGGCCCGGCACTCCGAGCACGCCGGCTCGACCGGTGGGTGAGGGCTGCAGGCCCCGCCACCGGCGGAGCCTGCATGTCAGGAAGGACGCCGGGTACTACCCCTGGAACTCGTAGAAGAGGCTGGACGCCCCGCGCCGCGCCGCCATGCGCTCGCGCTTCTGGGCGTTCTCGCGCGCCTCCTCGCAGTCCTTGCAGCGGACCGCGAAGGGCAGCGCGCGCAGCCGCTGCTCGGCAATCTCGTCGCCGCACTCGAAGCAGCGGCCGTAGGTCCCCTCTTCGAGCCGCGAGAGGGCCTCGTTGATCTTGTTCAGCGTCTCCGCCTTCATCTGGATGAGGGCGAATTCGATGTCCTCCTGGATGTCGACCTCGCTGGTCTCACCCTGGTCCATGACCTCGTGCGGCTTCTCCGAGCCTTCGGCACGGACGCCGCGGATGCGGCCCTGCACCTCGCTCATGATGTCGCGACGGCGGTCCTCGAGAATCTTGCGCAGTTCGGCGTATCGCGCCCCCGTGGACGCCTCGGCTACTGCAGTGCGCTTTGCTACCTTGGCCATGACAGCCACTCCTCCCTGATGCCCCTTCCGAGCCGTTCGCTCGGAAGCGTTATGATTGCCCGCCTGCTTATGCAAAGGCGGTGCCTATGAACCCGGCTCGAACCCGTGAAACCGGAACGGTCGATCGGCGCTGCGTGGACCGGACGGGGCTATGAACGCGGTGGCAAACCACCACTGTGTACGCCTGGCTGAGCCGTGCGTTCCCGTCTCGATTACGTCCTCGCAACTCATTCATATCCAAAGACTTGACTGACCATACCAGGCTGAACGGTTCCCCGTTTAACACCGTTCACTGCTATTAGACGCCCGTCTGGCCAGAAGGGTTCTTGGACAGTTGTCACCCACCTCTGTCCTTCCTTGGTGACAGTATGAAACGCGAAACAGTAGCACGAACGTTCAAAACTGGCAAGGTGCCCCCACGCTCCACCGGAGGCTCCCCCAACCTGCCGGAGTTCCGACCGGCGGCAGCCGGGTAAACTCTTCACCGTGACCTGCCCCCTGTGCTTGAAACGACCGGCCAAGCGCGCCTGTCCTGCGCTCGCCCGCGACATCTGCCCGACATGCTGCGCCACCAAGCGCCTGACGGAGATCCGGTGTCCCTCCGACTGTGTCCATCTGGACACCGCGAAGAAGCATCCGGCCGCGGTCGTCCGCAAGCAGCAGGAGCAGGACATCGCGGTGCTCATCGGCGCCATGGGCCGCCGGCCGAGCGAGATGCAGCTGCAGCTGTTCTTCCTGGTCGGCAGCATCATCGTGCGGTACCGCCCGGAGGGCTTGATGAGCGTCGGGGATGGAGACGTCGCCGATGCGGCTGCAGCAATGGCCGGGACCCTCGAGGCGGCAGCGCGGGGGGTGATTGCGGAACTGCCGGGCGGCAATCCCGTGAGCGAGGGGCTCCGGCGGCAAATCGACGGGTTCCTGGCGGAGATCGGCAAGAGCGGGGGGCCGAGCTTCGGCCGCCAGGCCGCGGACGTGCTCCGCGCCGTCGAACGTGGCGCGCGCCACGAGGCCCCCGGGGTGGGCTCGGACCCGAACGCCTATCTCGCGCTCCTGGCGCGCATCCTGCCCCCGGCGCCGGAGGAGGCGGTGACCAGGCCGGGGGGGATTATTGTTCCTTGACAGGTGCGGGCTGGTGCCGACAGGTGCGAATGGGTGCGGGCAGGTGCGGGTGCGACAGGTGCGGCGGGTGCGGGCGGGTGCGGGCGGGTGCGGGTGCGACAGCTGCGGCGGGT
>Ga0268299_1001347_pt1 | contig 45366 bp, 38 predicted proteins | sample NOBtaG_FD_193484 | JGI IMG/M metagenome (GOLD analysis project Ga0268299, IMG submission 193484) | Activated sludge microbial communities from bioreactor in Nijmegen, Gelderland, Netherland - NOB reactor | ecosystem: Engineered > Bioreactor > Aerobic > Activated sludge | place: Netherlands... | reverse complement strand
GCAGCTCGCCGGCACGCGGTACCTGCATCGCGAGCAGGCGTTCCGCGCCGCATTCGTGTCGGAGACGCACGCAGGTCGTGAGGTCGGCGAGCGTCGCGAGCGTGCCGACCCCGACCTCGGCGCACGGTCCGATCTCGGAACCGTAGCCGATGCCCGCGAGCGCGAGCACGTCGGCGAAGGCGACGGCGGGCGCCCCGCACGCCTTGGCGACGGCGTCGCTCAACTTGACCCGGTCCTTCGCGATCGCCGCCACCGACTTCGCGCAGGTCCGAGCGGTCTTGTCGGTGCACGCCGCGTCGCCGGGCTTCAGCTGCCGGCACGCGAAGGCGGCGCGCACGCAGTGCTGGAGACGCGACAGCTTGGCCGCCGCGAACTTCGCGCCGGCCGTCTCGAGGCCCTTGGCACAACGGGCGATCGCCTTCCCTCGCGGCGCGGGCGTCCCGAGACCCTGACCGCCGCCGTCGGCGCGCGGCGCGCATTCGGGGTCGTCGCGATCGACCCGGCCATCGGGCTCGTCGTCGATGCAGTTCGCGCAGATCTCTCCGGGGAGATCGATCGGCGTCGCGGTCGGCGTCGGCGTGCCGCCGGGACCGTCGTCACCGAGGTACCGGACCCCGAAGGGCGACCAGAACGGGTTGCCGCTCGTCGCGCGCATGCCGCCGACCAGGATCTTGCCGTCGCTCTGGAGCGCGCCGTCGGAGGCGACGGCGTAGGTGCCGAGTGGCGTCGCGACGGTGCCGCCGGCTCCGAACGTCGGATCGAGCGTGCCGTTCGCCTCGAAGCGCGCCACGACGATCTGGTTGGTCGGGCTCATGCCGGCCGTCGGTCCGAAGCCGATGGCGACGATCTTGCCGTCCGGCTGCGCGAGCAGCCGGGCACCCCGATAGCCGTTCGGGATTCGCGGAGCGCCCGGCGTGGCGGCGGCGCTCGCGAACGTCGCATCGAGCGCTCCGGTCGCGTCGAGCTTCGCGAGGACGAAGGACGCCCCCGTGTTGGCGGAGATCTGGCCGGTGACGAGCACGGCGGTGTCGTCGTCGCCGGTGGTGACGACGCCGTACGCTTCGGCGAGGGCCATCCCGCCGCCCGGTCCCATCCCGGCCCCCGGTTTCCCGAGACCGCTGTGGACGGTGCCCGGCGGCGTGCCCGTCGGGCCGAAGTCGGTGTCGAGCGTGCCGTCGGCGTCGAGCCGCGCGACGAACGCGTCGTACCCGACCGAGGGCGCCTCGTAGAGACCCGCCGCGACGACGCGACCGCCGGAGAGCAACGTCAGGTCCCGGAAGCGCGTGGTCGCGAACGCCTCGGCCTGTAGGATCTCGCGCACGCCGGGAATCGCGCCCGCCGGGTTGTAGGTCACGTCGCGCACGCCGCCGCTGGTCAGCCGCGCCACGATCGCGTTCACGGACTGGCAGTCGAAGCTCGGTCCGGCGATGCAGTGGCCGCCCGCGAGGTAGATGCGCCCGGTCGCGTCGACGGCAACGTCCTCGACGAAGCAGGGGTAGGTGTCGGTGCCGGCGAGATCGGTGACCAGGCGTCCGTCGCCGTCGAAGTCGGCGTCGAAGGCGCCGTGCTCGTCGACCCGGACCAGACCGATCCGGCTCTTGTCGTCGTAGACGCAGAGGTTCGCCGCGAGCACGATGTGGTGGTCCGCCGTGACGGCGAGACCCGCCAGGGCCGGCCCCTCGTTGGTGCCGTCGGGACAGAGCAGGCTCCCGAAGCCCGTGGTCAGGATGCCGGGCGTCGTACCCGTCGGGTTGAAGGTCGGGTCGAGATCGCCGCCGGTGGTGAGCCGCAAGACGGCGACGGCGACGTTCTCCTGGCTCGGCCCGAGCACCGTCGCGGCGAGGATCGGACGCTGCAGATGATCGAGCGCGATTCTCCACGCGCGTTCACCGGGAAAGGACGTCTGGAGCGCCGCGACGAACGTACCGTTCACGCCGAACGCGAGATCGAGATCACCGGCTGCCGGGTGCGCGTCGGGTGGCCGCGCGAGGCCGAGAGCGACGACGATCGATACGAAGACGACGCGGTACCGCCGCCAACCGAGGATTCCGAGGTCACGCATGGGTCCTCCGTTGGACGGCGCGGACGGAGCGTCGCACGCGTAGCCGAGGAAAGATAGCGCGAGGGTCGACGCGGGTGCCGGGATCGCAGCGTCGACGACTGGTGTCCGGAGCGCTCGAGCAGCATCGCGAGCGTGAGCGCCGCATCGAGGTCGTCGTCGACGATCAACATCCTCGTTGACAATTCGCGTGAAACCGAGCGAGGGAGAGCGACCTCGTGCAGCCGCCGGCACCCCGGCACGGAGAAATCCATGAGCCAGCTCCAGCCGATCTGGGACTTCCTCCTCGCGCACCTGGGTGTCGCGGGCATCGCCTCTCCGGCGTTTCTGCTGACCGCCGTCGTGGCCGGCATCTACGTCCCGGGCATCGTCTTCTCGTTCGTCGACGTCGTGGTCACCAAGCGCATGACGCTCGCGGAGTGCTGGGCCGTCTATTGGCGCGCCATGAAGTGGTACGGGTCGCTGTACGTGGTGGGCATGGTCTTCTTCCTGCTGGTGCCGATCGCGATGATCGAGGTTCCCCCGCAGGCACCCACGCTCTTCGAATTCGGCAGAGACATCGTCCTCTACTTCCTGCTCGGCGACTTCGTCTCGTACTTCTGGCACCGCTTCGAGCACGAGCACCGCCGGTACATGAAGACCGTCCACGTCCATCACCACGTCGACACGCCGCCGCTGTCGATCTGGACCGCGATGGTGGTGCACCCGGTCGAAGGCTTCTCGGTCTTCGCCTGTTTCCACATCTACGGCATCCTGTTCCCGATCCATCCGCTGACCTTCGCGGTGGCGGCCTTCGCGGTCACGGCCGTCAACATGACGACCCATTGCAACTACCGCTTGCCGGTCTACGACTGGTTCTTCGCGACCGCGCGCTGCCACGACATCCACCACTCGAGCCGCGAGCCGAAGAACATCTCGGTCATGCTGTCGATCTGCGATCGCATGTTCGGCACGTTTCAGCGCGTGCCCTGACCGAGCGGCGGCTCAACCGGAGCGTTCGGCCACCGCCCGGTTCACGGCCCGTTCGAGCACGATCAGCGCGCCGCCGACGACCAGGTAGGGGCCCGCGACCAGGTCCACCAGCAAATCCTCGAAGCGTTCATCGCCGAGGAATATGTCGGGCACCCTAAGCTGCGAGAGCATCTCGGCGCCTTGGTGATGGCAATGAAGATGTCCGAGGCGTGGGACGCGTTCTACGAGACGGTGAACCGGCTCCTGCCCCCCTATCCGCGACTAGCGGATCGCTCACGGGCAACGAAACCTTCAGCTTAGTCCGCCGGGCCCCAAGCCGGAGGGAAACTAGGGCTACGCCTTCCGACTCAGAATGCCCGTCGCACTGCCCGCGCGGACGCGCTGTCAGAGCTTCGCTCGGCGGTGAGCACCTGGCCATCCGCGAAACTCACGCACCAGGCGTAGGAGGTGTTGGTCTCGAAGATCGTGCTTGCCCAGTAAAAGCCAGAGATCGTTGGCCCGAACGCCGCATCAATGCACGGGCTCACCCCGCACGGCGCCGGCTCGGCCAGCAGAGTCAACAATTCGGGCGTCGTCGGCAATCGCCAGTCGCACTGCCCGGCGAACCCACCCGTGATCACACCGTTGTAGCCCGCGATTGCGCCGCTGCCGCAGTCGTTCAGCAAGTCCAGGAAGCCGAACCCGATGCCGATGAATTGTGTGGAGTGGTACACGTTGTCGACATCGTGCGGGTTCGCGTTGTTCGCTACGCCGTCAGCCCCATCCTTTTTTTCCCACTGCAACCCGGTGTCGTAGTCCAGCACCGTCCCGGCGCTGTCGGCATACCGACACTCAAGGGCGAGGCTGCCTGCCTTCTGTGAGAGCTTGGCGAGCTTGGTCGACAACTTCGACGTGCACTTCGTCATGTCCGCAGGCTTGCCCACCAGGAGCTTGGCCGCGACGTCGCCCTCGCATTTACGGAAGTTGCTCCACACCTTGCGCTTCTGCGCGAGGCAGCCGTCACTGGTGAGCGCGCTGGCCGACAGTGGGGCCGCGAGCAGGAGTCCGAGAAGGCCGAGGGACGTAAAGGTCCGAAGCGCGAGAGTCGACATTTGGGGAATGTCCTTTCCGCTGGGAGCGTCGCATGGTCGCCGCGCGCAAAGCAACGGAATTCAGTGGCGCCGAATGACCCCACCCTTCTCAGCGAACGACCCCACTACCGCAGCGTGATGCCGCGCGCCGGATCGGCGTCGTGCACGATCACGTGCATCTCGCGGACGCGCACCGGCGGCCGCCAGGTCGGGCTGCAGGCTCGGGATCTCTTGCCGTCGCTCCGTAGGATGGCGCGCGCGAAGTCGCTTGTCGCGGGGATCCGGGACGACGCGCGACCTCGGGCGTCCGCTAGCCGACCGTGCCGAGCTCCGTACGGGACGCCGCGTCCCGCGGCGGGAACCGGCTTGGTGATCGGCTGCCGGGTATGGCAAGGAGTGTGCGATGACGCACGCGCACTGGGGCGCGTTTCTCGACGCGCTTCCGAAGACCAGTCCGGTTTCCGACGCGATCCTCGAGTCCTGGTCGCGATGTCGAGCAGCGGGGCTCGATCGGGCACTGCACTCCGACCGTTTCCGTTCGGTCGATCCCCCCGATCTGGCGGAGCGGCTCCAGCGCAACAGCGAGCTCGTCGACATCGCCCGCAGCCACCTGGATTGGCTGGGAACCCAGCTCGCGGCGGTCCCGCACGTGGTCTACCTCGTCGACGAGGACGGCATCGTGCTCCTTTCCTCCGGCGATCCTGAGCTGATCGCCTACGCGCACCTCGCGCCGGGCGCGGACTGGTCGGAGCGGACCATGGGGACCAACGGCGCCGGGACGGCGATCACGAGCCGCCGGCCGGTCGCGGTGGTCGGTCCCGATCATTTCGACGAGCGTTGGCACGATTGCACCTGTACGGCGGCGCCGATTCACCATCCGGACGGCGGCGTGATCGGCGCCGTCGACGTCACGACGAGCGTCGAGCATGCCCGTCCGGAGCAGTTGGTGATCGTGTCGCACGTCGCTCACGCCATCACCGAGGCGCTCGCGTTGCGCGGGCGTCTCCGGAGCGCCGAGACGGCCGCCAACCTCGGCCGACTCGCGTCGTTCATGGCACACGAGATCGCGAGCCCGCTCGATGCGCTGCTCGGGACCCTGGAAGCGATCAACGACGGCGCGGCCGACCCCGGGCGTTTTCTCGCCCGAGCTCTGGCGCTCACCACGCGCATGACGACAACCGTGAGCGATCTGCGCCTGCTGGGGGGCGACCTCCGTCTCCGACCGGAAGGTCGGAGACGGGATCGGGTGGAGCTCCGCGAGATCGTCGCAGCGTCCCAGACTCTGCTGCCGCGTACGCGAACCGTGTCGGTCGCGATGCCTCCGGACCTCGAGGGCGTCGAGGTGGCCGGCCACCGGGGACTGCTCGTCATGGCGCTCCGGAATCTGCTTGCCAACGCCGCCGCGGCGAGCCCGGTCGGCCAAGCGATCGGCATCATCGCGGAGCGGACGGGCGACGCGGTGCGGATCACGGTGTGGGACGACGGCGACGGCATCCCGTCGAGCGCCCGCGGACGGCTCTTCCGCGAGCCCATGACGACGAAGCCGTCGGGCAGCGGGATCGGCTTGCTCCTGGTCCGCGCGATCGTCGAGCAGATCCACGGCGGCCAGGTCGCGTACGAGCCGCGCGTGCCGCGCGGCAGCGCCTTCATCCTGACGCTCCCCCTGGCGCCCGTCGACGAATGACGGCGCGGGGCTCGGCTCCGCACTCGCCGCGCATGCCGCAACCCGCCGCCTGGATGGCACTCGCGGCAGCTCCCTGATACGGGGAGCGCCACCAAACGTCGGAGGAGCAATGCGCATGCACGGCACACTCGCGGTCGCGTTCGTTCTGATGTCCTCGATCCACTTCGTCGTCCCGGCTCACGCCGCAGAGGAGAAGAAAATGGCCAACACCGACGCGGCGATCGCCGCCATCGACAAACAGATCGCGGAGCTGAAGATCGACCGGTCGAATCCGACCTGGAAACGCCGCTTGTCGAAGCCGACGCAGGTGAGCTTCACCGCGGGGAAGAAGTACCTCTGGATCCTCGAGACCAACAAAGGCCCGATCGAGGTCCGGCTGCTCGCCGACAGCGCGCCGATGCACGTGACGAGCACGATCTACCTGACCAACCTCGGCTTCTACGACGGGCTGACCTTCCACCGCGTGATCCCGGGCTTCATGGCCCAGGGTGGGGATCCGAGCGGTAACGGCACCGGCGGCCCCGGGTACCAGTACGACGGCGAGTTCAAGGGCGGCGCCAAGCACGACAAGCCCGGCATCCTCTCGATGGCGAACGCGGGTCCCGGCACGGACGGCAGCCAGTTCTTCCTGACGTTCGTCCCGACGGGGTATCTCGACGGCAAGCACACGGTCTTCGGCGAGACGGTGAAGGGCACCGAGACCCTGAAAGCGCTGGAGGCCGCGGGCTCCGAAAGCGGCCGGACGAAGGAAAAGCTCGAGATCACGAAGGCCACGATCCGGGTCGAGTAGCGCGACCTCCCGCACCGCACACCCATCGACGAACGCGACACGGCGCGGCGACCATCGTGATCGCCGCGCCGTGGATGCTCGTCGGGCGACGAGCCGACGTCAACGCGTTCTGGCGTCGGTGGGCCGCCCCGGGCCGCCGGGGCCGCCCGACCTCGGCTCGCGCCGCGACCGTTGATCCCCGGGGCGTCCACCGCCGGGTCGATCGCGCCGGCCGCGGCCGCGCGGGGCCTCGTCGAACTCCTCGGTCGGTCGGACGTGCCGCTTCACCTGCTCCATGACCCGGGTGCAGGCCGACGTGAACCTGGCTTCGAGCGCGCGCGTCTCGTCGTTCGGCACCACGGTGATGCGCCGCCACGCGTCTTGCGATTCCTCGACCGTCTTGCGAGCGGCGCGCCACTTCGACTCGTCGGGGCGCACACCCATCGCATTGTTGGCGAGCGCCGATCGCAGCCGGTCGGCGAGCGAGGCGGTGTCCGACGCGGGCGCCGGAGCGCCGGGGGCGTCGTTCGTCAGGAGACGCTCCACCTTCGCCAGGATCTTCTCCAGGCGTGCCTGGATCGCGGCGGCGTCGAGGTCCGTACCCGCGAACGCCTCGGGCCACCGGGCGGCCAACGCCGCCAGCGCGGCGCGCCAGCGTTCGTTGAGCGCCCGCATCTCGGCGTTCTCGACGCGCGGCAGACCCGAAAACGTGGTTCGCAGCGCTTGCACCTGGGCGCCGAGATCCTCGGGGGCTTCTGCGAGCGCGGCCACCGCTTCGAGCGCGCCGACCGTCGCCGCGTGCTCGGCCACTTGCTCGGCGGCCGCGATCTTGTGGCGGTCGTGGTAGCGGGAGAAGAAGCCGTCCGCGGCGGCACGGAAGCGGTTCCAGATCGCTTCGCGCTGCTTGTGGCTGACGGGGCCGATCGTCTTCCATTCGGCCTGGAGCTTCTTCAACTCGGAAGCGGTCGCGTCCCACTCCGTCGACGTGCTCAGTTCCTCGGCACGCTCACACAGCGCCGTCCGGCGCGCGAGGTTCTCGTCCCATTCCTTCTTCATCGACGACATCACGCCGCGACGCTCGGTGAAGAACGCGTTGCACGCGGCGCGGAAGCGCTGCGCCAAGCCGCGGCCGGCCTCGCTCGGCACCGGTCCGGTCGCCTCCCATGCCTTCTGGAGCTCTTGGAGCCGCGCCGATGTCTTGTTCCAGTCCGTCGACGTGGCCAGTGCCTCCGCCTCTTCGACGACCGCCGTCTTCGCGGCGAGGTTCGCGCTGCGCTCCTCGCGCTGCTGGACGAAGAAGATCTCGCAGCGGCTGCGGATAAAGTCGGTCGCCTCCTTGAAGCGATCCCACAACCGGCGCGCGCTGTGGTGCGGGACCGCCGCGACATCTTGCCACCGCACGTGCAGCTCGCGGAGGGCCTTGGCCGTCGCCGCGAGATCGCTGTCCGTCCCGGCTTCCTCCTCGGCCTTCAGCGACGCGACGATGGCTTCCGCCATCGCGATGAGCTCTTCCTGCGGCTGGACGTTGGCGAACCGCCGCCAGTCGTCCATCTCGCGCAGCTCCTTCACGCGCGGCGCCAGTTGCTCCTGGACGGCGCGCAGTGCCGCGACCGCCTCTCGCGTCTCCTTGGCCGACGCCCCGGCCCCGCCTTCGTCGACGGCGGCCGTGATTTCGCGGAGGAGGCGTTCGCCTTCCCGCAGCGTGAGGGTCTCCGATTCGGCGGTGCGCTTGCCGCGTTCGGCGAGCCGCGCGAGCTTCGCGACCCGATCCTGCTTGACCTTCGCGGCCGCGTCGCGCGCCGCCTTCTCGTGAGCCTCGAACCCTCCCGCGACGGCCGCCAGACGATCCGCCAGGTCCGCGACCGGTTGCGCCGCGTCGCTCAACTTGGCCACCAGCGCGCGCGCGTCGCGCGACAGGATGCGCCACCGAGCGGCGGTCGCGTCCCCGATGTCGCCGGCGAGGCCTTCCGCCTCGGCGACGAGCGCGTCGAGCGCATTGCGGGCCTGCTGGAGAGCGACCCCGCGCGCGTGGCGATCGCGGCAGGCGGCCGCGGTCTCCGCGAAGCGTCGCGCGACCGCGGCGCCTTCCTTCTCGTACTCGACGAGCGGCGGGAGCGCGGCCCACTCCGCTTCGACGGCATCGACGCGCGCCAGAACGTCCTCACCTTCGATCGTCCGGAGCCGCTCGACGAGCGCCTCGCGACTCGCGAGCGCCTCGTCGCGGCGGCGGGTCGCCGCGAGCGCGGCCTCCGCTTCACCGCGCCGTTGCGTGATGCGCGCCCGGGCCGCCTCGACGCCGGCGGCGAACCGTCGCGCCGACGCCGCGTCCGCACCCGCCAGCCCCTCCCACGCCGTCGAGAGGCGCGCGAGCTCCGCCGCCGCGCGCTCGGGATCCGTCGCGTCGGCGAGACCCTCGACGGCGGCGCACAGCGCGGACTCCTGCTTCTGGCGCTCCGCTTCGGCGTCACGACGCGCGGTCTCCGCGTCCGCGATCTCCTGGAGCATCGTCTTGGCGCGCCGCGCGACCGCCTTCTGCTGCGTTCGCGCCGCGATGGTCTCGAGCAGCGCCACGTCCGTGTCGCCCCCGGACCCGGCGCGCACGACGCGGTCGAAGACCGCCAGCGCGACGTCGCGATGATCGCTGTTCAGCACCGTGGACAGGAGCTCCTCGGGTGAGCTCAGGCGGGCCGCGGCGGCAAGCGCCGTGGCTTCCGCCTTCGCGTGACGGGCGACCCCGCCGAGCGCACGCTCGTCGGTCAGCTTGGCGAGCGCCACCTCGCGGACGGCATCGGCGCCCGCGCTCTTGGCGATCGCCGATACTCGCCGGACGTCCGACAGGAACCCCGCCGCCGCCACCGCGTCCTCCCCGGAGGCCTCGAGCGCCAGCGCGAGCAGCCGATCCCCGGCCGCGTCCCGGACGCCCGGGTCCGCATCGCTCGCAGCGACCCGACCGAGCACCGCAGGGTCGGACACCCTCTCGATCGCCGCCCTCCGGACCTTCGTATCCGCGTCGTGCTCCGCCAGGTCGGCGAGATCGCTCGGGGTCTCCAGGTCGGCGATCGCCTGGAGGCGAACGGCAGGGTCGGCGTTTTTCCAGCGCGGTTGCGGCTTCAGCTTGTCGAGAAGTCCCATGGCAGAGTTGAATGCCTCGGCCGATCGCATTTGGCGAGAGGCGAGCCCGGCCCCGCGGAATCGGAACCGGCCGCGTCCGAGCCCACGGCGTTGACAGCCTTTCGATCCCCGACTAATTGAAAACGACTTTCAATTTCAATTTGGGTTCCGGAGGACACGATGAGCTGCAGCAGCGAGGCCCCGCGACGTACGACCCTGGCACGGCGAGGGGCGTTTCGGGTCGACCAGTGCGGGTGCGGAACGCTTCACGTCACGCTCGGCGTCCTGACGGTTCGGCTCGAACCGCTGGCCTGCACCGAGCTCGCCTCCACCATGCTGGAAGCGATGGAGCGCCTGCACGAGCAGGCCGTCCAGGACCCCGTCTCCCGTACGACTCACTGAATTCCAAGGCCGCGGACTCGCGACACCGTCGCCGCCGCGCTACAGACCCGTCGATGTCCAGGCGCAGGCTGGTCGCGATCGTCCTTCTGCTCGCCCCGACGCTCGGGTGCGAGGCTTTCCGTTCGGACGCGGAGAATTTCTCGCGCCAGCGGCGTGCCGAACGCGCCCGTACCGCGGACGGGATGCGCGCGGCGACCCGGCAGACCGCCCGCGGCGCGGACGTCGCGGGTGAGGCCCTCGGGCATCTGGTCAGCGGTCGCACGCACGTCTTCGAGTACGGCACCGCGCCCGGCGGCCGCGCCGAGCGCTACGTCGAGTACTCGTACTTCCGGCCCGACGGACGGTTCGTCTACCGGAACACGCACTGGGCCACGAGCCCCGACGGCCGCGACGGCGACCAGTGGCGCGTCGACGGCGCGCGCCTCTGTATCCTGAACGGGAGCTTCTCGGCCGCCGAGCATTGCTACCGACTCGCCGCGCAACCCGACGGCCGCGTGCAGTACTACGTCGCGGAACCGGGCGCCGAGACGGACGGCCTCCTCACGAAGATCACGAACCGGATCATCGACGGCCCGCCCGCTCCCTGACGCGCGGCGGAGCGCGCACGGTTGTCTTCATGCGCCCGCACGGCTATCCGCCGCGCATGATCGCGCCGGCCCCTGCCCGCTTCGTCCCGCGCTCCGCGGCAACGTGGCGCGATCCATGGGCCATGTATGCGGCGCTCCGCGACGACGACCCCGTGCACCACGTCGCCGACGGCGATTATTGGGTGCTCGCGCGCTTCGAGGACGTGCTCGCCGCCGCCCAGGACACGACGACGTTCTCGTCCGCGCAGGGCCTGACGTTCGCCTATGACGACATGGCACGCGCGGGTCTCCGCGAAGCCGCGCCGATGGTGATGCTCGACCCGCCCGAGCACACGGCCTTCCGCCGGCTCGTCGGGCGCGGATTCACGCCGCGGCAGGTGGTCGCGCTCGAGCCGGAGGTCCGCGCCTTCGTGATCGCGCGCCTGGAGGAGCTGCGCGCGGCAGGCGGCGAGCACGACATCGTGGCCGCGCTCTTCAAGCCGCTCCCGAGCCTCGTCGTGGCGCACTACCTCGGCGTGCCGGCCGCGGACCGCCATCGCTTCGACCGCTGGACCGAGGCGATCGTCGCCGCCAACGCCGCCGGCGACGTCCTCGCCGCGCCCCAGGCGGTCGGCGACCTGTTCGGCTACTTCTCCGAGCTGATCGAACGCCGGCGCGTCGAGCCGGGCGACGACACGATCTCGCAGCTCGTGGCGATCGGCGACGGCGACCCCGAGGTGCCGCTGATCCGCATCCTCGGCTTCGCCTTCACGATGGTGGCCGGCGGCAACGACACGACGACCGGCCTCCTCGGCGGCGCCGCCGAGCTCCTCACCGCGGAGCCCGCCCAGCGCCGCCTGCTCCGCGACGACCCCGCGCGCATCCCCGAGGCCGTCGACGAGCTCCTGCGGCTGACGAGCCCCGTCCAGGGTCTCGCGCGGACCGTCACGACGGACGTCACGATCCGCGGCACGACGATCCCGGCCGGGCGCAAAGTCATGTTGCTCTACGGATCGGCGAACCGCGACCCGCGCGAGTTCGGCGCCGACGCGGAGCGGCTGGACGTCGGCCGCGCGCCCCGTCAGATCCTGACCTTCAGCTTCGGAGCGCATTTCTGCCTCGGGGCCGCGGCCGCGCGTCTCCAGGGCCGGATCGTGCTGGAGGAGTTGCTCGCCCGCTGTCCGGAGTTCGCCGTCGACGCCGAGCGCGGCGTCTTCGCGCCCGGCAGCTTCGTACGGCGCTACGAGTCCCTGCCCTTCACGACGAACGGCTGAAGCATCGCATCCACCCGCCAAAGCTTAGCCGCGCGGAACGTAGGGCTCGCAGGTCACCGGGTAGCAGTACGGGAAGCACTCGCATTCCGACGGTTCGGGCGTCGGAGTTTCGACGATGGTCGGGGTGACCGACGTCGTGGCCGTGGGGGTCGGCGAACCATCGTCGCGGCCGTCGCCGCAGCCGGCCGCCAACAGCAGCAGGGTCAGCGCGAGACGGCAACGCTTCACCATGCTCGACGGGTAGCGTGCCCGCCGCGTACGGAGCAAGCGACACCGCCATCGAGGGGCTCCTACCTGGACGGTTTCGCGCTACGCCGCGCCGGCGCCTGCGCGTGGTCGTACGCGTCGCGCACGACGCCGGCGACGATCTTCCAGTCGGGCCGCCCGTCGATGCGCACGCCGACCCATCCTTTGTGCCCGACGTACGGAGGATGGAAGAAGCGCTCCGGATCTTCGTCGACCAGCGCTTCCTGGAGCCCCGGCGGAACGGCGAGCCACACCGCGACGTGCGGGGCACCGTGATGATGCGTGTCCATCTGGGCGAACATCTTCTTCGAGCGCCAGGTGAGCTCCCCCCACGCGATCTTCTCGGTCACGCCGGGCAGCGCGAGACACACGCGACGGAGACGCTCGACGGCACGGTCTTCCGCCGCGGAGCGCGTGCGCTTCAGGGGATGTGTCCCCGTGTTCGGAGGCTTCGGCGGCAGCGTCTTCGGCGTGCTCCGCCGTGCGGGCCCACCGGACGCCGCCGGACGAGCTCGCTTCACGGGGCCTTGTAGGCCTGCAAGTTCTTCTCGTTCTCGAAGTAGAGCACCTTCCCGCTCGGCAGCGCGCCGATCGTCGCCGTCGCCTTGTCGACCTGCTTCCCGGAGACGGGATCGGTCGCCATGCGCACGACCGTGTCGGTCGCGAGACGCCCCTTACACATCTCGCAGCAGCCGAAGTACGTCTTGCCGTCGACCGGCACCGGGATCTGCGCATTGGGGAAGCGGGTGTCGTTCACCATGCACACGCGGTCCGCGGGGACCTTCTCGAGCGTGCCGGCCGTCGCGGCGGCGGCGTGCATCAGGGCGACGGCGGCGAGCAGCGTCGCCACCAGGGTCGAGGCCTTGCGGAATCGGGTCATGCGTTCTCCTCCTGCGGGGTGTCTCCGGCCGCGGCCTTGCGCGTGATCGTTCGAGCCGGTGGCGCCAGCCTAGCTGCTCGCGCCGCGCTTTCGTAGCCGGGTCGTGCGCGCTACGAAAGCGGCGTGGGGAACCGCACCGAGATCGCGTGGACCAAGGTCGTCGACGACGTGAAGCACGACATGCGGGCGCGCCGGACCGGCGACGCGTGGGACTTCGCGAGCCGGGTCGGGCGCGGGAACCAGTGGGCGCCGCTCGCTCGCCCGGAGCTGGAGGACTGGCTCCGGCTGCTCGACGGCGTCCGCCGGCGGATCGGGCGGCAGCGGAAGCAACCCGACGAGGAACGGCAGCTCCTGCGAACGATCCGCGAGCAGTTCCCGGGCGCGGAGATCGAGTAGCCCCGGCGAACGCGCTCGTGACGAGACGCCCGCCCACGCACGGCCGTGGGCGGGCGTCGCTCCGCTACTGCGGGGGGACGATGTAGCGGAAGCCCGAGGGCCGCGGGCACTCCGCGACGTTCATGCACCCGACGAGCATGTCACGGTCGGCCGCCGGGAGGAGCGAGCCGTTGTAGGCCGGCGTGTGCATGAAGCCCTGGAGGTCGTTGTGATCCAGGCCGAGCATGTGGCCGAACTCGTGCGCGCTCACCGGTCCGGAGCTGGCGATGCTGCACTGCGCGGCGCCGGCCGTGTACTCGTACTGGATGACGCCCGAGCCGACGCCGTCCGGCGCCGCGAGCGGGCCGAGGGAGGCGCCGCAGCAGACCGATTCACCGGCGGCGCACGAGAACGCCACGTCACTGCCGCCCCAGTGCACGACCTCCGCGAGGTGGAGCGCGTCGTTCAGCCCGTGGAACATCGCGTGGTGCACGTCGTCCCACACGCGGCCGTAGTAGTTGCTCGCGGAGGTGCCGGCGTCGGCATACGGATACCCCGTGAGGCACTGCGACCCGTTCGCGTTGCAGTCGGCCGCCGCCTCCGGCGACGGGAAGATCCAGCACGCGCCGCCGCGGTAGCGGACCCGCGAGCGTGAACCGATGCGCGCCGCGCGTCGCTGCGAACGCCGCGCCGCCGTCGACGAGGTACGTGCCGATCGGCCAGGCATTGGCCTCGCGCTCGGCCCGGGCGGAGGCACAAGATCGATGCCGGCCGCGTGACCCGTTGAAACGTCGTCGCCGACGGCGGAAACTCTCGGGACATGACGACGGTCGTGCGCGAAGGAAAGTTCTACGTCGGCCAGGTGGTCCGCCATCGGTTCTATCCGTTTCGCGGCGTCATCTTCGACGTCGATCCGGAGTTCGCCAACACCGAGGAATGGTGGCTCGCGATCCCGGAGGACAAGCGGCCGCGGAAGGATCAGCCGTACTACCATCTCCTCGCCGAGAACGCGGAGACGACGTATCTCGCGTACGTGTCGGAGCAGAACCTCCTGCTCGACGACACCGGCCGCCCCGTCCGCCATCCGCAGGTCGCGGAGCTCTTCGGCGAGCTTCGCGACGGCGTCTATCAACGGAAGGCGCAGCTCGTCTCCTAGAAGGCTCCTAGCGCGGCCGCCTCGGGGCACGCGTCCTCATTGAACCGCCTGCGGGGCGGGCCACGCCGGCCGCGCGAGCGTCGCGTTCCAACGCTGCCATTCGCGGGTCAGCTCCCGCACTTTCTCCGGATGCTCGGCGCTGAGATCGCGGGCCTCGCTGATGTCGTTCTTCAGATCGTACAAGCCGGCGCCCGACAAATCGCTCAGCACCGACGGATCGACGTCGCGCAGCTGCCCCTCGCTCGTCTTCACGAGCTTCCAGTCGCCTTGGCGAATCGCCATCATTCCACCGAGCCGCCAGTACAGCGTCTCGTGCGGCGCCGCCGACCTCTTCTCCGTCAGGTACGGCAGCAGATCGACGCCGTCGAGCTTCCATTCGGGCGCGATCGGAACTCCCGCCGCCGCGAGCGACGTCGGCGCGACGTCCAGCTGCACGATCGGCCGGTGATCGACCTGGCCGGCGCCGATCCGCCCTGTCCATCGCATGACGAACGGCACACGGATCCCGCCCTCCCACGTCTGCCGCTTGGATCCCCGGAGCGGCGCGTTGCGCGAACCGTTGAGCCCCGACGACTTCATGGTCGCGCCGCCGTTGTCGCTCAGAAAGAACACGAGCGTCCGGCGGTCGAGATCGTGGGTGCGAAGCGCGGCCAGCGTCTTGCCGATGGCATCGTCCATCACGGCGACTTGAGCGGCGTACGCCCGGCGGAGCGGATCTGCGATGGATCGAAACCGCGCGACGTACTCGCCCGGGGCCTGGGGCGGGAAATGCGGGGCGCTGAACGCCAGGTACAGGAAGAACGGCCGCTCCTTCTCGCGCTCGATGAACGCCGCCGCGCGGTCACCCAACGCCTGCGTGAGATACGGCATCGTCTCGACCGGCACGGTGCCGTCGTAGATCGGGTCGCTTTCGGGCCCGGTCCGGAAGTAGGAATGCTGTCCGCTGAGGAATCCGAAGAACTGGTCGAAGCCCCGTTGGAGCGGCCGCAACGGTGCCGACGACCCGAGGTGCCACTTGCCGAGGAGCGCCGTACGATACCCTTTGCCCTTCAGGCGCTCGGCGATGGTGGCCTGATCTCGCGGCAGCCCCGCGTCGCGATGCTCGGGAAGGGCGGGTTGGAGATTGAACTCGTAGCCGAACCGTTGCGGATACCGGCCTGTCAGGAGGCCCGCCCGGGAGGGACTGCAATACGGACTGCTCACGTACGCGTCGGTGAAACGAACGCCCTCGCCCGCCAACCGGTCGATGTTGGGCGTGAGAACGTCCTTGCTGCCGTGGACGCCGAGATCCGCGTACCCCATGTCGTCGGCGACGATCAGGACGATGTTGGGCGGAGGCTCCGTCGCGCCGACCGAGGGGCCGACCGCGAGGAGAAGTGCCAGCGCGACGAACATGCAGCGTCGGATCATCATGCGTTCACCCGAGGTGGAACCAGTTGTACGCGTTCGCGAAGATGTCACGCGTGAGCCCGATCTCGGAAACCGTGGTGATCGCGCACGTCATCGCCACGAAGGCGACGACGGCCGCACTCGCGACGCGTGGCCCGGCGAGGCGGTCGAGCGGCCCGGCGAGCCGTAGCGCGCCGTCCACGTACAAGACGACGAACGGAACCAAGGCCATGCCGATCAACCGACCCGACGCCAGATACGGGAACTCCCGCGAGGGATAGAAGCACGCGCCATAGTCGAACGAGGCGGAGATCACGACGAGCACGGTGACGGACACCGCGAAGACGGTCCAGAGCATCGCACGCGCGGCGTGCTCCGGCGGTGCCGGCGACCCGCGCGGTCTACGAACCGCCGCGGCGAGCCCGCCCACCGCGGCGGCGGCGAGCAGCACCGACGCGCTCAGCGTGTAGAACGCGTCCGCCTCCGGCGTCGCCAGCGGTTCCCGGTGCCAGCGAATCTCGCCGCGCCAGAGGGTCTGCGTCAGGCGCGACCAGAACGTCCAGAATCCTCCCGGAGTGAAGATCGGATGCCGGACCGCGTCGCCGAGGGACAAGGGCGTCCAGCCGAGCAAGCGGACCTTGTCGCGCGTCGCCGTGAGGTCGCCGAACAGCACCACGTTCCGCGCCATCCAGGCGCCGATCGGGAGCGCGGCACAGAGCGCGGCGGCCGCGAAGCCGATCGCGGCCCGCCAGTCGCGTGCGGCGCGAACACGGCCGACGGCCTTGCCGAGGCACAACGCGACGAACAGCACCACGACGGCCACGTTGGAATACTTGAGCAGCATGCTCAACGACGCGAGCACCCCGACCGCCAGGCCGTGCGCGACGCCAGGACGGTCGCGTCCGTGCCAGTCCAGGATCGCGAGCAGCGTCAGGGCGGACAGCGGAGGCCCGAGCGCGTCACTGTTGACGACGTACATGGCGTCGAACGGGAGGAACGCCGCGAGCAACGGCGCGCCGAGCTGCATCGCGCGGCGATCCGGATACGCGCGCCGGCAGAACGCGTAGATGCCCCACACCATGAGCGCGGCCAGCGGCACGCCGAGAAAGCGGATCCAATAGAGCCGTGCACCGTCGGCGAGGCCGAGGACACCGCCCGCGCGGTACCACCGACTCGCCGCCAGGTAGTAGAGCGGCGTCGAGTGGACTTCGTGATTGTCCCGGCTCTGCCAGCGCTGCGCGCGCGCGGCGACGTCTTGCGCGCGCTCCGCGGATGCGTCCCGCCAGGGCGGCGGCGGAATGCCGCCGGCGACCGCCGCGGGCGGGTTCAGGAACTCCAACGTTCCGTACGCCGCGAACAACGCGGCCGACTCGGCATCGTACTTCTCGGACGGCCGATCCGGCCAATGTCCGCGCGCGTACTTCAGCACGAGGTCCACGTGGGCCTGCTCGTCCATGTTGTTGAAGAAGGGGAACGCTGCCGCGAAGAGGAACACCCGCGCGGCCGCGAGAACGCACAACGAGACGACGACGATCCGCACCAGGCGGTCCGCGCGAGCGGAGGACGGCTCGCTATTGGACATAGCCGAGTGACCGCAGACGTTCCTCCGCCTCGCGATCGACTCCCGCGGGGGAAGGCCCGGCCTCGCTTCGCCGCATCCGCGCCCGCGCCTCCATCAAGCGCGCGTGCATCGCCCGCGCGCGCTCGGGCTCCGCGGCATGGAGGTTGGTCTTCTCTCCCGGATCCCGCGCGAGATCGAAGAGCTCGTGGTCCGGGGGCGACACGAGCACCGGCCGCCGGACGGTCGGGTCGTCGAGCACGGTGACGTACTTGAAGCGGCCGTCGCGCAAGCTCGCCCGCAACCTGCCCTTGCGGTTCCAGCCGGAGATCGCCGGACGATCCGCCACGTCGGCACCCGCCATCACCGGCGTGAGGCTCGCGCCGTCGAGGTCCGGGTCCGCGGGGAGGCCGAGCAAATCGGTGATCGTCGGCAGCACGTCGATCGTCCGGACCTGTGTGCGCACCCGCGTTCCCGCCTTCGGCGCGCGCGGGTCGTAGACGATGAGCGGGACCAACAACAAATCGTCGTAGAGCGAATGGCCGTGATCGCCGATGTTGGCGGGCGCGTGGTCCGCCATTTCCTCGCCGTGGTCGCTGGTGACCACGAGCAACGTCCGCTCGTCGAGCCCGAGCTCGCGCAGCACGCCGCGGAATCGGCCGACGAAGTGGTCGCTGTTGAGGATGTCTCCCTCGTAGAGCGCGCGCACGTACTCGATCTCCGGACGCGACAGCGTGAGCTCCCCGGACTGGAGACGGTCGAGCAGATCGATGGAGAAACGCTCCCCGATCGCGCCCATCGGCATGCCCTCGGCGAAATCGCGATGCACGTACGGCGCGTGGGGCTCGTAGGTGTGGATGAGCAGGAAGAAGCGATCGGCCTTGTGGCTCGCGAGCCAGGCCTCGGCCTGGCGAAACGTATTGGCGATGCCGCCCCCCGGCTGCGGCGCCACGATCGCGCCGCGCTCCTCGGCGTACGTCTCGAAGCCGCGGTCCATGCCGAACTTGCGCGTGAAGAACCCGCCTTCGGTGAAGCCGGCGGTGGCGTATCCGGCCCCGCGGATGCGCTCGACGACCGACGCAGCGACGACCTCGTCGCCCCACGGAGTCGCCGGATATCGGCCCGTGAGGATCGCGGCGACACTCGGGCGCGTCCACGGCGCGCAGCTCACGGCGCGCTCGAACAGCACGCCGGCCTTGGCGAGCCCGTCGAGATTCGGCGACGTGGGCTGGCTGTGGCCGTACCCCGAAAGGTGATCGGCGCGCACGGTGTCGAGCACGATCAACACCGCGCCCTGCAACGGCTCGTCGGGACGGGCGGGCAGACACCCGCCCGCCGCGAGCACCATCGTCGTCCATACGAGCGCGATCGACGCGCGGCGACGGTTCATGCTGCGAGGCGTACCACGGCGCCGGAACGTTGCCGAGGTGACGGCGCGGGTCGGGTCGGGCGCCGCGCGGACGCGGCCGCACGAGCTACAACGTACGGCCGGTCGGAAGGAGCTTCGACGTGATGTCGCTCACGAGCTCGATCGCTTGCCGCCGCGGGAGGCTCGCGAGCAGCTGCACGCTCTGCCGGTTCATCTCGCCGGCGACGATGCCCGGCTCCACGCCGAGCGTGTCGAGCGCCTCGCGCACGACCTCCTCGGGCTCCATGACGTGGGGTCCCGGACCACGGAGCTCGGGCGGCTGCGACGACTGCCAGCCGGGGGTGCGCGTCGCGCCGGGCTGGACGGCGAGCACGTCGACGCCGTGGCCGCGGAGCTCCGCCCAGAGCGCCTCCGCGAACACGAGATCGAACGCCTTCGAGGCCGCGTAGACGGTGAGGTGCGCCGAGCCGAGATTACCGGCCATCGACGACATGACGATCACGCCGCCGCGCCCGCGTGCCACCATCGCAGGCGCCAAGGCATGCGCGAGGAGCATCGGCCCGCGGCAGTTGACGTCGAGCATCGCCTGGATGTTCGCTCGCGAGAGCTCGAGAAACGGCGACACCGTGCCGATCGCGGCGTTGTAGACGACGAGGCCGATCTCGAGCTCCCCCGTCTCCCGGAGCGCCGCCTCCGCGAGGTCCGGGCGGGCGAGGTCGAGCACGAGGGTGCGAACCTCGACGGCGCTCGCCGCGCGGATCGCGCGCGCGGTCTCGTCGAGGGGCCCGGCGTCGCGGTCGACGAGCAGCACCGAGAGACCGCGCGCGGCGAGCTGCCGCCCGTATTCCGCGCCGAGCCCGACGGCCGCGCCGGCGACGAGGGCCCATGGGCCATAGCGAGTCACGAACGCGTCACTGGACATGGGGCAGGCTCTTACGCGACGAGCGGCCCGGTTGCGAGCACGCGGACGCGCGACGAGGCAGCGGCGGGCCAGCGGCCCGCCGCGTGCGATGGGGGCCATCACGCGATCTGATGCCTTCGCGTGCTCCGAAACGAGGCACGCTTCTGGGGCCCCCGCCGATCGGTTTTCTTGACAGCTCGCCCCGATCGGTCGAAGACGATCGCGTCGATCGTTGCACCCCCTTACTGGCCTTGATCGAGGCCTTTCTGCGACGCGGCCCTCGCGCGCTGGAGTCGAGCAATGCGCTTTTCGAGACACTCGCGACGAATCGTCGCGACGCGGCACCTGCGGGTTGCCGTTGCGGCGTGGCTCTTGGTCTTCGGTTGCCTGGCGCCCGCATCGGCCGCGCCGCCGGCGTGCACGAGCGGGCCGGAGCCCCCACGCGACATCAACACCTACCTGCTCTTCGCGTACACGGACCTCTACGTGAAGGGCGGGACGGCGGCGGTCCCCGGGCGCGGGCTCTTCACGGGCGGCAACCTCGGGTCGAACGGCATCGCGACCGTCGGCGACCCGAACGCGACGATCGGCACGAACTACGGCGTCTACCTCTCGGACGGCAACGCCGCCGTCGCCGACCGCATCACGCTCGGCCCCGGGCATCCGCTCCTGCCGACCAGCGTGTGGGACCTCTTCACGAACGAGATCACCAACAACGACTTCGATCCCGCGTCGGTGCGGAACGACGGACCGACCTGCTTCGTGCCGCCCATCATCGATCCCCTGCTACCGGCGTTCGTCGCCTTCACGCATCCCGGCGGGCCCTATCGGCCGGTGCTGCCCGTCTTCGCGTCGGAAGCCGTGCTGAACGCGCTCCCCGACGTCAGCGTACCGCCGGGGTTCATGCTGAATCTTTCTCCGGGCAGCTACGGCGACGTCGACATCAACGACGACGGCATCCTCAACCTCGGCGCCGGCGTCTACGAGCTGCACTCGCTGCAAACCGGGCGCAACGTCACGATCAACACGACGGCCGCGACCGACGTGCGGATCGCCGTCGACTTCCGCAGCAACAACGACATCACGATCCAGGGCTCCGACCTCGCGCGCTTCTACATCCGCTCGGACGGCGTCGGTCCGGCGACGTTCTCGTTCACGCTCGGCTACAACTCCGAGCCGAACTGCCCCGAGACCATCGCCGTCCACGGACAGTTCTTCATCCCGAACGGCCGCATCAACCTCGGCGACTGCACGAACATCTTCGGCCGCGTGTGGGCCGACACCATCCGCAACGACACCAACATCAACGTGACGTACCGCGCGGCCGCGACGCTCGGCGGCACGAAGTTCCTCGATGCCAACGCCAACGGCGCGATCGATCCGGGTGAGCCCGGAATCGGCGGGCTCACCTTCTACGTCGACTACGACGACGACGGCGTGCTCGATCCCGGCGAGCCGACGGGCGTGAGCGACGCCAACGGCGCCTACGTCATCGCGGAGGTCGCGGCGGGCACCTGGAAGGTCCGGGAGCTCGAGAATCCGGCCTTCGTCTGCTCGTTCCCGGGCGCGTGCGCGTACGACCTCGTGATCGGCGACGGGGCCGCGGTCGACGGGCTCGACTTCGCGAACTGGAGCGGCATCAGCAAGAGCGGCACGAAGTTCGAGGACCTCGACGCCGACGGCAATCCGCGCGAGCCAGGCGAGCCCGGCCTCGCCGGCTGGACGATCTGGGTCGATTACGACGGCGACGGCGCGCTCGATCCCGACGAGCCGTTCGACGTCACCGACGCGGCCGGCGCGTACGCGATCGTGAACGTCGCCGCCGGCACCTGGAAGGTGCGCGAGGTCGGCCAACCCGGGTGGACGTGCTCGTTCCCGGCCGCGAACGACGCGTTCGGCTGCTTCTACGAGGAGACGTTCGTCACCGGCACCGCCTACACCGACAACGACTTCGGCAACTGGCGCGAGGCCACCAAGTCCGGCGTCAAGTTCGGCGACCTCGACGGCGACGGCAGCCCGCGCGAGCCCGGCGAGCCCGGCCTCGCCGGCTGGACGATCTACGTCGACTACGACGGCGACGGCGTGCTCGACCCGAACGAGCCGTCCGGCGTGACCGACGCGAACGGCGCGTACGCGCTGACGGGCATCACGCCCGGCACCTGGAGGGTGCGCGAGATCCAGCAATCGGGCTTCGCCTGCACGTTCCCTCCGACCGCCGACACCTTCGGGTGCTACTACGAGGAGTCGTTCACGAGCGGCGGCGACTACCCGAACAACGACTTCGGCAACACCTTCGAGCCGGTGCCGCACGTGCAGTGCTACGAGATCCACCGCAAGAGCTTCAACCGCACCGGCGTGTCGCTCGACGACGCGCTCGGGGCCAGCACGGTGACGATCAAGCGCGCCAAGCGGCTCTGCGCCCCCGCCGACAAGAACGGCGAGGATCCCGACGCGCCGACGCAGGACGAGCACTTCACGTACTACACCCTCAAGCAGACCTCGGCGTTCACGAAGGTGAAGAACGTCACGGTCGAGAACCAGTTCGGCACGCAGACGATGGCGATCACGAAGCCGGACCGCATGCTGGTGCCGACCGCCAAGAGCCTCGCCGGTCCTCCGGCGCCGCTCACGCGGCCGATCGATCACTACAAGTGCTACAAGGTCGCCGGCGCGAAGCTGCACGTGCCGGGCATCTCGATCATCGATCAGTTCGGCAACATCACCGTCGACATCAAGAAGCCGCTCCATCTCTGCCTCCCCGCGGAGAAGGAGCACGAGGGGCCGCTCGTCGACCCCGGCACGGCGCTCATGTGCTACAAGGTGAACGGCCTCCCGCCCGACGTCCTGCCGACGGTCTACACGCTGAACCAGTTCGGCAACGACACGTACCCGATCTTCGGCCCGCGCGATTTCTGCGTGCCGTCGACGGTGACGCTGCCGTAGCGGGAAGCCCGGCCGGTCGTCTTCAGGGAAGCGCGACGCCGCCGAGCCCGAGGAGCTCCTCGAGCCGCGGCGTCGTGCTCTCCAGCATCTGATCCGCCCGGCACGCGAGGTGCCGCTCGAGACACGCGCCGAGGTCGGCGACCGACGTCAGGTTCGCTACGCCGAGGCGCGCGCAGGTCGCGGCGAGCCCCGCGGCGCCGAGGCCTTCGGACGCCAGCAGGTCGGCGGTGCCGAGCGGCGCCGCGCCGCACGACTTCGCGATCGTCGACGTGAACGCCGCCTGGAGCTTCGGCAGCGCCGCGACCGCCTTCACGCAGGTCGCGCCGGACTTCGTGAGACACGCGGCGTCGCCGGGCTTCGTCTGCACGCAACCGAACACCGCCGCGCCGCAGGCCTGACCCGCTTTCGTGCGACCGGCGAGGAGCTTCGCCGCCGCTTTCTGGATCGCGCCGTCGCACTTGCGGAGCGCCTTTCGTTTTTCAATGGCGAGCGCCGAGCCGCCGCCGTTCGTGACGGCGTCCACGCAATCGATCTCGGCGGGCGTGAAGCCGCCGAGCACGAGGAGCTCGCGCGCCCGCGGCACCGCCGCGCCGAGGACGCGCTCGGCCGCGCACGCATGTTGGCGGCGGACGCACTCGGCGACGTCGACGATCGAGCCCGGCGCGGCGAGCCCGCGGCGGACGCACGCCTCGTCCTCGCCCTCGAACCCGACCCCGGTGTCGGCGAGGAGATCGGCGGCCGCGACCGTCGGCTCGTTGCAGGCCTTCGTGATGGCCGCGACGATCTTCGCCTCGGCGCCGGGAATCGCGGTCCGCGCCTTCGCGCACGTCGCCTGCGCCTTGGTGAGGCAGGCCGCGTCGCCCGGCTTCAGCTGCACGCAGTCGGCGACCGCCTTCTGACACGCGCCGAGCTGCTTCAGGTGCGTGCTCGCGAGCTTGGCACCCGCCTTCCGGATCGTCGTCGCGCACTTGGCGACGGTCTTGCCGACCTTGGCGTCGCCGACGCCCGCCCCTGACCCGTTCGCGGGCGCCGTGCAATCGGGGTCGGCGCGGTCGACGAGCCCGTCACCGTCGTCGTCGATGCAGTTCTCGCAATTCTCGGGATCCCCGATCGTGTTGCAGAACTCGTTCGTGACGATCGGCTCGTTGAAGTCGAACACGATGCTCGCGTCGTTGCAGACGGTCGTGCCGAGGCCGAAGCCGGGCTTCAGGCTGACGAAGAACAGCATCTCGCCCTCGCCCTCCGGCGACGTCACGTTGGGTGGCAGGAAGCCGTCTTCCGGCTCCTCGGGGAACTCGCCGGTCTCCGGGTCGAGCGTCGTGAACTTCCACGTGACGATGCCGGTTACCGTGTCGAGCGCGGCATCGACGCCGACCAGGATGTTCACGGCGGGGCGCATGTCGACCTCGGTCGAGAAGCTCTTCTGACCCGGCGGCACGGGCACGTACTTGCTCGCGAACGAGATGTCCCCGAAGCTGAAGGTGTCGAGGTCGTACTTCGTCGTGTCGAGCTGGTCGGTGACCGTCACCTCGAAGGCGTCGCCCGACGCGGTCGCGACGTTCTCGAACTGGACCGTGTAGGCGAGCGGCGCCACGCCGTCGATGAAACCGGCCGCGCCGCCCGGACCGGCTTTGGCATTCGGATCGCGCGAGACCTGGAACGGCACGGGGTACTTCTTGGGTTTGCACGGGCCGGCGATGACTCCTTCGGCTCTGAGCTTCTCGCAGTCCAGGACCGGCGGGTCGTCGCTGCACCCGTGCTTGCACGGCTGCGTCTCCGCCTCGCAGCTCACGTACTCGACGGGGTCCTTGTATTGCAGGCACGGGTCGTTGAGGCGGGCCTCCGCCGACGTCCACACGAGCTCCGTGAGCAGGCGCGCGAGCCACGAGCGGTCGCCGAGCGCCGACGCCGCCGTGGCACTCTCGCCGGCGATGAACTGGCCCGTGTCGATCATGAGCTGGTTCTGGCTGTAGAGGGGAAGCGCGCCGTCGACGCTCGCGGCGGCGGCGCTCCGCCCGTTGGCGACGACGCCGTCGAGCTGGGTCCGCACGTACGCGGCGATCGCCGCGTCGGAGGGGAACGAGGTCGTTCCGTGCGCCTTGACCGCGTACTCCTTCGCGCGAGCCACGTACCCGGCGACGACCGCGTCCGGGAGATCCGGCTGGAAGTAGGGGGTGCCGATCACGGCCTCGACGTCGACCGAATCCGGGGAGTCGGGAGGCTCGAGGGTGATGGGACTCCGCACGCGCAGCCGGAACTTGCCGCTCGCGCCCGCCGGCACGATCGGCAGCAGGAGCGGGAACGAGTCGCGGACCATCGGAGCGGGCGGGAGCCCGACGTCGATCGCGACGCGCGTCCAGTCCGTCGCGATCTGTCCGGGCTGCACCGGCGGCGGCTCGACGGCGAACGGGACGAACACCGTGAGCGCGTCCGAGAGCGACAGCCAGATCGGTGTGGCAAGGGCGTCGACCGTGCCGCGGTTGCCGTAGAACACCCAGACCGACTGGACGCGCGAGGACTGGAACGCCGTCGGGGTCTGGAGGTCGATCCAGAGGTCCGGTTGGCCGCCCGCCTCGACCGTGAAGCCGTCGGGGAGCGTCGCGACCGCGCCGTCCGGATTCTCCACCTCGATGCTCCAGAGACCCGGCGCGACGCCGCGGAGATCCAGCGCGACCGTGATGATCGAGCTGGGAGGGCCGAGGCGCGCGGCGGCCACGTCGGCGAAGCCCGCGCGCACGAGCCGCACCACGGTCCCGGCGACGAACGCCTTCCCGAAGACGCGCGCCTGCACGGTGCCGCTGTTGCCGCCCACCGGCGGCTGCACGGCGTCGACGGCGAGCGCCACGTCGCCGAGCTCCACCGCCCCGACGTCGCACGCGGCGCCGCGCGGCCGCGTCTCGCCACGCTGGTCCGTCGTGGGGCACGCGGTCTCGGCGCTCCCGGGCGGCGCGGGGTTGGCCGCGTCGATCGCCGGGCTGCCGGCCAGCCACGCGTGCGTGAGCGTGGGACCGCCGTTGTCGGCGAGCGGGCCGAGCCCGGCGTCGATCGGGGCGGCGAGCGTGCCGAGCTGGTCGCCGTTCACGCCGTCGACGAGGGCCCCGTCCTTACACCCGGTGCCGACGATGTTGTGCCCCTCGGACGTGACGTTGACGCCGCCTCCCGCGTCGTCGCAGTCGGGCGACGCGAACGAGGGAAGCGTCTGGTCGTGGATGTTTCCCGCCACGATCGAGTTGCGGAGCACGAGCGACCCGAGACTCGTGATCCCGCCGCTCCCCCGGGTAGTGACGTGGAGCCGATTCAACGTGACCGTCGTGCTCTGGAGGCTCAGCGCGGCGGTACCCGCCGACAGCACGCCGCCGCCGCCCGCGAGCTGGCCCCCGGACGATCCGAGCGCACGGTTGCCGCTCACCGTACAGTTGGTGAGGGTCATCGTGCCGGCGTCGGAGGCGTTCATGACGCCGCCGCCCTGGCCGCCGTCGTTGCCGCTGATCGTGCAGCCGGTGAGCGTCGCCACCGAGCCGAGCTCGTTGTAGACACCACCGCCGCTGCTGGTCGCGACGTTGCCGCTCACGGTGCAGTCGGTCATCGTGAGCGTCGACGGGCCGCCCACGCGTTGGCTCGAGTAGACCCCGGCACCCACGTTGCCGACGTTGTCGCTCACGGTCACGCGCGTCAGCGTGAGCGCGATGTCGAACGCCTTGATGCCTCCGTGACACCCGATCTCGGGGGTGGAGGTCGTGCCGTTCTTGGTGACGACGACGTCGGTGAGCGTGAGCTCGGGCACCGCCGCGGAGTTCAGCTTGGCGGCCAAGATGCCGTTGCCGTCGCGCACGCTGTTGAGCGGGGCCGCGAGACCGTGCCGCACGGTCAGACCGCTGATCGCGACGTTGGCGTCGATCAGGTGGAAGACGCGTTCGGCGAGCCCCTGGCCCATCGGGCAGCTCGCCGCGATCTGGTCGACCGCGCACGCCTGGACGATCGTGGTCGCCGCTCCGGCGCCCGTGATGACGAGGTCCTGGAACGCGGAGTTGTCGCGGAGGTCGAGGTCGCCGCCGGCGGCGTCGTTGTCGTTGCCGGCGACCATCAACGTATACGTGCCGGCGGGAACCATGATCGTATCGGTCTGGTCGTTCTGCCCGGCGGCACACGCGTCGACCGCGAGGTTCGTGTTCGCCGCCCGGACGGCTTCGCGGAGCGAGCAGTCGCCGTCGGTGTTCAGCTCGTCGACGGTCGTCGTGACGGTGATCGTCGCTGCGGAAGCGGGATGCGCGGTCGTCGCGATCGCGATGGCCAGCAGGATGCCGAGGAATGGAAGTCGCACAGGGGGCCCCTCTCTAGGTACGCCGTGCCGTTCGGTTAGCGCGTCGACGGTTTCGGCTGCAAGACTTTCCCGCTCGTGCCGAGCGCCCCCCGGGGGCCGACGCGCCGACGGTCCGAGCGCAGGGCCCTTCCGCGGTGGTGCTCTGCGCGCAATCGCCCTATGAGGCCCCATGCGCGCCCTGCTCCTCGTCCTCCTCGCTCTCGCCTCCGGACGGCCGACCGCGAACGCGCACGCCGCGGACACGGCGGGCTGGCTCTTCCAGCCGGACGTCGTCGTGCAGATCCGACTCGGGCTCTCGGAAGAGTCGCTCGCCGCGCTCGCGGCCGACCCCACCGAGTACGTGCCGGCGACCTTCGCGCTGTCGTACGAAGACCGGCGGTTCGGCCCGAGCCCCGTCTCCCTCAAGCTCAAGGGCGGGCTCGGCTCCTTCCGGGACATGCAGGGCAAGGCCGCCTTCAAGCTGAAATTTCCGGCTGGGTCGCGGCCGGACGGCCTGAAGAAGATGACCCTCAACAACATGGTCCAGGACCCGTCGAAGGTGCGGGAGGCCGTCGCCTACGAGCTCTTCCGCGCCGTCGGCGTCGCGGCGCCGCGAACCGGGTATGCGGAGGTCTTCGTCAACGACGAACCCTACGGCCTCTACCTCGACGTCGAGACGCTCGACGACGTGGCGCTGCCGCGTTGGTACGCGACGACTCGGCATCTGTACGAGGGATCGTACGGCCACCTCACGAATCCGCTCGACCCCTTCGACGACCACTACGAGGTCGACGAAGGCGACGACGACGATCGGGAGGATCTCGCCGTGCTCCTGGCGACCGCCGTCGTTCTCTCCGGCGGCTGGTACGCGCGCATGTCGGCCGTCGCCGATCTCGATCAGATGACGCGCATGTGGGCGGCCGAGGCGTACCTCGGCCACTGGGACGGCTACGCGTCGTGGAACACGAACAACTACTACCTCCACGCGGACGGGGACGGCCGATTCACGATGCTGCCGTGGGGCACCGATCAGACGCTCGTCGCTCGCACCGCGTTCTACGAAAATTCGCCGCAGCACGTCTTGTTCAACGGCTGCGTCGCGGACCCGATCTGCGGGGCGTTGTACGGCGACGCGCTCGTCGCGGTCACCGCCACCGCCAAGCGGCTGCGACTCGACCACCGCGCCCGCCGGATCCAGCGCGACCTTCGCACCTTAATCGACGCCGATCCGAAGCTCGAGCACTCGCCCGAGGCGGCGCGCGTGGCCTTGGCCTCCACGATCGCGTTCGCCCGCGAGCGCCGGCGCGACGTCGACGCCTGGTCCACGCTCCAGCCGCCGAGCCCGCGCGCCGTGGCGGTACGTGGCGGCGCGGGAAACATTTCCGTGCGTTGGAGGGCCGCAACGAAGCGGGCGAGCAGCGTCGTTGCCGCGTACGCCGTCGACTCCCGCGCGGCGGGCGAGCCCTGGACCCGCCGGCTCGTTGCACCGTCGGCCAGAGCCCTCGTGCTGACGGACCTCGTTCCCGCGATCCACGAGGTCCGCGTGCGTGCGCTCGCCGGACCGTCCGCTTCGCCGGCGACGAGCGGAACAACCGTGGCCGTCACGCCCTGAGCGACGCGGCGGCGTCAGCGCGCGCGGGCGCGCGTCCGGCCACGCGCGTCCGTCGGGCGATGGCAGTGCCAACGCCGCGCGCCGATGCGGAGGTAGTCGATGCGCATGAACGGCCGGAAGCCGGTCTTCGCGCGGGCACGCCGATTGGCGACGTTCTCGGGCGCGATGGCGAGCACCATGCGGGTCACGCCCGCTGCCCGCAAACGCTCCAGCACCCAAGCGCCGAGCGCGGGTGCGATCCCGTGCCCGCGCAGGCGCGGATCGGTGAACGAGTCGAAGAGGTAGACCTCGGAGGCGGGGAGCTCGTACCGGCATCCGATCGAGCGGAAGAAGTGCGCGTCGCACGAGATCCAGGTGACGGCGGCGATCCGGCCGTCCACGCGCGCCACGAAGCACTCGTCGCCACGCGCGAACCGCTCTTCCAGGCGCGAGCGCGCAACCAAGGGATGGAGACGCAGATATTCCTCGAACGCGGACGGCCGGAACGCCTCGAACACGAGGGGCAGCCGCGCGCGTACGGGCACGATCGGCTCGTCGAGCCAGCGCTCGTACAGCAGGAACCTGCGGTAGCCGAGGTCGGCGAGAACGACGAACAGCAGCCTCCTCCACCCCTCGTCGCGCACCATCGCGCGGCCGCGACGCCAGATGTGCCCGAGCGAACGGCGTGGACGGCGCTGCTCCGCCATCGCGGGCCTCAGTGCCGGCATCGCGCGTGTTCCCCGACGTCGACGGGACGGAAGCGGAGCAGCTTGCCGACGATCCACGGATGCGGGCGGCACGCGTCCGGATCGCTCGCGACGCCATCCGTAACCGCGAGCGTCCGGACCTCGCCCCGCCGTCGATACGTCGCCGTGAAGTCCTCGGTCGCGGCGCGACAGATCCGCCGGAGCTCGAAGTACGTGATGCGCACGTCGTCGTGCGCGTAGTCGCGGAGCGCGGGCAGCGTCGTTTCGACGATCGCGACGAGATCGTCCTGGTAGCCGAAGATCTTCGCCGACACCGGCACGACGAAGTGGTTCGGGAGCGTCTCGGTCCGGAGGTTGCTGTACATCGCCCAGCTCGTCTCGGTCTTGAGTCCGACGTACGGCGACAGGCCGTTCAGCACGACGATGACGGGCAGCGCCCAGAGCGGGGCCCAGCGCGGCCGGAGCCCGAAATCGGACGGCACGCGCCACGTCCGCACGAGCTCGCGACTCAGCATCACGACCACCACGAGAAGCCAGACGTCCCACAGCACGAGGCCGCGATAGATGTGCGGCAGGTGCCCGACGCGACCGAGGAGCTTCCACGCGACGAGCACCACGCCGACGGCGAGCACCCGGGCGAAGAGGCCGGGTACGGGCCAGCGTGCCGCGCGCGCGGCGACCCGCTCGGTGAAGTCTCTCGGGAGGAACAGGAAGTAGACCGCGAACAGCATCGCCGCGAACCCGTGCAAGCCCCCGAACTGCGACAGGAAGAGATGGAAGCCGGCTCCCATCGCCAACCCGACGTGAACCGTCCGACGCGAGCACAGCAGGAGCGGCACCAGCAACTCGACGGCGAGCGTCCCCCATATGCTGCCGACGATCGACCACTCGGCGACCGGCACGACATGATACGCGCGGCCGAGGAAGCCGAGGAGCCATCCGGCGCAGCTCACGTCGGGGTTCAGGAAGTCGGCGTTCAGCTTGTGCGTGAAGGTCATCAGATAGAGCGCGATCAACCCGAGGCGCACCGGCGGGCCGAACGTCTCGACGAGGGCCTCGCGATCGGCGGCCGCCGTCGCCCGCCCGCCACGCGCGCGCCAATGGCAGACCGCGGCCAGGATCGTCAGGTTCACGAGCGCCATGAAGAGCCCGTGGTTCCACGGCCGGTTGGCGGCGAGGACGTGGAAGACCGCTTGGACGACGGCGAACACGGCGAGCGCCGCCACGGAATTCGGTGCCAGGAACGACGCCCCGGCGGACACGAGCAGCAGCCAGCTCCCGCCGCTCTCGGTGAAGGTCCAGCGCGTCCACTCGCAGAGGCCCGCGATCGCCCAGAGGTGGCTGAAGATCGTGAGACGGTCGACGCGCACGGGGTCGTCGGGTCATGCCCGGCCGAGCCCGCCGCTGTCGAGAGCGCGTCGCCTAGGGCCGACGCTCGGGTTGACAATCGGCGTGGAGATCATCCAATCTTAGAGAATCTCCATGTTCGAAGCCGCGCCCATCGACGCCTCGGAAGGCCGCCGCAGCCGGCGGCGCCGCGAGCTCCACCAGAGCATCCTCGCGACGGCGGCCGAGCTCTTCGCCCGCGACGGCTACGAGGCGACGACCGTGGAGCGCATCACGAAGGCGGTCGACATCGCGCCCGCGACCTTCTTCAACCACTTCCGCAGCAAAGAGGACGTGCTCCGCGAGATCGGCCAGGACGTGTTCTCGCACTTCCGTCGCCTGGTCGACGAGCAGCTCGCGCGGCCCGTGACGAGCCTGGAGCGTCTGCACGGCTTCGCGACCCGCGGCGCCGCCCTCGTACGACGCGCGCCCGAGATGACCCGCCGGGTTCTGATGGCCGTGCTGCGGTCGCCGCGTCCGGGCGAGGCCGGCGCCGAGCTCGCGTCGATGCAGGCCGACTTCGCGCAGCTCCTCCGCCGAGGGCGCGACGACGCCGCGCTCGCGAAGGACGTCCCCGACGACCTCGACATCGAGCTCACGGCCGAGATCCTCGTCTCGGTCGTGATCGGCTGCATGACCCACTGGATCAACGACCCCGACTACCCGCTCGAACGCAGGCTCCGCGCGTCGCTCACGTTGCTCGGTGACCGCTTGCTGACTCCCCCAACTCCCGCGCGCACGGCAACCCGCCGTCCGGCGGCCAAACCCAAGAGGAAGACGTCATGAAAACCGAGATCTGCAATCGCCTCGGGATCGAGTTCCCGATCTTCGCCTTCAGTCACTGTCGCGACGTGGTCGCCGCGGTCAGCAATGCCGGCGGCTTCGGCGTGCTCGGCGCGGTCGGCTTCTCGGCCGAGCAGCTCGCGATCGAGCTCGATTGGTTGGATGAGCACGTCGAGGGCGGCTACGGCGTCGACATCGTCATCCCCGGCAAGTACGTCGGCATGGGCGAGATGGACGTCGAGAAGCTCCAGGCCATGCTCGCCGCGCAGGTCCCGGCCGAGCACCGCGCCTTCGCGAAGAAGCTCCTCGCCGATCACGGCGTGCCCGAGCTGCCGACGGAAGAGAAGCCGCGCGAGCTCCTCGGCTGGACGCAAGCGACCGCCGGGCTCCAGGTGGAAGTCGCGCTCAAGCATCCCAAGGTGCGCGCGTTCGCAAACGCCCTCGGCACGCCGCCCGCCGAGGTCATCAAGGAGATCCAGGCGACCGGCCGTCTCGTCGGCGCGCTCTGCGGCAGCGCCAAGCAGGCGCTCTCCCACAAGGAAGCCGGCCTCGACTTCATCATCGCGCAGGGCACGGAAGGCGGCGGCCACACGGGCGAGATCGGCAGCATCGTGCTCTGGCCGGAGGTCATCGAGGCCGCGGCGCCGATCCCGGTGCTCGCCGCCGGCGGCATCGGCAGCGGCAAGCAGATGGCGGCCGCGATGGCGCTCGGTGCGCAGGGCGTCTGGACCGGCTCGATCTGGCTGACCGTGTCCGAGGCCGACACGCCGCCCGCGCAGAAGGAGAGCTTCCTCAAGGCCACGAGCCGCGACACCGTCCGTTCGCGGTCGTGGACCGGCAAGCCGTGCCGCATGTTGAAGAACGACTGGACCGAGGCCTGGGAGAAGCCCGAGAACCCGAAGCCGCTCGGCATGCCGCTCCAGTTCATGGTGACGGCGGACGCGGTCAGCCGCGGGCACCACTACGCTTCGAAAGCGCAGGCGGTCGGCTTCAACCCGGTCGGTCAGATCGTCGGCCGCATGAACGAGATCCGCTCCGCGCGCCACGTGATCCAGGACATGGTGCAGGACTACATCGACGCGACCGAACGGTTGCAGGGACTTCTCGCCTAGTCACGATCCGTATTCGTCGTGCAGACGCCACCATTCGTACGGTGGCGTCTGCGGATACCCGGACGGAGAGTCTTCCCACGTCTCCTGGCGCCCGAGTGGCGTGAGGTCGAGGAGGGTCCAGACGGGCCCGAGCGTTTCGACGCCGCGCGCCTTCGTGAAGTAGGTCCGGTACACGTCGTCGCCGTCACGCAGGAAGACGCTCAGCGCGAAGTCTTCGCCGTCCTGATAGCGCCCGGGCTCGGGCTCCTTCGGGCCGAGTCCGAAGTCGTGACTGAAGCTCGTCCCGAACGACGAGAGCCACGGCCGCGTCCAGCCCATGCGGGCCCGGAACGCCTCGATCTTCGCGATCGGTGCCCGCGACACGGCGACGAACGACGTGTCCCGCGCGTACAGATGCGCCGGATGGCAGAGCTGGTCGAGCACCATCGCGCACCCCTTGCATCCCTGCGTCTGATTCGGCCCGAACATGAAATGGTAGAGCAGGAGCTGACGGCGGCCGTCGAAGCAGTCGAGGAGCGTCTTCCGCGCGCCCTTCGGGCCCTCGAACGTGTACGAGCGCTCGATCCGCACCATCGGCAGGCGGCGGCGCTCGGCCGCGAGCGCGTCGCGGGCGCGGGTCGCGGCCTTCTCCTTCACGCGGAGCGCGTCGAGCGCGCGCTGCCACTCCTCGGGCGAAACGATCGATGGATGGGGCATGGGCATGGTCTCCTCCGCCCCGTCGTCGAACGGGCGGGCGCGATCTCGACATCGCGACGCGCCCGGTCACCGGCACGTGTTGCCCGTGTCCACTGAAAACAGACTGACGTATCGCTGGGTTGCCTAGAAAATAGGCAACACTTATCGCATCGAAAGTCTTTACTTATGCGGAGCGTTCTGGTGGATGCTCCGCCCCATGCCTTCCTCCCCGATCGATACCGGCGACAACGCATGGCTCCTCGTGAGCTCGGCGCTCGTGCTCATGATGACCGGCCCCGGCCTCGCGCTCTTCTACGGCGGGCTCGTACGCACCAAGAACGTCCTCGCGACGATGATGCAGAGCATGTTCCTCATGTCGCTCATGTCGATCGCCTGGTTCGTGTTCGGGTACAGCCTCGCGTTCGGTGAGGGCAACGCCTTCGTCGGCAGCCTGACCCAGCACCTGTTCCTCCACGGGGTAGGCGCAGCGCCGGCCGCCGACTACGCGGCCACGATCCCGGCGCAGACCTTCATGCTCTTCCAGATGATGTTCGCGATCATCACGCCCGCGCTCATCACGGGCGCGTTCGCGGAGCGCATGAAGTTCGGGGCGTTCGTCGCGCTCATGCTGCTCTGGTTGCCGCTCGTGTATTGCCCGCTCGCCCACATGGTCTGGGGCAAGGGCGGCTATTTCAATTGGGCGCTCGGCGGCAGCTTGCCCGTGCTCGATTTCGCCGGCGGCACCGTCGTGCACATCAGCTCGGGGGTGTCGGCCCTCGTTTGCGCGCTGGTGCTCGGCAAGCGTCGCGGCTTCCCGAGCGAGCCGATGCCGCCCCACAACGTCGTGCTGTCGTTGATCGGCGCGGGGCTCCTCTGGGTCGGGTGGTTCGGGTTCAACGCCGGCAGCGCGCTCAACGCCGGAACGCTCGCGACCGCCGCCTTCGCCGCGACCCACTTCGCGGGCGCCGCCGGCGGGCTCAGCTGGACGATCGCCGAGTGGCTCGACAAGGGAAAGCCGAGCGTGCTCGGGACCGCGTCGGGCATGGTCGCGGGGCTCGCGACGATCACGCCCGCCTCGGGCTTCGTGAGCGTGGCGGGCGCGGTCGTCATCGGCCTCAGCGGCGGGGTCGCGTGTTATCTCGCCGTCACCCGCCTGAAAGCGACGTTCGCCTACGACGACTCCCTCGACGTCTTCGGTGTGCACTGCGTCGGGAGCGTCGTCGGCATGTGCCTCCTCGGCTGGCTCGCGAGCGCGGACATCAACCCGGCGATCGCGACCACCTTCAAGGTCGGTGACGAGGCGATTTCGCTCGCCGGCGGCCCCGTGCAGTTCCTGAACCAGGTGCAGGCCGTGCTGTTCACGGCCGTGCTGGCGGCCGTCGTGACGTTCGCGCTCCTCAAGGGGATCGACGCCACGATCGGGCTCCGCGTCGAGGCGGAGCAGGAGCACGCCGGCCTCGACATCAGCGAGCACGGCGAGAGCGCGTACAACTAGCAGCGGCGCGGTGATGTCGATCGCGCCGGCGCCGAGTTGGCGCTCGGCGACCGGCGCGATCGAATCGGCGCTACTTCTTCGCGGATCCGGTCTTGCCCTGCTTCGCCGTGTACGTGAGCGCGACGCGCTTCTTGCGAGGCTTGGCCGCGGCATCGACGACCACGTCGACCTCGACCGGAACGTTCTCGAGGGTCGCGTCGACCAGGCCCTCGTCGCCGAGCTCGTCCGCGAACGAGCCCTTCTTGAACTTGACCGTGAGCTTCGCGTCCTGCGCGAGAACGGCTCCCCCGCTCTTCTTGACCGCGAGCTTGACCTGCTCCGTGTCGGTCTTGGCTTTGCCCTTCTCGTCGAGCACGAAGCTCTTCACGACACCGCCGACGTCGATGGCCACGCGATCGCCCGTCGGGCTGTAGTCGTCGGGAATCGAGACGAGCGCCTGGAGCTGGATGCTGTCGGAGTCCGCCTTCTTGAAGTTCAACTTGACGGACATCTTCGAGACCACGAGCTCCTCGGCGACGATACACGCGCAGCCGGGAACGCCGGAGCTGGCGTCATTCCGGCAGACGGAGTCCGCCGGGCACGTGCCGCCGCAGAGAGGCGCGGCGCTGCTGGCACAATCCTGCGCGTCGGCGATTCCAGCGGCGAGGGCAAACAGGCAGACGGCAACGAAGCGAACGATGGCGACCATGGCTCGACCCCTCCTTTGGGTGGGCGGACGCTAGTCGAGCCGGCGAAGAGGGGTCAAGGAGAATGCGAGCGGGGCGGCGACCCAACCCACCGTCCGGGCTCACGGATCCGTGCGCGAAGCTCGCCTCGACGCCCGCCATCGGCGAGCGCCGCGGCCGCAGAATTTTTGTGGACTACGTAGTCGCGGCTCTTTAGAGTTTGCGCTCCTTACGGCCCCCCGCTTCGGCCTTCCTTCGCAAGGAGATTTCGCAATGCCCCCTCTGCTGCGCGCGTTCCTCGCGTTCGTCGTTCTCGGCTCGTTCGCTTCCCCGGCCAAGGCCGCTCCTCCGCTCGCGCCGTCGCGGGACATCCGGAGCTACGTCCTCTTCGCCTATGACGAGATGATCCTGAAGGGCGCGGTCGGAACGGTCGATCGCGGCTACGTCCGCGGCGGTGACATCGGCGTGAACTACCCGGACCGCGGCCAGGACGGCAGCCCGTCCCTCTCCTACGCCACGCTCGGCCCCGTGATCATGGACGCCGGGAGCAACGCGGTCGCCGACAGCGTACGCGCCGCCAACGCGCAGGGCGTCTTCTTCAACCTCTTCGCGAACTCGGTGAACGCGAGCTTCGGCGCGACGATCCTCGGCGCGGGCCCACTGCCTTTCACGACGCCGATCATCCCCGAGGCGGACCTGCCCGTGCTCCCGTTCACGCCGGGCCGGACGCTGACCGAGAGCGCCGCCGACGTGCAGGTCGGCGGCACCGGGTTTCCGAGCCCGCACCCGCTCGCACCCGGTGCCTACCGCGACGTACGCGTGAACGATCGCAAAACGCTGAACCTCGGTGACGGCACCTACGACTTCCGGAGCCTCTCGGTCGGCACGAACGTCACGGTGAACGTCACCGACCGCACCGTGATCCAGATCGACCGCGACTGGCACGTGAACGACGGCCTCCAGTTCGGGGTCGGCACCCGCTCCGGCGCCCGCGTGTATCTCGGCGCGCTCGGCTTCGGCGCGAATCAGCTGCCCGTCGTGAACTTCGCGCACCGCTCCGAGCTCCACATGCAGTTCTTCTCGCCGACGGGCTGGCTCGACATGGGCGGCATCAACCAGCTGAACGGCCGTTACTGGGCCCAGCGCATCACCGGCGACGCGAGCAACGACGTGATCCGCCAGGAGCCGCCGCCCATCACCGATCCACCCGACGAGGAAGAGGAGCGCCGCTTCCAGTGCTACGAGATCCACCGCCCGACCTTCGACCGCGAGGCGTCGGTCGTGGATCAGGTCGGCGCGAGCACCGTCGTCATCAAGCGCGCCAAGCGCATCTGCGCGCCGGCCGACGTCGACGGGCGCGACCCGACGGCGCCGCTCGCGGCCGGCCACCTCACCTACTACACGCTGAGCCAGCGCACGCCCTTCACCGCGGCGCGCGCGACCGTGACGAACGAGCTCGGCACGATCCCGGTCAAGCTCGCGAAGCCGGACCGCCTCCTCGTGCCGACCGCGAAGAGCCTGCTCGACTATCCGGGACCGCTCGCGACGCCGATCGACTACTTCAAGTGCTACCGTCTCTCGGCGGCGCGGACCCGCGCGGAGGGGCTCACCATCACGGATCAGTTCGGATCGATCCAGGTCGCGATCAAGAAGCCGCTCCACCTCTGCCTCGCCGCCTCGGTGAACGGCGAGCCCGTCCCGCAACCGCATGCGGCTTTGATGTGCTACCTCGTGCGCGGGACACGGCCGAGCACGGCGCCGCCCGTCGTGTACACGCGCAATTTCTTCGGACCCGACGCGTACCCGTTCTACGGACCGCGCGACCTCTGCATCCCGTCGACGGTCGTGTTCCAGTAGCGCCGCGCCGCGCCGGGCCGGTCTTCGAGACGAAATGCGAGCTTGAGCGGCCGGCGGCGCGACGGCAGCATCGACGCGTGGCCTCGACCTCGGCTCTGCCGCTCCCCCCCGCGCCGCGGCGAGCCACGTGGCAGCTCGTCGCGATGCTCGCGGGCGCCGTGATCGCCCGTCTCCTCTTGAATCACCTGCTGCAAGATCATCTCGCGTCGCTCCAGGATCTTGCCGCGACGGATCCGATCGCGGCGCGGCGCCAACTGGCGAGCGAGTTCCGGATCGGCGGCATCGGCCTCTTCCTCCTGACCGGCGCGCTCGGCGCGTCGCTCATCGCGGCGTCGCGACGCGCGCGCCGCGACGAACGCTTCCCGCCGGAAGGCCTATGGAGCTGGGGCGCCAGGCGGACGCTCACGGGCGCCGCCGCGCGTCGTGCCGCCGTCGCGGGCTTCGTTCTTGGGGCGATGTTGCTCGTGTGCTCGCTCGCCGGGGCGGCGTTGTCGTGGGAGATCGGGACGCGCTTGCTCGCGTGTCGCGCCGGCGCCCTGCCGCCGGAGGCGACGGTTCCCGTCCACGCGGCCGAGATCTGAACCCGCGCTCCCGTGGCTCAGCTCGATTGCGCGTCAGGGGTGCACTCCTACGCCGGTCGTGTCGCCGCTTGATTCCGGTCGACGCTCGGTGGTCGGAAACGAAGTCCGCGCGGTGCGCCGTCGGCCGTCGGGAAATGCGGACGGGTGGAGGGTCGTCCGCCCACGACCGCCGGCGCTCGGAAGACGCGCGGCATCGGTATCGGGGGTCCGATGGCGCGGAGCGAAGCGACCGCGCCCTCCGACGATCCCCGCAGTGCGAGGGCGTGCGGGGGAGGTGTCGCGCGCGGGGCCGGCCGCCGGCGAGGAGCGCGCAACGCACGTCCTCGAGGCTGCGGCCGACCGCGCCGCGAGCGCCATGCGCCGATCAGGGTCGGCGTGCGACACCTCCCCCGCACGCACTTCCCGACGGTCGACGCCCCACCAGCGCGCACTTCGTTCCCGACCAGCCGAGCGTCGAGCCGAATCGAAGTGCGACCCGACCCCGCCGCCACCCTGGCCTGCGTAGTACGCGAGCTGACCGCCGGGGGGTGAGCGCCTCAGCGCTCACGTCCATCCGGCGACGAGCCGCTCCCCGGAGCGACCCCTGACGCGCAATCGAGCTGAGCCACTCCCGTTCGATTCGGCGCGCTTCACATTTTCCCCGCGGGCGTTTACTGCATGGCGTTCCGTGTACGCGCTCGCCGCCGTCGCCTTCGTGGGCGTGCTCCGCCTCTCGGAAACGGCCGCCGTCCGCCGGATCGGATGGATCGTCTGCGCGCTCGTGCTCGGCGGCGCGGCGTACCAGCTGACGTGGCTCGGGCGCGACGTCGTCACCGGTGACGGCTCGATCGCGCGGCTCGTCGTGCCCCCGCGCTACCCACCCCTGCGGGTTCCGCCGAGCGACCTCGCCGCGAGCGCCGACGCGACCGGCCGGCTCACCGCCGACTTCGCGCAAGTGTACTTTCCCGCGCGCGCCGACACGCCGCTCGCGTACGCCTATCAACGAGCGTCGTCCCTCGACCCGTGGACCCGCCACTCGCGGTTCGCACCCCTGGTGCACGCCGTCTGCGGCTGGACGGTATGCCTGCTGCCGTACGGCTGGGCGAGCCTCGCGCACCTCGCGCTCCAGCTCGCACTGCTCGGGTACACGCTGGTCCGCGCCCGGGCGCTGCTGGACCTCCCGCGCGAGTCGCTGCCGACGATGCTCACCCTCACCGCCGCCTGTCTCTGCCTCGCCCCGGTGGGGCTCGCGTTCCTCGAGCGCGGGCAGTGGTCCGTCTACGTCGGACTCGCTTACTGCTGGCTCGTCCTCGGCCTCCTGCTCGACCGCCCAGGGTTCGTGGTCGCGGCCGCGGCGCTCGCCTTCCTCAAGTGGACGTCCCTCCCGTTCACCTGCGTAGTGCTCGGCGCCCACGTCCTCTCCGGCGGGTCGCTCGAGGAATGCCGGCGGCGAGTACGGCCCGCGTCGATCTTCGTGGCGACGTTCGCGGCGCTGTTCGTGTGCCTGCCGGAGGCGGGCCTGGCTTTCTTCGACGGCGTGCAACGGCAGGAGCTGACCAGCCGCTCCAACGGCCTGAGCCTCGTCCTCTTTCTTCCCCGTCCCGTCGTGAAGCTGTTGCCGCTGGCACTCGCCGTGATCGGCGCGATCGGACTCCGCGGACGCGCGCCGAGCGATCCGGCGCTCGTCCCCTTCGCGGCCGGCGCCGCGATCCTGCTCCTCGGCTATCCGACGATCGCGCACGACTACAGCGTGCCGAGCATCCTCGGATTCCTGCCGCTGGTCGCGTACTGGGCGCGGAGCGGCGCGGTCTCGGACCGCCTGGGGTCCCTCGCCAGCGCGACCTTCGCGCTGTTCCTCCTGCTCGCCTCCTGGTCGACGGAGGTCTTCGGATCGCAGCCCGCGGTGGTCGCCGCGTACGCCGCCGCGGCGACGACGTTGATCGGGTTGGCCTTCGCCAGCGTCAGCGCGCGGCGGCCCGCGCGCTGAGCCGTGTTTCCTCGGTCCAGGCGATCGTCCGGCGGAGCCCTTCGACGAAGCTCGTCCGCGCGACGAACCCGAAGCGCTCGCGCGCGCGGCTCGTGTCGAGTCGGCGGCGCGGCTGCCCGTTCGGCTGGGTCGCGTCCCACACGATGTCCCCCGTGAACCCGGTCTCGCGCGCGATCGTGTGCGCTAGGTCGCGAATCGAGATCTCGACGCCGGAGCCGAGATTCACGGGCTCGGGGGCGTCGTAGCGCTCGGTCGCGAGCACGATCCCCTCGGCGGCATCCTCGACGTAGAGGAACTCGCGCGTCGCCGATCCGTCACCCCAGCAGAGAATCGCCGGCGCGCTCGCGTCGCGCGCGTCGCGGCACTTGCGGATGAGCGCCGGGATCACGTGCGACTTCGCGGGATCGTCGCTGTCGTGGGGCCCGTAGAGGTTCACGGGCAGCAGATAGATGCCGGGGAATCCGTACTCCTCGCGATATGCCTGGAGCTGCACGAGGAGCATCTTCTTGGCGAGGCCGTACGCCGCGTTGGTCTCTTCGGGGTAGCCGTTCCAGAGGTCGTCCTCGGAAAACGGCACCGGCGTGTGCTTCGGGTACGCGCACACCGTCCCGACGCAGGTGAGCTTCCGGACGCCGGCGCGCCGGCTCTGCTCGACGACGTGGAGCCCCATGGCCGCGTTGTCGTAGAAGAACGAGCCCGGATGCGCGCGATTCGCGCCGATCCCGCCGACGACCGCGGCGAGATGGATGACGACCGTCGGACGCGTCTCGGCGAAGAGTCGCGCCGTCGCGTCCGCTTCGCGGAGATCGCAGTCGGTCCGCCGTGGGACGATCACGTCGCGGCAGCCGCGACCTTCGAGCGCCGCTACGACGTGACGGCCCAGGAAGCCGGTGCCGCCGGTCACGCAGACGCGCTCGCGCGCGAGGTCGAGGCTCATGCGAGCGGCGCGCCCATGCGGACGTCGGCGTCGACGCGTTCGAAGGCCGGCGGCGTGATGCCGAGGCGATCCATGCTGGCCGCGCACGCGGAGAGGAGACGACCGGCGTCCGTGCTCTCGCCGAAGACCGCCAAGTTGCGCGCCGTCACGTAGCGGATCTCGTCGTCGGGTATCTTCCAGATTTCCATGCCGGGCTCCTGGCCGATCCAGGCGTCCATTTGCTTCGCGCGCACCGGCTCGCCGGGAAAGCGGCGGAAAACGTCACGCAGCACCCGCACGCGCAGGTACTGATGGATCCAGAACTGGAAGTAGTCGACGCGGGCGAGCAGATGCTCCCCGTCGGGCGTCGTCGTGCCGCCGCTCTCGCGCACGTGGTCCTCGTGGAGCAGCATCCGGCAGCGGCAGAAGATGAGGCCCGACACGGCCGGATCGTCGAGCGCGACCAGCCAACGGTGCAGCCGCGCGACCGCCGCGACGTCGAGATCGATGAGAAACTTGTCGTCGATGCACCAGTAGATCCACTCCTCGTCGGGAAGATCGCGGAGCAGCGTCTCGATGGTGGCGACGATCCCGTCGGGCGACCGTACGAGCTCGATCGCGGGGTCGCGCCAGGCGCGGGGCCAGGACGCCGCGTCCTGGTACGGGATGCGAAACACGAAGGGGTGGTCGGGCCAGAGCGTCCGATAGGTGCGCACCATGTGCGCCGCCATCGGCGCGTAGCGATCGCAACTGAGGACGATCGCCCGCGTGCGGGGCGCGCGCGGGGAAGCCAAGCGTCGCAGGCGTTCGCGGAGCCGCGTCCAGCCACCCATCGCGCGCGGACGGTAGCAGGGAACGGGCGAAGCCGCGAGCGGAAGCCCGGGCGACGACGTCGGTGACAGCGTAGCCCGGATCAGGAATCGGCGGCCGTCGCCCGCTGCAACGCCGGCCGGGTCGCGCAGCGCTCGGCGTAGCCCTGGAGCGCCGGGCGCGGCTCGAGCGCCTGCGTCATGAGCCCCCAGGTGATCTGCGACCCGAGGTAGACGTCGGCGGCGCTGAACTGGTCGCCGAGGATCCACCCCGGCGCGACCGCGGCCTCGAGCGCGGCGAGCGTCGCCTCGTAGCTGCCGTACCCGAGCGCGCCCGGCCGGTCGACCTGCGGCCGCGCGAACATGCGGTCGATCAACGCGGGCTCGACGCACCCGGCGCCGAAGAAGAGCCAGCGCAGGTACGTGCCGCGCCGCGGGTCGTCGCAGGCCGGGGCGAGCCCGGCCTGCGGGAACGCGTCGGCGAGGTAGGCGCAGATCGCCGCGGCCTCCGTCACCACGACGCCGCGGTGGACGATCGCCGGCACCTTCCCCATCGGATTCACGGCCAAGTACTCGGGCGCCTTGTGCTCGTTCTTCTCGAGGCTCAGCACGCGCGTCTCGTACGGGGCGCCGATCTCTTCGAGCATCCAGTGCGTGATCCGGGCTCGCGACTGCGGGTTGTGAAAGAAGATGATCGGGTCGCTCATCGTCGTCTCCTTCAGCGCAGGAACTCGGTCACGTGCGCGAGGAACACCTCGAGCTGGTCGTGATGGACCCAGTGGCCGGCCTTCTCGACGTTGACGACGCGCGCGTTCGCGAAGAACTCGTCGCGGCCGTCCTCGAACGGGTCGCCGACCCAGCTTTCCATGCCGCGGATGAGCAGCGTCGGGCACGTGATGCGACTCCAGAGCGCGCGCGCGTCGTCGGGGTTGAACGCGTAGGGCGAGAAGGCGCGGATGTAGTTGTCGAACTTCCAGCCGTACGTGCCGTCCTCGTTCTGGTGCATGCCGTGGACCGTCAGGTGCCGCGCCTGCTCGGCGGTGAGCCGCGGGTTCTCCGTCTGCATGCGCGCGATGGCCTCGTCGATCGTCGCGTACTTTCGCGGCGTCCGTCCGGCGAGTCCGCGCACGGACTCGACCCAGTCCTTCAGGCGGTCGGGGAACGAGGCCTTCACGCGGGCGGCGATGACGGCCGGCGGCGGCCCGAGCCCTTCGATCGCGACGACCTTCGCGACGCTGTCCGGGTAGAGCCCCGTGTACGCGAGGCTGATGGCGCCGCCGAGCGAGTGGCCGATGATGGTCACCGGCGCGAGCGATTGCTGGTGGACGAGCTGCGCGAGGTCGTACACGTCGTCGATCAGCATGTAGCTCGATCCCTTCGCCCACTCCGAGTCGCCATGGCCGCGGAGATCGGGAGCGAGGACGTGCCAGTCGTGACGGAGCCGCTCCGCGACCCAGTCCCAGTTGCGGCAGTGGTCGCGGCCGCCATGCACGAGGAGGAGCGGCGGCGCGGCGGGATTGCCCCAGTCCACGTAGTGCAACCGCAGCCGCTGCGACACGAAGAAGCGAGAGGTCGGTCCCGGAAGCGCGAGCGTCATGGCCGGCGATGATGGCGCGTCCGCACGTCCGTCGCCATGGGACCAGGCCCCGGAGCTTCCCGAGGGGCCGCGGCCCCCGGCGGTCGTCTCAGCCGTCGGCGCGTGCAAGGTCGGGCGGCAGCGTCACGGTCGCGCTCTCGTTGTCCCAGGCGACCGCGACGATCTTCCAGAGCCCGTCGTCCTTCACGCAGAGATACGCATTCACCCCGCGCGCCGGCGGGCCGCCGTTCGCGCGCATCTCGAACGCGCTCAGCACGGTCGCGACGTTGCCGAAGACCTGCACCGACGTGCCGAGCGGCCGCTCCTCGAGCGCGCGGAGCGCGTTCGAGGCGCGCTGCGCCTCCATGCGGGCGCGGAATGCCTCGGGCGTCGTCGTGACCGCCGGCCGAGCGGACGGGCACAGCACGGACCCTGCGACGTATGGACCGAAGAAGCGCTGCCAGTCCGGGGCCTGCCCTTCCCGCCACGAGATCGCATCGAGCCCCGCCGCCGCGAGCGCTCGGAGCGCGCGTTCGTCGTCCGTCATGCGTGATTCCCTCCTGCCGCGCGCGACTGTTCCCGTTTTTGACCCTTGGGTCAATAAACGCTAGTGCATTACGCTACGGCCATGGCGAACGACGACTCGAAGGGCCCGATCTTCAACTCCGCGATCGCCGCGATTCCGCCCGAGGTGGCGGCGCTCGTCCGCGCGATGCCGGTGCTCGACGAGCCCGTCGCGCGCGTGAACGACGCCGCGGCGATCGTCCCGCCCTCGCGCAACTGGAACGAGATCCCGGCGGAAGGGGCGGACGGGCTCTTCACGCAGTCGTGGTTCCCGATCTGCCTCGCGCGCGACGTACCGCCGGGCACGGTCAAGGGCTACGCATTCCTCGACGGGCGCGTCGTGGTGTGGCGCGACGCCGGCGGCGTCGCGCACGTGACGAGCGCCTTCTGCCCGCACATGGGGGCGAGCCTCGAGGCGGGCGACGTCGTCGACGGCGAGCTGCGCTGCGCGTTCCACCACTGGCGCTACGGCCGCGACGGCCGCTGCGTCGCGACGGCGATCGGCGACGCCGCGCCGCCGAACGCGCGCCTCTTCGTCTTCCCCTCGGTCGAGCAGTACGGCCTCGTGTGGGCCTTCAACGGCGAGACGCCCCTCTATCAGCTCCCGGTCTTCCCCCACCCGGCCGACGCGCTGCTCATGAAGACGATCGAGCTGCCGCAGTGGATGCCCGTCGACCCCTGGGTGCAGTGCGCGAACACCCCCGACATGCAGCACATCAAGACGCTGCACCGCGTGACGTTCGAGGACGGCGATCCCGACGAGATCATCGAGTGGGGACCGTACGACATGCAGTACGACTTCCGCGGCCGCTACGACACGGGCGTCCGCGCGGAGTGGCGGATCGGCGTCTACGGAACGTCGCTCTACTACCAGAGCGCCGCGATCGACGGCCGGTGGTTCGGCTTCCTCGTGCCGATGGGCCTCCCGAAGCCCGGCTTCGCGAAGAACTTCATGACGGTCGCCGTGCAGAAGACCGACGACCCCGCCGGCGACCGCGAGTTCCTCGAGTCCGTCCTGCTCCTCGAGATGGCGATCGTCGGCGAGGACACGAACGTGATGGCGACGATGCGTTTCCGGCCCGGCCTGCTGACGAAGTCCGATCGGACCCTCGCGCGCTACTTCAAGTTCCTGCGCGCCTACCCGCGCGCCCACCCGTCGCGGCCGTTCATCACGTGACCCGGGCACGACGCGGCCGTCGCGCCCGGCCGTTCCGAACATGCGCCCCTTCCCCGCCGGAGCCGAGCGCGCGCAACACGAGGTCGGCGACGGCCGCGACGACACGATCCTTGCGCGCCGCGCGCGCGTCGAGCTGGTGCTGAAGACGAACACCCTCGATCGCGGCGATCACGACGTTGGCGAGCGTCGCCGCATCGGCGTCGGCGGCGAAGTCCCCGCTCCGCTGTCCGTCCCGAATCGCGGCGACGAGCGTGCGCCGGACCGGCACGTAGAACTCGGCACCGGTCGCACGCAGCGCCGCACGCTTCGCGTTCGGCCCGCGCATCGCGGCGGTCCAGAAGTCGGAGAGGATCAGGAAGAAGTTCTGCGACTCCTCGTAGCGCGCGACGATCGCCGCGATGAGCGCACGCAACCGCCGCTCGGGCGTGTTCGCGTCGATCGCGATGTCCTGCCAGGGCACGAGCCCGAGGCAGACCTGCATG